>Ga0180223_1000028_pt1 | contig 374367 bp, 331 predicted proteins | sample eDN5th30CKraftOP_FD_151337 | JGI IMG/M metagenome (GOLD analysis project Ga0180223, IMG submission 151337) | Enriched Organic Plus compost microbial communities from Emeryville, California, USA - eDNA 5th pass 30_C Kraft OP (version 2) (version 2) ...
GTCTAACTCAAACAATCTCTCGTTCCAGTTATTCCCTCGTTTTGGGGTTGCAAAGGTACAAAACTTTTTTCATCTGCCAAATTTTTCTTCACTTTTTCTTAATCTTTTTTTCATCCTTACTCCTCCTTCCCCTACCTTCCGCAGGTTTTTACACCCGCTTTCCAAACTCCCAAAGAACGCCTCCTCCTCTCAAACCCCTTGCGGTATCATCGAATCGGGCTGCAAAGGTAAGGGCTTTTTTCATTCCGCAAACCTTTTGCAAAACTTTTTTTGCCCTTTTACACTAATACGCAGATTTACAAGGGTAAAATTTTCAGTTTTCGTATATTCCTCTTCTCCGAAATGTGCCGCTCAGCGCGTTTTTCCGGCCCTCGCACGGAAGTGATAATACCAGCCCAGGTAGGATAAAAGCATGGCATAACTATACAGAATGTCCTCTGCCGGTATCGTTCCCAAACGGAATCCCATATACTCCTCCTCATTATACAGCACTACCGGTATTCCCGTGAGCAGCCCATTCATCAGGAAAAAAGGCAGCAGGTGCACCAGGAAGGTAAAGAGCAGCATGCCCAGGCGCTCTCCTTTCAGCAGCCCTATGTACAGTATCGTATACAGGCACACGGCCGCCGAGACCGTTAGTGTGTAGGCCCTGTCGTAATGCAGCACCATCAGCAGCAGGACAAGCACAGGCATGGCCAGGGCAAAATACTTCCCTGCCCGCTTCAGCTTTTCGCCGAAATAGGTTTCGAGGCATACCGCAATAAAAAGTACGTCATACGGTACAATAATAAAGAACAGGCATTCTTCCAGCGGCAGGTTACCTATATATATGCCGCAGACCCGGTCCGGGGCAAAGGACCAGACCCCGGCCTCCGTTTTAAAATAGTCCCATACCAGGAAAGGTACCGCCGTAAGCAGTATGGCCCGGAACACCGCCGGCCAGTGCCGGTAAAAGGCCACTTTTCTGTCGAAACTGAGTACGAGGGGAAAGAACCAGGCCCCCAGGTCGATGAGCAGGTATGTCCATGACCCGCTCATTAAAAGAAATTAATGGTATAGCGTGCGTAGGACTTGGCCAGTATGTACATTTTGCCGGCCCTGTTGATGCGTATGCGGTCCTGCAGGATCGATTCGGGCTGTTTCCGGCATATTTTGCGGAAAAGCTTGGTATAATAGCGGTAGGCCAGGTATACGCCCTTGCGCGAAGCACCGGGCAGCTGGCGTATTCCGCGGAGTGCGTCCTCAAAATCGCGCCGTATGTCCTCTTCGATGAGTTTTTTATCGTTCGCCGTGAAGCGTGCAAAATCCACGCCCGGGAAATACATACGTCCGCGTTCCTGGTGATCGTCTTTCAGGTCGCGCAGGAAATTTACCTTCTGGAAGGCCGCCCCCAGGCTGCGTGCCGGGTGGTACAACCGTTCGTACAGGGTACGGTCGCCGCCGCAGAATACGTGCAGGCACATAAGTCCCACCACTTCGGCCGAACCGTAAATATATTTCTGGTACAGGGCATGGTCATAATTCTGCCCGGCCAGGTCCATTTCCATACTCTCGAGGAAAGCGCGTACCAGTTCCCGGTCTATGCCGAACTTTTTCACCGTGTCCTGGAAGGCATGTATCACAGGGTTCATGGAAATACCGCGGTCCAGGGCTTTCCAGGTCTCTTCGCTGAATTCCTTCAGCAACTGTGCCTTGTCCTGCTCATGGAACGTATCTACGATCTCGTCGGCAAAACGTACATAGCCGTAAATGGCATACACCGGATCGCGCATACTGCGGTGAAGCATACGTATGCCCAGGGAGAAAGAGCTGCTGTAACGCTTGGTCACTACCCGGGCCGACCTGTAGGATACCTTGTCGAAAAGCGCGATCTGGTTCATAGAGTGCTGTTGTTTAAAGATGAAACAAGAGATGCCTTTTTTTGTTCTGCCGGGGACAAAGTTCCGAAATCTTTTGCAATGCGCTCACATACCAGTCGCGAACCGATCACCACCATAGGCAGACCCGTACCCGGCGTGGTACTGGCCCCTACATAATATACATTGGCAAATTCCTCGTCTTTGTTCCTCGGACGAAAACCGCCCACCTGGTTCAGCCCGTGTGCCAGGCCCAGCCCGCTGCCCCGGTACAGGTTAAAACGCTGCTGCCAGTCGGCAGGACTAAGTACGGTACGGGTAAGTACATTCGCTTTTATGTCGTACCCTACCCGTTCGCCGAGGTCTGTAACAATGGTATCGGCCAGTTGTTCCGCGTCGCTCCAGTCGGGTTTGTAGCGCAGGTCGGGCACCGGGCACAGGATAAACAGGTTCTCGCAGCCTTCGGGGGCCGTACCGGGATTGGAACGGGAGCTTACGTTCACATAATAATAAGGCTTGTCGGGGTTCACAGACATTTTGAATATCCTGTCCGCATAATCCCTGAAATTATCGCCCAGGAAATAATTATGATGGGCCAGCCTCTCTATTTTTCCCTGTACGCCCAGGTAAATGGTAAAGGGCGAAAGGGTCCACTCCATTTTGTCGAGCTTTTCTTCGGAAAAAGCGTTGCGTCTGAGCACTTTCCCGCGGAAGGCGGCCGCATCGCTGTTCACGATATAGATATCGGCCGGGTATTCGTTTCCCTGTGCATCGGCAAAGACCGCGCGGGTACCTTCGCTGCGCACCGAAGTGATCTCGGTATTGAATACAAAGCGTACGCCCCGGCGCAGCAGCTCTTCCTGTATCTTTTCGGTGATCCGGTACATGCCTCCTTCGATGTTCCAGTAGCCGTCGTGCTTCAGTTCGGTATAGCTCAGCAACTTGTACACGGCCGGGGTGTCAAAAGGCGTGGCGCCCAGGAAAAAGGCCACCAGCGAGAGAATGACCTTTACTTCGTGCGAGTCGAAACTTTTGTCGAGGTCGGCCCACATGGTGCGGAACATACGCGGTGCGTGCTTCCAGGGTACCCGGGCCAGCGAAAGCAGGTATTCCAGCCGGGAATCGAAATTACTTTTGATCACGATGTCTTCCGTATCGTGGAATATCTCGCCTGCATTCCGCAGGTATTTTTCCGCCTTGCGCAGGAAATCCGGCTCAAGGTCTGCAAATTCGCGGGCCAGTTGCTGCAGGTCGGTCGTTACGGAATAGCGTTTATCACTCCCCGCAAAATGCACGGTGTACAAAGGGTCGAGCTTGCGGTACCGCAAAGGGTTGGACATACCGCAGGAACGGAAAAGCTCGTCGAACTCGTAAGACATGGAAAAGAACGAAGGCCCCATATCGAAAGTGAAACCCTCACTGCGCAGTTCATTAAGGCGGCCGCCCGCCTGGTGGTATTTTTCAAGGATGATAATATCGTAGTATCCCGCCGTTGTTAAACGCAGTGCCGCAGATAATGCGCCCAGTCCCGAGCCTATGATGACAACTTTTTTCGCTTCCACCTGTATGATTGCTATATGGAAAGGTAGAACAAAATGGTGCTGTTTTTGTTTACCTTAACAAATTATTTCAAACCCCGTTTTTATGTCTGCCACACTTCTTATCGAAAACAAGGCCATTGTTCCCAAAGAATTCAATAAGATCGCACGAAGATACGATCTGGCCACGGGATTAAGCCAGGGTTACCGCTACGATCTTGAAAAAAGTGCTTCGCTGCTGCGGCTCGGCGGACACGAAACGGTGCTCGACCTCTGTTGCGGTACGGGTAAAAGTACGGCTGCCCTGCTCCCTTTTATACGTAACGGAAAGATCACTGGCATCGATAATTCGGAAGAAATGCTACGGGCTGCCCGCGAAAAATTTCATGCAGAAACGGCTGCGGGAAAAATGGACTTCCGGCTGTACGATGTCATGCATCTGCCCTATGAGGAGAACAGTGTAGACGTGATCTTTATGGCTTACGGGTTGCGCAATATGCCTGATTACGACATATGTATACGAAATTTGTACCGTATACTAAAACCGGGCGGGAAATTACTGGTCCACGATTATTCATTGAGTGAAAATGCCTGGTCGAAGTCCTACTGGAAACTGCTGGGCTATGGCTTTATACTTCCCTTCTGTACCCTGGTCACAGGTGAAAGCCGCATTTTTTCGTACCTGGTACGTAGTGTAAGTCGCTTTTTACAACCCAGTGCCCTGGTAACCCTGCTGGAAAAGAACGGATTTTCGGATATACATTGCCACAAGCACAAAGGATGGCGGGGCCCCATACTGAAAGCATTCTATGCGGAGAAGAAATGAAAGTCTGTAGTTGTGAGCTCAGTCCGGTAGTTCGGAGTCTGATAGTCTGATAGTTCGAAGTCCGAAAAGTCCGATAGTCCGAAAAGTCCGAAGTCCGACAGTTCGGAGTCTGATAGTCCGATAGTCCGATAGTTTGAAGTTTGAAAGTCGGGGGCGGTTCCCCTTGTTGCAGGGGATTTAACGGCCGGGGTTGCGCAGAGTGCGGATATAATCGGATACAGCGCTGTACAATATGTTAAGTAAAGGCAGCTTCTCCAGGTATTTTTTGTGGCGGACCATCGTAGCTTCATCGCCACGCAGGGCCGGACCCGTCTGTAATTCCGCGGCATCCCTTCCTTCGTAACGCAGGGTGGTATCTTTCAGCAGGGGCAACAACATCTGCATTTTGTCCTTATCTTGCTGCAGCACTTCTTCAGCGGCCGCAAACATGGCATTGGTAAAATTCGAAACAAATACGGCGGCCAGGTGTAACTGCCGGCGCTCTTCATCCTTCATATACCGTACCATACCGCCACTGATAACGGCACACAGTTCCATAACTATACGTAAACTCTCTTCCGAGCCTGCATCTACAGCCAGGGGAATATCGCTCCAGTCTGTATCGCTCCGGGTAAAGCTGTGTACCGGCCAGGCCACGGCCCTTTCTGCATTGCCCGCAGGCAGAAGCTCCAGGGGCATAGCACCCGAACAATGAATATTGATCTCCCGTGCAGAATAATGTTGTGCCAGTGCAGCGATCGCTCCGTCGCTCACGCAGAAAAAAAGTATATCCGTGGCGGGTAGCGCATTGTCCAGGGCAAACAAGGGCAGGTCTTTAAAATGCTGCCGTTTTTCGTCCGTCCATTCGCGGGCGGCTACGAACACAGGCTCCCGGCCGGTGGCCCGCAGGCGGTGTGCCAGCGCTTTTGCCAGTTTTCCGTTGCCGAGTATGCCAATGGACTTATGCATTGGCCTTCCTGTTTTCTCCGAAGCGTCTGGCCATGGCCATAAAGCTGCCGATGACCATCAGCACGCAGCCCAGCCACAGTATATTGATCCAGGGGAACTCGATGGCCTGCATAATGATATAGTCTTTCTGGCGGGCCGTCTGCACTTCGTACAGTACCACCTCTACGTTGCGCTTGTCCGGGTTTATGCGGCTGATCTCCACTTTGAGACCCGTTTCCCCGTCCATCGCCGGGAACGTTTCTATCCCCGCCGTGGTAATGGAGATACCCGGGGTAAGTATACGTTTTTTGCCTTTGAGATCGGTGAGCACAAAATCGCCCTGCAGGTCGATGCGGGTACTGTCCCCTACTCTGGCCGCAGTGTCGAGCTTGGAAAGTGAACGCAGGTCGGCAAAGATAAAATAGGCCGTGGCCCAGTAAATGGTATCCCCTTCCTGCACCTCGAAGGTACCTACCTGGCGTACCGGGTCGGTAGCCATGGTATCCCTGGGCTGCGGGTTGATGAGCTGGTTCACCTTGTCCATATCGGCATACGGTGTATACGTATATATATCACGGTTCCAGAAATGCCTGGTAGAAGGCTCGGCCACATTACCGAAACGTGGATTGGTCTGTATCATGGGCGTAAGCGTAAAGGCCTTGTTCCAGTTGCCGTTCTCCACCTTGTAATAGTCCACCAGGAAATAGGCGTTCTTATCGTGGGCGCTGTCGCGCGAGTACGTTACCATGTAATCGCCCATGCGCACCGTATCGCCTTTGTGCAGCAGTATATTCTCGTTATTGCTGAAATCCTCGTTCAGGCGGTCCAGCTTGATCACCGAAGCATTGTTCTCGGAAATTACCCGTTTGTGCCCGGCCGATAAAAGTGCCCCGAGCATGATAAGCGCAAAGCCGGCATGGGCCACGGGCGGACCATAGGTCTTCCACTTGCGCCTGAGCACCTGGCGTATATAGTCCGCATTGAGCGTTACGGCCAGTATACCGGTAAAGAACATGACCGCGTAATCGGAACGCTTGAGAAAATCCTTGCTGAAAACGGCGATAAATACCGTGATCCCCAGCGAAAGCAGCAGGGCCGGCAATATCTGCTTCAGCAGCAGGGAAGCCGGGGTAGACTTATAGCGCAGGAACTGTCCTATGGCCATCAGGAACAGGATGCCGTAGGCAAACCAGATGGATACCGAATTGTAGAACTCGATATCCGGTGTGGTGAGATCGGCAAACATCTTAGAGAGCGGAGGTATATGCTCAAAGAATTTGCTCAGGGCCGGCATACTGGTGCTGAATATGATGAATACCCCGCTCAGGAAGAGGATCACCGCTCCCAGGAACAGAATAAACTCGCGTGACAGAAATTCTTCCTCTTCCTTGGTCGAAGGGAAATAGATCCTGGCATTGATCATGGCCAGTCCGAAACCGAAGAGCAGCAGCAGCAGGCAGGCCGAAAAGGTATAGCTGTTGAGGCCGAAGATAATGCCTGCGGCAAAGGTAAGCAGCGATACTATGAGGAAATAGCGGCGCGTTTTAGGCTGAATATTAAAGAGGAGAGCCGGCAGCCAGGTAAAGGCAAACACGAAGAGCAGCAGCTGTCCGTTCATGCCCAGGTCGGTAAAGGCGTGCACCGAACTTTCGCCCAGTACGCCCGAACGGGTAAGGTAGGTACTCCACAGCACCAGCTGAAAGCTGAGGATAATAAGCAGGAAAGCCAGGAACAGTGAGGTACCTTTGTTGCGGTAGATCACCATGAGGTGTGTACCGGCCACCAGGGTAAGCCAGGGAACCAGTGAGGCGTTCTCAACCGGGTCCCAGGCCCAGAAACCGCCAAAGCTCAGGGCTTCGTAGGCCCAGGCACCACCCATCAGGATACCAGCACCCAGTATGCCTATGCCGAAAAGGGCCCAGGGCAGAGCGGGCTTCAGCCAGCCGTTGAAGTCTTTTTTTACCAGGCCTGCCAGTGCATAGGCAAAGGGCACGATGGTAGAGGCAAAGCCCAGGAAAAGCGTGGGCGGGTGTATGGTCATCCAGTAATTCTGCAGCAGGGGGTTCAGACCGCGGCCGTCGATCTTGGCAAGGTAATCGGCTGATTGCAGGAAGGGCATAAAGCGCATGTCTTCCTGTTCGCGCAGCAGCACAAAGGGATTGCTCCCGATCTTGAGGTCCAGCGGGCCGATCACCACACCTACGATCATGCTCACCAGGAAAACCTGCACAATGCTGATCACCATGAGTACCGGCCCTTCCCACTGCCGGGCCGTGAACTGCAGGATCAGTCCCAGCACCGCATGCCAGAACATCCACAGCAGGAAGCTGCCCTCCTGCCCTTCCCAGAGGCAGGAAAGAATATACTTGGAGGCCATGGCCGTATTGCTGTGGAACCATACGTAATAGAACTCGAAGTTCCGGTTAAAGAGCATATACAGCAGCAGCCCGAAAATGGCAAAGATGCTGAAGGCATGTATACGGAAGGACCAGCGCGAAAGCTTCAGCCAGAAGTCTTCCTCGCCGGCGCGTTTAAACGAAAGGAAATAACCGGCCGTGCTTATAATTGAAAAAGCCAGTGCCAGCGCTATGAATATGTTCCCTAATGTCTGTGCCCAAAGGTGTTCACCTATATACGTAATTTCATCCATGAATATACTAAAAAGCAGGAATGTTATGTGTCTTTTCTCAGGAATTGGCGGTTACTTCGGTCACTTCGGAAGCGTCGTTGTACTTGGACGGACACTTCATCAGTATCTTGGTGGCATAAAAGCTGTTACCCTTCATCTTACCGGTGATCACCACTTCTTCGGAACGCTCAAAGTCCTGGGGTTTGGCGCCGTTGAAATAGACCTTGCATTCCCGGCCGTCCTTTTTGTCCTTCATAAAAAAGGAGAACAGGTTGGCATTTTCGCGGGGATTGTAACGGATCTCTTTTTCGAGGTTCAGGTAGCCCGAGACCCTGTGCTCACGCTCCGGCCGGGCGGTAGCATCGGCAAAGGACGCATAGGAGCCCGCATTGTCTACCGTATATACGATAATGGCAGCGGCGGCGGCCAGGGTGAGTACCAGAATGATATAAAATTTTTTCATGTCGTAAAATATTAAGCAGCTTTTTCCATTTGCCGCACCTTACGGTCCAGCAGCACCAGGTAGCCGATCAGTACGGCAAATACCACCATGCTCACGGCCACCACTACCCAGATCATACCGTCCTTGCGCAGGCCTGTGGCCATTTCGATCTTATCGGCGATCACGGTCACTTTGGGTACCGGTGTGCGGTTATCATACCTGAACGAAACGTTGTAGGTATCTTCTTCGGGCGTTTGTGCCATTACCTCAAACACGTACACTTTCTTTTCCAGCAGCGAGGTATCACTGCTTACCCAGCCGTCGGGGCTCACGGTAAAACCGGCCGGAACGGGTTTTTCCTTAGCGATCTGTATATTTTTGATCCCTCCCAGCATACCGTTCAGGTCGGCCAGGGTATCGGGCTTGGCGGCTCCTGCGCCCAGGATGCCCGAAACGCAGAAGATAAGAGACAGGATGTACGGTTTTACCATTGTTCTTTTTTCAGTTGAAGTGTTTTAATGCGTATACGAATATTGGCGATCCACACGCCGATCAGTATCCATGCCAGTACGGCCGGGCGGAATACGATGGCCATGGAACCTTTCAGGTCGTCGTAGTCCCCGAAGCCGGGATTACCGCCGTTACCGGGATGCAGGGTCTCCTTGAGGCGGGGCATGATGCCCACGAGGACCAGCAGCATCACAAAGGCGAAAATATTGTACACGGCCGCGGTGCGCTCCTGCTTTACCTTGTCCTGTACGGAACTGCGCAATATGAAATAGGCCGCGTAGATCAGCAGGCTGGCCGCTGAGCCGTTCAGCTTGGTATCATTGGTCCAGGGCGCGCCCCAGGTGTATTGTGCCCAGATCATACCGGTAACGATGCCGGCTATGCCGAACATCATGCCCACATGGGCAAATTCCAGCGCGTAGATATCTTTCTTTTCCGAAGGTTCCACCAGGTGCGAAACGGAATAATACACCGAAACGCCGAACATCAGGATCATGGCGAACCACATCACCACATGCCAGTACAGGTTGCGGATGGTCTCATGCAGGATCACCTGTACCGAGACCTCGCCCGTCCAGGCCACAGGTATCACGTACAGCATTATCAGAACTGCCAGCACTTTGTAACCGTGTCGAATTATCATTTTCATGCTTCAGATACCTCTTTTTTTAACTGCGCCAAAGATACGGAAATAACAGGTAAGAAAATAGCCATGCCAGTATATTGAAAAGCCCCAGGACGGCTATATTTTCCCATTGTTGTGCAAAGGCTTCGCCATCGATGGCCGCCGCCGTGGCCTTAATGGCCGAAAGAAAGAGCGGCAGCAGCACGGGGAAGGCCAGCACGGGCAGTATACCCGCCGCATTATTGGTCTGTGCCGAAATGGCCGATATGAGCGTAAGCATAGCCCCGATGCCCCAGGTACTGAGCAGCGATACCACCACGAACAGCGGCATGTTCTGCACAAAATTGCCCAGCACCAGTGCAAAGGCCCCGAAGCTGACCAGCAGCAGCAGGGTATTGAGCGCATAGCTGTACAGCAGCTTGGCAAAGATGATCTCCTGCGGATGCGCCACCTGGTAGTAGTACAGCCGCATGGACGAAGTTTCGTAATAAAAGGCCCGCATCACCGAATTTACACAACTGTACAAAAGTGTGATCCAGAAAAGTGCGTTCCAGGTAAGGCTCTGCTCGGGCTCGCCTACCGACATATAAATAATAAAAACGGAACCCAGCGCATACATCAGGAGGGAAGATAAGCCGGTCTTACTGCGAAATTCCAGACGCAGGTCTTTCCGTAACAGTATATAAATGCGCTGTATCAATATTCCCTTAAAAAAAGCAGTGCAAAGTTGGTCTATTCCTTAGAATATTCATAACTTCACCTCACATTTTAGTCGTTTTTTTTCAACTTTTCGCAATCATAATTCTATTACGATATCAAAACGAACATGGAAAATTCAAGAAGAGATTTTTTACGGAAAGGAGCCCTGGCGGGCGTAGGTGCGCTGGCCGCATCACAGATGGGTTTTGCCGCACTGGCCGATGCTCCGGAGGCAGGCCCCGTATTTACCCTGCCCGACCTGCCCTATGCCTACGATGCGCTGGAACCTTATATCGATATGGCCACCATGCAGATCCATCACGGCAAGCACCATGCCGGCTATGTAAAGAACCTGAACGCCGCGGTGGAAAAAGAACGCCGTTTCCCGGCCAACCTGGAGGAAGTATTCGCCAACATCTCCAAATACAGTGATGCCATCCGCAACAATGCCGGCGGGCACTGGAACCACACCCTGTTCTGGAACCTGATGCGCCGCGGGCAGGCCAACAATGTGCCCAGCAGTTCCCTGGCCACGTCCATACAGAGTACCTTCGGCAGCTTCGACAATTTTAAGGATAAATTCAAGGCCGAAGCCCTGAGCCGTTTCGGCAGCGGCTGGTGCTGGCTGGTAAAAGATCATAAAGGCCAACTGAAAATTATTTCCACCCTGAACCAGGACAACCCGCTGATGCTGGGTAAAAAAGGCGGCAAGCCCATCCTGGGTCTCGATGTATGGGAACACGCCTATTACCTGAAATACCAGAACAAACGTGCCGACTACATCGATAATTTCTGGTACATCGTGAACTGGGACTATGCCGGTTCGCGCTTTGCCGTATAATACATGGCCGCAAACATTGAAATGCACCGCTATCCCTCCGGGACGGGCGAAGCTGTATACCGCGAGAAAGGAAGCCGCTTTCTCGCTTTTGTTTTCCCCGTGAGCACCGAAGAACAGGTAAAGGAGCACATTCAGCACCTGCGCCGGGAGCACCCCCAGGCCGTGCACGTATGTTCGGCCTACCTGCTGGACGTACACGATGGCCAGGGCCGCGCACACGATGACGGCGAGCCTTCGGGCAGTGCCGGCCGTCCCATGCTCAATAAGATCTACAGTCACGGCATCAGCAATGTACTCGTGGCCGTGGTGCGGTACTACGGCGGTATCAAACTGGGCGTTCCCGGGCTGATCAATGCCTATAAAACGGCAGCGGACGAAGCCCTGGCACAGGCCGGTGTGGTGGAGAAAGAGGCGGAGTTCAGCCTGCAGATGCGCTTTGCCTTTGATAAAGAGGGCGAATGCACCTCCTGGGTAAAACGTTTCCGCGGACAATGGCTGCAGCGCAGCTATACCCACGAAGTGAGCTGGCTGGTGTCCTTCCCCCTGAGCATGCAGGCCGAAGTGCTGGCCTCTCCCCTTTTCGGTGTGGAAATCTCGGCACCTGCCTGAGTCCCGCTACCGGAAAGAAGCCTATATTTGCAGTATATCTTATGGATAATATCCCTTCTAAATTACTGGAGAACGCCGTAAACGAATTTGCCCTGCTGCCCGGCATCGGTAAAAAGACCGCCATGCGCCTGGTACTGCACCTGCTGCAGCAGGACGAAGGCCGTGTACAGCAGTTTGCGCATGCGCTTACGAACATGAAAGAGCACATACAGCGCTGCCGCAACTGCCACAACCTCTCCGACGAGCCCCTGTGCAGCATCTGCAGCGATTCCCGGCGGCAGCATGCCATCGTTTGCGTGGTAGAGGATATACGCGACGTGCTGGCCATCGAGAATACGCACCAGTACCGGGGCGTATACCACGTGCTGGGCGGCAAGATATCCCCGATGGACGGTGTAGGCCCCTCAGACCTGCAGATCGAAAGCCTGGTGCAGCGCGCGCATTCACAGGAACTCAGCGAGATCATCCTGGCGCTCAGCTCTACACCCGAAGGTGACACTACTTCTTTTTATCTCTACAAGAAATTACAGGGTACCCAGGTGCCCATTACCAGCATTGCCCGCGGCATTTCCTTCGGCGGGGAGCTCGAATATGCCGACGAGGTCACGCTCGGACGTTCCATCCTGAACCGCGTGCCGTACAAAGAATCGGTATAAGCTTACATCCGGCAGTAAACGCCCAGGGGCAGCCGCATCCCGCTGGAAGCAGGCATGTACAGCTCGCCGAACTGCGGTTTCCAGTTGTTTTTGTGTTTCGCGGTCATGGAACGTACCATATTTTCCACGATCAGGGCCGAAAAGCCCAGGGAATACGTATTCAGTATCATAAAGCCCTGCTGCGGGTCCAGTATGTCCAGCACATCTTTCAGCAGGTCATTGATCTGTTTTTCCAGCTTCCAGCTTTCGCCATTGGGTCCGTGGCCGAATGCCGGTGGATCGAGTATAATGCCCTGGTACCGTTTACCGCGTTTTTTCTCGCGTTTCACGAATTTCACGGCGTCTTCCACCACCCAGCGTATATTGTCCAGGTTGCTGCTCTCCATGTTGCGGCGCGACCAGCTCACCACCTGCTTGATGCTGTCCACATGCGTTACATCGGCGCCGGCGGCTTTGGCGGCCAGGGAAGCCCCGCCCGTATAGGCGAACAGGTTCAGGAAGGCAGGTGTTTCGCCCTTCATGGCTTTCAGTCGGCCGTATATAAAATCCCAGTTGGCGCTCTGTTCGGGGAATACACCCACATGCTTAAAGCCGGTGAGGGCCAGGTTAAAGGTAAGCTGCAGGTCTCCGTTCCTATAGGTCGTTTGCCAGTTATCGGGCATGGCGCGGTATTTTTCCCAGCGCCCGCTGTTACTGGAGGTACCCACGAATTTCACGTGTGCTTTCTTTTTCCATTCCGCTTCGCTCAACACCTTGTCCCACACGGCCTGCGGCTCGGGACGAATGGTAATGAACTCGCCGAAACGTTCCAGTTTTTCAAAGCCGCCACAGTCGATCAGTTCGTAAAATTCGCTGTTGTGTACGGGGTACAGGAGATCTATTTGCTTTTGCATGGATAAAAAAAATGCGGATTCGAGGAACCCGCATTAAAAGTATGTAAAAAATGGAATTATTCTCCGATCACTTCGAATTCTACTTCTACCGAAACTTCTTTGTGAAGTTTGATGTTGGCTTTGTAGTTTCCGAGTTGTTTGATGGTATCGTCACCAATAAGAGCGATCTGGCGGCGGTCAACCGGTATACCTGCTTTTTCGTAGGCATCGGCCAGCATAACGGTGTTCACCGATCCGAAGATCTTACCGTTCTCACCGGCTTTGGCACCGATCCTGATCACCTGGGCCGAAATTTTCTCGGCCAGTGCTTTGGCATCTTCGAGGATCTTGGCTTCTTTGTGTGCACGCTGACGAAGGTTCTCGGCATGTACTTTACGGTTCGATTCGGTAGCCATTACCGCAATTCCCTGGGGTACCAGGAAGTTACGGGCATAACCCGGACGTACTTTAACGATCTCGTCTTTAGAACCCAGGTTCTGAACTTCTTTTTTCAAAATTACTTCTAACATAGCGTACCTCCTTATTATTTTAACATATCGGTTACGTAAGGCAGCAGAGCGATCTGACGGGCACGTTTAACGGCCGTGGCCACTTTGCGCTGGTATTTTAAAGATGTACCGGTGATACGGCGCGGCAGAAGCTTACCCTGCTCGTTCACAAATTTCAGAAGGAAATCGGGATCTTTGTAATCGATGTATTTGATACCGGCTTTTTTGAAGCGGCAGTATTTCTGTTTTTTAACTTCAACGGGTATGGGAGTAAGGTATCTTACTTCTCCGCCCGGTTCTGTAACTGTATTCTGAGTAGACATAATACTTACAATTTGTTTGTTAATTAATTAGCGGCTTTTTCGGCCAGTTTTTTGCGACGTTTCTGGTTGTACTCCGCTGCGTATTTGTCCAGGCGAACAGTCATAAAACGCAGGATACGCTCATCGCGTTTGAAGGTAAGTTCCCATTTCTCAATGAAATCGGGAGAAGCTTTGAACTCGAACAACTGGTAAAAACCGGTCGATTTCTTCTCGATCGGGTAAGCCAGCTTTTTCAGACCCCAGCTTTCTTCATTGATTACCTCGCAGCCGCCTTCCTGAAGCAGCTCTTTGTACTTGGACGTGACCTCATTTACTTGTTCCTGTGAGAGCACGGGCGTTATAATAAACACCGTTTCGTATAGATTCATAACGTAATAATTACTATTTCGGGCGGCAAATATACGGTTTTTTTCTTATTTGCAAATTAATTTGAGTCCGGTAGTCCGTAGTCCGGTAGTCCGTAGTCCGGTAGTCCGTAGTCCGGTAGTCCGAAGTCTGATAGTCCGGAGTCCGAAAGTTAGGAGGTGGGGCGTTCCGTTTGTTTAAATTTAACCGGCCTGGCAAGCTCATTTTTCCAGGAAAGAATCCTGCAGCTTGAACAGTACCTTATAAAAGGTGTTCAGTTCCTTGTCGGAGATATGGTCCGTATGTTCCTTCATGAACTCGTGGGCCACGGCGATCAGTTCCTCACGCTGGGTCCTGCCGGCATGGGTCAGGCAGATCAGGTTCACCCTGCGGTCCTGCTTTTCGGGTATACGCACCACCAGGTTGCGCTTCTCCATCATATCTATAAGGTGTGTAATGGCCGCCCGGTTCACATTCAGGTGTTCCGCCAGCATGTTCTGCGATACTCCGTCGTGTTCCCATAAAATATGCAGTATGATCCAGTGCGGCAGTGTAACGTCATGCCCCCTGGCCTGGAACCTTTTGTTCAGCCCCGAGCCGATCATGCGCTGCAGCATGGCGATGTGCTTCCCCAGCAGCATTACATGGCGGGCACGCTCATTGTCCTTTTCTTCCATCCCGGACAAAGGTACAAAAGTTAAGATTTGAACTCTTAGCTTATCCTCTTGAAGGTGACCGTGAACAGGCTTACCTCGTTCTGCACCTCTTTCAGCACGCCGTTCTCGTAAATAAAGCGGTGCTTTACGCCGTCGGAGGTCTTAAAGGTATATTCATGCCCCGATTTACCGATAGATACGGTGGTAAAATCGGAACTGGTTATGTAAAAGATACGCGATGCACTTTTCGGCTCGGCAAAGTACATGCCTACATTGGAGGCATACACTTTTTCGGTGAAGCTGGTCTTCTCCTTCCCGGCATCTACCACGTACTTGCTGCCGTCCCACCTGATGGTGCGCAGGTTATCCACTTCCCCGTTGTCTACCGATTTATAATACCCTTCGATCAGCATACCATCCTTAAAGGTCATGGTAGATGTGGTCTCCACGACCCTTTTGATGCCCAGCACCTTGGCCTCGCTGCGGCTTGTAATTTCATAGTATACGATGTTTCCGCCGGCTTTACGGGTAGCGGTCAGGTGCCCGATCTTGTCCCCGAGCATATAGGACTCGAATTTTACGGTCTGTGCAAAAACAGGGGCCTGCAGCAGGAAACAGGCGATCATGGTGAATATTCCTATCTTCATATCATGTTTGTTTTGGTGTATCAAAAATAACGCTAAAAACCCAATAATAGTTTAAGTTCATGATAAGTTTTTGGGGATTTAGGGGTTTTATTTTACGTTTGCTGTGCTTTTTTATCTAAAGAGATCATATGAAAAGAGACGAACTGATTTTTGGGTTGATCCGGAAAGAATACACGCGCCAGCGTGAAGGACTGGAGCTTATAGCTTCGGAGAATTTTGTAAGCGATCAGGTAATGGAATCGATGGGTTCCTGCCTTACCAATAAATATGCGGAAGGCCTGCCGGGCAAACGCTATTACGGCGGATGCGAAGTGGTTGACGAAGTGGAGACCCTGGCCATAGAACGGGTAAAACAACTGTTTGGCGCCGTATGGGCCAATGTGCAGCCGCATTCGGGCGCACAGGCTAATGCCGCGGTGATGCTGGCCTGCCTGAAACCCGGCGATCCTATCCTGGGCTTCGATCTTTCGCACGGCGGACACCTTACCCACGGTTCTTCCGTGAACTACAGCGGAAAGCTGTATGTACCGCATTTTTACGGAGTGGAAGAAGAAAGCGGCATCATCAATATGGACAAAGTGGAGGCCAAAGCCCGCGAGGTAAAGCCGAAGCTCATCATCTGCGGGGCCTCGGCCTATTCACGTGAATGGGACTACGAACGTTTCCGCGCCATTGCCGACGAGGCGGGCGCCCTGCTGCTGGCCGATATCTCGCACCCGGCCGGGCTTATTGCTGCCGGACTGCTCAAAAACCCGCTGCAGCACTGCCATATCGTTACCTCCACCACGCACAAGACCCTGCGCGGTCCCCGCGGCGGTGTGATCATGATGGGCAACGATTTCGACAATCCCTTCGGTGAAAAAACGCCCAAAGGCGAACTGAAAAAAATGTCGGCCATGCTCGATGCGGCCGTATTCCCCGGTACACAGGGCGGTCCGCTGGAACATGTGATCGCCTCCAAAGCCGTGGCCTTCGGCGAAGCGCTCGATCCTTCCTTTAAAATATACGGCGCACAGGTAATGAAAAATGCACAGGCCCTGGCCTCGGCCCTGGTATCACGCGGGTACGGCGTTATTTCGGGCGGTACCGACAACCACCTGATGCTCATTGACCTGCGCAGCAAGAACATTACCGGCAAACAGGCCGAGAACGCCCTGGTAAAGGCACACATCACGGCCAACAAGAACATGGTGCCTTTCGACGATAAATCACCCTTCGTAACCTCGGGCATACGCCTGGGTACACCCGCCATCACCACCCGCGGACTGGTTGAAAAGGACATGGAGGAAATTGCTGCCCTGCTCGATGAAGTGGTGATGAACCACGGGAACGAGACCGTAATTGCCGGCGTACGCGCACAGGTAATTGCCAAAATGAACGATAAACCTATGTTTGCCTGGTAATGAAACACGTTGTACTGAATGATACGCACATAGCCCTGGGCGCCAAAATGGTGGAATTCGCAGGCTATAATATGCCCGTAAGCTATGCGGGACTGAACAAGGAACACCTGGCCGTACGCAGTAACGCGGGCATCTTCGATGTGTCGCACATGGGCGAATTTCTCATTGAAGGCCCCCATGCACTCGACCTGGTACAGAAGGTGACCTCGAACGATGCTTCCAAACTGGTGGACGGGCAGGTACAGTATTCCTGCCTGCCCAATGAAACGGGCGGCATCGTGGACGATCTGCTGGTGTACCGCAAAAATGCCGGGACCTTTTTCCTGGTGGTGAACGCCTCCAATATAGACAAGGACTGGGACCATATCTCCAGATACAACGCAGGCATCGGCGCCCGTATGACCAACCTTTCCGAGGGTATGAGCCTCTTCGCCGTACAGGGCCCGAACGCCGCACAGGTACTGCAGCCGCTGACGGACATAGACCTGGCCCCCATGAAATATTACACCTTTGCCGAAGGGACCTTTGCCGGGGTGCCGGATGTGCTGGTTTCCAACACGGGCTACACGGGTGCCGGCGGTTTCGAGATCTATATGCCGAATGAACACGCGCTCCATATCTGGAATGCCATCCTGGAGGCGGGCAAACCCTGCGGGCTGGAGCTCTGCGGACTGGGCGCTCGCGATACCCTTCGCCTGGAAAAAGCCTTCTGTCTCTACGGGCACGAGATCGACGATACGACCAATCCCATCGAGGCAGGCCTGGGCTGGATCACCAAATTCACCAAGGACTTTGTAGGCCGCTCATTTGCTGAAAAGCTGAAGAACGAAGGCGTACAGAACAAACTGGTAGGCTTTGAGCTCACTGAACGCGGTATTCCGCGCCAGGGATACGAAATTGCCGATGCATCGGGCAATATCATAGGCCGGGTAACTTCGGGCACGCAGTCGCCTTCATTGGGTAAAGCCATCGGACTGGGTTATGTAAAAACGGAGTTTTCCGCAGCGGATACCCCGGTTTTTATACGTATACGTGAAAAGGACATTCCTGCAAAGGTTGTAAAAACCCCATTTTTATAAGCCGGTTTTTGTCCGGGTGGAAGTTTTATTGTACTTTTCATTTTAATAATACTAAAACCATTTTACATGCCTATAGTAAAGGTTTGTTTTTCTCCGCAGTTATACCCTCTGTATGCTCAGGATGAAAGTGTAACCGTAGTGGTCGATATCCTGAGAGCTACCACAGCTATCTGCACAGCCTTTGAATACGGAATTGACTATGTGATCCCGGTGCCCCAGGTTGAAGATACCTATTTTTATAAGAACGAAGAGGACATGCTGGTAGCTGCCGAACGCGGCGGCGAGATCGTGGAAGGTTTCGAATTCGGGAACTCGCCCCTCTCCTACATGCGCGACGATATCCGGGGCAAAAAGCTGGTGATCACCACCACCAATGGTACCCAGGCCATTGAAGCCGCACGGGGCAGCGAATTTATACTGATCGGCGCCTTTGTGAACTTTACCGCTATCTGCAATGCACTGGTAGAGCTGGACCGCGATGTGATGGTGCTCTGCGCCGGCTGGAAGAACCGCTTTAACCTGGAAGATACGCTCTTTGCAGGGGCCGTGGTAGAATACCTGAAAGAACGGGGCTTCTCATATGCCACCGACAGCGATGCCGCCATTGCCAGCCTTACCCTGTACAAGGCCGCCAAGAACGACCTGAACGCCTACCTGGCCGAAAGTTCGCACCGCAACCGCCTGGCCAGGCTGCAACTGGAAAAGGACATCGACTACTGCCTTTCCTTTGACAAGACCCGCGCCATTCCCTATTTTACAGAAGGACGCCTGATCGATATCACGCGCAGCGGAGGTATTGCCGCTATGCTGGCCGCCACCGTAAGCGCCACCACGCATAACATCAACGGCCGGAATGCGTAAACTATTACTGCTCCTGTTGTGCCTGCCCGGTTTCCTGCATCTTTATGCACAGCCGGTCTTCTACAACGAAGCAGTACCTTCTTCTGCCCTGCGCAAAGAGAAAAACAAGGACATCACCGTTTTTTATGTATACCAGGAAAACTGCGGCCACTGCCACGATTTCCAGGCAAAGCTCAACAGCGATAAGGAGCTGGAAAAATGGCTGCGCAAAAAGGCCACCCTCATCTCGCACAATGCTGCCCTGCCCGGGAACCGGGCCTTCCTGGAGAAATACCAGCTGAGCACCACCCCGGCCATCGTATGGCATAAGCACAGCATTAACCGCACCTATATATACGAAAACCCGGATGATATAACGGCGCTTTACCTGAGCCTGCTGCGCACAGAGCCCAGTAAAAAGTTCCTGAAAGTATACAGGAAACGCTTATCTGACGATCCCTTCATTTCCGACGAGCTTTCCGCTACGCTGTTCACCTACCTCGACCTGGTGGGCACCTATGGCGAAAAGCAGGATTTTCACAAACATTACAGCAACCTGCGGATAAAGGAACAACAGGTCTCTCCCCTGCTGCTGAAAAGCTGCCTGCAGCTGCAATGTACGCTGAACGATGAACTGGGACGGTACCTGTTCGACAAAAACCAGGCCTTTCACAGCCTGGCCGGCGAAGACGATTTCCGGGAGACCTATAAAGGCATTTATGAGCGCAGCGTCCGCAAGGCTTACGAAACAAAGGACGAACAACTCTTTGACCGCAGTACAGAACTGGAACTTATACTCCACCCGGGCCGCCGCGACTCCCTTTTTGCGTTCCGCAGGCTGGAATTTTACTCGGGAACGGGTATGCATCAACCCTATGTGGCAACAGCTTCGTACGTCCGTTCGGCCTACTATGGGGATGCCGCCGTGCTGTATAAGCTTTCGAAAGAATGGTTTGCGGCCTTTCCGCAGGATATAGCCGAGGTGAACGCCCTGGCTGCCCGTTGCGTATATCTCGAAAATACAGGGGAGTACCGGCAGTGGTATGCCCGTATATTACGGGAGCGCGGCTACGAAGAAGAAGCCCGCCTGCTGGAAAATATGCCTTAACGCTTAATGGCCTTGATGGCCAGGAGCAGCCAGCCTGCAATGAACAGCACCCCGCCGATGGGCGTTATGGGGCCAAGTATCTTTGTATCGAAGCTGAGCACGTCTTTCACCGCCAGCAGGTACAGGCTGCCGCTGAAGAAAAGTATGCCCGTACCAAAGAGGATCGCCGGCAGCAGGAAGCTCAGGTGTTTTTTACGTTCGGCCATAATACCGGCCACAATAATGGCAACACAGTGGAACATCTGGTATTTGGAGGCCGTTTCGAACAGCTCCACGCTGCGCTCTGCAAAGTTCTTCCCGATGAAATGTGCCCCCATGGCTCCCAGGGCCACCGCCAGGGCTGCACCCAGGGCACCCCAGAAAATATAATGATTTCTCATACTACAAGCTTAGAGCTGCAAAGGTAAACGAAGCGGGCGGAAAAACATTTTTTAAACCGCTTTTTTCGGCTATTCTCTTTTGTTTTGTTTTCCTTTGTGCCCGAATTCTGCTCACATGGACAAGAAGAAAGTACTACTGATCGGCGCCGGAAGATCGGCCACCATACTGATCGACTACCTGCTGAAAAAAAGTGAAAGCATTCCTTTTACCCTCACCATCGGGGAACTGAATCCACGCCTTGCCGAAGAAAAGCTCCGGGGCCATGCCAATGGCACTGCCATACAGTTCGACGCCACGGACGCGGAAAGCCGTTCACGCATCGTGCAGGAGCACGACCTGGTGATCTCCATGCTGCCCCCTACCATGCATGTAGATACCGCCCGCGACTGTATCCGTTTCGGTAAAAATATGATCACCGCCTCTTACGTAAGTGATGCCATGCAGGCCCTGCACGGTGAAGCCGAAAAAGCCGGCGTGCTCATCCTGAACGAAATGGGCGTAGACCCTGGCATAGACCATATGAGCGCCAAAAAGATCATCGACGAGTTGCAGGCAAAGGGCGCCTGGGTCCGCGATTTTGAGTCTTTCACCGGCGGACTGCCCGCCCCGGAATCCGACGATAACCCCTGGCATTACAAATTCTTCTGGAGCCCGCGCAACGTGGTGGTAGCCTCACAGGGCACCGCCTGTAAGTTCCTGCACGAAGGCACCTACAAATACATTCCCTACCAGCGTGTATTCCGCCGTACTGAACGGGTGAACATTGCCGGTTACGGTAAGTTCGAGGGCTATGCCAACCGCGATTCGCTCAAATACCAGCAGGCCTATAACCTGCACGATGCAAAGACCATATACCGCGGCACCTTCCGTCGTCCGGGCTACTGCAAGACCTGGGACTGCCTGGTGCAGCTCGGGGCTACCGACGATACCTATATAATGGAACATTCCGAAGAGCTCAGCAACCGCGAGTTCATCAACTCATTTCTTTATTATCATCCTACCGACTCCGTAGAGACCAAAATAGCACAGCAGCTCCGCCTGGACCTTGATTCCTACGAAATGGAAAGGCTTAGCTGGCTGGGACTTTTCAGCGACCAGGAAAAACCCGGGCTGAAGAACGCCACCCCGGCCCAGATGCTGCAGAGCATACTGGAAAAGCGCTGGACCCCCGGCCCCGAAGATAAGGACATGCTGGTGATGTGGCACAAGTTCGTGTACGAGCTCAACGGCACACAGCATGAACTGCACAGCTCCATGGTATGCACCGGCGAAAATACCCTGCACAGCGCTATGGCCAAAACCGTGGGACTGCCGCTCGGTATCGGTGCCCTGGCCATGCTCGAAGGCCGTATACGGGACAAAGGCATACAGATACCCGTACACAAGCATATTTACGCCCCCGTCCTGGAAGAACTGGCCGAATACGGTATTTCCTTTGAAGAGAAGCAGGTACGTTGATCCGGTTTAAAAGTTCCGTTTGGGCTACCTTTTTTTCCGGTCAGACAACCTAACAGGTTCGTTTTGTGGCATTATTCAATGAAAATTATTTGTTAAAATTATTTAATTCCGATCGTTTTATTACTTTTGTGTAACCTTTAAGTACATAAAAAATGAGACGACCGGCTTTTTTAGCTTCCCTTATGCTGCTGTGCGCACCTGCCATGGCCCAGGTTACCGCCAGCGGCGGGCTTACCCCCACCCAATACGTGAACAATGTACTGCTCGGCAACGGGGTTACTGCCTTTAACGTCACCTACACCGGTTATACGAACGGTATCGGGCAATTTACCGCCACTGCGGGTACCAATCTCGGCTTTTCTTCAGGTCTTTACCTCACTACGGGCTCTATCCTGCAGAATGATCCCAACGGGTTCGGCATGGGAACGGATGGTCCGCTGGGCCCCTCTACCAATGACCAGAGCCTGGGGCATATACCTTCGGTGACCAATGATTTCGACCTGCACCGCGCCCTGGAATCCATCGGCTACGATACAACCTTCGCCTTTGGTAATATCACCAATGACGTGACCATACTCGAATTTGACTTCATCCCGACCACCGATTCCATTTCATTCCGCTATCGTTTTGCTTCGGAAGAGTACAACGATTTTGTGAGCGACCCGGCCTCGGGCGGTCCCAACGATATTTTCGCCTTCCTGCTGCGTGGTGTGAGTCCCGCGGCGGCGGCCCAGTACCCGGTATATAACAATATAGCCCTTATTCCCAATACCACTACGCCCGTGTCCATTTACACGGTGAACAACGGGAACAGCGCTTTCGGCGTGGTCAGTTCGGGTCCCTGCCTTAACTGTTCCTATTATGTAGACAATACCAATAACGTGGTAGATGTGGTGTACGATGGTCTTACCACTATACTTACCGCCCGTGCGGCCGTGATCTGCGGCGAGACCTATCACATAAAGCTGGCTATTGCCGACGTGGCCGACCAGATCCTGGACTCCGGCGTATTCCTGGAAGCCGGCTCCTTCTCCTCCAGCGGGGGTGTGACCGTACTGTCTGAAGTGGACTTCGGCCCCAGCGATACTTCCCTGGTAGAGGACTGTAATACCGGAACCCTTACAGTTGTACGCAACGGCGACCTGAATATGCCGCTTACCGTAAATATCATTTATTCCGGCTCGGCCGATCCGAATGCCGATTTTACAGCTCCGCTGCCTCCTTCCATTACCTTCCCGGCAGGACAAGATTCCCTGTTCTTCAGCCTGCAGGCCCTGGACGACGGACTCAGCGAAGGTTCCGAGAACATTGTGCTCGGGTTCATTACCCCTTCCGGCTGCGCAGGTAATACCTTCGATACTACGTATATCTCACTCAGCCTGGTCGACCTGCCCGCCCTCTCCGTAAATGCAGGCCCGGACATCGTGGAATGCAACGGCGGACTCATCAATGAGAACGTTACGGCCGTGGCCTCCGGCGGTATGGGCAATTACGGTTTCAACTGGAATACCGGGGCAACTACGGCCGCAATTACCGTAAACGCCGTGGGCAGCTATATTGTAACGGTGCAGGACGAATGCATGCAGACGGCCACGGATACGGTGACCGCTTCGGTGGTGGTACCCCAGCCCCTGGACGTAAGCCTGGCAGAGGACCTGAACATCTGTGCGGGTTCGTCTGTACAGGTACAGGCCACCATTACAGGCGGTAACGGCAATGTAGACCTCACCTGGAGCAATGGCGCCACCGGCAATCCCATTACAGTTACACCGCCCAGCACGGTTACCATTACGGTTTCGGTGGAGGATGCCTGCGGACTTACGGCCACGGATGATATTACCATCAGTGTAAACGATGCCACGGCCGCCTTTACCTACAGCTTTGTTTCCGAAGGGACCGCTTCTTTTACCAATGAAAGTGTACCCTCCGGAATGAACAGCAGCTGGGATTTCGGCGACGGCACCGGCTCACAGGAAGAAAACCCGCAGCATACCTACCAGACCACCGGCATTTTCCCGGTAACGCTTACGGTAAGCAGCCCCGAAGGCTGTACAGATCAGGTTACCCAGATGGTAGAGTTTAGCATACCCACGCAGGTATTTATCCCGAATGCCTTTACACCCAATGGCGACGGCAATAACGATGACTGGCTGGTATCGATGACCTATATAAAGAACTTCAGCCTGCTGGTGTTCGACCGCTGGGGCCAGAAGGTATTCGAAAGCCAGGACCTGTACGACCGCTGGGAAGGTACCCTGTTCAACGGGGACAAAAAGCTGAAGAGCGATCACTATGTATACCGCATCGTATATACCGAGCACAGCGGCGATACCAAAGAGCTCATCGGAAGCGTTTCGCTGATACGATAAAATATCCCGGGAAGGCCCCCTCGCTGAGTGAGAGGGTCTTTTTTCATCCTAAATCAGACTTTGCAATCTGATTATTTCCTACTTTTGTACTATGATATCCAAAGCCTGCCGGCATGCCATACGGGCCGTTGTATACCTCGGGTCCGAAGCCGCATCGGGTGTCCCGGTAAAAACGGCGGACATAGCCCTGGCCATTGACGCGCCTGCGCCTTTCACTTCCAAACTGCTGCAGAAGCTGGTGGCAGGAGGCATTGTGTGTTCTGCACGGGGACTGGGTGGCGGTTTCTATATACCGGCTTCGGAACTGGGCCGCATCAGCCTGCTGGAAGTAGTACATGCCATAGACGGGGAGGAAACTTTCCGGCACTGCGGGCTGGGACTGCGCGAATGCAGCAACCGCGAGCCCTGCCCACTGCACGATACCTTCCGCAGCATACGCCGCGAGCTGAAGGACGAACTGCGGAAGCGCAGCCTGAAGCAACTGGTACAGGAACTGCGGAAAGGAAAAACACATTTAAAAAGTATACAGTTATGAAGAATGATATACAAACCCGCGCAGATATTATACAACTGGTAGACACCTTTTACGGACGTGTGCGCGAAAATGAACTGCTGGGCGCTGTGTTCAATCCCCGCCTGGAAGGCCGCTGGCCTGAGCACCTCGAAAAGATGTACGATTTCTGGCAGACCGTATTGCTATACGAACATACCTATTCGGGGCATCCCTTTGCACCGCATGCCACCATGCCTATACAAAAAGAGCATTTCGACACCTGGGTACGTTTATTTACAGCGACCGTACGCGAGCTGTTCGAAGGCCCCGTGGCCGACGATGCCGTGGAGAGAGCGGAACGCATGTCTCTCATTTTTCAGTCAAAACTGTATTATATTCATACATTCAGAGACAAGTGACAAAGCGTCAAAACCCTTATACTGTGTAGCATCTACATAGTTTTCAACACTCTACTGTATATGTTTTTTTCTCACAAGTTTTTTATTTACCTTTTTTTGATACCTTTGCGCAAAAGTAACGACTATGAAAAGTATCAAAGTAAAAGTGCTTGCTTTCGCAGCAGCATCGATTCTTGTAGCCTCTTGCGCTAAAGAAAAAGACGGTTATGACAAAAACCTGACCAAATCAGCCTGGAAGGTAACTTCAGGCAGCATCGTTAATGAAACCGTTGAAAAACATGATTACACTGACGGTAACGATAACACGACTAACACTTCGCGTATTACACAGACCCTGACAAGCTCTACCTTCGTACAGGAAGAGTACGAGCTGGACACAAAAGTAGGTGATCCGGATTTCTTCCAGAAACAGGTTGATAATTATGACATGACCGTTGCAGTGACCTTCGGTGAGGACGGGGTTTCCAAAACCGACATCACACAGGCGCTGAAATCCGTTACCGTATCCAGCACCGGCAACCCGGAACAAACCACTACCTATACTTCCCTGCCGGCTACCTCTTCCAATTCAGGTTACTGGAGCTGGAGCAACAATACCGATCAGAAAGCATACCTGACATTCGGATTCGGAGGTATTGGCTCATGGGTTGTTGAGTCTATCACCAAAGACGAACTGGTTCTGGTTATGAATACTTCAAGCACAGAAATCAACAAACCGTCTTCAGCTGAAACAGAAACAGTTACTAAGACCATTACAGCTAAGATCACACTGAATCATTAATATTCATTGTTCCACGGAACAAAAAAGAGGCATATTTCTATGCCTCTTTTTTTTATACCTGTATTTTCTATCTGTCTTTAGTACATGTACTGTCTGCGGGCCATATGAAGGCGGACGCTGAAATATGCATAGGCCGTACGGGTATTGAAGGCCACCTCTGCCGATGACTGCCGGCGGTAAATAAAACCGAGGTCCAGGAACAGGTTGTGCCGTGCCATATATGTAACGCTGCCCTGCAGGCTCAGCAAACGGGCCTGTGTTCCCGTACCTATATAGTTGCCGTAATCCTGGGTACGGTCCGTGTAGGGCAGCAGGAGGTTACTGCCGTAATTTACGCTGGTATCCTTATCCAGGCCACGCAGGGCATAAAAACCTTCCAGGCGTATATGCAGACGGTTCAGGGGCTGGTAGCGGATCACGCCCACCAGCTCGGCCGTATTGGCTCCCATAACGTGCGCCAGGGGCTGGTTGTAATGTGTATACGCACCTTCGGCGATACGGTCGCTGTACATAAACGGACGCACATAGTTAAATTCCGCCTGCAGGTCGAGGTTCTTCACCGTAAAGGCATCGATATACTTGGCACCCAGCTGAAAGCTCTGCTGGTTACCGAACCACCCGTTGCGCTTTTTCAGCTCCTGGAAATTAAGCTCACTCACAGCCAGTTGTCCGTACACCTGCACATGCCGCAGGAAGTTCACCTTAAAATCAAGGCCGATCATGGCCGCATTCTTATTGCCGATGTAAGCTTCCACAGAACGGTAGATCAGGACCGGGTTCAGGTAGTTCCATTCAAATCTGGCGCTGGCCCCCTGTGCGCCATTGGTAATGGCCTCAAACAGGCCGATATTGGTGTGTTTACCAATGTTCACACTCAGGTGATGCCAGGAGAAGTACTTTTTATCGAAACCCACATAGGCGTTCTTGCCCGTATTGTTCATGCCCTGGGCCAGCATCCACTGGTAATTGAACTTCCATATCTTTACATTGGTCTTCAGGAAAAGCATCGAGGGGGCAAAATCATCGAGCAGCAGCGAACGGTAGCCTGTGCCGATACGGTTCTTATCGTGCCCGAACTGGAACTGCAGCACATCTTTTATCGCCGAAAAGGTAAGGTAGCCCCGGAAACTGAAATAATCGTAAGCGCCCTTACTGCCGATATCCTTATAGAAATTCTGTCCCGGCAGTGCATTCCAGGCTTTTTCGGTAGCGCGCACGTACGAAGGCTCCATTGACTGGTTCTCACTGAAGAACGTATAGAAACCCAGGCGGCGGCCGATCATCCCACGTACCTCAAAAGCCCGGGTATTGATATACATAAGTCCGTTCCCTGCCCCGCCTTCGTAGCCCACCGAACCGTAAAACACCGGGTTGAACTGGACCTCGAACAGGCTGTCGCGCGTTTCGTAACTCAGGAAGGCATTCCGGCGACGGTAAAAGTGCTTAAAGAAGGTTTTCCGTATACGCAGGTCTGAGTACCCCACTTCAGGATCTTTGCTCCACTCCCAGTTATCGCCCTGCAGGTAACGCAGGTTAAAGCGGTCGCGTTTCGACATCCTTGTCTTCGGCGAAGCTATCTGCGTATATTCATCGGCAAAACGGGCAATATCCTGCCTGCGTACCTGGCCTGCCGTAGTAAAAAAATAGGGGCTCAGCTGCCCGGATTTGATCTCATAACGGTCCAGGAGCTGGTAATAATCCCTGTCGAGCGGAACGTATACACCCTGTGCGCAGGACCCGGCCGCGAGCATGTACAGACCCAGGGCCTGCAGAAAAGGTTTTTTGAGGAGCATGAAAGTTAATTTATACCAAAGAAAATTAATTTTTTCTTTCTTTTTACACCGGCACGGCCACTTTGTCTTCCCGGGGCCGCCGGGTATTGTTAACTTTGCGGCAAATACAGTACGGTATGGGCGTTTTAAGGCTGAAACTGGCCACCGACCCGGCATGGGTAAAAAATGTGGCAGAACGTAATATTTCAGAAATTCTCACCGATCATGCCTGGTGCGAACAGAAAGCCGCATCTTCGGCCATTTCGCTCATTGTACAGTTCCCTGAAGAAACGGAGATCGTGCGGCAGATGAGTGACCTGGTACGCGAGGAAATGGAACATTTTCAGCGGGTGCACGATCTTATTGTACGCCGGGGCTATACCCTGGGCCGCGAACGCAGGGACCATTATGTGAACGATCTGCTGAAATTCCTGAAAAAAGGAGGTTCCCGGGCCGAACAGCTGGTAGACCGCCTGCTGCTGGGCGCCATGATCGAAGCCCGGAGCTGTGAGCGTTTCCGGGTGCTGAGCGAACATGTGGACGATGCCGAACTGGCCGTCTTTTACCGCGAGCTGATGGAAAGCGAAGCCGGGCATTATACCATGTTCATCGGGCTGGCGCGCGGGGTGCTGCCGCGGGAGGTGGTGGATAAACGCTGGGCCGAATGGCTCGTGTACGAAAGCCATGTGATCCTGAACTACGGGAAAGGAGAATCTATTCACGGTTAGGTCCAAAAACCAGAAAACGAAGGTATCGTCCTTCGTTCTCCGGGTTTTGTAAAGCTCAAAAACAGATTACTATTTAGAAAGTACTCCACCGGTTGTCCCGGCGGGTCGTGCTGCAGTGGCCGGTTTCAGTACAACAGCCTAACGGCGCTTGTTCATATCAGAACGCCCCTCATTACCGGGCTTGCCCTGATTCCCGGACTGTTTTCCGGACTGCCCCTGAGTTCCCGAGCGGCCTTGATTTCCGCTTTGCTGCTGTGATACCTGTTGCCGGGAACCGGACTCAGATCCCTGCCATCCTTCGTTCCCGGTGTCATTCCCGGTATTCCCTGACTGTTTGCCGCCCTGCTGCGATCCTGAACGACCTTCATTACCACTTTGTGTTCCGGAGCGGCCTTCATTGCCACCCTGAGACCCTGACTGCCCCTGGTTACCACTTTGCTGAGAGGTTTGCTGACGTGATCCTGAACCGCCTTCTGACCAGTTTTCGTTAGCCCGGCCGCCGGTATTACCGGCACTGCTCCCGGACCTGCCCTGGTCTTCGCTGCGGCTGCTCACCTCGTTCTGGCATTTTCTCAGTATGTTCACCACATCTTCGCGGCTTTTGTTCAGTCTGTCTCCCAGGCGCCTGATCAGATCGTCCTCCCTGCCCTGGGAAAAGCGCAGGTCATCGTCTGTAAGCTGGGGGTACTTGCTCTGGAGGTTTGCTTTGTGCATGTCCCAGTCACCGGTGATCTTCAGAGGGCCTTGTTCTTCATTACGTGCTGTGTTCATAATCCTAAAAAGTTTAAATGATCAATAATATGAAACAAAGTTGGGCAGATTTGACAGCATATGTTTTACACATTTCCGGGCTATTCTTACACATTTCACACATTTTCGAAATCGCTGCCCACCGCTTTCGCCTGTTTTTTGTACTCTGTAGGCGATAGTCCCGTTACCTTCTTGAACTGGTTCGACAGGTGCGCCACGCTGCTGTAATGCATCCTATAGGATATTTCGGTAAGGCTCAGCTCGTCGAAAAGCAGCAGTTGCTTTACCCGTTCGATACGGTGCTTTATAATGTATTGCTGTATGGTGATGCCTTTGGCCTCGGAAAAGGTATTGGCCAGGTAGGTATAGTCGTAGCCCAGCTTATGGCTTATGTATTCGGAATAATTGACCTTGGGCGGCTCATCGGAATAATGGATCATTTCGATTATAGTGGTCTTGATCTGTTCCACCAGTATGCTCTTCTTATCTTCGATCAGTTCCAGGCCTGAATGCAGCAGGTTTTCCCTCAGCAGTTCCCGTTGCTCGGGCACGATCTCCACCGGGATCTCTGCAATGCCCAGGTCTACTTTCCCGTATGGTATACCCAGCTTTCTCAGCTCTTTCTTTACCATCATCTTGCAGCGCAGGCTTACCATGTACTTAATGTGCAGTATCATCATCCGTTTCGATATTTGAGCAAAAACAAAACCGCGGCCTCCTGGAAAGGAAGACGGTTAAATACCAGTGTGACGACGGTTAAATAAGGCGGATGAAACCGGGAAGTGTGCGAAACGGAAATAATATTTTTCCCAGAGTACAGCCTGTGGCCAGGCTGCTCTACAAAGATAGTAAAAAATGTGATAACCGACAACAGCAGCTCCGTCAGCAGGCTTCCTGTCCCGCCGGGAACCAGCCGGCACACTTGTTTTCCGTTCCGGGAAGTTCCTGCTTACAGGCGCAGCCAGTACACTCCTGTCCAAAATTTTTAAAAAATGTACTTTTTTCACTGAATACTCCCCAAAGATGTTCTTTCCCGGTATAAAAACAACTTTTTTAAGGCTCAGGACGCTGAAAACAGACTCTGTTTGCCGGGAAAGTGCTATTTCCGGATGCTGCCGTCTGCATTGAATTTTTTGCAGGCATGCTGCACGCCGCCGCCGGTGGTTCCCATATCGGCACTGCTGTAGCGGTATACCTTCGGACCGGCAAAATGGTACAATACCGGCGTATTGTCGGGCAACAGGATCCAGACGGAGGTATTGTCGTCCTCGTCAAAAAGTTCGAAGAACAGGGCTTCGTCGAGGTATGCATCGGGCAGGCGGAAGTCACAGCCGCAATACAGCTGTATAAAGCGTGGATCCGGGGCTTTATCGTAACGGGCCCACTCTTCCGGGTTCTTATTGAAGCCGTCTTTCAGGTAGGTATTCATGCCTCCGTTATCAAAATAATAGATGTCCAGGCGGCGGCCCGGGTGGCCGGCCAGGAATTCAGCCAGGAAGGATATGCCCTGTACGCGGTCCAGCACACTGCTCCATTCACGCAGGAGAGAGTCGCGCGGGTATAGTCTGCCATCGCTCCGGGATACCATGTATTGCAGGCTGACCTGCGGGTGCATGCGTTCGTTCTGCAGGCTTACCTTATATACCTGCAGCGGACTGGATATATAACGGCCGAAATATCCGTGTTCCCGGGCTCCGTTTATACGAAAAACGGGGGCCAGGTCCGACAGTTCGTTTATCGCCGCCACGGCCGAGAGGGAATCGAGTTCGTTTTTCAGGTTATCGCATATCTCTTCGCTCAGTTGCCGCGGCAGCTCCCCTTCGGTCTCAAAACGCTTATGATTTAACGACTTGTCCGCCTCGGGCAGCAAGGCGGCAAAAAAACGCGGCAGGGCCGGATTATAGGATAAACGCCCATGAAGGATCCAGGGCATACCCAGCGGATTCTCGCCGGCCTCTATGCTGAAAGGTGCACGGTTGCGGTAATACAGCACCACCCGGAAATCGCAGGACGCATGTTTCGAAATAATGTAGATACCTTCACGGCCCACCACCTTATTCATCGCATGCTGCATAGCTGCGGGATCTTTCAGTCCGGCAAGCATACGGGCTTCCAGTTCCGGGGTCCAGTACCGCCGGCGTTTCAGGGCATAGCCCAGCAGGCGCGGCGCCTCTTTTTCCTGCCAGGCAGCGTCATACCCGAAATTGCGGGGATGCAGGTACCGGAAGGAAGTATCTTCTACCGCGGCCAGGAAAGCTTTCAGTTCTTCCACCGGCAGGCTTCCGAAGCGCTGATGTCCTGTACGCATTGAATCTGAATCAAAATCCCGCTTCCGTTCCTGGGTCCTGTACAGGATGTACTTCCGGCCCCTGGGTTTCAGGACATAACGGTAACTGTATCCTTTAAAGTGCGAGCTGGCCCCGTCATAGATAACTATACTGTCCGGCAGACTGAGGGCATGCGCCCCGGCCGCACAAAAGAAGAGAGGCAGCAGGCAGAAAAACCATACGTTGAGATACAGGGATACAGGGCGCATGGGTTACCAGAATTTCCACCAGGGCCGGGCCGCAATACCTGCGGTATAGGAGCCGGTTGCCTGTTCGGTAGGAGAAATAGAACGATGAAAGGTATAGGCGACATTATAGACAGGTTCATCAATGAACGCTCTTTCGGAGTGATCGAGTACCTTCATATTCCCTTCAAAGTCGTACAGCCAGGCGGCATTGTCCTTACTTACGAGGGTAACATTGTCGTAGGAAGCGTCCCGGTCAGACACGTAGACCATCAGCAGCTTATGCGGATGTGCGGCCAGGGCGTCCTTTACATCGGCATAGCAGTAGCCGTGCACTACCAGGGGATGTTTTTCCTTGCGGCGGTGGTAATGCAGGTAATTCACAAAATAGGCAAAATGTTCCAGGTCGGGTGTTTTCTCAAACTGAACCAGCCATATGTCCGGTTCAGACACGTGCCTGTACAGGCGGAACACGGCAAATTCCGTGTGATTATACAGGTTGCTCAGGTCCTGCAGCGATTCTTCCACCCGGGCCTCCCCGGCATAGCGTATATGGATCCGTGTATCGTTCATCTTCACTTGGTTTTCGTATACGTTCATGAAGAAAGAGGGTCTTACTTTTTGCGTGCGCTGTTCATGGCCCGTGTGATCTTCAGCTTTTTATCCGAGGCCAGGCGTTTGTACTCCTCCGATTCCACGGGATACACGGCCACCTTGCCTTCGGCATTGCTGTGCACACCCCAGCCATAGCGCTTCCCGAGCGGTGAGGAACGCAGGCAGGGTTGTCCTTTGGAAAAAAATTTCTCGCGTTCACTGTTCAGCTCGGTATCCCGGATATCGTTACGCCGGGCATACACACCAAAGATCACATCGTCCGACGTATATTCATAAGGATGCTGTTCGATCATTTCGAACTGCAGGGCGGCTACCGTTTTTTCCGTTCCTTTCAGGGGCGGTACCTCTGCCGCTGAAACCGGGCAGTCTTCCGCCACCAGGATAAATGTGTCGGTATAATTGGTCGTATGTTTTTTCATAAAGCCGCTGTTAACACCGCGTAAAGTAAATATACAAAAAATCCGGGAATTTACATCAGCTTAAAATCGAGCGGCAGGAGGAAGCTGACCTCCACAGGAACGCCATTCAGGAGTGCCGGCGTCCAGCGGGGCATGGACAGTATCACCCTGCGGGCCTCAAGGTCCAGCGAGGAATGCGCCCCCTGGTAGATACACTCGAACCGGACACGACCGTCTGTCATTACCGTAAAACGTATATAGACCGTACCCATGATACTCATTTCCCTTGCATATACGGGGTATTCCAGTTCCTTCGACAGGTAAGCGTACATGGTCTCCTCACCTCCCGGGAACGACGCTGCTGTATAAGAGACCGTATCCACAGACGGAGGGGTATTCTTTGCCGTATCTTCAGTACAATATACAAGCAGGTCGTAATTCAGTACATACAGGGTATCTTTCCCCGAAATCGCAAACCAGGTACCCAGCAGTTCCTGTCCGCGGCGTTTCGACTCCTTCACGACCACACCGTCTTTCAGGCGTGTGACCCGCCGGAGCTCTGCACCATCCGCTCCGAGAAAACGTTCCTCACGGAAAGCTGCCTTTTTTTCCGGGACCTGCTTACTCAGGTAGTCGTCCTTATAATAAGCGGAGCTTAATAGCTGTTGTGCTTCTGCTTCTGTATAGAACAGGCCTGCACATAATGCCAGGCATAATTTTATTTTCATAGGGTCCTTCATTAATGGGTCTTTGTCATGCTCTCGTCCACGCAGATAATAAAATCGGCCGTACCGATATGCTCTTTTTCCAGTCTGCGTACGTCTTTCTGGCGCACCGTAGTGATGGTACCCACCGAAAGCTGCGGGGCATACTGCTTCAGGTACCATACGATGCCTTCGTAATGATTGCTGTGATAAGCCCCGTTATAATGGATAAGGGAATGGCCGTCCTTCATATTTTTCGTGATCTGGTATGCCATGGTGGCGTCCTTTATGGCCTGGGCCTTCGGCAGGTTTTCGCCGCCGTGTCCCCCGCCCATTTCCAGCATGGCCCTGTACCCCGGCAATCCGGCATCGTAGGGGATCGGCAGGGGCGGCAGCAGGCTTTTTACTTCTGCAGGAAGCGTATCCAGGGCTGCAAATCCCTGCCTGTATACGTAACGTGCAATGTAACGGGGCACATTACAGGCCGCAAAATGCAGCGAGCGGGCCCTGGCCAGCTCCACCAGCGGACGGTAATCGGTCTTGTAATTCACCCAGAGGGAAGTCACCGCTTTTTTAAAGGTTTCCTCATCTGTTCTTCCCTGTATATAGTTGCTGAGCGGGCCCTGCATATCGGCCTCGAACATTTCGGCCCCCAGCACCAGCTTTCCGTTCTTTAAAGTATACAGCACCTCTGTGGTCTTTAACTGCAGCCAGTGGGCAATGGCATCGTCATGAAATTCCCCGAAGAGGATCACCTGTTTTTGCGACAAAACCTTACACATCTGTTCAAATTTAACCGGTTTGCCTTTGCCGGTATAAAGCGCGTAGGCCGGAAGATCGCCGGCAATTACCTGCAGGCAGCCCAGGCAGGCGAGTAATAGTGTACAGATCGTTCTCATGGTACAAACCTACCCAAATCTGGCCGGAACGCAAAGTTTCCCTGTCTAAATCATGCAAAGCGGTGTGTACGTAAAAACGGACGTCCGCCTTCCGGCAGGACGTCCGTCTGTTTACCTGTTAACTCTCTGTGTATATAACAACAACCTCTGCTTATACCATATTCGTATAGGCATCAGGTCCGGCATCCCGGCCGTCCTGCTGATACCTGGTGTAAAATTACGTATGCTGTACCGTACAGCAGTTATGAGAATACCGTTATAAGTTATAATTTCGGAGGATCGCCTGTTGCAGCTCCGAGGGGGTATGCCCGGTCTGTGTCTTTATAAAGCCGCTGAAATTGGCCTGGCTGTCGAAATTAAGCTCATAGGCAATTTCTTTCAGGGAGAGCTCGCTCAGCAGGAGCAGGCGGCGTATTTCCAGCATCAGCTCTTCGTGTATCAGTTCCAGCGCGGTTTTACCGAGGGCTTTGCGGCAGGCCTGGTTGAGCTTATCGGTACTGATACCCAGCATACTGCAGTATTCCGCAACTTTTTTCCGCGTGTGCGAATGGGCCGTAAGCAGGGCCAGGAAGCGGGTCACGGTATGCTGCCCTTCGATCGTGATCTTGTCACCGTAAAGTTCCGAAAAGGTGATAAGCACGATCTGCAGGTAGCTGTATGCCTTTACAATAGCGTAGGACGACAGTTCTTCGGTAGCCAGTAGCCCGCGTATACGTCCGGCAAGATCGTACACATGGCTGAATACGTCTGGCCCAGGACGAAATACCGGCGAAGGGAAATACAGCTGGTAATGCTTCAGGGGCTGTATAAATTCAAAGACATCCTTCCGGAACTGGATCAGCAGTCCCTGTGCGGAACGGCGTTGCATCAGGTGTACCTGTCCCGGGTATACGGTGAACATCTCCCCTGCCTGCATGCTGTATTCCGAGAAGTCGATGAGCTGGGCCCCTTCGCCGTCCCTTACCAGGATGATCTCGAAATAATCATGCCGGTGCGGTTTATGATAATCGTAGGGATTGGCGTAATCGAGCGGTTCAATCACCAGCAGCTTTCCCGGGTGCGGAAGCGGTACGGGCTGCGCTGGCGGATGATCGTTGTAGACCATGTACAGTGTTTATTTTTTGGTTTTAAGACGATACAAGTACGCCATTCTTTCCGAAGATCGCAAGTACCTGGACAGGTGACCGGAGAAAAACTGCGTTCCATAAAAAATGCTAAATACCCGAACCCTGGTACTTTTGTTCCGTATATTTAAAACATACCCCTTTTTATCACCGGCTCTGCATCCGCCCTCCTTACCATATCTTCTCTGCCGGTATTTATTCTGTTTTTCTGTATTCTTTTAAATGTTATACGTATGAAAACGATAAAAAAACTGGTAACCGCATTATTGCTTACCGCAGGGTCTGCAGGGCTGATAACTGCACAGACGCTAAACGCAGAGTACATGCTTCGTACCGCGTTCCTGCCGAAAGATCGGTCATGACCTATACGGATTTCCGGCCCTATGAGCCCTTTGAACCCTATACGGTATCCCAGCCGTTTTTTGATGTAAACGAATCCGTTCAGAAAAAATAGCCAGCTCCTTCCCTTCTGTTGCCCTTTTGCCGTATTCCGCAAGGACTTTTCGTACCATCCCCCCTGGTACTTTATCCTCACGTTCGTGGTCCTTGCGGATGCGGTTTTTCAGCGGGCACAGCGAAACCCGATGTGCTCGAAGCTGCTGCCTGCCGCTGATCGCATTCGTGTGCGGGGGCTATAACCGGTGCAGTAATTCTCCGAACATAAAAAAGAACCACCCCGTACCACCCGTGTTTCCCCGTAAGGGTCTGCCGGATCGTATCCCCTGACGGGGCCTTTTCTTCGTGCATTTATGTCCAGTTCTGCCGCAAAGCTGTACCAGCCCGCATGATAAGGGTCTGCACACCATTCCCATACATTACCGCCTATATCGTACAGGCCGTTGTGGTCTGCCGGGAAGCTGCCCACCGGCGCTACGGAAACAAAGCCGTCTGTCCCTTCATTCCTGTCCGGGAAAAGACCCTGCCATACATTCATATCCACTTCTTTTCCATTTCCGCTCTGCGCAAGAAATTCCCGTTCGGCTTCGGAAGGCAGGCGCATGCCCAGCCAGGCACAATAGGCGCAGGCATCTTCCCAGGCAATATGCCGTACAGGTTCCATATCTTTAGCAGCGGGCCCGGACGGTCCGGACGGATGCTGCCAGTCAGCCCCTTTACGGTATTTCCACCAGGGAGCCGAAGGCAGGCTCTGCGAATCGGCAGCGGCCCGCGGGTCGAACACATAGGAGGCCCCGTTCTTCTCTGCCTTTGTTCTATACCCTGTTTTTTCCGTAAACTCCCGGAATGAGGCCACACTTACTTCGTAACGCTGGATATAGAAGCCCGGGATCTCCTGCTCAACAAGGGGACTGGCATCTGCCTCTGCCGTATTTCCCATATAAAAACGTCCCCCACTGATGTACACGGTCTCCCCGGCCTGTTCAACCGACGACGGCACGCCGCTTCCGCCGCGGCAGGCAGACAGGACCAGCACCATACATACATATACGTTTTTACAGTACTGCATACTTCGTATATTAAACAGCCCAGCGGTACATCTTACCGTTTATCCATATACGATAATCCATGATCCTCGGCCAGTACGGGGGCGGCATTTCCGACGCCCACCGCATAAGCCTGTGTTTAAGCTCCTGCATCTGCTGTGCCTGCTGTGCGGAGATATCATTCTGTTCCGGCCTGTCCGTCCGCAGGTTATACAGTTCGGCCGTTCTATCCAGGGTATTTACGATCAGCTTAAGGTCGCCCATGCGTATAGCCAGGTTGTAATCGGCCATCCAGTACAAGGCCTCATGCGGCGCGTCCGTTTCACCGTCGCCGGGTTTCGGACTTATCCAGGGAAACAGCGATACCCCGTCGTATACGCGGTCCTGCGGCAGCGATATTCCGGCAGCGTCTGCCAGGGTGGCAAAAATATCACACTGGCTCACGGGATGCTGTATTACGGTCCCCGGCGCTATGCGTCCCACCTGGTACAGGATAAAGGGCACATTGATCCCACCTTCGAAAAAGGTCATTTTGCCCCCGTTCAGCGGCTTATTGTCTACGGTGCGGGAATACAGCGCAGCTCCGTTATCGCTGGTGAACACGATCAGTGTATTCTCTTCCAGTCCCTCGGCCCTCAGGGTCTGCAGCAATTCACCCACGGCATTGTCCAGGGCAAGTATCATGGCATAGTATACCCTTTTATTATGATCGCTTATGTGCGTCAGTTTTTCGTATATATCCCGCGGGGCCTGGTAAGGCGTATGCGGCGCACTTACCGGCAGGTATACGAAAAAGGGGCTGTCTTTATGCTTGCGTATAAATTCCTTTGCCTTACGGAAAAAGGCATAGGTTATGTACTCTTTTTCCTGTATTTCCTTTTCATTTTCGCGGATGGCGCAGGGCCCTTTCCGGCCTCCGTGCCAGATATGCTTATCTGTGAATTCATTGATACGTGCATTTACGATACCGGGGTCTTTCGGATCGGCAAACAGGGAAAAAGCTTCGTAAAACCCGTAGCGGTAATCGAACCCGAAGTTTTTGGGCAGCATGGGTTCTTCATAACCCAGATGCCATTTACCGATCCAAGCGGTGGCATATCCCTGTTCCCGGAAAAGTTCGGGAAGAGTGATCTCCGACGGTGGCAGTCCCAGGTCTTTCACCTGTTTTGATGAAGGATATACCGCATAATCGGCAGGTTCCATATCGCTGGTGTTCACCAGGTGCCGGAACAACCACCACTCAGCCCGGTTGCGCGGGTAACGCTGATGCGGCTGCAGATGATAGCCAAAGCGTTGCTGGTAGCGCCCGGTAAGCAGACCGGCCCGGGAGGGGCTGCATACCGAAGCCGTAGCGTAGCCGTCTGTAAAAAGCGCGCCTTGGCGGGCCAGGCGGTCGATATTCGGCGTTTCGATCAGCAGGTTGCCGTATACGGAAAGATCGTACTTACCGAGATCGTCTGCTACGATCAGGATCACATTGGGCCGCTGTACGCCGGGGACAGGAAGCGTTGCTTTCAGCCACTCCTTCTTGGAGGAAAGTCCGGCAGAATCCACGGGAATGACCGGGAAACGGGTCTTTTGGGCAGCCGCAGGCAACAGGCTGCAGAGCAGGGGTATAATGGTCCACAGGTACTTCATAGGTGCGGGAAAATGACAGGAAACAAATATAGAATTTCCCCTTTCAATTTTCCGCATCTGCAACCTGGCTCTGCGTGGGTACGGGGCAGTTTCAGCTCACAAGGGCTTTTTCCAGGGTACGGCGGAATACCGAGGCGAACATGGTATACTCTGCTTCGTTGTAATAAGCCCAGGCCGAAGGCAGGTACTCAGCAGGCAGATCGGGCACCCGGCTGCTTACCACACCGGCGATCTCCAGGGAACTGTTCATGTCCATTACCCATACGCACCGTGCATTGTGCAGCAGCTCCAGGAGGGATACCTCCGCACTGAAGAAAAGCAGGAGCTCCCTGGAACTCAGCCGGAATACCAGCCAGCGGTTGGCCCTGTTATCACGGTCTGCCCATTTGTACAGGTAGTAGGTGTCGGGCTTATGCTTATCGGCAAAGAGGGATATAAGAGGCCCTTCAAAATAAAGCAGATCTCCCATTTTTACGGCGTGGAAGCCGGGTTCAGCGTGTTGTGCATTTTTTAGTTTTTTCATAGTGTGTCGATGATTTTAAACCTTTCGGCGTAACATGCCGTTTCGAAAGGATGGTGATTAAAATGTCCATGCGGGTCCGGCGGGCCGCTCAATCCGTCAGAGGCACTCAAATATCCGGCGGCAAGCCGGGTACCCGGGGTACGGTACACATTGGTGCCCAGGTGGGTTTTCAGTATCCGGAACTGTTTTTGTGCAGCCTGCATCGTGGCAAAGAAAGACAATGCAAGGGCCTCGCATTTCTCACGTTCTTCCCGGATAAGAAAACGGCCGGGGTTCTTATGATACTGCGAACGAAAATTATTCCTGTCGCCGATCCTGTCGGAAACCCAGCGGAAGGCAGAATCAATTTTCGTAGCTTTGTAATCGGCAGGCGGACATAGCTCGTTCAGCTGATCATAGTCCTTTTGGTACATTAATTGCATACAGGTCAGTAAATTGGTGAATAATGCCAAAGCTATGCCTTCTTTTCCGGTCTTACAAATCCGCTCTCCGGCGGTTTGCCATTTTTGGGTCTGAACCCCATTTCACAAAACAAACATTATCAACAACCTGTGAAAAATAAAAACACCTCTGTCTAAAACTATCGTTCAGTTTTTTTTTACCATCGAAAGCACTTTTTTGCTTTGCTTTAATACCCAACCGTTACCTGCCCTGCCTGAACCACGATGGTCGGAAATATATACGGGCGGAGCCTGCGCTTACCTGTTGCAGCAGAAGACCAGGACAGCAGACCATCGGCACATTGTCTTCTTTGCGGACAACCCGGGACGGATAGTTCACACATTTTTTAGCTGTATCGAAAAAAGATACAATCTAAATCTGCAAACCGCCTGTCACAACGGAAATACAGAAAGTTTAACTTTCAATACCTGTTTTCAAAATAAAAACATCTATATTTACAATAGATACATGGAAGCAGTCAACATGAACGAAAACCCTCATAAACAACTGATCATAGCTCTGATCCGGGAAGACCTGGTGCATCAGCGCCTCTTGAGCGGGCTGAACCGCCTGGGCCTGCATGCAGATGATTACAGCCTGAACCTGAGTGAACTTATTTTCGGCCTGATGGGCTATGACAACGGTACGGTGCCCGACAGGCTGTATGAACGCTACCTGCAGCTGCGGGAGGAACAGGTGCAGCTCGGGGCCGGGGATACGGTATTCCGCACAGAAGCAGGAACCCGGGCAGAGATCATTTTCGGCGGACTTGAAAGTGCCTGTTATTCCTGATCTACCTGGGAGGCAGGGCCATCTGTGTTTCCCGGTTCCCGTTGATCATACCAGACCTCAGCAGAGGCAGACCGTCCAGGTCCCGGCAGCCGATGTAATACGTGAGCCCCGAACAGCAGGTACAGCCGCAGCAGCCTTTCACAGCCAGGAAGCAGTTCCTTTACCCCGTAGTGTGTTTGTCTTGTATTTTGCGGGCCGCACGTATACGCGCTCCCCATTTCACGGCTTCGAACCAGGTCACACCGGCAAAGCCGGCCCCGATGCACAAAAGGGTCTGCCGCAGGTCCATCGGTTCAAAAAGAAAAAATGCGGCCAGGGGTCTTACAAAAATGAGCAGGCCCGCTAACAGCATTGTAATTCCTATGATCAGCGGCAGCAGCCGGTTGCGGTAACGCATTGTATGCAGCACCGAATAGAAGAAGGAACGGTTTACCAGGGTAAGAAAAATGTTGGCAGTGACCAGCACTGTAAACACCATAGTACGGGTGAGTGCTTCGCTGTATCCCTGGTCTGCGGCAAAACGGTACACGGTAAGTATGGCTGCCGTTATCGCCAGGCCCTGTATAATGCTTGTGAACAGTTCCTTTATATTGAAAAATGTACGGGTAAACGGCCTGGGCGGCAGGGACATGGTATTTTTCTCTACCGGTTCGTTTTCGTACACGATAGAACAGGTTGGACCCATAATGAGCTCCAGGAAAATTACATGCACAGGCGAAAATATGTTCGGGTATATCCAGCCCAGGGCCAGGGGAATGAACACCGTAAGGATAATAGGTATATGGATCGATATAATGTACTGGATGGCTTTTTTGAGATTGGTATATATCTTGCGGCCCATAGCCACGGCTGTGGTCATACCCGAGAGGTCGTCATTGAGCAGGATCAGGGAGGCTGCTTCCCGGGCGATCTCTGTTCCCTTTTTACCCATGGCTATGCCAATATGTGCGGCTTTAAGTGCAGGGCCATCGTTTACGCCGTCGCCCGTCATGGCCACGATCTCCCCGTTCGCTTTCAGGGCATTGATGATACGCAGCTTGGCCTCGGGGAACATACGCACGAATACTTCGGTATCTTTTACGGTACGGCGCAGGGTTTCCTCATCCTGTGCCATAAGCTCGGCGCCGCTTATCGCTTTTTCCGAACCCCGGAAACCGATCTGCCGGGCTATGGAAAGTGTGGTCTCCATATTATCGCCCGTAATGATCTTTACGCGTATACCCGCCCGGTAAAACTGCTGCAGTACATCGGGCATATTTTTGCGGGGAGGATCGTAAAAGGCAAGCAGTCCCAGGAATGTAAACCGGAATTCCTGCTGGGTAGCCGGGAAATGGTCTCCTTCATACTCCGCCGTGCCTACGCCCAGTACGCGATAGCCGGATCCTGCCAGTTCTTTAAGGGCTGTTTCTACACGCCGCCGGGCATCCGCATCCAGTCCGGACACCTGCATCAGGGCCTCGGGAGCTCCTTTGGCGGCAATGATACGTTTACCCTGACCATTGCTGAAAATATGGGTCATCATAGGCGGCCTGCCGGAAAGCGGGTATTCGTGCTCCATGGTATAAAGCGGCCTTTCATCTGTTCCGCCCCATTTTGTATAGGCTTCGTGCAGGCTTATCTCCATCGGGTCGAAAGGGAGCGGCTCACTGGCCCACATGGCGGCACGCAACAGGTCCAGCGCCGCCCCGGGTCCGGGTTCGGTCAGCCGGTCTTCAGAGTATATATAAAGCCGGTCAAGGCTCATTTTATTTTCTGTAATGGTACCGGTCTTATCGGTACAGATCACGGTGGCACTGCCCAGGGTTTCCACGGTTTTCATCTGCTTTACCACGATGCCTGTTTTCATCAGCCTCCAGGCACCCAGGGCCATAAAAGTGGTAAAGGCCACCGGTATCTCTTCGGGCAGTATGCTCATGGCCAGGGTAAGCGCCTGCAGCAGGCTGGCGGGCAGGTCCCCGGAGCGCAGGTAATTAATGCCCCACACCAGCAGGAAGACCACAACACCGGCCACGGCCATTTTCTTCACGAAATTACCTATCTTTATTTCGAGCGGGGTCTTTTCTTCGCGGATCCCCGCCAGGCTTCCCCCGATCTCTCCCAGGCGGGTCCGGTTGCCCACGGCTTCCACCTCCACTACGGCCAGGCCGCTCAGCACCGAGGAGCCACTGTATACAAAGGGTTCTTCGCTGTCACTGTCTTTGTATACCGGCAGCGATTCACCGGTCAGCAGCGATTCATTCACCGAAAAATCATTGGCCTGCACAATACGGCCATCAGCAGGTACCAGGCCGCCTTCTTCCACGATGAGACTGTCTCCCTGTACCAGGTCTTCGCTGCGTATTTCCCGGGGTTGCCCGTTGCGTATTACCCGGCAGCGGGGTTGTGAAAAATCACTCAGCTTTTCCAGGGCATTACGGCTGCGCGTGTCCTGGTAAAGAGATATGGAAGCCTGGAACACAATGGCGCAGAGCAGGAAAATGCCATCGGCCGTTTCGCCCCCGATAAAATAAATAAGTGAAGCAGCCAGCAGCAGTATGAACATCGGTTCCTTTACCAGGCTCAGCACCACGCGGAAGAACCCGCCCTGCTTTTTATACACCAGGGTATTGCTCCCGTTCTTTTCCCGGGATTCGAGTACCTGGGCGTCACTGAGACCTTCTATCCCGCCTGTGCGATCTTTCATGGGTATGTAAATTCGTTAAGAGTTCAGGTTGATATCTCCGTTTATTCCCTTTGCAGCAGGAAATGCAGTGCAGCCTCGTAGCCATAGAGTCCCAGCCCGCTGATCACCGCCAGGGCCCGGTGCGAGATATAGGAAGTATGCCGGAAGCTTTCGCGGGCATAAATATTTGAGATATGCACCTCCACCACCTGTGTACGGGCGGCGGCTATCGCATCTGCCAGGGCTACGGACGTGTGCGAGTACGCCCCGGCGTTCAGGATCACGGGCAGCTTTTGCATACCACAGTGCTGCAGCAGGTCTACCAGGTCGCCCTCATGGTTGCTTTGTGCATAGCGCAGTTCCGTGTCCGGGTAACGCACCCGAAGCTGATCCAGCCAGCTTTCAAAGGTCTGCGAACCATATACCTCCGGCTCACGGGTGCCCAGGAGGTTCAGGTTCGGGCCGTTAATGATCTGTATAATGCGTTTCATACCTTTTCAATAGCTATGGTTCATAAAAAAGCCCGCAGAAACTGGCTTTTATGCGAAAGTACTATTTTCTTTGCGAAGATATTCATGAATCACACAAGTTATTTGAACGGGTTTAAAGCCTGGCTGATGCTGGAGAAATCGCTGCTGCCCAACAGCATCGACGCTTACCTGGCCGATCTGCAGAAATTTTTCAACTACCTGCAGAATTCCGGCTTCGGGGGGAGTATAGAGCAGGTAGAGCTGAAGCACCTGCAGGGCTTTACCGGCCTACTGAACGAGATGGGCCTGGCGGCCAGTTCCCAGGCACGCATCCTGAGCGGGGTACGCTCCTTTTTTACCTACCTGATGATGGAGGACCTCATCAGCAGTGATCCTTCCGAACTGCTGGAAATGCCCAAGCTGGGCCGTAAGCTGCCCGAAGTGCTGAGCCCGGAGGATATTGCGGCCATCCTGGCACAGATCGACCTGAGCAAGACCGAGGGACAGCGCAATATTGCCCTGTTCGAGCTCTGCTACGGCTGCGGAATGCGCGTATCCGAAGTGGTGAACCAGCGCATCAGCGACCTGCATTTTGAAGAAGGGTACATAAAAATTACCGGTAAAGGCGAAAAGGAGCGCCTGGTACCCGTGGGCAGCAAAGCCGTTAAACAGGTAGAGAGCTACCTGCATCATACCCGCGTGCATCAGCCTGTCAGCAAAGGCTTCGAGGACGTGCTCTTCCTGAATAAGTTCGGGAAAAATCTCAGCAGGCAGTATATCTTTATGGAACTGAAACGCCTGGCTTCCGAAGCCCGCATCGCCAAAAAGATCAGTCCGCATACCCTGCGCCACAGCTTTGCCACCCACCTGGTAGAAGGCGGCGCCGACCTGCGTGCCGTGCAGGAAATGCTGGGCCATGCCTCTATTACCACCACGGAAATTTACACGCATCTCGACCGCGAATTCCTGCGCGAGACCATTATGACCTTTCACCCCCGGAGTTAAATTCTCAGAAACTTTGTATTTTCGTTCCAAATACGTTTGCGAATGAAAAAACACACCACGGTTATTGCTTTATCCATATTGGGAGGACTCAGCATGCATGCACAGATAAAATACCCTTTGACCGAAAAGAAACCCCAGGCAGAAAAATTCTTTGATACGACCATTACCGAGAATTACCGCTGGCTGGAAGACGAGAATTCTGAAATGACCAAACAGTGGGTAGAGCTGCAGAACCGCCTTACCTTTACGCAACTGGAGCAGATACCCCTGCGCACCGACCTGAGCAAGCGTCTGCGCCAGATCTGGAACTACGAAAAAATGTCGGCCCCCTCCACACGGCACGGTAAAATATTCTTTTACAGGAACGACGGACTGCAAAACCAGAGTGTGCTGTACATACAGAACGGACTGGCCAGCATGCCCGAAGTGCTCATAGACCCCAATACCCAGTCGAAGGACGGTACCACGGCCCTTACCATGTTCGAGCCCGACAAAGCCGGGAAATATGCCGTTATCGGCTGGTCGGACGCAGGCAGCGACTGGACGCGCTTCCAGGTGATGGACCTGGACACACGCAAAATGCTGAACGAGACCCTGTACCATATTAAATTCTCCGGGGCCTCCTGGTACAAGGACGGTTTTTTCTACAGCCGTTACGACGTGCTGGAATCCGGCAAGGAACTCAGCGCCAAGAACAATAACCAGAAAGTATACTACCACAGGCTGGGCACAGGCCAGCAGCAGGATTCACTCGTATACGAAGATAAGAACAACGCTTCGGGTATGTTCAGCATCGGGGCTACCGAAGATGAAAAATACCTGGTCCTGAGCACCAGCGAAAGTACCAGCGGCAACAAGCTGTACTATAAAAAGGCCGGCGACTCCAGGGCTAAATGGATAAAGTTCTACGATACCTATGACCAGGACGCCCATGTGCTCGACCATGCGAACGGTAAGCTTTACATCTATACCAATGCAGGAGCGCCCAAAGGCAAGGTGATCTCCATAGACCCGGACAAACCCGAAAAGGTGACCGAGGTGCTGCCCGCCGCAGAGCATGTGCTTACAAGCGCACAGATCATCAACGGTTACCTGGTGGCCCAATACCTGGCCGATGTTAAATCTGCCATCAGTGTGTATAACCTGAACGGCAGGAAACTGTACGATGTAAAACTGCCCGGAGCCGGAATGACCAGCGGCCTGAACGGCGAGAACGGGTACAATACGGCCTATTTCAGCTTCACGTCCTTTATACAGCCTTCGATGGTGTTCCAGCTCGATCTTTCCAGCGGGGCCCTGCAGGAATACTGGAAACCTCAGCTACCGGTCAGTACCGATGCCTATGAGACCCGCCAGGTATTCTATACCAGCAAGGATGGTACACGTGTACCCATGTTCATCACCTGCAAAAAAGGTCTTAAGCTCGATGGCAACAATCCCGTATACCTCTATGGTTACGGCGGGTTCAACATAAGCGTTACACCGGCTTTTACGCCGCACATCATTCCGTTCCTGGACAAGGGTGGTGTGTATGCCGTGGCCAATATCCGCGGAGGCGGCGAATACGGCAAGGAATGGCACGAAGCAGGTACCAAGCTGAAAAAACAGAACGTGTTCGACGATTTCATCGCGGCTGCCGAATACCTGATCAGCGAAAAGTATACGAACAATAAACGTATAGCCATCTCCGGCCGCAGTAACGGCGGTCTGCTGGTGGGCGCCTGCATGACGCAGCGACCCGACCTGTTCAAAGTTGCCCTGCCCGGGGTGGGTGTGCTGGACATGCTGCATTACCACCAGTTCACCATCGGCTATGCCTGGGCTACGGACTATGGCCGCAGCGACAATAAAGACGAGTTCAGGGCCCTGTTGAAATACTCGCCCCTGCACAATGTGAAAAAGGCCGAATACCCGGCTACCCTGGTGGTTACCGCCGATCATGACGACCGTGTGGTGCCCGCTCACAGCTATAAGTTCATTTCTGAACTGCAGGCCAAACAGCAGGGGCCCAATCCCGTACTGATACGCATTGACGTAAATGCGGGGCACGGGGCCGGTAAACCCACTTCCAAGCTCATTGACGAATGGGTGGACATCTGGGCCTTTACCATGGCACACCTGGGCATGAAATGATCCTGCCCCGATAAATACCGAATATTGTCAGGCGGCCTTATGGCCGCTTTTTTTTATGTTTACAGTAAAACAATGCGCCATGAAATACCTTCTCTGTAGTTTTATACTGATGCTTGCTGCGGACCTCCGGGCCCAGAAGACCTTCCGCGGATACCCCGACCTGCGCAGGGACGGCGCCATTATTTTTTACCTGAACGACGACAGTGCCCGCATTGCAGCCCTGCGTGCCCGCAATTACACTAAGGACGCCGATGAGCTGGAACGTAAGGCCCTAAGCACGAACAAGCGACTGGTGGCCGCTTTCCGCGATACTTTCACCTTTTGCAAAGTATATTTTATCTGGAACAGGGACGTGGATAAATACCGCCTGCATAAACAGCCGGGCCTGTTCCTGGACGATAGCCTGCAATACGACGCTTCTGTCCGGGTGACGGAAAAGAACATCATGTATGCCAATATCCGCAACGATTACGAACTGGGCAGGCACGGCACCCCCCACAGCGTGGTAACGGTAGACATGATCGCCCTGCAGGACAGTAACCTGCAGTATTTTGCCTGGCCCTTTCCCTATGCCACACAGATATCTACCGATGTACTGCTGCTGCCTACCCGGCCCGAAAAATACGTGCATTCATTCCAGAATACCCTGGAATACTGGTATTTCTACCCCAGCAGGGCCATTATACGCGCCCTGCGCAAAAAGGGACTCTGGGAGCCGAATTAATTAATCGGTCAGGGGCGGTACGTCCTCATCCAGCGTGGGTTTCACCGCATTGGAATAGGTTTCCCATTTGGCCAGCACTTTCAGGAAGCCGTCGGGTAAGGGCGCTTCAAAATGCATACGCTCACCCGTGGCAGGGTGTGTAAAGGCCAGTTTCCAGGCATGCAGGGCCTGGGCAGGGATAAGATCGAAACAGTTTTGCACGAACTGCTTGTATTTGGCATGGTTCGGGCCCTTGATAAGCCGGTTGCCATCGTAATAATCGTCGTTGAACAGCGTGTGCCCGATGTGTTTCATGTGCACACGTATCTGGTGTGTGCGCCCGGTCTCCAGCTTGCATTCCACCAGGGTTACGTACCCGAAACGCTTCATAACGCTGTAATGTGTAACGGCGGGTTTGCCTTTTTCGCCGCCGGCGGGGTACACGGCAAACAGTTTGCGGTAGCGTTCGTGCCGGTCGATATTGCCCACGATGGTGCCGTGATCTTCGGCTACATTGCCCCAGACCAGGGCCTGGTAAACCTTGTCCACCGTACGGTCGTAGAACTGTTTCACCAGGTTGTCCAGCGTACGTTCATTCTTGCCGATCACCAGGAGTCCGCTCGTGTTTTTATCGATGCGGTGCACCAGTCCCGGACGCGGGTAATCCGGGGCATCCGGCGACATATTCTTTACCGAAGGCAGGTTCTGCACATGGTACAGCAGTCCGTTCACCAGGGTGCCGGTATAGTTCCCGATCCCGGGGTGAACCACCAGCCCCGCAGGCTTGTTCACCACCATCAGGTCATTGTCTTCGTATACGATATCGAGGGGTATATTTTCGGGCTTGACCTCCGAATACACCCGGGGTTTACTGAATACGATGCGCACATCGTCGAGCCCTTTTACCTTGTAATTCTGTTTTACAACCTTATCGTTCACCAGGATGCAGCCCGCTTCGGCCGCCGCCTGTATCTTGCTGCGCGAAACGCCTTCCAGGCGTATCTGCAGGAACTTGTCAATACGCAGTGGTGCCTGCCCCTTATCGCATTTTATATGATGATGTTCATATAAAAACTCTTCGCTTTCGTCTTCGCCCAGGGGTTCGGCCGCTGTTATGTTTTTATGGGTCACTGCGTTACAATAAACTTTTGCGTTTGTATAAATCCTTCTTCCTTATTTACGGCACGTAACATGTAAACGCCGGGGGTAAGTCCCTGTACCGAAATACTTTCGTAGCCCGCCAGGTTATCGCTGCGTACCTGCCGTCCCTGCAGATCGTATATCTCTACCTGCATCATTTTTTCGGGCGCCATCGACGAGCGGAAGTACAAACGGTCCGACACGGGATTCGGGTACAGCAGCAGCGAATGTGTGATCTCTGCCGGTTTTTCGTATACCGGTGTGCCCAGGAATTCGCCCGGGGTTACCGGTTTCCCTACCACCGCGCGTATCATCAGGGTGCCTTCGTAACCCAGGTCCTCGAAAGTGATCCATTCGCCCAGTGTGCGGAAGAACAAACGGTCGGTATTATCGCGGTTCTTGTCAAAACCGATATTGATCTTGTAGATGGTATTCTGTTTCCAGCCTACGTAAAATTTGCCCTGAGGCAGAGGTACCGGGCGGTTCAGGATATACGTGGTATAACCGTTGGGGCCCCACATGGCGTACTGCGGCAGTACATAGGTCTGTGTATACAGGGTGTCGCCGGGCTTTCCGCCGTCGTCGTCATACACCACCATGGTAAAGTTATTGGACGTAACCGGTGTGGTCTGTGGATTAAAGTGAAACTGTATGGCCCGCAGGGTATCGGCAAAATTGGTTTCGAACATACTGGTCACCTCCCCCTGTTGTCCCAGGTAAATCGATGACTCGGCCGTGCTGTCGTCATAGGCATAATAATTATTGAACACCTGTGTATAAAAAGACGTATCGTTCTCTGCATGAATATCCGTAAATGGTGTCCAGGCTGCGCCCTTGGGACAGTTAAAGGCCTGTATACGATGCTGCACCTTAAATACCTGCTTCGAGGTGAAAGGTACGCCACCGGGCCACTGCACGTCAAAATCGTAGCTGAAGAAAGGTGTGGTATGCCGCACATTGGGATCATAACCATTCGTAGAGTATGGCTGTACGCAGGTGGTATCGTAAGGTCCCGGCAGGTTATCGAAGGGATATACCGAAAGTACATTACCGCCCGGGCCGATGAAGCTGTGCTCGTAATACACCCCGATATCATTGCTCCAGAGGTTGCTGATCTGGTTATTCTCCCATTTTTCGTTCACATCGGGCTTGGTGAACTGCTGGTAGGGCATGCGTGTATATACGTCCAGGATGGTGGGCGGGGCCGATACCAGCGCGATATCGCGGAACATGGTGTCGGCATGGGTACGGTTGGCATTCAGGTATACGTAATCTACCATCCAGTGGTCTTTATTCGCTGAAAGTCCGGCATAGTTTTTAAAGCGGAACTGGAAGCCTTTTTTAAAGTATTTGGCCTGGGTAAGCTTGACCATGACCTTACGGAAGGGATGCACTTCCTCGCCGGGCACGCTCCAGGCATGGTCCCACAACGGTTGTCCGGGTGCACGGAATTCGAGTACCAGGCTGTCCTGCGGTCCCGGGAAAAAACCCAGTCCCTGCGGCTGGTAGGCAAAGCTCAGGTACAGTGAGTCGGCCACGGAAAAGGACGAGAGGTCGATGGGTTTACTGGTGAGATAATCCGCCACCCCGTAACTGTTGGGGTCCTGGAAATTGTAAGGCGCCCCGTACTCGTCGATACCGTCGAAAGTGGCCACCCCGATGGTGGGCGGGTTCACCGGCATGTGAAGGTTGCGGTATACATAAAAATCGGCCCACAGGCTGCGGTCCCAGGACTGCACCGGGTGTATGAAATATTCTTTTTCCTTTTTGTAAAAACGTCCGTCGTAATCGCCTTCGGTTACGGTAACCACGCCGTTCACCAGCTTCAGTTTAGGCTGGTAGGCCCAGGCCTCGATGCTGTCGATACGCATAAAAGGGTTCAGGATAGTGTCGTATACCCAGATCTTTACCTGCTGGGTAGAAAGTGTAGAGTCGATACCGCCTCCGCCGTTCACGGTGTAAACATAGGGCTGTGTATTGACCCAGTACACGCTGTCGGGGAAGGGAGCAGCATCGTCTACCTCGTAAAAGTTCTGGAAGCGCGATGTGATGCCTGTATACATGTAGGGTCTGAAATCCTTGAACTTATTCGTGCTGAAATCGTCGAAGAAAGGCAGCGACAGGGTGTCCAGTTCAAAATAATTCTGGGAACCTGGCTGAAAAAGCACTTTGGGCTTGGGAGCGCCTTTGGCGGGGCGCAGCAGCGGGTTCGAAGAAAGGGGTTCCTCGAATACCTGGGCCTGCAGGCTCCCTGAAAGTATCATACCGCAGAAAAACGCGGCCAGTAAACCGATGCCTGTTTTAGAGCTCAATGCTTTCATTAACTGTAGTTGTGTCATCATCGGTTGTATAACGTCCAACCCGGATATCTATTGTAGTACCCTTAGGCACTTTTGTGCGGGGAGGAATGAGCTTTCCTTTATAGGCAAGTCCCAGCACACCGCCGAATTGCGGCACCTGTATCACCTTACCCACTTTAAAACCACGGGCTTCGAGCTGGGCACGCGCCTCCCGCTCGCTCAGGTCCTTCATGTCCGGGACCTCAACCTCGGGCGGGTCATTGCTCGAGATCACCAGGTATACCTTGCGGCCCGATTTTACTTCGCTGTTGAACTTCGGATTCTGGTCCAGCACGGTAAATTCCTTTTTATCAGCTACGAACATGGTATCCGTTACCACGGCTTCCAGGCCTTCGTCCTTCAGCCTGCTGCCGGCCTCTTCGATCTGCATATCGGTGACGTCGGGTACCAGTATCTTGTTACTGTGGCGGGTATACAGCTTCAGCCCCATAAAAAGCAGTACCGAAACGGCTGCCATCGCCACAAATGCAATAAGGAATGTTCTCAGGTTCTCTTTCTTAAACACAGTCGTTTTTCAGTTATTCGCACAAACCTAATAAAAAAAACGAAGCTCTTTATTCCGCCCTCCCCTTCCGGGAATGTAAACAACTGATTATAAGACCAAAAACTCAAACTTCAACATGTTAACAATGAAATGCCGATAAAATGCCCGGCAACCCTTGCAGGACTGTTATCCTGCCCTGTACATTTGAAATCAGAAAATACCGAAGTTAACATGAAAAAGAAAGTTGCGGTCATAGCCGGCGGAAACTCAGGCGAATACGAAGTGAGCATGGACAGTGCGGCCATGGTGCTCCAGAGCATCGACAAGGAAAGATACGAGCCTTACCTGGTGGTGATACGCGGCCTGGACTGGTACGTAGAGGACGAAGGGACCCGCCGCCCGGTGAACCGGTCTTTCTTTACGTTTGAACGGAACGGGGAAACGGTGTCTTTCGATGTGGTGTACAATATTATTCACGGTACTCCCGGCGAAGACGGCATCCTGCAGGGATATTTCGCCCTGCTGAACCTGCCCCTGGTAGGTCCGGGACTGCTGAACTGTGCGCTCACGATGAACAAGATGGTGTCCAAGCACCTGGCAGCCGCCCAGGGTGTACCGGTGGCCCGGGCCGTGACCATAGAAAGGAACGAGGCCGTCGATTATGATAAGATCACGGAATGGACAGGCTATCCCTGCTTCCTGAAACCCAACAGCGGGGGCAGCTCGGTAGCTACCTACAAGATCCGGGAGAAAAGCGAGTTCCCCGCGGCGCTCAAACACGTTTTCGAGCACGATAACACCGCTATCTTTGAAGAATTTATACAGGGTACCGAGGTGGCATGCGGAATTTTTCGCCGGGGTGCAGATTTGATTTGCCTGCCTGTGACGGAAATTGTACCTTTCAACGATTTTTTCGATTACGAGGCTAAATACAAGGGGCAAAGCAGTGAGATAACACCGGCTCGCCTGCCGCAGGAAGTGATCCTGAAACTGAACGAATATACGCGTGTCCTGTATTCTGCACTGCATTGCAACGGTATGGTCCGTATCGATTTTATCGTGAAAGATTCGGTGCCTTATTTCCTGGAAGCCAATACTATTCCCGGGTTCACAAGGGAAAGTCTTCTTCCGCAGCAGATCAGGGCAGCGGGCCTTTCAGAAAAGGAGGTGCTTACTTACCTGATCGAAGAAACCCTGAATAAATGAAAGCAGAAGACAATTACCGTTTTATCGCCTTTGTCGCCCGGTTTGCCGCCCAGCTTGCCTGCCAGGAAATAATGCAGGTATACCACCTGGAGTTTTCCGTCCGCAAAAAAGAGGACGCCAGTCCCATTACCGATGCCGATACGGCCTCTGATGCCGTAATACGTATGGTGCTCGAGACCACGTCCATTCCCGTTATCAGTGAGGAACAGCTCTATATGCCGGTAAACCCGCCCGAGCTTTTCTGGTGCGTGGACCCGCTGGACGGTACCCGCGAATTTGTGAAACGCAACGGTCAGTTTTCCGTGAATATAGCCCTGGTAAGCAAAGGTGTTCCGGTATTCGGACTGGTGGCCTCGCCCGTGAAGAACTGCTGCTGGTATACCGAAAGCGGAAAGGTGTGGAAATACCATTTCGAAACGGAAAAGATCAGCCCCTGCTCACCGGAAAGTACCCGGCGGGAACTGGTGATGCTCAGCGGTACCCTCGATCCCAAAGGCAATGCCATGCAAAGCCGCTGGCTTAAAAATGCAGAGAAGATCGCCCCGCTCCAGGTTGAAAAAATGGGCAGCGCTCTTAAATTCGGAGCTATTTCGGAGGGTAAGGCCGACCTGTACATCCGTTTCGGGCATACGCATATCTGGGACACCGCCGCCGGACATGCCCTGCTGCTCTGTTCGGGAGGCGACGTATATTCGCTGGAGACCCGCGAACCCCTTACCTATTCGGCCGAGAATACCTTAAACCCGCATTTCGGGGCCTTCGGGGCCGGGGGCAAAGAGTTTTTTCTGAACGCGCTGAAGAAAAAGCTGCTTTAACCCGAATACCAGTACAAAATAAAGACCGCTGCACAATGCAATGCAGGCCGAAAGCGTATTATCGAGCGCATAGGCCGCCGCATAGCCGCCCAGCACCGATGCTGTGGCAAACAGCGCCGCATACAGCAACAGTACCGAAAGCCGGCCGGTGAGCATACGCGCCGTAACAGCAGGCACCACCAGCAAAGCCACCACCAGGATGGCCCCTACACTCTCAAAGGAAAATACCGTGGTAAGCGATACCAGGGTCATGAACAGGTAATGCAGCAGCAATCCGCGCAGGCCGCGCATGCGTGCAAAGGAAGGATCGAAGGAATATACTTTCAGCGCGGGGTAAAAAAGCCATATAAACGCAGACACCAGCCCCGCCACCGGCAATAGCTGCAGGGTTTGCAGGGGAATACGGAACCCGGCGATCTCCACTTTATGCAGGGGTACATACACGAGCTCTCCGAAAAGCACACAGTCCTGGTCCAGGTCGGTCTGCCCGGCAAATGCCGAAATAAGGATGATGCCCACGGCAAAAAGCCAGGTATAGGTAACCCCGATGGATGAATCGGTCTGCACACCGGCCTTTTTTTCGAGCCATTCTACCAGGAAGGCCGTAAATACGCCCGAAACCGAGGCACCGAACATCATAAAGAAAGGCGAACGGCTGCCCGAAAGCAGGTAAGCCAGGGCTATACCCGGCAATACCGCGTGCGAAATGGCGTCGGCCAGCATGGTCTTGCGCTGCAACACCAGGAAGCTGCCCAGCGAGCTGCAGGATACGGCCACCAGTATACCGGTACATATCATCCAGAATGCGTTCATAAGCCGGGAATAGGTTTTTGGTGAGGATCGGTCTCCGGGTTATCGAGCAGTTGCAGCAGGTCTTTTTCCACTTTTTCGGAGATAAAATGTTCAAAATGTTCGGCATCGGCATGCACCCACTCTTCGGGAATGCGTGCATATTTCAGGATATACAGCTCCCAGAGGCGGTGCAAGCGTACTACGCGGGCAGCCAGGGCACGGCCTTTTTCCGTGAAAAAATAGCCGTTGCTGCCTTTTACCACCAGGTTGCGGTCCAGGGCCTGCTTCCAGCCTTTTTTCCATTCTTCGCCGGAGATGCCGTACCTTCCGGAAACGGCCCGGGGCATGAAGTAAACGGGTTCCGCCTCACTTTCAAGATATTTATAAATGTTCTTGAGCACATTTTCCAGGGCCAGGGTACGGCGGTGCGACCAGGCCTGCCACCACTTACGTACGCGGCCTTTGGGCGAAAAAAGGAAGGAGCTGAAGGCGATGAGCGTAAGTACCACCACGATCCAGGGGCCGGTGGGCATATCTGCGGCCAGGTAAGAGACCGCAGCCCCGGCCAGCCCGGCCGTTGCGCCGAAAACAGCGGAGAGCAGGAACATCTTTTTCAGAGAATCCGTCCAGAAACGGGCCGCCGCAGCCGGTGTGATCATCAGTGCGGCCGACATCACCACCCCCGTGGTCTGTAAGCTGATGGAGATATTCCATACCAGCACGCCGGAAAGCAATACCGAAAGAAAACGTACCGGCAGCCCGGCCGAAGCCGCAAAGGATGGCGAAAAAGCAAATACGAGGATCGGTTTATAGAACAGTACCACGCTCAGCAGTACCACCAGGGCGGCCGAGCCCAGCCAGACCAGGTCTTCGAGGGAAAGAGCCGCGGCCTTGCCGAACAGGAAATCCTGCAGGCCCGCCTGTGCCAGCGTACCACTGGTCTGCAGGAAATGCATCAGGAAAATACCGGCGGCAAAGAATACAGACATGGTAAATGCCAGGGCGGCATCTTCTTTGAGGCGGGCTTTGGCCGTAAGCCATTCGGATACCCGCATGCTGAGTCCGCCCGTTACCAGGGCCCCTGTCAGCAATACAAAGGGATTTCGTATCCCTGTGGCCATATAGGCCAGTATAATACCGGGCAATACGCTGTGCGCCACCACATCGCCGCTGAGGGCTTTCTTGCGCAGGTAGGCGAACACGCCCGTAACGGCCGATACCGAGCTGAGCAGTACCGCACCAAGTGCAACAATGAGCGTATTATATCCTTCGGCAAAGATCATTTCTGTACCGGGTTCTTGTGCGATTGCTGAATTACGCTTTCCAGGATGGGCAGTTTACCGCCGAATGTCTCGGAAAGATTGGTATGCTGGAAGGTCTCGGCCACCGGGCCGCAGGCCACCAGGCGCCCGTTGATCATGATCACCCCGTCGAAATATTCACCCACGGTGGTAAGGTCATGGTGCACGGTAAGCGTGGTCTTGCCTTCTTTTTTTAAGCGGCGCAGTATGTCTACGATGATCTTTTCCGTTTGCATATCTACCCCGGCAAAGGGTTCGTCCATAATATACAGGTCGGCATCGGCAGCCAGGGCACGGGCAATGAACACGCGCTGCTGCTGTCCGCCGCTGAGCCTGGATATCTGTCTCGCAGCCAGGTCTACCATACCCAGGGAGGCCAGGGCTTCCATGGCACGTTCGCGGTCGCTGCGGTGTATACGGGCCAGCAGGCCGCGCGAGGCATAACGCCCCATCAGCACCACGTCGAGCACGTTCACCGGGAAATCCCAGTCTACCAGCTGCCGTTGCGGCACATAGGAGACCCGGCTGCGCACCTCATCCAGCGGGTGCCCGAAGAACCTTACGGCGCCCAGGGCCGGTCTCACCTCGCCCAGCAGGGCTTTCAGCAGGGTGGTCTTACCTGCCCCGTTCGGCCCGATAATGGCATAATTAACACCGGCAGGTACCTGGAAGTGAATATTCCAGAGCACCGGTTTATCCTGGTAGCTCACGTGGAGCTGCTGTACTTCTATTGCGTTCATTTCAGATTCTGGCTCAGGGTTTTTACATTACTGTACAACATTCCGATATAGGTACCTTCGTAGCTGCCTTCAGGGCCGGGCGAATCGGCATAGAGGCTTCCGCCCTGCCGTACCTGGTGTCCGCGGGCAGCAGCCCCGGCGCGCAGGGCTTTCAGCGATTTATCGCTCAGGTTGCTTTCCACGAATACCGCCGGGATATTCCGTTCGCATACAAAGTCTACCAGTTCGTTCATATCTTTCAGACCGGGCTCGGCCACGGTGGAAATACCCTGCAGTCCACGCACTTCCCAGCCATAGGCCCGCCCGAAATAACGGAAAGCATCGTGATTGGTCACGATCACGCGACGGGTGGCAGGAACGGAATCCAGCAGGGAACGCAGCAGGCGGTCGGTACTGTCGAGCCGCTCAAAATAATGCTTCATGCCCCGGTACACCGCCTGGGAATCGGCCAGGGCCTCTTTGCGGCAGATGGTTTGCGTAACGTAGCACAGCCCGTTCTTCCACAGGTCCATATCGAACCAGAAATGCGGGTCATAGGTACCCGGGTTCTCTTCCGCCTGCAGAAAGTGTTTCCTATCCGTTCCGGCGCTCATGGCCAGCACGGGTTTTTCGCGGCCGTAGCTTTCCAGCACTTCGGCCATTTTGCCTTCGAGGTGCAGACCGTTGTACACCACCACGTCTGCGTCCGAAAGTACATCCAGGTCACGGATACCGGCTTTATAGGAATGGGGATCCACCCCGTTGCGCATCAGGGCATGTACATCGGCATGGGTACCAAATATCTCAGACAGGGGCTCGGCGATCACCGAAGTGGTACACACCACCTGCAAACGTTCATGTACGCGCGCTCCCGGCCTGCATGCCACGGATGTCAACAGCAGCAAAAAGGATACTACGTACCTGTACTTCATACCACAAAGGTATAATTTTTAGGTAAACCAAAAATATTTTTAGATAAAACTAAAATTAATAAGGTCCTCTGCCCTTCACACGCTGCTCTTCGCCGTTATTGTATGTGATGGTCTTCAGTTCCTTACCGTCTTTGGAGTAAAAGGTCCAGTTGCCGTGTTTCAGGCCCATGCGGTAACTGCCTTTCACCTGGGGCACTTTATTGGGGTAATAGCGGATGAACTCGCCGTCGTATACATTGTTCTTCATATTAAAAACACCCGCCGTGGGTCCGTGCCCGAAGAAGCTTTCCCAGCGGCCGTACTTGGCGCCGTTGCGGTATTCGCCCAGTTCCTGTATAGAGCCGCTTTCGTAGAACGTGGTGTAGGACCCGTCCATAACGCCGTTCTTATAGGTAATGATATCTCGGGGCTTACCGTTCTCCCACCAGTGTTTCCACACGCCGTTCTGCAGGCCCTTGCTGTACGAGGCTATGTAGCGCAGCTTGCCGTTTTCGTAAAATCCGCGCCATTCACCCTGCATCAGTCCATTGGAAAAATGCCCTTCGTCCTCGATCTGGCCTGTAGGGTAATACGATACAAAGTATCCGTCTTCGCGGCCCGACACAAAATTCCCCTTATGCTCGGTCTGCCCGTTCTCGTACCAGTATTCCCACTGTCCGTGCTTCAGGTCGCCGAGGAAATTTCCCTTTTTCCAGAGGGTACCGGTGCTGTCCCAGTAGGTCCATTCCCCGTTCTTGAGGTCGTCTTTGTAATTGCCTTCGAACTGCTTGATCTTGCCGGGATAATACTGCGTCCAGAGGCCATTGCGCTTATCGTTCTCGAAATAACCGCTCATATCGGGCTCCCCGGTAGGGAAGAACCACTGCCAGAAACCGTTCCGCAGCGAATCTCGGTATTCGTAGATGCCTTCGGGTGTACCGTCCTGGTAAAAGGTCTTCCAGGTACCGTCGGGCCTATCGTTTTTGTAGGCGGCGATCTCCAGCACATTGCCGTTGGGATGGTAACTGATCCAGTTGCCTTCCTTTTTACCCCCGCTGCGTTTTCCCTTCAGCTTCAGGATACCGTCCTCGTACCAGACCCAGGTACTGTCGTTGTTGTTATTTACGATACTGCGTTTCTTGCCGGACTCGTACCAGTATTCCCAGGTGCCGGCAGGTTTGCCGTTGTCGTACCTTTCGGTGCTGTGCGACGCCCCGGTTTCGTAAAATTTCTTCCAGGTGCCGGTACGCAGGCCTTTGTTGAATTCGATCTGCATCTCGGGGGTACCGTCCTTGTAAAAGGTCTCCCATTTACCGTCCTTTTCGTTGTTCACAAAGCTGCCGCGTTCCGCTACCTTCTGCTCGGGCGTGTAGGTGATCCAGAGGCCCTGTTTCTGCCCGTTGAGCTCGTTGCCGGTACTTTGCGGGGTACCGTCGGGCCAGAAGGTCTGTTTTTCGCCGCTGCCCATATTATGGATACTGCGGGGCTTACCGCTTTCGGGCCACCAGCTTTTCCAGGTGCCGGTGGGAGTTCCCGTTTTTGTATAATGCCGTTCCTCGAGCAGTTTACCGTCTTCGGCATACTCGTAGTAATCGTCGATGGGATTGCCTTTTTCGTCGTTCTCGTAGATCTTGTGCTTTTTGCCATTCTCGTGGAAGGTCTGCCACTTGCCGGTCTCTACGCCATCGGTATAGGTGCCGGCAGCTTTTTTACGGCTGTTGGGATAAAATTCGCTGAACCTGCCGTTCTTCTGCCCGTCGGCATCCATCTCACCTTCGCTGCGCAGGGCACCATTGGCATGATAATAGGTATAATAACCGATGTCGTAGTTCTCGTAGGTAAGAATACTGCCGTCCTGGTAATACGATACCCATTCCCCTACCTTTTTGTTGTCTTTGAATGTACCGGTGTTCATTGGAATACCGGTCTCGTACCACATTTTCCAGCTACCCTGCTTCATGCCGTTCTTTATGCTGTACTGGCTCTGCCTGGCGCCGTTCTTATGATAAGATACCACCTTTCCGTTCAGTATACCGCCTTTGTAACTCTTTTTCTCACGGATGTTGCCGTTATCGTAATACTCGGTCCAGGCACCTTCGGGTTTACCGTTCTTAAGCTTGCCCAGGGTCTCCAGCGTGTTTTTTTCGCTGAATATCTTTACCAGGCCCTTTGTATGGTCGATCTCACTTTTCAGGATGCCGTTCCTGTAATATTCTTTCCAGATGCCCGTTCTTTTACCGGCCGTATAATTTCCTTCCTCGCGCAGGGGCCCTTCTTCGTAAAACTCACGCCAGAAACCCGTACGCTCGTTGGCGCTGAGCTGTCCTTCGGCGCGCAGGCGGCCGGAATCGTAAAACTGCTGTACGTTCTGGGCCGATACGGTCAGGCTGATGAGGGTGAAAAGGAACAGGATAAGGCGTTTCATACCATTGAGGAAAAAAAGTTCAAATTTTCTGTGCATACACATAAGCTTGTACGGGCAAAATCGTTAAAATTGTATAGCGACCCTGTTAAAAATTGCGAATTTATGGAAATTGCGAAAGGAAACATCATATCGGCCACACCTTTTTTGGATGATCCCTATTTCAGGCAGGCGGTGGTGCTGCTCACCGAACACAATGACAAGGGTTCCTTCGGGTTTATCATTAACCGCGAGACCGACCTGAAGCTGCACGAGCTGATCAAGGACGTGCTGTTTGAGGCCAGTATCTATTACGGCGGACCGGTTGGCAATGAAAATCTTTTCTACATACACAGCCTGGGAGACCTGCTGCCCAACAGCGTGGAAATATTGCCCGGACTATACTGGGGCGGTGAATTCGATGTGCTGAAGGAACTGCTCAACAACAAGGAAGCAGAACCCGATAAGGTGAAGTTCTTTGCGGGGTATTCGGGCTGGGACCCGGAACAACTGGCCGGTGAATTTGCCAATAAAGCCTGGGTGGCCGGGACCACTACTGCCGGTGAGGTCCTGCATACCGAAGGCTATGAACAGCACTGGAAAAAAATGTTGCGTAAAGACAAGGAATATGCCATCTGGAGCAATTTCACGGATATGCCGCATTTGAATTAGTTCGAAGTTCGATAGTTCGAAGTCCGGTAGTCCGTAGTCCGTAGTCCGATAGTTCGAAGTTCGATAGTCCGTAGATTGGGTAATGAGTTATAAGCTTTCTTTGATGAGTGCGGTGATCTCCGTAGCGCTGTGTGCACCCAGGGCCACGCCCATGCCGCCCATGCGTCCGGCGAAATACAGGTTCTCCTCCAGTTTTTTTACGATCGGGCTTTTGCTCTCTCCTACGGCCATAATGCCCGCCCAGCGCATATCGATGCGTATATCGCGGCCCGGCAGGATCATGCTGCCCAGCAGCCCTTCCAGGTAGTCCTGTATCTTTTCGTTGAGCAGGTGACCCGCATCCGTCTCCCCTTCTTTGTCCAGGAAACGGCCGCCGCCCAGCAGGATACGCCCGTCGATCTCCCGGAAATAATTATACCCGAAATGGTGGTGAAAGGTACCTTTCAGCTTTAGTCCGGGTATGGGTTCGGTAACCAGCACCTGTCCGCGGGCAGGTCTCAGGTCACTCAGTCCGGGCAGGTAACGCAGGTAACCGTTCGTACAGAACAACAGGCGACGTGTGGGTACTTTATGCCCATTGACAAAGCGCAGCATAAACCCGCTGCCGGTGGTCTCGTACTGGTCAAGCTCAAAATTCGTATATACTTCAACCCCGAGGGATACGGCCTTCTGCCACAGGGTTCGTATAAGCATGGCTGAGTTCACGGCACCTTCGTAGGGGTTTTCGATCAGGCCCAGGCAGGCGCCCAGTTCCATATCCGCGGCCTTCGGCGTACTGTCCGCAAAGGTATTGCGCAGGCCGCAATAGTCCTCTATATCACGGTTCCAGCGGGGAATAGCCTCTTTTACCTTTTCGAGGGTCTCTTTTTCATCCCGGGCAAAGAACTCAAAACCGCCGCAGGCTTCGTAGCCTATGGCTGCATCTCCGCACCATTCACGCAGGATACGTAACCCGTCGTAACGGCTTTTCAGCAGTTTCAGCACCGGTTCCAGGCCGTTCTGCTCGGCATCTTCCATCAGCTCGGTCACAGAGCCGAAGCAGGCAAAACCCGCATTACGCAGGGTGGCCCCATCGGGCAGGATGCCTTTTTCGAAAACCGCCACACGCAGGGAGGGATCGTTCTTTTTAAGGAAAGACGCGGCCAGCAGCCCGTTGATCCCTGCGCCGATCACCGTAACATCAGAGGGAGCAGCGAAATAATTCTTTTGCCAGTACGAAAACATAGTGCGAAAATAGCGGTAAATACGGATAAAAAGAAAAGGCCTCCCGTTCCTGAGGGAAGCCTTTTATCTATACGTAGTAAGTTCTGTGACTAAATTTTGTTCTTTACATCGCGCATCAGGCGGATCAGCAGGGGCGAAATGATCACCAGCAGGATACCGGCCGCGATGGAGATATAGGCGATGCTGCGGTAACCGTCGGTATACTGCATCAGCTTGTCCATATTGGTGGGGTCCTTGATGGAATTGTCCACTTTCGAAAGGGCCGAACCGATAAGACCGGCCCCGTATTGCCCGTAGGCACTGGCCAGGAACCAGGTACCCATCATTACCCCGTGCAGGCGCGAAGGCGTGAGCGTGGTAACCATGGAGAGCCCGATGGGCGACAGGCACAGCTCCCCGATGGTGATCACCAGGTAAGCGCCCAGGAAGGTCCAGAGCGGTGTAAGTCCGTTCTCGGTAGCCATAAAGCGGCTCAGGTAGAACACCAGGAAGCCCAGGCCCAGGAACACGAAACCAAATCCGAATTTGACCACGGTATTGGGTTCTGCCTTCCGTTTGTTGAGCGCCACCCAGAGCATACCAATGAAAGGCGCCAGCAGTACCACCCACAGACCGTTTATGGAATTGTTCACCTGGGTCATATTGAGTCCGTGACTATTTACATTGCCCAGGGCAAAATAATTCAGGGAACCGCCGCCCTGTTCAAAGAAGGACCAGAACAGCACAGAGAACAGGATCAGCACGATGGCTACAGCCATTTTACCGAATTCTTCCTTCGTTACCGAGAACAGTGTAATCACCAGGTAAACCAGGATCAGTGCGGCGATCGTGAGCATGAACACATCGCTGAACTGTACCAGGTAAGGCCCCGGTGTACCATCATCCTTTACGACAGACCCGAAAAGCCAGGTAAGATCGATATCAAAAGGAAAATACACCATGGCAAAAAAGAAGGGGATCAGCAGCAGGGACACTGTATACACCAGCCACTGGCGGCTGCTCGGCTTCATGCTTCCGTCGGGACGCAGGTGCAGCGGCGGCAGACCAATGGGGCCCAGCTTTTTCTGTGTGAAGATGAAGAGGCCCAGTCCGAAAAGCATACACACCCCCGAGAGCGCGAAGCCCAGGGACCAGCTTACCGAAGTACCTATATACGCAATGGTGAGTCCGCTGAGTACCGCCCCGATATTGATGCCGGAGTAAAACAGCGAAAAGCCCGCATTGCGCCGCGGATCGTCTTTTTTATACAGTCCGCCTACCATGGTAGAGATGTTCGGTTTAAAGAAACCGTTCCCCACAATAAGTATACTCACGCCCAGGTAAAAGGCAAATGCCCCCGGTACGGCCATGATAAAGGTACCGATGGCCATCAGTACACCGCCCCAGAACACCGAACGGCGAAAGCCGAAGATGCGGTCAGCGAACATACCGCCCACAAAGGCCATGGCATAAACGAAGGCCTGGATAAGACCGTACTGCTTGTTCGAAGTACCTTCTGCATCGCTCTGGGCCTGGATCTCGGACGTCTTAATATAATATAGCGGATGATCCTCGGTCAGCTCCTCCTTCTGTTCTTTCAGGAATTCGGCCTTTACCTTCTCGAGCTCGGCCGGGGCCACAGGCTTATAGTCTGCGGTAAGTATAAGGTGCGAGATATACAGGGCCAGCAGGGCGCGCATACCGTAAAAGGTAAAGCGTTCCCACATCTCTACCAGGAAAAGGTACCACAGTTGCCTGGGGTATTTTCCCTTAAAGTCCTGTATCTGTTCTAAGGTGATCTCGTTCTGCATCTGCAATTAACGTACGTTTTTCTCTTTCATTACGCGGTTAAGCCAGGGCAGCATAATAAACATCATGATGGCTGCACCCAGTACCAGGCCGAAGTTCAGGTAGAAATAATTCTGTTTCTGCTCGATGTCTTCCCACAGTCCGCCCAGCATACCTGCCAGCTTGTTACCTACCGAAATGGCCAGGAAGAAACCACCCATAAGCAGGGCCGTGATACGCGGCGGGCTCAGCTTGGAAACCAGCGAAAGTCCCATCGGCGACAGGCAGAGCTCACCCAGGGTAATTACCCCGTAGGAAGCGATCAGCCACCAGCTGCCGGCTTTGTTCGTAAGATCATTGGTTGCATACACAGCGCCTACCATCACCAGGGCCGAAAGTGCCGTGATCAGCAGACCCAGGGCAATTTTGGTCGGTGTGCTCGGCTCCATCTTTCTCCTTCTGAAAAAGCCCCATACGCCTACCAGTACGGGCGTCAGGAATACCACCCAGAACGGGTTGATGGACTGGTACAGCTCCGTGGAGAACAGCTTCAGGTTCTGTCCTTCGGCAGGGATCTCCGATTTGTCGAGATTGCTGAAATACTTACGGGAAGAGGTAAGCAGGGCTATTTTTTTCGAAAGTGCCTTCTTGGCTTCGATATGCTCGGGCGTATCGGCGGCAATGGCCTCTTCTTCGGCACGCAGGGCGCCTATGGTCTTGGCAAATTCTTCGTCGCTCTGCTGCACGATCGGGTTATTTTCCACGATCTGTACCATGTCTACCGCAGAGAAGGCCTTATCTACCGCAGCCGGCATTTCGCGGTCAGTATAGTCTTCGGCCCATACGGTAAGCGCATCGCCGTTCTGGTGGAAGATGGCAAAGAACAGGATCACACAGGTAAATACGGCCAGCAGGGCCCCGATCGATCTTTTTTCCAGGTCTTTCGACTTAAGCCAGAGGTACACGAAGAAACCGGCCACGGGCAGACAGCCGAAGATAAAGGCATCATTGGTGTCGGTACCCAGGATATTGCCATGTGGGTTTGCATCGCTGGTGATACCATTGATAAAGTAACCGATGGTACCGAAAATAAGCATGGGGAATACGGTAAAGCCGAGGATCTTAACGGTGGACATATCACCTTCCTGCAGGGGCTTGATCTGGTCTACGTGCTTAATATGGCGGGTACCGACCAGGAAGATCACCACGCCGATGAGCATACCTACGCCGGCCGCGGCAAAAGCATAGCCCCAGCCGTAGTTGATACGCATATAGGCAGCCACGAAGTTACAGATGAAGGCACCGATATTGATACCCATGTAAAAGATGTTATAACCCGCGTCTTTTTTGTCTTTCAGCTCGTCGCTGCTGTACAGGTTACCTACCAGGGTAGAGATGTTCGGCTTAAAGAAGCCGTTACCCAGGATAATGAACAGCAGGGCCAGGTAAAAAGTAGTGGTACTGTGGATGGATAAGAGGAAATAGCCGGCCGACATCATCAGTCCGCCGATCACGATAGAGCGGCGGTAGCCCAGTACACGGTCGGCCAGCAGTCCGCCGATGAAAGGCGTAAGGTACACCAGGCCCAGGTAGGTACCGTAGATATCCGATTTTTTAGTGGCATCGAAGCCCATACCGCCGTTGTTCCAGCCGTCGAGCATATAGAGTGAAAAGATACCCAGCATAAGGTAGTATCCGAAACGTTCCCACATCTCGGTCCCGAACAGAAACCAGAGTCCTTTGGGGTGTCCTTTACTTTTTACTTCTTCCATAAGTACAAACAAAATTTAGTTCAGGGGGTAAAACTACTCTGATTTTTCTTTTTACAAAAACGAGGTACATTTTTTTGTTCCGTTTCCGAAATTTTACGAAATGGTTATATTTGCGCCAAAACTAAGCGCTTTTGGTACAGTTACACGATCTGACATTTGAACCGTACATATCGGATACAGACATCCGGGAGAAGGTAAGCGGACTGGCTGCACGTATCAATGCCGATTACGGGGATACTGAACTGCATATCGTGTCTGCGCTTACGGGTTCATTCATGTTCACTTCTGACCTGGTGCGCCACCTGCACATGCCCTGCTACCTGCACTTTATAAAGGTAAGCTCGTATCACGGCAGCACGGAGTCTACCGGCACCGTTACCCTGGACGCCGGGCTGAAGGCCGACCTGGCAGGCAAGCACGTACTTATTTCGGAAGATATCATCGATACCGGCCTTACGGCAGGTTTTTTGCACGAATACCTTATGAAAAAGCAGGCAGCAAGCGTTAAAATAGCTGCACTCCTGTTCAAACCCAATGCCTACAAGGGCTCTTTGCCCGTAGATTACCCCGGCTTCAGCATACCAAACGACTTTGTAGTGGGCTATGGGCTCGACTACAGGGAATTGGGCAGAAACCTCAAAGACATCTATAAATTAAAAGACTCCTGAACACCATGCTAAATGTGATATTATTCGGCCCTCCGGGCGCAGGTAAAGGCACCCAGGCCGTGAAAGTGGCCGAGCGATTCGGACTCGTTCACCTCTCCACAGGCGATATATTCCGCGCCAATATAAAAGGTGAGACCGAGCTGGGTCTGCTGGCCAAGAGCTATATCGACAAGGGGCAGCTGGTACCGGACGAGGTGACCATCAATATGCTGCGCGGCGAAGTAGAAAAGAACAAAACGGCCGAAGGCTTTATTTTCGACGGGTTCCCGCGTACCATCCCCCAGGCGGAGGCACTGGACCTGCTGCTGAAGGATTACAACAGCTCCGTGGACGTAGTGGTAAGCCTCGAAGTGACCGAAGAAGAGCTGATCGCCCGCCTGAAGAACCGCGCCCTGACCTCAGGCCGCACGGACGATGCAGATGAAAACATCATTAAGAACCGCATCCAGGTATATAAGAATGAGACATTTCCGCTGAAAGAGTACTATACACAACGTGGAATTGTAAAAGTTGTGCACGGAATTGGTACAATTGAACAAATTTTTTCCGATATTTGCACCGCCGTTGAAGGCGAATGATACAAAAGGCCGAGTGGTGAAATTGGTATACACGTACGTTTGAGGGGCGTATGGCGCAAGCTGTGCGGGTTCAAGTCCCGCCTCGGTCACAACAGGAAGACAAGTCAAAGAACGGCTTGTCTTTTTTTTTGCTTTTATTTTGCCCGATCGCTTTTCATCCGGCTATTTTTTCTTACGGCCTTTACGTTTTGCATCCGAAAACTCCGCGATCCTCCTTTTCTGCTCCCGCTCCGTACGCGCCATTTCTTCCGTGCCCAGCTCTCCTGACAGGAGCTCGTCTATAGACAGGTTCCTGGAATTGGACAGGATATCCTGGTGCCTCTGCTCCGTATCTTTCAGCAGGTTAATGATCACCTGCTTGTCTCCGGGATCGATGCCATGGTACATGAGCAGTGTGGGTTTGTACAAAAGCCGGTACAGATCTGCCAGGGCCTTCTCTCCTGCCCGGGTTATGCTCACCAGCTTTGCCCGGCGGTCGTCGGGGTCGGTACGTTCTGCAATGTAGCCGAGCCTGTTCAGCTTGTTCAGGATATCGATGCCCGTGGTCTGCTCCGTAAAGTTGTACTGTATGATCTGTGTTTTCTTTACCTCCTTTAAATGATACACAGAATTCAGGAAATAGAACCATTCCAGCTCAAAGCCCGGCATGTCCTGCAGGGCCATTTTGGCATAGGCCGTGTGCATGCCCGCCAGTCTGCCGATCAGCTTGGCAAATACGGTATCCAGGTCGGGAGGGGTAAGCCCGCCGAATAGCTCCGTATTACTTTCCTTCGCTAAAAAATACATGCAGAATTCCGTGGCAGAGGCTTCCCTGTTCTTTTGCGTATATGCTTCCCAGGCAGTGATCAGCTTTACAAGTTCGCTCATAATTTATATCGGATTCGATGTAAATATACGAAGAAATGAGTGAAATAATTTGCATGAATGCATTTTCAGCCTACATTTGTATCGGAATAGATATTTTAATCTAAATAATAAAACGAAAACGATATAAATACAGCAAAGTAAAATCAAAAAAATGATCAAAATGGATACTGTAACAGGTAATTATCTCAGCAGGGCCGAGTTCTGGCTCTTCCTTACCACCCTGGTCTATTTCCTGATGAATGGCGCACAGATCTTCGAGACCCTGGTATTCGTGCCGAAATGGGCCGATGCTCCGCCCTCGGGGTTTTCCCTGCTTAAAGGCCCCGGTGCCGGACTGAAAAATTTCTGGATCATTTTTCATTCCCTGCATGAGCTCACTTTTCTGCTGGCCATTATTTTCTGCTGGAAGATCGGCTTTGCCCGCAACTGGCTGCTGGTGTCCTTTGCCGTACATTTTGCGGTACGTGTGTGGACGCTGGCTTATTTTGCGCCGAACATCATTCAATTTCAGAAAATGGCCGGAACACAGGTCATGAGCGACGGCCTGGCCGCTAAAACCGCGCTCTGGCAAACGCTCAACTACATACGGGTAGCTGTTTTCATGGCCATTTCCGCGGGCCTGGTGCCTTTATGCATCAGGGTGTTCCACCTGCGTCCCTGAACTGTGCAGGCGCCTCTTCCCCGCCCTTTTTCCCGTAATATTTCTTCTGCAGCCACAGGGACACGTTCACAAGTACGATCAGGGCCGGCACCTCCACCAGGGGCCCGATGACCCCGGCAAAAGCCTGCCCGGAATGTATACCGAATACCCCGATGGCAACCGCAATGGCAAGCTCGAAATTATTACCGGCAGCCGTAAAGGAAATAGCTGCATTCCTGGAATAATCTGCCCCCATAGCCTTAGCCAGGAAGAAGCTCATTAAAAACATAAGGGCAAAATAGATAATAAGCGGCAGGGCGATCCGCAGCACGTCCAGGGGTAGCTGCACGATGAGGTCCCCTTTGAGGCTGAACATAAATACGATGGTAAAAAGCAGCGCAATAAGGGTGAGCGGTGAGACAAAGGGGATAAAACGGGTCTGGTACCAGGTCTCGCCTTTTAAGCGGGTAAGTCCGTACCTGCTGATAAGTCCGGCCAGGAAAGGGATTCCGAGATATATGGCCACACTTTCGGCGATCTGCCCGATACCGATATGCACCTCCAGTCCGCGGAAACCCAGGAGAGGCGGCAGCACCGTAATGAATACATAGGCATACACGCTGTACAGCAATACCTGGAAAATACTGTTGAAAGCCACCAGTCCGGCGGCATATTCCCGGTTACCGCCCGCCAGTTCGTTCCAAACGATCACCATGGCAATGCATCTTGCCAGCCCGATCAGGACCAGGCCGCTCATGTACTCCGGGTAGCCGTGCAGGAACAGCAGGGCCAGCACGAACATAAGGGCCGGGCCGATCACCCAGTTCAGCAGCAGGGACATACCCAGTATGCGGGTATTGCGGAAAACTTCGCCCATACGCTCGTAGCGCACCCTGGCAAACGGCGGGTACATCATCAGGATAAGCCCGGCGGCCAGGGGAATATTCGTGGTACCGGAAGAAAGGCTGTCCGCCATGCCGGAAACACCCGGGAAAAAATGGCCGATGCCCACACCGGCTGCCATGGCCAGGAATATCCACAGGGTAAGGTAACGGTCGGGAAAGCTCAGTTTTGCCTGCATAGTTTATTTTTTGATCATGGAAAACACGTAGAACATTTCGGCTGCGATCTGCAGGCTTCTTTCCGCATACACGCGGGCCTGCTCCGGTGTATGGTCTGCCATACCGGGATCTTCGAAAGGCAGTGCGATCCGTTTTTCCGCTCCTGTAATAAAAGGACAACCGGCATCGGCCTGTGAGCAGGTCATTACAGCCGCAAATGCCGATCGGGGGTTAATAGGATCGTAGTATTTCTTGGAAAAACCGATCACTGCGGGACTATTTGCACTGTATTTAAAGGCATATACGGCATTTCCGGTACCGGCAATGCGAAGCACACGAAAACCCTGCCGGTCAAGGGTCTCTGCCACTACCGGGTGCAGCGCCGTGACCTCCGTTCCGCCGGAATAGCAATATACGTCCGGCACCCCGGAATAAGCGGCAGCGGCCTGTGCCCAGACCTGTGCCAGCTGACTCCGGCGCGAATTATGGGTGCAGATAAAAGAGAGCCGTATGTCCTGCCCCGCGTCTGCTTTCGACTGTATAAAAGCACTGAGTTCCCGCAGTACAGTTCTGCGTTCTGCAGGGATGTTCCGGTCTTGTATGCCGGCAATGGTACGAGATAATCCTGGGTACATAAGTTATTACGTATTTTCCATTTATACCCGTTTAACAACATCCGGAACCGGGTGCACAGGAATTCTGCAGTTCAGAAAGCTCTATCCTTCTTTTCTGCGGGGAAATACAGGCATCTGCCGCCAGGCAGGCCGTGTGCTTGTTCTTCAGGATAAAATACGTTCCGTTAAAGTCCAGGTCATATTTCCCGATGGTCTCGCCCTGGTATTCCACTTCGATCTCCGCATCTTCCAGGCCCAGTTTTTCTTCAGACAGGCGAATGATGTCCAGCAGCTTTGCCGCCTGTAACCGATGGCCATGGCCGGCCGCGATCCACAGCTGAAAGCCGATCCGCCTTTCCCTGCGGATGGTCCCGCCGCAATCGATAAAGTGTTTGTTCAGCTCGCCGATCTCGGTCACATGAAAGTGTGCCGGCACCGCCGTTCCGCTCTCCAGCCGGAATTCAACCGCCTGTAACCCGGGCAGTATCTGCCTGATCTGTTCCAGTGTCATATATGTTTCAGTTCTAATTATTGTTACATTGCAATATAACGATGATAAAAGGGCAAAAAAAACATTTTTCAGCAGCATTTTTCCACCTTTACGTCCTGGTCAAAGAACCGGTTGAGCTGTTCCCTGATTTCTCTCCATTTCTTTTCCTCGATGCAGTAGCAGACCGATTTGCCTTCGATCGTACCCTGTATGATGCCGAGGTTCTTCAGTTCCTTCAGGTGCTGCGAAATAGTGGCCTGTGCCAGTCCCAGCTCATCCACCAGGTCGTTGCAGATGCAGGTTTTCCGGTCGATGATATGCTGAAGTATCGCGATCCTGGCCGGGTGTCCCAGCACTTTGGCCATGTTTGCCAGCTCGTTCTGCTCCTCTGTAAATAATATGGATTTTGTTACGCCCATTATATCGCAATATTACGATATATAAATAAGTCTGCCAAATTATTCTTTATCTTTTACGGGAACCCCGGTGCCCGATCTGCTGCTATGTACCCCGGGAAAGCAGCCTTTTCGCCTTCCGGTTGGCAAAACCCGCCAAAAAAGTTATTTTTGTTTCCTGTTAGAGATCGCTTATGAGTCAATCAAACACATATAGAGAAACGAACGTACTTGATAACGAGAAGATCACGTTTGAGGATTTTAAGACCGAAGTACTGAACGACTACCGCATTGCCTGTGAAAGCCGCGAAGCCTCCCTGCTGGGTCGCCGCGAAGTACTTACCGGCAAGGCAAAATTCGGGATATTCGGAGATGGGAAAGAAGTGGCACAGATAGCCATGGCCAAGGTTTTCCGCAAAGGTGACTGGCGCAGCGGCTATTACCGTGACCAGACCTTTATGATGGCCGCAGGGCTGATGACCGTAAAACAGTTCTTTGCCCAGCTGTACGCCGATCCCAGCATCGAAAAAGAACCCATGACCGGTGGCCGCCAGATGAACGGGCACTATGCCACGCGTTTCCTCGATAAGAACGGTAACCGTATCGCTACGGCCCAGCATAAGAACTCTTCGGCCGATATTTCGCCCACGGCGGGACAGATGCCCCGTCTGCTGGGTCTGGCCCTGGCCTCCAAGCATTTCCGCCAGAACAAGGACCTGAAAGACCTGAAGGAATTTTCTGTGAACGGTAACGAAGTGGCTTTCGGTACCATCGGCGATGCCAGCACTTCCGAAGGACATTTCTGGGAAACCATGAATGCAGCCACCGTACTGCAGGTGCCCCTGTGTATGAGCGTATGGGACGACGGCTACGGAATTTCGGTACCCAAAAAGTACCAGACCGCCAAAGGCAGTATCTCCGAAGCCCTGCGTGGTTTCCAGAAAGACGAGAATGGTCCGGGCATACTTATTTTCAACGCCCGCGCCTGGAATTACAGCGAACTGGTGGAAACCTACCAGAAAGCCGTGGCCACCTGCCGCCTGGAACACATACCCGTGCTTATTCACGTAGAGGAATGTACCCAGCCGCAGGGACACTCCACTTCCGGCTCGCATGAACGCTACAAAAGCAAGGACCGCCTGGACTGGGAAGCAGAGTACGACTGTATCCGCCAGATGCGTCTCTGGCTCACGGAACACGGGCTGGCCACCGAAGAAGAAGTTGCCGCCATCGAAGAAGAGGCAAAAAAACACGTACGCACTGCTAAACAGGAGGCCTGGGCCGAGTTCCAGAGCGCCATCAGGACCGAGCTCGACGAGGCCGTACAGTCCATCCGGGCACTGGCCGTGGTCTCTGCACATACCGAGCGACTGAACGAAATGGCCACCACACTTGAGAAAACAATAGACCCGGGACGCAGCCATGTGATCAGTACCGTCCGCAAAGCGCTGCACATCACCCGTTTTGAGAAAAATACACAGCGCCAGGCACTCCGTCTCTGGCTCAGTGAACAGAAAGAGATCAACAAAGAGCGCTACAATGCCTACCTGTATGCCGAGAACAAATTTTCGGCACTGCGCGTAAAAGAGATAAAACCGCAATACGACGGCGATAACCAGACCGATGGCCGCATCGTGCTGCGTGAAAACTGGGACCATATCCTCGAAAACCACCCGGAAGTATGCATCTTCGGCGAAGATGTGGGCGGCATCGGCGGTGTGAACCAGACCCTGGAAGGTATGCAGAAAAAGCACGGAGAAATGCGCGTATTCGATACCGGCATCCGGGAAATGACCATTGTAGGTCAGGGACTGGGTATGGCCATGCGCGGACTGCGTCCGGTGGCCGAGATACAGTACCTCGACTACCTGCTGTACGGTCTGCAGACCATCAGCGATGACCTGGCTACCCTGCGCTACCGCACCAAGAACGGACAAAGCGCTCCACTGATCATCAGCACCCGCGGACACCGCCTGGAAGGTATCTGGCACAGCGGCTCACCCATCGGGATGATCCTGCACAGCGTACGCGGCGTATACGTTTGCGTGCCCCGCAATATGACACAGGCGGCCGGTATGTACAATACCCTGCTGCAGTCAGACGATCCGGCCATTGTGATCGAACCCCTGAACGGCTACCGCCTGAAAGAGAATATGCCGTCCAATATAGGCAAGTTTACCGTGCCCCTGGGTAAAGCCGAGATCATCCGCGAAGGAAGCGACGTTACCGTGGTCTCTTACGGAAGTACGCTGCGCGTATGCGAAGAAGCCGCTGCAGAACTGGAAAAGATGGGCATCAGCGTGGAACTGATCGATGCCCAGACCCTGCTGCCCTTTGACCTGGAAGGCATCTGCGCACAAAGCGTGAAAAAGACCAGCCGCCTGGTAGTGGTGGACGAAGATGTACGCGGCGGCGCCAGCGCTTACCTGCTGCAGCAGATCGTGGAAGACCAGAACGCTTTTATGTACCTGGATGCCCCGGCCCGTACCATCAGCGCCCAGGACCACCGCCCGGCCTATGCCAGCGACGGCGACTACTTCAGCAAGCCCGGCAGCGAAGATATCTGCGAAGGTATTTACCAGCTGATGCATGAATGCAAGCCGGACGTATATCCTGCCCTGTTTGAATAATTACTGAATTTTCAATAACCTCATATAAAAAGGATGCTCTGAACGGGCATCCTTTTTTAGTATATTACACATTATTTTTCCAACGGGAAACAGTTGTTTTTGCTTGTGCAGAAACGTACTGGTTTTTCTTCCGGTATTGTTACCGTATACGTAAATCCGTTGCCTGCAAACTCCAGTTCTTTTCCATTCCAGGCCACGGGCAGATCATCATTACTGCGCATGCGATAAACGGTTTGTTCCTTTTTATCTGCATCGAGGAATACCAGACGATAAATCCGGGGATCGCCACCTGTAGTAGAAAAATAGACCGATGCTTCCGTAAGTATATGGGTGGCCCAGGGCCGGCCCGAAGAGCCCAGATAGATCACATTTGCATATTGCATACCGTCCTTATCAAGTGCTTCCTGTTGTTTACCTTCCGTTCCGGGTATTGCAAACGCTGCGAAATCTGTGTGCAGATCGGTAGCCACGATGGCCGCTTTCTCGTTACGAAGCTGAACCAGTTCCATGTCGAACTGCTCTGAGCTGGTGCTTTCCATCAACAGATTTTTTTCTTCCCTGTAAAAAATGAGCACACCTGAATTGATATCCTTCTCATTGGGATACAGGCTCAGCAGAATACGGCCACACTCTTTTGCTATGGCCTGCTTTACCGAATCGGAACTATTCTGGTACTGTGAATTTGTAAAAGTCAGTTTTACATGCGTATAATTCGACAGTACGATGGAGGCATCTTTTACATTGTAGCGCCTGGATACGGAATCCTTAAAATCTACCAGTTCAATGAGTTTATCTACTGCAGATAACCCGCAGCCCTGGTTAAAGAATGTGGCAAATAAAGAAAAAACAAAAAGCAGAAACAGTATTTTTCTCAGTTTCAGTTTACAGATCATGTTAGACAATTAGAGTATAAAGTTATGTATTTATATAACTGATTTATTCGTTTTTAATATACCCGATCCTTTTTCTTTCTTTAAACTCCATTTCTTCACGCTCTTTGCCCAGCAGGTAATTAATGGCCTCGTATACATCGCTGAACTGCCGGTCGTACTGCATTTCCAGTTCTTTCAGCTTTTCGGTAAGATCTTTGTGCGGGAGCGCATACTGCCTCATAAGTACAAAGGCCCGCATAATACCTATATTTACTTCTATGGCCCGCGGACTGTTCAGTACTCCCGAGAGCATGGCCACTCCCTGTTCCGTAAAGGCAAAAGAACGATAGCGGCTGCCACCCCTTTTGTTTGAGGTCGCATTTTGCGTCCTCAAACTTTCGGACCCACTTTCACTGAGCTCGAACATAAAATCCCCCGGGAAGCGTTCAATATTACGGCGCACCGCTTCCTTCAGGCGCTTGGTCTCTACTCCGTAGAGCGCCGCCAGACCGGCATCGAGTATTACTTTCTGGTCACGGATCTCCCGTATTTTACGTTGAATGGCTGGTATTTCTTCCATCGTGGTATAATATTTCTCTTTCTGCGGTACAATGACTCCTTTTTCCTTACTTATCTGCCTTCGTTTAAGGAATAGTGATCCCTTCCCCCAAAGTGAACGGGGTCACCGGTAAGAGAGAAAGCTAATACGTTCTCTGAAAATGATCTCCCAGGTCAAAAGACACCATTTCCGGCGATATCATACAGTCTTGCGCCGGGTACTATCTCTCTCCTGCCCCTGCGGGAAATATTCAGCCGGGCTATCTGTATACGAACAGGAATTACTGAGGTTGGTGCTTTAATTCCTCCATCACCTTTTCCACGTCCACACCCAGGCCTTTTGCCACGGCTGTACCCAGTTTTACGTCCACGCGGAAGAAATGGCAGAGCTGACGATGTATGATCAGGTCTTTTTTAGGCCCGTCGATACCACTCATGGCTCCTACGATATTGGATACCAGGTTGTGCCGGTCATAATCGTTCATGGCCCTGTTGAACAGCCAGCCCGGTTGCGTATAGTGATCGTCGTCACCGGGAGCATTACGGTCATACCAGTCGGCCACAAGGCTGTCCAGCTCCATCGGGGGCTGTTTGTAATTCTCATCGGCATAAATATCGTCGAAGCTGTTCGGATAGTAGTTCGGACTGTCCTCCCCGTTGCCGTTCACTGCCATAAACCCGTCGCGTTCGTAATTGGCCGTCATATAGGGGCAGCGGTTCACGGGTATCTGCTCATAATTACCGCCCAGGCGGTAGCGGTGTGCATCCGGGTAGGAAAGGATACGTCCCTGCAGCATTTTATCGGGGGAATAACCGATACCGTCCACCACATGTGCAGGGGCAAAGGCCGATTGCTCCACGTCGGCAAAATAGTTCTTCGGTATCTGGTTCAGTTCCATTACGCCCACATCGATCAGGGGGAAATCGGCATGCGGCCATATTTTGGTAAGGTCGAATGGATTGAACGGGAACGCTTTGGCCTGCTCGTCGGTCATCACCTGTATTTTCAGCGCCCACCTCGGGAAATCCTTATTGTCGATGGCCTCCACCAGGTCGCGCTGTGCAAAGTCCATGTCCCGGCTTTTCATATCGGCGGCTTCGCTGTCGGTAAAATTCCTGATGCCCTGTTCGGTCTTAAAGTGGAATTTTACCCATACGCGTTCGTTGTCCTTATTGATCATACTGAAGGTATGGCTGCCGAAACCGTGCATATGGCGATAACCGTAAGGTGTGCCCCGGTCACTCATAAGGATCAGTACCTGGTGCAGGCTTTCGGGGTTCAGGCTCCAGAAATCCCACATCATCGCGGGACTTTTGCAGTTTGTACGCGGATCGCGTTTCTGGGTGTGGATAAAATCGCTGAATTTCTTGGCGTCCTTTATAAAGAATACGGGTGTATTGTTACCCACCAGGTCCCAGTTGCCGTCTTCCGTATAGAATTTAACGGCAAAGCCGCGCGGGTCGCGTTCCGTATCAGCGCTGCCCTTTTCTCCGCCTACCGTGGAAAAACGTACGAATACCTTCGTTTCTTTCCCTATCTTACTGAAGACCTTCGCCTTTGTGTACCTGGTAATATCATTCGTTACGGTAAAGGTGCCGAAAGCCCCGGAACCTTTGGCATGTACCACGCGCTCGGGAATACGTTCCCGGTTAAAATGCGCCATTTTCTCGTGCAGTATAAAATCCTGCAGCAGTACGGGGCCACGCGGACCGGCGGTCATACTGTTCTCGTTCTCTACGTAGGGAATACCCGATGCGGTGGTGAGTCTGCGATTGGTGTCTTTTTTCATAGCTGTGCTTTTAGTATATTAATCGATACAGGTCCAAAAAAATTGGATATGTGCGTTCAATTTAGCAAAAAAACAGTAATATAAAAGCGCCCTGTTTAAATATTAACACAGTCTTACTCATGTACGAAACTCCGGGTGAGGAGGCCATTCTCATCGTAATACGCTTCCGTTCCGGTACGTTTTACGCCCCAGTCGCCGCGCCACTCCATCCGGGAACATCTAAGTTGTCCGCCGGGGTAAAAACTCTTTACTTCGTACAGCCAGCGATCCTGCCCGTTTTCGTTCAGCGCGTGGTCTGTAAGCAGTTCTGCAGAGACCAGTTCCCCGGAGGCATTACAGGTACGGCTCTCCCTGGGAATATGCCCGGTAAGGAACGTTACGTCTGTGGTATAGCCCCATTTTTTGTAATAGACCGTGCGGAGAGGCCAGGCTCTGCCATTCCCGTAGTCGCGGCACTCCTGTATATTGCCCTTGCCATCGTAAAACAGCCATTTCCCCCACCTGTATCCTTTTTCGAAACGCCCGGCAGCTTTCAGGCCACCGGACGAGTATGTGCCGGGATCATGCGGATCGGCCCCATAATAAAAACAGGCATCCCCCTGCAACAAGCCGTTCTGGTAATACACACTGCTGAGCGGCTGTTTTCCGTACGAGGAACCGGAACCATCGTTCTGGAAGCCGGTTTTCAGCAGGCCGTTCTCCACCCGGTAATACAGGCGTTCCGGGTACTGTTCCGCCAGCGGGGTCCCTCCGTAATGGCAATGCTTCGCATACGGGTTCTCATAGGCAAGCGTTTCCCGGTTCACCACACGGGCCGTATCTGTGCACCAGCCGCTGAAAGGCACAAAGTGCCAGATGGTCTCGCCGTGGTACTCGTAATAGATTCGGCCGTCCCGGGGCAACTCCGGTCTCCCGGGGAAATTACGCCCGAACCCGGCATATCCAGCCGGGGAGAGTAATCCGGAGGACTGTCCGTAAACGGCCATCCACATAAAATACAGGCACAAAGCCCCGATCTTCTCCATGAAACGTCTTTTTTACGTATACACACGACAAGCAGTACGGTTCAGCATTTACCGATGAAATGTAACGGACCAGGAATAAAACGCGGATCAGCAACCAGTTCCGGGAATTCAGGAAATACGCTGTTTCCGGCTTCTGCGGAGCAGGAAACGGCTCCGGGAAGGATAGCGGCGGCCGTGGGGAATATTATTCACCGCCAGGGCTATGATCAGCAGGATCAGGGACCCGCTCAGCACCGGGGACAATATGTAAAGAAAGCCCAGGGCCTTTATTTTTTCGGAGCCGATGACCGCAATAAGCGCCGTAGCGCCCCCGGGCGGATGCAGGGTCTTGCTGAGCTGCATGGCCACGATGGACAGAGAAACAGCCAGGGGTGCAGATATCCAGAGGATGTCCGGCCCGACCTTCTGTACGCATACCCCGATGATGGCCGATACCAGGTGCCCGCCGATGAGGTTGCGCGGCTGGGCCAGCGGACTGTTGATAACGCCGTAGACCAGCACGGCCGAAGCCCCGAAGGAACCGATGAGGAACAGGTTATCTTCCAGGCTCAGGAAACGGCTCTGCAGGAAGGCAATGAACCCAATTCCTGCAAAGGAGCCCAGGAAGGCCCACATATGTTCTTTAAAGTCGACAAGAGTTTCGCGGTATACCACATAACGGGATATTCGCAGGCTGCGGCGGATGTGTTTTCTCATTCTATTCGGTGCTTTCGAGGCATTTATAAAGGGTCTGCCGTACCTGTTCCAGGCTTTCCTCACGGATGCAATACGGGGGCAGCACGTATAGCACATTGCCCATGGGCCGCAGCAGCACGCCGTTCTCCAGGGCGGTATCGTACAGTATTTTTTTTACAGGATGGGTATAAAAGTAACCTTCGCCGGGTACGCGCACGTCCATAGCCAGTATGGTACCGCAGGCACGTACATCCTGCAGGCGCGGATGCGCGGAAAATTCCCCGGCCATGGCGGCCATATAAAATTCAAGGTCTGCAATACTCTGCTGTACGGCTGGGTTCTCCAGGAGATCGAGCGAGGCATTGGCGGCCGCACAGGCTATGGGATTGCCGGTAAAGGAATGCCCGTGGTAAAAGGTGCGCTCCGGTGTGGCCTGCATAAATTCGGACAGTATCTGCTCATTTACCCAGGTGGCGCCCATAGGCAGGTAACCACCCGTAAGGGCCTTGCTCATGCACAGCATATCAGGGCGTTCTGTAAGCTGGTCCGATGCAAAAAAGGTGCCCGTACGGCCGAAACCGGTCATTACTTCATCGGCAATGCACAACACGCCCTGCTGACGTACCAGGGTGATCAGTTGCTGCAGGTGTTCTGCCGCGTACATGCGCATACCGCCAGCGCCCTGCACCAGGGGTTCGTAAATAAAGCCTGCCACACGCTGTTCTTCCAGTATATGTGCCAGTTGCTGCCGTATCTCCTGTATATTTTCCCCGGTAGGCAGGGGAATGTATTCCACATGGAAAAGCAGTTTTTCAAAAGCCCGGGTAAACACGTCGCGCTCGCTCACGCTCATGCTGCCGAAGGTATCGCCGTGGTAGGCCCCTTCAAATGCGATGAATACCGTACGCTGTTCGCCCCGGTTCTTCCAGAACTGGATGGCCAGCTTCAGCGCTACCTCCACCGAGGTACTGCCGTTGTCTGAAAAGAATATCTTACCCCTGCCCTGTCCTGCTTTCTGTACCAGGCGCTGGGCCAGGGCAACGGCCGGGCTGTGCGTGAAACCCGAAAAAATTACGTGCTCGAGCTCGGCCAGCTGTTCGGCGATCTTCTGGTTTATGTAGGGATGGCTGTGCCCGTGGATATTCACCCACCAGGAAGAAATGGCATCTATATACGTTTTTCCCTGCTCATCGTACAGGAATTCGGCCTTACCCTTTACAACGGGGACCTGGTCGGGCTCTGCTGACCAACTGCTGAAGGGATGCCAGATATAACGGTGATCTTTTTCTCTGATCATTACTATACTATTTTAATATTTCCGGCAGCACGCGCCACCTGTTCAGGACCCAGCTCATCCATATACGAAACATGGCCCAGTATCTCCGCCCCGCTCATGGTGTGGATAATGCGCTCGCTCTCGGGATCGGGATTACCATTGAAGATGATACCGGCAAAAGGCAGATCGTGCATACGGATAAGGCCCAGGGAAAGCAGGGTATGATTGATGCTGCCCAGGTAATGGTTCACCACCAGGATAAGAGGCAGTTCCAGCTTGCGGATAAGGTCGGTCATGGTCTGGGTATCGTTCAGGGGAACGAGCAGTCCCCCGGCCCCTTCCACGATCAGTATCCGGTCGCTCTGCGGCAGTTCTATGGCATCCAGGCTGATCTCGATCCCTTCCATGCGGGCGGCACGGTGAGGCGATACGGGCTCGCGCAGGCTGTATACCGTGGGATGAATATACGTACCGGGCACCAGGCTGCTTATTTTACCGCCTTCGGGCGTATCGAGATCACCACACTGTACCGGCTTAAAATAATCGGCCTCCAGGGCTTTGCACAGCACGGCACTCACGATGGTCTTTCCCACATCGGTACCGATCCCTGTTATAGAGTAGCCGCGTCTGTTCATGTTGCAAAAAAACTATGAATCACCTGTTTCAGCCGGTCTATTTCAGCTTCCGAACGGGCAGCGCCCAGCGAAATACGTATACGCTCCTCCCCTTCGGCAACGGTGGGATGCAGGATGGCCCTGACGGAAAAGCCGGACTGCTGCAGTTCCTGTTCCAGTGAACGGGCAGCCTCGTTCCCCTGTATGTATACGCACTGAATGGCCGACGGGTTTCGTGAAAAATACGTAAATACAGGGCCTGCATTCCAGTAAGCGATCATTTCCCGCAGCTTGGCGTAACGGCGTTGTCCTTCCCCCGAAGAAAACAGCGTATAGGCATCGATCACGTGCTGCACCGCTTCCGGGGCGGGTGCCGTAGTGTAAATGAACGGCCGGGAGAAATTCAGCAGGAAACGCTTCAGTATCTCCGGGCCGCAAACCGCAGCACCGTGTGTGCCAAAAGCTTTTCCATAGGTAAAAACGGCTGCGAACACCTCTTGCTGCAACCGGTACTCATCAATAAGTCCTTTACCGTATACGCCCAGGGCATGCGCTTCGTCTGCGATAAGAAAGGCCCTGTACCTTTTGCAGAGGGCCGCTATTTCCTGCAGCGGAGCCAGGTCGCCGTCCATGCTGTATATGCTTTCCACAGCCACGAACACCTGCCCGGAGGCCCTTTGTATACGTGCTTCCAGGTCTTCCACCGAATTATGCCGGAAGGCATGTGCTTTCGACAATCCCAGGCGTATACCGTCGCGGATGCTGGCATGCACTTTTTCGTCGTACAGGATGGTGTCGCCACGCCCGGCAATACAGGAAAAAAGCCCGGTATTGGCGGTATAGCCCGAAGCGAAGAACAATGCGGACTCAAAACCGTGAAAGGCAGGCAGTATCTCGTTCTCCAGGGTATAAAACACGGGATGGTTACCCGAAATGAGGCGGCTGCCGGTAGAGCCGGCGGGTAAATGCCCGTCTGCTGTGAGTGCGGCGGAAAAACCCAGGTAATCGTTCCCGCAAAAATCGGTAAGACCGGGCACTAAAACGGGAAGAGAGCGTACATTGCCCGTACGCTCCCGTTCCGCCAGTTTTTCCTCCAGGTTCCGGGGGATCATGTTCTTATGCTTCAACCTGTTCTTTTTCGCAGGAAGCGAAGGCAGGCATATTTTTCAGTCCGAAGAGTTCGAACATGGCTTTATCGCTGTTGAACTCGGGGTTAGGTGTAGTAAGCAGCTTTTCGCCGGCAAAAATGCTGTTGGCCCCTGCCAGGAAGCACAGGAACTGCTCGGTAAGGCTCATTTCGGCACGACCGGCGCTCAGGCGTACCATACTGCGCGGCATAATGATACGGGCCGTGGCAATGCAGCGAAGCATATCCCAGAAAGGCAGCTTTTCCTGCTCGCCCAGCGGGGTCCCCTTTACGGACACCAGTGCATTGATGGGCACACTTTCGGGGTGACGCGGCAGGGTTGCCAGGGTCTGCAGCAGGCCGATACGGTCGGTCTCCTGTTCGCCCATGCCCACGATACCGCCACAGCATACCGAAATACCGGCATTGCGCACGTTCTCGAGCGTTTTCAGGCGGTCGTCATAGGTACGTGTGGTAATAATGTGTTCGTAATATTCGGGCGAGGTGTCCAGGTTGTGATTATAGGCATAGAGACCGGCATCCTTGAGGCGCTGTGCCTGGTGTTCGTTCAGCATGCCCAGGGTGCAGCACACTTCCATGTCCATATCGGTAATGGTCTTTACCAGGCTTACCACCTGGTCGAAATGGCGGTTATCCTTTACCTCGCGCCAGGCCGCACCCATGCAGAAGCGGCTGCTGCCGTTCGCTTTGGCCGCCAGGGCTGCCGTAAGAATCTCTTCTTCGTTGAGCAGGGGCGTTCCCTTTACACCGGTATTGTAGCGTGCCGCCTGCGGGCAGTAAGCACAATCCTCGGGGCATCCGCCCGTTTTGATCGACAGGAGGGTACTCATCTGTACCTCATTGCCGTTAAAATTCTCGCGGTGAATCCTTCCCGCTTCAAAAACCAGGTCTATTAAGGGTTTATTGTAAATCTGAGCTACTTCTTCACGTGTCCAGTCCGTTCTTACCATACCTTTTTGTTTAGTAATTTAATAGTTCGTTCAATACATTCACAATTCTGTTCCTGGGCAGGAAATTCCATTCCAGGTTCGGTGCAAAGGGCACCGGCGTATCTAGGGATGCCAGTCTTTTCACAGGGGCATCCAGGTATTCGAAACAGTTTTCGGCTATCCATGCCGCAATTTCGCCGCCGATACCGCCTGTTACCGTATCTTCGTGCAGTACCAGCACGCGGCCGGTCCTGCGTACGCTTTCCGCCACGGTTTCCTTATCCCAGGGCAGCAGGGTGCGCAGGTCGATGATCTCCACGTCCCCGATCCCGTTCTTTTCCAGTTCTTCCCGCGACCAGTGTACCCCGAAACCATAAGTTACGATGGTAGCGCGACTGCCTTCGGTCACGCGGCGGGCTTTGCCGATCTCCACGGTATAATACCCTTCGGGTACCTGTCCGCTTACGCTGCGGTACAGGGCCTTGTGCTCGAAGAACACGACCGGGTTCGGGTCTTCGAAAGCGGCTATCAGCATACCTTTGGCATCTTCGGCCGTGGAAGGATAAAATACCTTGAGGCCGGGTGTGTGGAAAAACCAGGCCTCATTGCTCTGGCTGTGGAAGGGGCCCGCGGCCACACCGGCTCCGGCCGGCATACGTACCACCACATCGGCGTTCTGGCCCCAGCGGTAATGCGATTTGGCCAGGTTATTCACGATCTGGTTGAAACCACAGGTCACAAAATCGGCGAACTGCATTTCTACCATGGCCTTCATTTTTTTGATGGAAAGCCCCAGGGCTGTACCTACTATGGCGCTTTCGCACAGGGGCGTATTACGTACACGGTCTTTACCGAACTCTTCCACGAAGCCTTCGGTAACCTTAAACACCCCCCCGTATTCGGCAATATCCTGTCCCATCAGTACCAGGTTATCGTGCTTGTACATGGCCTGGCGGAGTCCGTCGGAAACGGCATCCACGAAGCGCATCTCGCGCGTGCGGGCGATAGGCGGGGTTACCTGTTGCGTATACGCAGCGTACACATCGTTCAGTTCGGTCTCGTCGCTGGCCGTAATGGCAGGTACGGCAAAGGCCTTCTCCACCGAATCGCTGATCTCTTTCCTGATCTCGGCGCGGATCTCCATGACCTCGTCGGCGCTGAGTACACCTTCCCCGAGCAGGTATTGCTCGTAATTGGTGATCGGGTCTTTAGCGGCCCAGGCATCGAAAAGGTACTGGGGTACGTACTTGGTACCGCTGGCTTCTTCGTGGCCGCGCATGCGGAAGGTAATGCACTCCAGGATCACCGGGCGCGGATTGCGGCGCAGGTCTTCAGCCAGGCGGCGGGTAGTGCTGTATACTTCCAGGATATTGTTGCCGTCTATGGTCACCGCCTCCATTCCGTAACCGATGGCACGGTCGGCCAGCAGGTTGCAGCGGAACTGCTCATTGCTGGGTGTGCTCAGGCCATAGCCGTTGTTCTCGATCACGAAGATCACCGGCAGGTCCCACACGGCAGCCACGTTCAGGCTTTCGTGGAAATCGCCTTCGCTGGTACCGCCGTCACCGGTAACCACCAGGGTCACCTTATTCTCTTTTCTGAGCCTGGTGGCCAGGGCAATACCGTCGGCTACGCCCAGCTGGGGGCCCAGGTGCGAGATCATGCCTACCAGGTGATAGTCATTGGTACCGAAGTGAAAACTGCGGTCACGGCCCTTGGTGAAGCCGCCTTCTTTTCCCTGGAACTGTTTAAAAAGATCTTCGTACGGGATCCCGCGCGAGGTGAACATACCGAGGTTACGGTGCATGGGCAGTATATATTCATCAGCATCGAGCGCCAGCGTGGTCCCTACAGAGATGGCCTCCTGTCCGATCCCGCTGAACCATTTGGAAATACGGCCCTGGCGTAACAGAATAAGCATCTTCTCCTCGATAAGACGAGGTACAAGAAGATGCTTATACAGTTTTTTTAATTCTTTGAGACTGATGCCTTTTCTGTCGAAAGCCAATTCTGGCAGGTCAATGTTCATCCTATGCTGATTTTACGCAGCAAATCTAAGGAAATTTAGCTGATCAGCGAATAAGATTGATATGTCCGTAATAAATGTACTCATTTCCTTCTACATCCCGCGTTACACAACGATAAGCGTAGGCATCAGCAGGCAGGTCCTTACCTTTGAACGTGCCGTCCCAGATAAATTCGGGATCGCTGCTCTGGAAAACCTGGTCGCCCCAGCGGCTGAACACCCTGAAATCGATGGTGGACAAGCCTTTGCTGTATACCTGGAACACGGGATTTACGAGGTCGCCCTCATTCGGCGTAAAGCTGTTGGGCACGTAGAACGTATAGGAAGGCATCACAATATAGTCGGATTGCACCTGGTCTTCGCAGCCGTACTGGTTCGAGACAGTAAGAATGATCGAATAGGAACCGCTGGCCGGAAAATCGAATACGGGATTCGGATCATTGAAGGTACCCACGTTATTGATGTACCATTCCCAGTTCGTGGCGCCTGTGGACTGATCGATCAGCTCCACGGTGGGCTCGAGCATAGTGGTCTGTCCCAGCGGCAATGTAGTGAAACCCGCAGTGGGAACCGGCCATACGTTCACGGTCTTGGTAATGGTATCGCTGCAGCCCCGGTCCGTTTCCACGATAAGGGTTACCTGGTAGGCACCCGGGTTATCGTAGGAATGGTCGCCGTCGGGCGTACCGAGTGTAACTCCGTTGCCCAGGTCCCAGTTATACTGCGCCAGGGTACCGCTGGCTACCGTAGAGGTATTGGCCAGCTTGGAGACCTGTCCCAGGCATACCTCCGAAAAGGCAAAGTCAGCCACCGGTTTTGCGTAGCGGGGTACGGTCTGTATCAGGGTATCGAAGCAGCCTTCGGTAGTACCTACGATCAGCATTACATAATAATCGCCATTGGCAGCATACAGGTTCTCCGGGTTCTGGTCGGTGGACGTATTGCCGTCCGCGAAGTCCCAGTACCAGCTGTTCACAGTTCCTGCCGAAGTGGGCGGTACCGTGGACAAATCCGTGAAAATACCGTTGAGGTCGCAGGGGTCGTTAAAGCTGAATGCCGCATCTACTGTATTCTGTACACTGATGGTCTGCGTCATGGTATCGGAGCAGAGTCCCTGCTGATCGGCCACCAGCTCAATGGTGTAGGACCCTCCGTTCACATAGATATGCCCTGTGGAAGCCCCGTTATACGTAAGCGTGCTGCCATCCCCGAAATCCCAGTGATAGTTCACCCCGGGCAATACAGAGTTATTGGTGATCTGTGCAGCACCGCCTATACAGCCCGGCACGGCAGTAAAATCGGCCACCGGCAATGCATGTATGGTAATGGGATGCGTTACGGAAGCCGAACAGCCCACGCTGTTATACACGCTCAGCCTCACGTTATGCGTGCCTGCGGTCGCAGCCGTAAAACTGTTCTGGTCCGTGGCCAGCGAATCGTCGTTGATATTGTCGCCATTGGTATCCCATACAAAATAGCCGAGGACACCGGGCGCAGCTATATTCGTTGCCGAAGCGTCGAGGTTCACCAGGGTACCTTCGCATACGGCAGAAGGCATGGTAAACAGCGGCACGGGCTTAGGCGAAACGGTGACCGGCAGATAAGCCGTATCGGAACAACCCGCCGTTGTGGTCACCACCAGCGAAGCCTGGAACGTAGGCACATTCACGGGATAAGTGAACGTAAGACTGCTGTTGGGCCCTACCTGGTTGGTCGCTCCGTTGGGGTTCATGATAAAGCGGTAATTGTTGATCGTGCCTGCGGATACGGTAGATCCCGCCCCTGAAAACGTATAGGGAGTATTCACACAGAGGTTGCTTGGCCCCGCAAGGTTGGCAACCGGTTTGGGATTTACATTGATCGTTACCGTATCGTAGCAGATACCTGCACCGGTCTCGAATTTAGCGATATACGTAGTGGTGGTGGTCGGCGCAACCACACGCGGACCGGTAATGGTATCGCCATTGTCGAGCCAGGTGGCCGTGTTTACAAAACCCGGTACCGGAGGAATATTTGCGTATATCAGTACATTATCGATGCCCCAGTGGTCATTGGTGGCCGAGGTATTGAAAGGCTGTGTCCAGCGGAAACGGGTACAGGGTGTCTGTGCGGCCGCCGGAAAGGGAAATGTATACGTAGCCCAGGAAGTGAATGGAGTGGTATACGGAGAAGATACCACTACGTTGTTGCCGCCCGGGTTCGTAGGCATCAGCGTACCGGAGGGACTGAAATATACTATATCTATCCAGGTAGCCCCGTAGTCGTTGGAGTACTGCAGGGAAACGCCTTCATCAGCCTCATCGGGGCCCTCGCAGGGAGAGCCGTTCGACTGTGTGGCCATTTTAAAATCGAACTGTATAAAACCGCCCGCGGTAGTGTTAAAGTCCACCGTTGCCAGGAAACGCGTTCCCTGGGGAGCCAGGTTCCCGAACCATACATGCGGCGACCCGTCAAGGCCGGGCCCGCAGGGATTGTTGTAGCTCACGGTTGTACCCGGGTTTACGGTCCAGCCGGCACCCAGTGTCTGTGAGTTAAAGTTATTGTACAGAAGGGCCGATCCCGTGTCTACGGTCATGGTGACAGACTGCCCTTCGCAGATCGTAGTCGCACTCGGTGTGATATTCACAAAGCAGTTACCGCTCAGGCATTGTGCCTGTGCATCCAGCTTCGCAAATAAAACAGCAAGGCTTAAGGTGATAATAATGCTTTTTTTCACGCCTCAGCTTTTTACTTTACACAAATATAAGAATAATTTAACGAAAATTAAGACTTAATCTGCATGCATATCAAATATATGCAATTCTTAACATGAAACCTATATCAGGTTTATGTTAATAACCTATAAAGTTTGCAGTAAGAACGGGGGAAACAGGACGTTGAAATCTTAATACGCCTCGTAACGTATCTCGTAGTCCTCCAGGATCATGATGCTTATACCCGTGTTCTCGAAACCGCCATTGGGCAGTCTGTGCCAGCGGAAAGGCGTAACCAGGTATTTACGTTCGTCGTACTGTATACAGGGCACTGCGGCATTACCGTACTGCTCCAGCAGGTCAATGGCCAGGCAGGCCGTTTCATAGGCCCGGTATGCATAAAACTCAGGCTCGCTGCTGTACTCCTCTTTAAAGTTCCGGATAAAGGACGCATGGGTGGAATCCCAGTCAAAGGTCTTGTACACTACCGGTATGTGGATACGGCAGTTGTTGAAATGCTCCACGTCGAAATTCCTGAATCCGAACCAGGACTCCTCTCCCAGTACGGCAAAGTCGTTCGTTTTGCCTATTTTATTGATGCCTGAGAAGAATGAGTTGACCGTAATTTCCTTATTGGTAGGATATACACAGATATTGGGCACGCCTTTTTTCACAAAGGCCGCCACATTACCGCCCTTGGGCAGGTATACCAGGTTGCGGCTGGCCGTAACGCTGTCGAATCGGTATTTCAGCACCAGGGTATCGCGCAGCATCTGGTAAAATACGGAGTCTTTCTTCAGGCCCGTGTTCAGCAGGATCACCTTGCCCGTTTTGTACCGTGCATCCAGGAAACGCGCCACGGCAGAGGTATAGGTCTCTTCGGAGAGAGAAACCTTAAGCACGTAGGGGTTATTCTCAAGAATATCGTTCCCGCGGGAGAATGGACTGATGAGCGGGACCTTGTTCTGTGCCGCATATTCGAGTGCTGGGCCCATTTCTGAGGTATACAGGGGGCCTATGATCAGGTCCGACTTACGGAAATCGGGTTTCTGGATGATGGCATTCACCGAAGCCTCGTCCATTTTGGAGCCTGTGGAGAAAAAGCGCCAGTTGATGCGGGCTTGCTGGGGTTCGTACTTCTGTATAGCCAGGCGCAGACCGGCGTAGAACTGGAAAGCGATACGGGCCTGCTTGCTCTGTGGTCCGGCTTCCATGCCCAGGGGCAGCAGCACGGCAATATTGTATTCGTCTTTGCGCGCAGGTGATGCGGCACATTCGGCACGGGTAAGCATGCGCGTACTGCCCGGGCCCCTTACCGGGGTCTGTATCACTACGGGCGTTTCGGGCTCTTCGTCCTTTTCAGGCGGTGTCTCTTCTTTTATTACCAGCTCTGAACTGCCGGGAACGGTAAGCACCTCTCCCACCTTAAGCCCGTTTTCTACCTGCGGATTGGCCGCTACCAGCGCATCTACGGTAACCCCGTAGCGCTTGCCGATACCATAGAGCGTTTCGCCCTTCTGTACGGTATGCTTCACACTTTTCTGCGGAGGATTGCCCACCACCGGCGGAGTATTGGTATTACCCGGCTGTCCCGGGAACGGGATATAGAGTTTCTCGCCGGCCTTTATACCCTGCTGAGAACCGGGATTCTCTTTATAGATAAGGGCCTCCGTAGTTTTATACAGGCGGGTAAGGCCGTATACGGTCTCTCCTTTCTGTACGGTATGTACATAGTACTTTTTACCGTTACGCATCTCGGTCACGTTCGATACCTGCTGGGCCAGGGCCTGCAGGCCGAATGCGATAGAGAAAAATATAAAAAAGAATACTCTCATCCGGTTTACAAAGGTTTTATTCCCATTCGATGGTTGCGGGCGGTTTCGAGCTGATGTCGAATACCACGCGGTTCACACCTTTTACTTTATTGATAATTTCGTTGGAAACGGAAGCCAGGAACTCGTAGGGCAGATGACTCCAGTCGGCTGTCATTCCGTCGGTAGAAGTTACGGCACGCAGGCAGATCACGTGTTCATAGGTGCGCTCGTCGCCCATTACGCCTACCGACTGCACGGGCAGGAAGATAGCCCCGGCCTGCCATACCTTTTTGTACAGCTTGTCTTTTTTCAGACGGCTGATGAAGATATCGTCGGCATCCTGCAGTATCTGTACCTTTCCGGGAGTGATGTCTCCCAGTATACGAATGGCCAGTCCCGGTCCGGGGAAGGGATGACGGTCGATAAAATCAGGCGATATTTTAAGGGCGCGGCCCACACGGCGTACTTCGTCCTTGAACAGGGTACGCAGGGGTTCCACGATCTTCAGGTCCATTTTTTCGGGCAGTCCCCCTACATTGTGATGCGATTTGATGGTGGCCGAAGGTCCCTTTACCGAAACGGATTCGATCACGTCCGGGTAAATAGTACCCTGCCCCAGCCATTTGGCGCCTTTGATCTTTTTAGCCTCTTCCTGGAATATATCGATGAAAAGTCCGCCGATGATCTTGCGTTTTTTCTCGGGATCGCTTACTCCCTTCAGTTTATCATAGAAACGTTTGCGGGCGTCCACGCCGATCACGTTCAGGCCGAAATCTTTATAGGAATGCAGCACGTTCTCGTATTCGTTCTTGCGCAGCAGGCCGTTGTCTACGAATATGCAGTGCAGGTTCTTACCGATGGCATTGTGAATGAGGCGGGCGGCCACGGTGCTGTCCACACCACCGCTCAGGGCCATGATCACCTTGTCTTTGCCCAGTTGCTTTTTAAGACCTTCCACGGTTTCGTCCACGAAGGAGCCCGGGGTCCAGTCGCCTCTGCATCCGCAGATATCGTATACGAAATTGCCCAGGATCTTCAGTCCGTCGGTAGAATGGTACACTTCCGGGTGGAACTGGAGCCCGTATATTTCCTGCTGTTTCACTTTGTAGGCGGCCACTGCTACATCGGACGTACCGGCAATGATGCGGAACCCCTCGGGCAGTTCCATAATGGTATCGGCATGGCTCATCCATACCTGCGAACCTTTCTTAACGCCTTTCAGCAGTTCGCTCTTGCCTTCCACTTTCGACAGGTTGGCGCGGCCGTACTCGCGCACCTTGCTTTTCTCCACCTTACCGCCGTATTCATGAGCAATGAGCTGGGCCCCGTAACATACACCCAGCACGGGAGCATGATTGAAAAAAGATTCCAGCGGCACGCGGGGTGAATCTTTCTCACGCACCGAATGCGGACTTCCGCTCAGTATGATCCCTTTAACCGATTTATCGGGCTCCGGGAAATGGTTGAAGGGATGAATTTCGCAGTAAACGTTCAATTCACGTACTCTGCGGGCGATCAACTGTGTATACTGGGAACCGAAATCGAGAATCAGAATCTTCTGGTGCATGGTATGTATTTAAATCGAGCTGCAAAAGTACACGATTCACTCTAAGTTAACGAATTATTTTTTTCACGGGTTACGCACAGCCTTCCTACTTTTTTGTTAAAAGCTGAGCGTAATGCCTCCCAGTACGCTTACCCCCTGTGTAGGATACTGCAGCCAGCGGTTGTAGCGGAAACCGGCCAGGTTGTTACCCTGTACAAAGAAGCTGAGCAGCTTGTTGTAACGGTATTCCGCGCCTATGTTCAGGTCGATGGCATTGCGAAGGCGCACCACCTCCAGGTTGCGTACCATGGTGCTGGGGTCCAGGGTATACTTCGGGGCAAACTGGTCGCCGAGGTAGAAGAGGTCCACCCTGAAAATGAACTTGTCGCGCAGGTTGTACATGGCGCTCAGGGTTGCATCGTACTGGGGCATGTACCAGGCCTTTGCAAAGTTGCCGGGGTCCAGGAAATAGGCATTCACCCGCATACCCACGCGCAGCACCTCGCCGCGTTCGTAGCCCAGCTCGGCAAACAGCTTGCCGGTACCCAGGTCATCGTAGGCCACGGTAAAGTAATTGCCCAGGGCGCGGGTGGTATCGGTCATGTAAAAGGCTTTGTTGAACACTTTTTCGTAACCGCCGCCCAGGTTGTAGTAGAAATTCTTTGCGAACTTACCGCGGATACCCCCCACCAGGTCGATGGGCTTATAGGCATTGCGCACGGGCACATGGCTCACGATGAACGGATTTCCCCGGCGGAGCGCATCAAAGGTGTTCCGGTAGGCGCCCCCGGTAAGATCGGCGTATACCACCACGTGTTCCTTCCAGGCGTTCAGGCGGGCCCGGATATTGGGTGCAATGTAGAATTTGGTCAGCGTATCAAAGCCAAAGGCGATATTAAGTCCGGCCTGTACTTCCCAGATGCGTTTCCCGGCACGGATATAGGGATCGATGTGCACCAGGCCGCCCCGGAAAGAGCGTCCCGTTGCGGTATCTGCCCTGTAGGCATAATATTCAACGCCCAGGGCTCCGCCCACGAAGAAACCGGCTACCATCTTACGCCAGTCACTGCGGATATCGAGGCCGTGCTCCGAAGCCTTGTAACGGTCGAAGAGGTAATAATAACGTATATAGTTATCCGTGATCAGCTTGGTACTGTCCCAGAGGCGGTTGTTCTTAAAAGAGAGGGCGATATCTATCTTCTGGTAATTCTGCCGTATGTCTTTTTTGCCGATGGTATCCAGGCCGGGCTGCGAGGCGTCGTAACCGTAAAAATGGGTCTGGTTGCTCTGGTACCCCGCATGTACACCCAGGGTATGCGTTTTAAGCATATACGAAAAATTGGCGCCTCCGCCGTGGTCCTGTATACCCGGGTAACCGTACTGTGGCTTGTTCTTGCCGAAGAACAGCTTTTTGCCGTAGCTGGCAAAATACTTATAGTACACATCGTACTGGAACTGTTTGCTGCGCAGGCTGTTCATGCGTACTTCGGCCAGTGGCGAAAGGTAATTTCCGAAGCCCAGCTTTACGTAGAAACGGCGCAGCTTTTTGAGCGGTTCGGTCTTCATACGGGCGGCGCTCAGCGTATCGGGGATATAATAAAAGTCCACGATCTTCGGCTGTATATCATAGGTCGGTTTCAGCTTTTTACTGAAGGTGTCCACCACTTCGGGCCGGGTGGCGATCTTTTCCACGGCGCGCAGCTCGGGTACATAGCCCCCGGTAATGGTCACGCTGTCTGAGGGAGTCTGCGAAAAGGCGTTTGCGGCAAGGAACAGTAAAGCAAAAGCGGCTGTATATATGCGTGCTGACATCTTCATGGCTTAATTTCCGTTTAAGTCAAATTCAAAATTATTGTTGGCCGGCTGGTTCTTGATCCGCTGTGCCGTTTTCACTTCTTCCAGTTTCAGGCGGGCCTCCTCGACCACGGCAGCATCGTCTGCATTGTCGATCACCGACTGCAGGGTGGCGATGCTCTGGTCGAAATTCTCAAGTTTCGCATATACATCACCCAGGATGATGAACGATTTACCCATCCAGAGCCCGTAGTTCGAAAGGCTGTTCACATCTGCCAGTATTTTCTTTTCGGTCTGTTTGTATTCGCCCCGGGCAAACATGGCCGTATAAACATTGTACTTGGCTTCGGCCCCGATGGCGCTGGACTGTCCCTGCAGCTTTTTCCACCAGATCTCGGCAGCGGTGGCATTCCCCGCTTTTGTCTCGCTGCGGGCGGCCAGCAGGGCTGCGTATTCTTTTACTTCCTTCGCCGATTTATCGCTTTCGTATACTTTGGCCGCATAGACAGCCGCGGCGGGGTAATTTTCCAGCTCGTACTCGGCCAGCAGGATACGCTCTATACTGGTCTGGCGCACATCGGCCTTTTCGGACAGGCGTTCGTTCTCGTAGGAATAGGTACGCACCTTTTCCCAGTTCTTTTCCTTAAAGGCAATGTCCGAAGCGCGTTCCAGGGACAGCAGCAGGTAATCGTTCGGGGCATTCCCGATCAGGTATTCGTAATCGGCCAGGGCCTCTTTTTCCTTTTTCTGCTCGCGCAGGCATTCGGCCCGGTAATAATGCGCATTCTTAATAAAGGTACCCGCCGGGAACTTACTGATGTACTGGTTAAAATTCACGATAGACCCGGCACAGTCGCCTGCCAGGTATTTGTTCTCCCCGGCGCGGAACGCCACGGTGTCCAGCGAAGACTCGGAGTAATTCACCCCGCTTACGCTGCGCATAAAATCGGTGAACTCATCGATACGGCCTTCGTCGATATAGATGAACTTTACGTATTTAATGGCCTCATCGGCCTCGGGCGTACCCGGAAAACGTTCCAGCACCGGCTTGTAATAGCTCAGGGCCTTTTCGTCCTGGTCCTGGTTATAGTAATACAGGCCCAGTTTCAGGTAGGCTTTTTTGGCAAAGGGCCCGTTCGGGTATTTCTGTATCACCTGTTCGAAATAGGTAAGGGCATCGGTCTTTTTACCCAGGGATTGCAGCGCTACCCCGCTTTCGTACATGGCTTCGGCGGTATATACCGAATTGGGATAATCGGTACGCAGGCGGGTAAGCAGGGTCAGTTTTTCGCCGTGTTTTTTCTGCAGGCCCAGGATGGTGGCCTTCTGCAACAGTGAATAATCGGGGTCGGCCTTTTTAATGGCGTAGGCCTTGTCATAATATTCGAGGGCCCTGCTCCATTCGCGCTGGGCATAGTAAGAGTCGCCCGCCCGGTTATAGGCGTCGGCGGCCAGCTGCGGGTTCTTTGTTTTGCGGTTATCGGCAAACTTGCGGAATTCCACACCGGCAGCCGCGTATTTTTTATCCTTGAAGTAAATATAGCCCAGGTTGTAGTAGGCATCGTCCCGCAGACCGCTGCTCATAGCTCCGGGTGTGTTCAGGAACTCGGAAAAACCTTCCTCGGCATCGCGCATGCGGCCGGTGCGGTAGTAAGACTCGGCCGTCCAGAAGATGCTCTGCGCCGTGATCACATCGTTGAGCCCCGAAGCGGAGGCCTGGTTAAAATAATTGATGGCTTCGGCATAATTCCCTTCCTCGAAAAACTGGGTACCGTACAGGAAGGCCACCCGCTGGCGGGCCTGCTTCAGGCGCGGGTCCTTGCGCCTGATCTTGTCCAGGGTCTCCAGGGCGTCCTTATAGCTTTTTACGGTCATAAATACCTCGGCCAGGAACGAATAGGCCTCGTCAGCGCGTTTACTGTCGGGGTATTTGTCCAGGTAGTCCTTCAGGGCGCGTATGGCTTCGTTGTAAGGGTCGTAATCGGTCTCATAGCTCAGTTTGGCAAAGTTGAACAGGGCGTCCTCGGCCATGTTCTTGTCGTAATTGAGCTTGTAGGCCATTTTAAAAGCATCGGCAGCCTTGCGTTTATCACCGGTACGGTAGGCACAGTCGGCCAGCAGGTAATAGGCTGTCTGCGAAATGCTGTCCTCTTCGCTCACGGTCAGTTTCAGGCGTTCGTAGGCCGCATCGTAGGAGCCGCTTTTATACAGGGCGGTGCCGTATCGGTAGTTCCCGAGGCGGTCCAGCTCGTCCAGGGCGGCATACCGGTCATAAAACTCCAGGCTCTCCTTAAAGCGGCCGGTATTGTAATAGCTTTCGGCCAGGATACGGTATACATTGGCACTGTTCTTGCCCTGTACGGTATCGGCCAGGGGACGTGCATAGGCGATCACGTCCTCATATTTTTTCTGCATGTAATAGATCTGTGCAATGTAATAGGGTACCAGACCGCGGAAGGCCTTCTCGTTCTCGATGGATTTAAAGGCTTTCAGCGCTTCGGCCCAGTTCTGCTCCACGTAGCGGATATGCCCGTAATAATAGGTGGCCGGTACCCGGTACACGCTTTCGGCATCCTTGATCTTTACAAAGTAGTTCAGGGCCTTTTTGTACTCTTTGTTCTCAAAGGCGCTGTACCCGGATTTATAGTAGTATTCGTACCATTCGGCCCGGCTCAGCATATTGGGATCGGCCTGGTCGAAATACCGCGAGGCTTTTTTGTAATCCCTGGCACGGAAAGCAACCTTACCCAGGTGAAAATATGCATTCGGCGAAAGCGGGCTCTCCGGGTTATGGCGGATAAAATCCGTGAGCAGGCCCTCGGCATTGTTGTAAAAAAGTTCGGTAGCACAAACGGCCCGGAAATACTCGGCATCCACCAGGCTCTGGCGCTGCCCGTAACGGCCTTCTTCGATAAAATCGCCGAACATGGTATAGGCTGCCGCATATTTTTCTTTCTGGTACAGCTCCACCGCATCCTTGTACAATTTATCGGGCTCGGTATGTATACGGCTCCGCTGTGCCAGCAGGGGCTGAACAGCGGCAGAGAGAGAGATGAGCAACAGGGAGAACCACACCTTACGAACATTCATACGCATTCTGGATCGAGTTTATTTCTTGATTGATTACACGTTCACGGGGTAAAAGTACACAGGCTGTCTAAGGCGTTTTTTTGCTCAAGGGCATATTTTTCAACGGCCTGCATTTAATAATTATTTAAAGGCCTGCTGTATTCCGCCCGGGCAAAAGCTCATCTTTGTAACGTTCATTACCGGGCCTACTGATATAAAGGCCCCCGTTAAAAAACATTAAGCATGCCGGAAACAGCCAGAATAAAAATGGAGAACGTTCAGATATACCAGGACAGGAACCTGGTGCTGAAAAATGTGGGATTTGAGATCAGCGAAGGAGAATTTGTATATATGGTGGGCAAGACCGGCAGCGGGAAAAGCTCACTGCTGAAGACCCTGTACGGCGAGCTGCCCCTGGAAGATGGCTCTGCGCATATTGCCGGCTTTGAGCTGAACGGGCTCAGAACAAAACAGGTGCCTATGCTGCGCCGGAAGATCGGCATTATTTTCCAGGATTTTCAGCTGCTTACCGACCGTACCGTAGGTGATAACCTGGCTTTTGTGCTGCGCGCCACCGGTACCACACAGAAGGATGAAATAAACAGGCGCATTTCCGAAGTGCTGGAAAGTGTGAACCTGAAAACCAAGCTGCACAAATACCCGCACGAGCTTTCGGGCGGCGAACAGCAGCGTGTGGTAGTGGCCCGGGCCCTGCTCAATAACCCCGAAGTGATCCTGGCCGATGAGCCTACCGGTAACCTGGACCCCGAGACCTCGAACGAAATACTGCGCCTGCTGGTGAATATTGCCGCCAAAGGTACCTCCGTACTGCTGGCCACACACGATTACGACCTGCTGCGGGCCTATCCCTCGCGGACCCTTATCTGTTCAAACGGTATACTGAGCGAGGCCCAGAGCCGCTAATACCGTACGGGCCCCTACCCGGTTCGAGAATATGCTCTCATTGAGTTTTTTCCGCTGCTGCAGATCGCTCTCCGTGAAAGGCAGCTGCATGTATTTTTCCACGAGGTAACGCATTTCGGCGGCATCGGGTGCTATGTGGCAGTATTCTTCCAGCCCTGTACCCAGCACCATAGGCGGGTTTACAATACAAAAGCGCCCGGCAAACAATGCGTGCAGCAACTTTAACTTAATACCCGTAGCCTGGAAAGTAGGCAGTACGTGCAGGTGGGCTTCTGCCATCATTTCCTGTATCTGCTGCGGGCCGGCATTTTCAATAAGCTGTATGTGCGGGTGCTTTTCAATGACCGCTCTCAGGGACGCGGGAGCACGGTTCCCCACAATATGCAGGGGCACGGCACTTTCGGCAAAGACCTCGTTCACCAGCCAGAGCGCGGCCCGGTAGTTCTCCGGCACGTCGAGACTGCCGTGGTACATGGCAAAATTTCCGAGCCCGGGTTGCGAACGCACCTCGTTTTCCAGGTGAAAGGCCGAAACCAGGCGGGTGTTCCTGTTGCGTATACGAAAATGTTCCTCGTCGGCGGCGGAAATGCAGAACAGTCCGTCCGCCAGGGCAAGTTTACGTTCAAAACGCTTCAGCTTAAAGGCTTCCAGCCGGAAGAACCATTTTTTGAGCAGTCCCGGCTCCGCTTCGGCCAGTCCGGCGTAGTAACGGTGCTCCACATTGTGCGTACGCAGCCATACCTTCTTGCCCTGCAGGGCTTTTTTACCGAGATAATAGGCCGTGTGCAGTCCTTCGAGCAGTACAGGCTCTTCATTCCCGAGCTCCGAGAAATATTTTTCCAGGGCTGCGGAACGGCGGCTGTATACGATGAAAGGCAGCAGGGAGAACAGGGAGAACAGGTTTTTGTGCCGCGGGTAATAATGCACTTCGGCACAATGTTCCTCCAGTTCTGAGGCATGGGCGCGGTTATACTCGTAACAGTGCAGCACTACTTCGGCACCGGCTTCCTTCAGGGCGCATATTTTGGCATATACGTCCACCAGTCCGCCCTGGTCAGGCGGGTACGGGATATTAAAAGACACGAGATGAAGCCGCGGCATGGGACGAAGATACACATGTTCCCGCATTCCCCGAACCTGGCCCTCTCTTTTTAGGGGGACAGGGACAAAAGTTAATTTTTGGCCGTATACGTAAAAATCCTGCTGCATATCAAAACATTATTACATTTGTAACAGGTTAATTTTTGTGAAAATTATCGGCCTGAATATATGCCCTGCGCTGGCTGCTTTTTTTATGGCGTCAGCTTGTCTCTCCCAGACCTACACCTACACCAATGCCTATCTCGACATTGGCGTTAATGCGCGTGCCCTGGGGATGAGCAACGCGTACACGTCCATATCCGAGGACGCTTCTTCCGTTTACTGGAACCCGGCAGGCCTTACACGGCTCAGGAACAAACTGGATATCTCCCTTATGCACAATGAACATTTCGGGGGTATCGTAAAATACGATTTCGGGGCTATCGGCATCAAGGCGGGAGAAAAGAACGGCCTGGGCTTCGGGGTGATCCGCAGCGGGGTAGACAATATCCCGAATACCCTGGAGCTGATCGACAGCGACGGGCGTATCCGTTATGACCGCATTACCGCATTTTCCGTGGCCGACTATGCCTTTTTCGTATCCTTTGCCCGGCAGATGCCCGTAAAAGGACTCAGCGCAGGCGGCAGTATGAAGGTGCTGCACCGGAACATCGGTGAGTTTGGTAAAGGCTGGGGATTTGGCGTAGACCTGGGCCTGCAGTACCAGTACCGGAACCTGAGGGCCGGGCTTCTGCTGCGCGATATCACCACTACCGTAACCAATTTCAGCTACAATACCGAAACGTTCGAAGAGACCTTTGCCCTCACCGGTAATGAAATACTGCGCAAATCTTCGGAGCTGGCGCTGCCCCAGATCGTGCTCGGCGCATCGTACCAGCAGTGGATCGATAAAAAACAGCGGTATTTTGTGCGGCCTTCGCTCGACTGGATCATTACCACCGACGGCAAACGCAATGTACTGGTAGCGGGAAAGCCCCTCAGCATGGACCCGCGCATCGCCGTGGAATTCGGGTATAAGGACATTGTATTCATACGGGGGGGCGTAGGTCAGTTCCAGCGCAGCAAAGGCGACGGAAGCAAGGATATATGGCTGGTAAAGCCCAATATCGGGGCCGGGTTCCGGGTAAAGACCATTTATGTGGACTATGCCCTGGCTTCGCTCGGGAACCAGAGTACATTCCTGTTCTCTCATGTTTTTTCCCTGCGTGTGGGCCTTAATCTTAAATCCGGCAAAAAGAAAAGCGAATGAAAAAGCACCTCTTTCATATACTTTTTTTCATGCTTCCCCTTATGGTACGCGGCCAGGTATACGGTAACGAATGGATACAGTACGGCCAGAGCTATTATAAGATACAGGTGACCGAAACGGGTATGCACCGCATCACATACGCGGCGCTGGCGGCTTCGGGCTTCCCGGTGAACAGTGCCGACCCCAGGTATTTTCAGCTCTATTTCCGCGGACAGCAGCAGACCATTTACGTAGCCGGGCAGAACGACGGACAGTTCAACCCCGGTGATCATATCGACTTTTTCGGCATCCGCAACGACGGCATACCCGATTCCGTACTGTACTTTCAGCCCGGCTGGCAGGGTAACCGCAAAGTGAACCTGTATACAGATACGGCCTCTTATTTTCTTACCACCGGCACGGTTTTCGGGCAGCGTTTCGTAACGGAGCTCGACAACAATTTCGGGGCCTGGAACACTTCGCCTTTTTACTGGGCACTGGTAGAACAGGGGTACCGCTCTGCATACAACGAAGGGGCTTTTTACAGCAGCTTTCAGAAAGATGCCCGCTACCAGAGCGGCGAAGGATATGCTTCCATCTATACCGGCGTTCAGTCTGTGAACCAGACCTGGACGGGCGATTTTGCCAACCTGAAGAACACCATGTACACCGGCGGACCGCAGGCCAGCCTGAGCGTATGGGCCGCGGGCGCGTCGAACCCTTCGTCGAACCTCATCAATTTCGATCACAATCACAAGATCACATTTGGCTCGGCCCAGGTCGACTCCAATATTTTCGACTTCACGTTCAACCGTTATACGCTCAGCGCTCCGGCCGCTTCTGTGGCGGCTGCGTCCAATGTGTACACGGTAGGGTTCTCCCCGGCCCCTTCCAGTCCGTCCACACGCAATGCCCTCAGCTATGTGCGGGCCCTGCTGCCGCAGACCTATAACCTGGGCAACCGCAGCTCGCACATCCTCTACATTCCCGACAACCCGGCACAGGCCAAATACACCCTGTCCATCAGTAATTTCAATGCACTCAGCTCCACGGTCTGGCTTTACGATGTAAGCAATGGCAAACGCATGCAGGTACAGAACGTTTCGGGCAACTGGCAGGTAGTGATACCCAATGGCGGCGGGAGCAGCAAACAATGCGTGCTCACCTCAGACAGCGCCACTATTAAGGTAAGCAATATACAGCCGGTAAATTCTTCCGGGGTCGTGCCCGGCAGATTCCGCGATTTCAGCGCCATGTACTCCAACCGCGATTACCTGGTGATCACCTCTTCCCTTTTCTGGAACGAGGCCCTGCAATATGCAGCCTACCGCAGCCTGAGCGGTTATAACCCGCTTGTACTGGACGTGCGCGAGCTGTATGACCAGTTCGGCTACGGGATGAACGGCCATCCGCTGGGCATATACCGCTTTCTGAGCTATGCACGGCAGCAGTGGAACATAAAACCGAAGGCCATATTCATCATCGGTAAATCGTACTTCCCCGACCAGGTGCGCCTGAACCCGGCCGTGGCTGCGCTGAATCATATACCGGCCATGGGTTATCCGCCTACGGACAACAACTATGTATACGAAAATACCAGTCCGCCGAGGCATCACACCCCCATAGGACGCCTGGCGGCACGTACCCCGGCCGATGTAAGCAATTACCTGCTGAAAGTGCAGCAGAACGAACAGAACCAGCCTGCCGAATGGATGAAAAAAGCCCTGCATTTTGCAGGCGGATCGAGCCAGGGAGAACAGAACCTGTTCAAATCGTACCTGGACACCTACAAATCGCACTGGGAAGATTCGGCTATGGCCGGACGGGCCCTTTTCTTCGGAAAATCGTCGAACGTACCTGTGTCGCAGACCGTGGCCGACAGCCTGAAAGGCATCATTAACAACGGGGTGGCGCTTATGACCTTCTTCGGCCATGCCTCCGGCAGCGGTTTTGATATCAATATTGAAGAACCTTCCGACTACGACAACAGCGGGCGTTACCCGGTGATCGTGGCCAATTCCTGTCTTTCGGGCGACCTGTTCCAGGCCACGCCTACCATCAGCGAGCGCTTTGTGATGGAACCCGGGAAAGGATCTGTGGCATTTCTTTCGTCCGTGGGATACAGCCTGCAGAACCCGGCCTTTAACATTACACGCACCTGGTACCGCAACCTGTCGCGCAATATGTATACCAAAAGTATCGGGGAATGTCTTACAGCTTCCGTAAATGAGCTATATATGCAGAACGGCGGTTTCTTCGACATACTGAACTACCTGGATTTCTCCATCCACGGAGACCCGGCCCTTAAGATCATGTCCTATACGAAGCCCGATCCCATGATCACCGGCCAGAGCGTGCTCGTAAGCCCCGCCGTGGTCACTACCGACCTGGATTCCTTTCGTATCACCGTGGCTGTGACCAATTACGGCCGTGCCATGGACGATTCGCTGCGCATCGAGGTGGTACGCGATTATCCCAAGCAGGGCAAGACCAATGATATCTATGCCTATAAACTGCCTCCCCTGATGTTTTCGGATACCTTGCGGCTGACATTTCCCACTGATCCGGTAAACGGCCAGGGCAGTAATATCTTCACCATTACGCTGGACCCCAACAATTTTGTGGAAGAGCTGAACGAGTTCAACAACAGGGTGGTAAAAACGGTAAATATCGCATCTGCCGAGGTAATACCCGTGTACCCGCATGAATTTGCCGTGGTGCCGCTGTCCAACCCGAAAATAAAGGCCGTTACGGGCAATCTTTTCGCTCCCCTGCGCAATTACCGCATGGAGATAGACACCAATGCCTACTTTAGCAGCAACTGGAAAAAAGATACGCTTATCAGCCAGACCGGCGGCGTACTGCAATGGAACCCGCAACTGAACATGCCCGACAGCACGGTATTTTACTGGCGTGTGGGCGTAGACACCACAGGGAACCTTACCTTCGGTAAATGGCGCTATTCCTCGTTCCAGTACATTGTGAACAAACGCGGCTGGGGACAGGCCGATTTTCCGCAGTTCAGGAACAATGCCTATACGTATATCGATTATGACGAGCCTCAGCGCCTTTTTGAGTTCAACCAGAACCGCAAACAGCTGCGCTGCGTTACCATAGGCAATGTAAGCGTGGCACAAAGCTCCGAATGCAAATACGATATGGACGGCGTACTGATGGAATACGGCGCCTGCAGCACCAGTCCGGGTATCTATGTAGCCATTATAGACCCCATTACGCTGGAGCCCTGGAAAACGAGCTGTACCGGTACCGGCGGCTATAACCTGGGGCAGTACAACCAGTGCCAGCTACCCTGCCGCGAACGCCAGGAAGCGTTTTTTATTTACCTGCAGGGAGATAACAATTCCCGGGAGCAGCTCAAGAACCTGCTGAACAATACCGTTCCGAACGGGCACTACATACTGGCCTACACCATGTGGAGCACCAATTTCAGCCAGTTTACGGCCGATCAGCTCAATGCCTTTATCAACCTGGGCGCCGATTCCATACAGGTGCTGGCTGCAAGCGGACAGAACCTGCCTTATATTTTCTTTACCCGCAAAGGATATCCTGCCACAACCGCCGAGGTGGTGGGTACCAGTCCGTCCGCTGCCATTACACTGACCCAGGACCTGGAGAATGACTGGATCTTCGGGAACATTGAAAGTCCGCTGATCGGTCCGGCCCAAAGCTGGGACTATATGAGCTATTTTCAGCAGAGCACCGAAATTCCCAGCTTCGATTCGGTTTCCGTGGACATTATCGGGGTGAACGGCAACACGGAAACCACCCTGATCAGCGCCCTGCAACCCGTTCCCGGCGAGGTCTTTAACCTGGGCAATACCATTGATGCCACCCAGTACCCCTACCTGAAACTGCGCTTTTTTACCCGCGACGACAGCATCCGCACACCGGCACAGCTCAGGCGCTGGCATGTACTGTACGAAGGTGTACCCGAGATATCGCTGAACCCCGCGCGTTCCGGCTTTGCCTTTACGGCCGATACCCTGCCCCAGGGACAAACGCTGCGGCTGGTAATGCCCGTGGAGAACATAGGCGATTACAATACCGATTCCGTTATTGTAAAGCACTTTATCGTAAACAGCAACAATGCCCTTACCAATTTCTACAAAAAGTACAATGGCCTGAACGTAGGACAGTTCCTGCTGGACACCTTCGTGACCGAAAACATGAACTACCCCGGGCTGAATGTACTCTGGACCGAGGCCAATCCACCGGACAGGCCCGATCGCTTTACCGAGCAGTATCACTTCAATAATCTTGCCGACCGGCCTTTCTATACGGATAAAGACAAGATCAATCCCCTGCTGGACGTAACCTTCGACGGGGTGCGCATAATGGACGGAGATATTGTATCGGCCAAACCACTGATCCTGATCCAGCTGAAGGACGAAAACCCCATATTGCTGCTGAACGATACGTCGAGCTTCGAGGTTTTCCTGCGGTATCCCGGCAGCTCCGGCGTAGTGCCCGTTCCCCTGAGCGGTCCCGACATCAGCTTTTACCCGGCCACCAATGCCCGGAACAATGCCCGGCTGGAATTCCGCCCCGATTTCTCAGCGGCCGACGGTCAGTATGAGCTGCTGCTGCGCGCGCGCGACAAGACCAATAATGCCAGCGGCAACGGCGACGGTACCTTCGATTACAAGATACGTTTCAACATTGTGAACCAATCGAGCATCACCCAGATACTGAACTATCCCAATCCTTTCAGTACCTCTACCCGCTTCGTGTTCACCCTTACCGGCAGCGAACTGCCCACGTTCTTCAAGATACAGATATTTAACATCAATGGGGTGATCGTTCGCGAGATCATGATGGAAGAGCTGGGCAATATCCATATCGGCAACAACATTACCGATTATGCCTGGGACGGCACCGATGAATTCGGCAATAAACTGGCTTCCGGGGTCTACCTGTACCGTGTATACACCGAGATCAACGGCGAAAACATCGACCGCCGCGCCACCGAAGCCGATTCCTTTTTTAAGAAAGGGTTCGGGAAAATGTACCTGATGCGCTGATCTTTCTTTGCGGGAACCTGGAAAGCTCCCTGTGGAATGATTATTTTAAAAAACAAAAAAGTCATAGTATAATATGACAAAATTTATTAAAAAGTAAAGTTATTATATGACAAAATTGTTTTAAATGTCATAGAATAGTTGTACTTTTGTGAGATAAAAGCTTTTTTTATGTCACGCAGGAATTTACAGATACAGCAGTTAAACAGCAAAATGGCATCTTTTGCACCGGTACAGCAAACGGCCGTTCCGGCCACAGGCTGGGTACGCAGCATACGTTCGGCGCTGGGCATGTCTATGCAGCAGTTGGGGCGCAAGCTTTCCATCAGTAAACAGAGCGTACAGGACATTGAAAAACGCGAACAGGAAGGCAGCATTACCCTGCGTTCGCTGCGCGAGACTGCGCGGGCCCTGGATATGCAGCTGGTATATGCCTTTGTGCCCAATGGCGGCTCCCTGGACGCCCTTATTGAGCAGAAAGCCCGCGAGCTGGCCACGGAGATCGTGCTCCGCAGTTCCAATACCATGATGCTCGAAGGCCAGGAAAATTCCGAGCAGCGTATCCGTATGGCCATTGAAGAACGTACAGTACAGCTCAAGAACGAAATGCCCAGGGTCCTGTGGGATTAGCCTTTACCTATATACCCGGGCAGACGCCGCTGGACGAAAGCGAGACACAGGGACTCCTGGTCCCCGGCATACAGACACAGGCAGAACTGAACGAATTTGAGCAGCAGAACATCGAGGATGCCGTGCTCTGGTCGCTGAAGCGCTCGTTCAGGCCGGCCGAAGTATTCAGCGAAGCTTTTATACGCCGTGTACACCGGAACATGTTCGGCAATGTATGGAACTGGGCCGGGGAATTCAGGCAGAGCGACAAAAACCTGGGCATAAACAAATGGCAGATCTCCACCGCGCTGAAATGCCTGCTCGACGATGCGCTGTACTGGCAGCAGATGCAGGTATACAGCCCCGACGAAGCCGCGCTGCGGTTCAAGCACCGCCTGGTAAGCATACATTGTTTCTGCAACGGGAACGGCAGGCACAGCCGCCTGCTGGCCGATATTATTACAAATAAGCTGTGGGGGAACCCGGTATTCAGCTGGGGGCGCTGCGACCTGGCCAGGCAGAGCGGGGCCCGCAGCCGCTACCTGCATGCGCTCCGGGCGGCCGATGCAGGCGATATACTTCCCCTGCTCCGCTTTGCACGCTCCTGACAGGCATAAAAAAACCGTCCCGCTATGCGCAGGACGGCTCCTTTTTCTTTTTCCTTTTATTTTTTCTCTTCGAACGGGCGGATCGCCACACGCACCTGGATCAGTTTCATATCCAGCTCGGCCAGCATCTGCTTGTTCTTTTCGATCTTTTCTTCGTAGGGCTTTTTAAGCGCATCGGCATTTTTGCTGTTCCCGAAGAACGTAAGATTGCTTTCGAGCTGTGATACTTCCTGGCGCAGCTTTTCGATGCGGGTACGCAGCTGGGTGCGTTCATTCTTCAGGGCATCGTAGGGATTTGCCGAAGCCAGCATGGTATCGATCAGTCCCTTGTAAATGATCTTGTCCTTTTCGGCGGGGTCTACATTGATCTTGGCAAAGAACTCGTTAGACGCTTCCTCGAAGGCTTTTTCAATGTTCTGTTTCTCTTTGAAAGGCACAAAACCGATGGCCTTGTATGCGCTGCGGAACTCTTCCATCGCGCGAAAGCTCTCCTGTATATCTTCGGTATGCTGGTAAGCTTTTATCTGTTCCAGCACAGCTTTTTTCTTCCCGAGGTTCTCCAGTTCCTGGTTCGGGATATTTTTCTGGTGTTCATCCCTGGCATTGAAGAAAGTGTCGGCCGCGGCACGGAAACGGTTCCATACCTCGTCGCTCTTCTCCCGCTGCACGGCACCGATCTTCTTCCAGTCTTCCTGTAAAGATTTAAAACGTGCCGGAGTATTTTTCCAGTCGGTGCTTTTGGCCAGTTCCTCGGCTTTTTCCACCAGTTTCATTTTCTTTTCGAGGTTGGCGTTCCAGTTGTTCTTGAGTTCGCTCCAGAGCGACTGGCGTTTGCTCACCAGGCGGCGGCGGGCATCGCGGAACTGTTCCCAGATGGCATCGCTGACATTTTCGGGTACGCGGCCTATGGCTTTCCACTGCTGTTCGATCTTGTCCAGGGCCTTCTGCGCCTCGTTAAAATCTTTCATTGACGGAAATTCGCGCTGTGCCCAGGTTTCCAGTTCCTCTACCAGTTTTGTTTTGGCTTCGAGGTTCTGCTTACGCTGTTCGTTCAGCTTATCAAAAAACTCGTCGCGGCGTTTGTATACGGCTTCGGTAGCCTGTTTAAAACGCTGCCACAGGTCTTCGCTCTTGGCTTTGGGAATAGGCCCGATCTCGCGCCACTGCTTATGGTACGACTGCAGGAACTCGAGCGATTTTTTGATCGACTCCAGCTTCAGCAGGCTTTCCACGCCTTTTACGATACGTTCCTTTTCGGCCAGGTTCTTCTGCAGCTCCACCTTGAACAGATCGCGGTGTATGCTCAGGGCCTGGTAATAGTTATCCACATGGAAACGGTAGGTTTTCCAGATATCGTCTGCCTTGCTCTGCGGAACGGGGCCTATATGGTTCCAGCGCTCCTGCAGCTCACGGAACTTGTCCTGCACCAGGCCGATGTTCTGCTCATTGGTGATCAGGTTCTTCAGTTCCTGGATCACGTCCTGCTTTTTCAGGTAATTTTCGGTCTGCTCCTGCTCACGACGGCGTTTTGCATCGCTGAAATGGTCTTCGGTATCGCGGAGCTTCTCTTTAAATTCCTTTTCCTCGCGGGATAGCTGGAAACCGAAATCGTCCTTTTCACCGCCGTCGGCCAGGAATTGCTCCAGTGCGGCATGTTCGCGGTCGTGGACAAGCTCCTGGAAACGGGTGCGGATGTTCTTGAAATTTTTGCGGGATCTCAGAATAGAGCCATCGGCGATCATGCGTTTAAACGCCTCGAAAAGTTCCCGGAGATCCAGTTTTTCGGCATGAAATTCCTCATCGGCATGCTCTTCTTCCTCTTCGTGACCGGTCACCGGCGACTGGATCAGTGCATGCTCGTCTTCGTGACCGAAAGATACTTCAATGGTATCCTCTTCGCTCTCTTTCTGCACGGTGGCGGGCAGAACGGGCTCCTTAGGTTCCGGCGCTTCGTTGTTTACGTTTTCTGACATGATCAATTGTATTCTGTGTATCCTGTTATTGCAAAGGTATAAAATGAAAGTACAAACGTGAAAAATGTACACGCATTGTATACTTCTGCCATCAAAAGTACACTTCTTTCCTGCCGGAAAGGATCATGAAAAAACTGCCGAAAGCCTTTATCAGTAGGCCAGCCAGAGCGAAGGATTGAGTGTAGCGCTGCCTTTCCGTATCTGGAAATTTATTACACTTTTGCCGTTCTCGGCGGTCATTATAGAGCCGATCTTCTGTTTGGCGCTCACTTTGGTATCTTTCTTAACGTTTACTTCACTCAGGTTCGAGTATACGGTATAGTATTCGCCGTGACGCAGGATCACTACCTTGCCGTAGCCGTCCACTGCAAAGATACCGCTTACTTCCCCGTCGAATATGGCACGGGCCGGGGAACCTGCGGGCGCTGTGATGTCCACCCCATCGTTCTTTACCGTTACGTTTTTCAGGTATGGATGCGGCTGTACCCCGAAACGGCCGGTAATAGCACCTTTTTCCACCGGCCAGGGCATATTGCCTTTATTGCCTTCGAAAGAAGCGCTTTTCATACGTGTTTCGGGCGTTACGGTCATGTTTACCTCTGCAGGTTTCGAAGTTGAAGCGGCCGGTTTACTGCCTGCTGACCCGGAAGAACCGGTACCCGAAGATTTCGCAGCAGCAGCGGCGGCGGCCTTTTTCTTTGCAGCGGCCTCGGCTTTTTTGCGTTCTTCCTCGATCAGCTTGCGTACAATATCCTGTATCTTGCTTTCGAGCTGACGGCGTTCTGCCTCCTTGCGGCTTATCTTTTTGCGGATCTCGCTTTCCTTGCCTTTGAGCTGCTGAGCCAGTTTCTGCTGGTCCTGCTTTTCGTTCTCCAGCCTGGTCTTCTGCTGTTCTTCGGCCTGAAGTATGTTCACCTTCTGCTGCTTGTTTGAGTCCAGGGTCTGAATCACTTCGGTAAGGGCCAGCTGTGTGCCCCTGATCTGTTCGAGCTGTGCCCTGCGGAAAGAAGCCAGGCGTTTAAAGTACGAAGCACGTGAAAAAGCCTCGTTCATATCGTCGGAGGCCAGCACGTACAGGAATTTATCGTCGGAATTACGGTTCTTATAGGCAAAATATACCATACGGCCGTACAGCTTCATCAGCTCGGCTTCCTGTTCTTCCAGCGTTTTTTTGCGTTTCAGGTTGCCGCTGATCTCCTGTTCGAGTACAGAGACCTCGCCGCGGTAAGTTTCCACCAGCTCTTCGCGGAACTGTATCCTGGTAGAAAGCTGATCAATGTATTTTAAGGTCTTCTTCTGTTTCTGTGCCGTGGCATTCAGCTCTTTGCTGGCCTTTTCAATTTCGCGGGCCAGGTATTTTTTCTTGCTTTCGAGCGAAGATTTCTGTTTTTTAAGTGAGCCGGTGCTTTTCTGCGCCACTCCGACCAGCGCCCAGAAGCTGAGTCCTGCAAAGAGAAGCAGGAGCACGAATACGGGAAGAATATCTCTTTTAACGGATTTCATCAGTGTAAAAATGAAAAAAGCCCCGTTGTGTAACGGAGCTCTTTCCTCAAATATTTCAACGCTATTCTGTTAGTAACGGTCTTTTAGGATCGTTTAACTAACTTTTCTTCCATTTGATGGTACAACCAATGGCCTTTACCTCGGTCGTTTCCACTTTTTTCCCGTTCAGCAGGGCATCTACGGCTTTTTCCACGTATTTCTCGGTGGCTTTTTCGGCACTTTCGGTATTGTTGTCAATGGCACCGATGTATCTTACCACGTATTTACCCTTCTCGAGCTGCAGAACAAAAGTGTGCGGTGTGCGGGTGGCACCGAAGGCTTTGGCTACTTCCTGGGTCTCGTCGATCAGGTAAGGGAAGCTATAGCCTTTTTCGGTGGCGCGTTTCTGCATTTCGCCATAGCTGTCTTCCGGAACAGCCACGGGATCGTTGGGATTGATGGCGATAACGGGATACCCGAGCGGGGCATATTTGGCGTCCAGGTCAATGATTCGCTGCTCGTAGGCCTGTGCAAAGGGACAATGGTTGCAGGTAAATACCACGATAGCTCCTTTGGCCTCACGGCCTGTTTCCAGGCTGATCATGTTGCCGTCCACGTTTTTCAGCGTAAAGTCCTTTACCTTATCGCCTATTTTGTAGCCCTGGGCCATGGCACTCAGTCCCAGGCTCATCATCAGTACGGTGAATACAGTTTTCATTTATTTTAATTTGTAATTAGTGACTATTATTTGTGGTTTTTATGGTCATGTTGTTCCGTGCGGTATTTTGCGATAAAGGCGAACAGCTCTTCCTCGTTGAAGGCGCCCTCGTGAAAGCCCACCTTTACACCGTCCTTATACACCAGTGTGGCCGGGATGGCCCCGCTGAACGAAGGATCGGCCTTGCTGATCCACCCGGAATCACCCGCATCGGAGATATGGTACGATTTCATGGTAAGTTCACGGCTTGCCAGGAAGGGCGCTACATTTTTTACCTGTGCCGAAAGATCGGCGCTGCCCAGCCATACCTGGAAATTGGCCCCGGCCAGGCTGTCCTGTAATTTCTGAAAGTGCGGGAGCTCAGTAACGCAGGGCTTACACCAGGTAGCCCAGAGGTTCAGTACCACGATCCCTTTTTCGGCAGAGATCTTCTCCAGGATCGCTTCAAAAGGAAGGGACTCCGTGTGCTGTGCATTTGCCTGCTGTATCCCCGACAGGGCCAGGCTCCAGATTATGATCCACTTTTTCATATATCGTCTGTATTTTTATAATCCGGTTCTGTAGCGGGCCGTCTGCGCAAATATTTCGGCAAACAGCTCTTTTTCGGTATCATCAAAAATCATGCCCCTGCGTGCAAACACCAGCTCTGCCGTTTGTACGGCCTGTTTTACCTGGTATTCCTGCATGCCCTGGGGACCGCCCCAAGAGAACGAAGGTAAGAAGTTCCTGGGGAATCCCGCCCCAAAAATGTTGGCGCTTACCCCGACCACGGTACCTGTATTGAACATGGTATTGATCCCGCATTTGCTGTGATCGGCCATGATCAGTCCGCAGAACTGCAGACCGGTATTCACAAAGCCTTCTTTTACGTAACTCCAGAGCTTTACCTGTGCATAGTTATTCTTGAGGTTGCTGTTATTGGTATCTGCGCCCAGGTTGCACCATTCGCCCAGTACGCTGTTCCCGAGGAATCCGTCGTGTGCCTTGCTGCTGTACCCGAAAATAACGGAATTGTTCACTTCGCCGCCTACTTTTACATGCGGACCGAATACACAGGCCCCGTAAATTTTGGCGCCCATTTTCAGCTGGCTGTGCTCACCGAGATACAAAGGCCCGCGTACCAGGCTGCCCTCCATGATCTCAGCATCCCGGTCGATGAACACCGGGCCTTTGCTCACATTGATAACGGCACCTTCGATGAGGGCACCCTCCTCGATAAAAAGGTTCTCGGCCGGCCCGATAAGCGTATTGCTTCCGGAAAGCGGTGCAGAGCGGCGACCGTTCACGGCCAGGTCATAATCGATCCCGAGAATTTCGGCCGCTTTGGAAAAAATATCCCAGGGGCGGCGGATTTCCAGCAATTCACCAGGATATTCCACGCGTGCGTTTTCCGTAACACCGTAAAAGGCTATCCTCTTATCCCCGCGGTACAGGGCCTCTCCGTGCTGCAGCTTGCTGATGCGGTCCCACAGTGCCTGGGTGGCCACTATGGCCCCGTCTATATATATGACATTATCTCCCTCAAAAGGTTTAAATTTCCTGCGCAGGTATTCCTGCGTCTCAAAATACACCTCGCAGCCTGAAAAGCGTTTCCAGCGGGTGGCCTGGGTATATATGCCCGTGCGTATGTCGCCTACCGGCCGGGTGAACGTGAGCGGCAGCAGCTGTGCGCGGGTTTCGGGTTCATCAAATAATACGATCGTCTGTGTCATACGTTTTACAAAGGTAGTGATTCCAGTACTTTTTCTTCTTCTTCGCGGCAAAGCACGCGGGCAGCGGCTTCGGCATTCCTGCGCCATTCGTTCATACGGTCTTCCGAGGCAAGCATTTCATCGAGCTGTGCGGCCAGCCGGCGGGGACTGTGTTCCCGGAGCACCTCGCCCACCCTGTATTCCGTTACGATACGCCGCAATTCCGGCAGGTCAGACACCAGTACGGGAATACCCGCCTGTATATAGTCGAAAATCTTATTGGGCAGCGAGTAGCGGTAATTCAGGTTGGTATCCTTGTCCAGGCTCAGGCCTATATCGGCGTTCACGGTATATTTCAGCAGTTCGGAAAAGGGTTTGCGCGGCAGGAACCATACTTTATCCTCCAGTTCGTTCTCCGCAACATAGTTTTTCAGTTGCGGTATCACATCGCCGCTGCCGATGACCAGGAGCAGGGCATCGCTTTGCAGGTACCGCATGGCTTCCACGGCCTCTTCGGCACCCCGTTGCACATTGATGCCACTTCCCTGCAGCAGTATGATCTTTTTTCCGGCCGGTAAACCGAGTCCGGCACGGGTCACGGCCGGTCTTTCCTCCAGGCGGTACGGCATATTACGGAGTATGCGGAATTGTTTACCGTATTTTTTCGTATATATATCCGCAATGCTTTTATTTACAGTGAATGCATAATCTACGGCAGGCATACACAACTGTTCAAAAAACAGCCATACGTTGCGGGCAAAGGGATTGTGCTGCAGTTCGGGCACTTCGGTAAAAAGCTCATGCGAATCGTAGACCAGTTTACGGCCGGGGGAAAATTGTCTGGCCAGGGCCGAAGCCGGCAGGGTGTCCAGGTCATTGCTCCATATCCAGCCGCTTTTGTTCTGTAACAAAAAGAAACTTAAGCGGATGGAATATTCTGCGTAAAACAACATACCCGTATTGAAAAAGTGCTTTTTACGAACAATGCGGTAGGGCAGATCGTTCATAGGCAGGCTGCCGGGCAGCAGACGGCCGTACATGGTAACGGCATAGCCCCGGGCATGCCACCAGGCGCAGAGCCGCAACACCCGCTGGTCGGTACAGAGATCATTGATCACGGGCACGATGATGCTTTTGCTTCCTGTTGACATAGTTCTGTGTACAAAAATAGATTTGTTTGCCATGCAAGCCGATTTTTTTGAGGATTTTTGCAAACAATGATCACGGAAAAAAACTATTCGCTGCGCAGGTTCAACACCTTTGGCATCGAAGCCCGGAGCCGGGAATTCTGTAGTTTTTCCTATGCGGACGAACTGGCGGAGACCCTGGCCTATGCCCGCGAAAAAAAGCTGCCCCTGCTGATCCTGGGAGGAGGCAGCAATATCCTGTTCACCCGCGACTGGGACGGACTTACCGCGCATAATACCATGGGCGGCATCGGGATCGTTCGCGAAGACGCACAACAGGTATGGGTGCGTGCAGGTGCCGGCGTGATATGGCATCAGTGGGTACTCTGGGCCGTGGAACGCAACCTGGGAGGCATGGAAAACCTGTCGCTGATCCCCGGAACGGCCGGGGCAGGCCCCATGCAGAACATCGGGGCTTACGGCGTGGAACTGAAAGATATTTTCCATGAGCTGGAAGCCTGTCATATCCCCACGGGCGAATGGCATACCTTTTCGGCGGAGGATTGTAAGTTCGGCTACCGGAACTCTGTATTCAAAAACGTACATAAAGGCGAATACGTGATCGGCAGCGTGACCCTGCGCCTGCAGAAAGCCCCCTCTGTTTTTCATACCGAATATGGCGCCATTGTACAGGAGCTCGAAAAAATGCAGGCTGAACCCGGTGTACAGAGCATCAGCCAGGCCGTGATAAATATACGCAGCTCCAAACTGCCCGACCCGGTACAGATCGGGAATGCCGGTAGTTTTTTTAAGAATCCTTCCGTGGCTGTATCGGAATACGAACGTATCAAAAACGAATATCCGGATATGCCTACCTTTCCCGGAACAGAACCCTATACGATAAAAATACCCGCCGGCTGGCTCATTGAAAAAAGCGGCTGGAAAGGTTTCCGTGAAGGTGATGCCGGAGTGCACAAATTACAGGCCCTGGTGCTCGTGAACTACGGCAATGCCTCCGGGAGCGAAATATGGCAGCTCAGTGAACGTATCCTGCAGGACGTGCAGCAGCGTTTTGGTATAGAGCTGGAGCGGGAGGTGAATATTGTATAGTAGTCCGGAGTCTGAAAGTCCGGTAGTTCGAAAGTCCGAAGTCTGAAAGTCCGAAGTCCGAAAGTCCGAAGTCCGAAAGTCCGAAGTCCGAAAGTCCGAAGTCCGAAAGTCCGAAGTCCGAAAGTCCGAAGTCTGGAGTCCGAAAGTCTGGAGTCCGAAAGTTTGAAGTCCGAAAGTCCGGAGTCTGGAGAGTCTGGAGAGTCTGGAGAGTCTGGAGAGTCTGGAGAGTCTGGAGTCCGGCCGGGGGGCAGGCTATCTTAATGCGTATACGCTTTTTTGCTGTAAATGTTCCAGCCCAGTCCGCCGCTGATCTTCAGTTCCTGTAACGGTGTTCGGGACGGCGCATCGCCCATTACCTGGCCCTGTGCCCAGCGCAGTCGCACAAACAGGTGAAATACGGAGCCGAGATACCAGTTGCAGCCGCCTGCCACACTGAATAACGGCGCCGGACTCAGCGGGGTGCTGTGCCTGCCCGACGCATCTTCGTAAGCAATTTTGCAAAGCGCCACTCCGGGACTGAACCCGACAAAAGGGTCCCAGCGGCCCTGCTTCAGCGGATGGTAATTGAACCCTGCAAAAAAGGCATGGTTCTGCCGCAGCGGGCCATCGTCCAGGGGCAGGGAATACCAGATCTCACCACCCACGGAAACCCGCTCCGAAAGAAAAATGTCCATATCCGCAGCCACATAGGCAGCAAAGCTCTTTTGCGGGAACCGGTATCCCCCGGCCAGGTTCGCCTGTGCCCGTATGAGCCCATTGCGCTCCCCCGGCATTACCTGTGCATGTATGCCCTGCATGCCCAGCAACAGCAGCAGTATTACCCGTTTCGCGGCTTCCATAGCTTCAGCAGTTTATAGTTTGCACTCAGGTTAATAAGCAAATGGCCTTCCCAGCCTGCATTATTGTGTTTTTCGATATGCACCTCGTTACCCTCCACGTGGGCATGCAGTTCTCTGCCCAGGTGCAGCATGTACTGGCAACTGAGCGAAATATCGAAGCGCGGCGTAATGTTGAAATGGGTGCCGATCCCCGCCTGTACGGCCGAGCTTCCCCGCTGCTGCAGTTCGTTACGCCTTCCGTTGGGCGCTATGCGCGTCCAGTCGAAACAGTGTCCCGCCTGTACATAAGGCGTTACCGGGCGCCTGAAATCTCTCGTAGGTACCAGGTAATACATTACCGACCAGCCGATGTGGTAATCGTTACGATATGCCACGCGGGCTATGTCTGTACGGATAACATCCAGGAACCATTCCGTGTTGATACGGTCGGTCAGCTGCAGACGGAATTGTCCGCCGGCGCCGTAACCGTTCTCGTTCCATGAACCGTGACTAAAGGTACTCAGGGTGCTGCGCACTCCCAGGCTGAATTGTCCGCCCTGCCGCAGGAGGCCCTTGCGCTGTCCCGTCTGCGCATGCACAATGAATGGCAGACACAGGAGCAGGAAACCGATGCTGTGTTTTTTCATAGGGATACGTGTTAAGGTAGAGCTGTGGCATAGTCTGGTTTCCTTTTTAAATAAAACTCGGGAAGGGGGTGGTTTAGTATGCGGGGAGGGAAAAGTCAGGAAGGGTCCGGGGTCCGAAAGTCCGGAGTCCGGAGTCCGGAGTCCGGGAATCCAAAGTCCGAAGTCCGAAGTTTTAAGTTTTAAGTTTGAAAGTCCGGGAGTCCGGGAGTCCGAAAGTTCGGGGTCCGGGGTCCGAGTAATCTGGAGAAATGGGAGATTATTATTTATGATTACCTTTTATCCGTAAATAAAGAAGTATATGAAAAGTAAGTTTAAAGGCGGCCGGGGTATACAAATAGCATATATTATCCTTTCTGTTTTCTTTCTTATCTGTGAGATGTACTTTGCGTTGCTCGTCACAACGTATGGAAATGGAGATATCGCAGGCAGCTTTGCAAAAACAGTTGTTGTCCTTCTGTTTATTGTATTATACTATATAGGCGTAAACTGGGCCAAATGGTTAATTACAACATTCCTGCTCCTCTACTCTATAGCATGTGCTATTTCAGGAATTGAAAACAATAAGACCGGATTTTATGCACTCGCATCTTTTTATTTCTTTTATTTTGTCATTTTTATCTTTCTGAAAAAAGAAAGAAATCAAAATCAATAGGATACAATAAAAGACTCTTTATAATTCTCTATAAAAGTCCTTCAACTTTCATTCTTTCTATTATTCACTGACCTCGTTCCCTGCTTTGTCGATGTAAAAGACGCGGTCGCCGAGCTTTACTTTTGCCTTGCCATTGGTGAACCGGCTGATGCTGTCGTACTTAAAACCGATAACGGTCCTGTCCGACCGGTCGATAAAGCCCCATTTGCCGTTCAGTTTCACGGCCAGCAGTCCTTCGGAGAAATCTCCCATATCTTCGTACTTCAGCGGTATCACGAGCTTGTTCCCGCGGTCCACCATCCCCCATTTATCGTCCAGTTCAACAGAGGCCAGGCCTTCAGGAGCGGAAAATTCGTTGGAGATATAATCGTATTTTAGCGGTATTATCACTTTACCATTTCTGTCTATGACCCCATATACAGGATCGGGCCAGTCACCTGTATGCACTACGGCGAGCCCGTCCTTAAAGGGATCTCCCCCGTCGTATTTAAAAGGTACGGTCACTTTACCCGTTCTATCGATGTACCCCCATTTTCCGTCCTGTTCTACGGCCGCAAGTCCTTCGGAAAAGTGTTCTGCATCTTCGTAACGGAAGGGGATCACTGCCTTATCTGTTTCATCGATAAAGCCCCATTTCCCATTGGATTTCACAGCGGCCAGTCCTTCGGAAAAGCGGTCGGCATCATCATATTTTATGGGGATCACCGTCTTATTTGCCCTGTTTATGAATCCCCATTTCCCGTTGTGCCTGGCGGCAGCCAGTCCGTCGTAAAAAATGAGCAGGACCTCGTATTCCGGCGGTACCAGTTCTTTCCCCGAAAAATCGACCACCCCGTGTTTATCGTCCGCTACCACACACATGTAATTATCTTCGCGGAAGAACATTTTTATATCGTCGTATTTCGGCGGTATCACTTCTTTTCCTGTTTTATCGATAAAGCCTATCTTATCGTCGAGGACCACTACGGTAACGGCAACGTCAGGTACAAAATCGCCGGCATCGTCATATTTAGGGGGAATGATCTCCTTACCGGTCTCATCGATATAACCGATCCGGTCACCGAGGGCTACCCGTGCAAACCCGGCCTGGAATTCAGCTACGGCATCGTATTTGGGCGTTACGATCTCTTTCCCGCTTTTATCCCGGAAACCGTATTTGCCATTGCTTTCAAAACTTGTTAACTGTGCGTTCAGCCCTGAGATACAGGCGCAGAGGAGAGTGACCGGGAGCAGGATCGTTCTTTTCATAAATTATGCGCAATATATAATAAAGATCCTTTAGTAAGACCAGCCCTGAGCGGCAACCTGAACAAAAAAAGCCCGCTCTTCGCAGAACAGGCTTTATAATGCGTTATGGATTTCTCTGCTTAGAAAGGAAGATCGTCGTCGATGCCGGCAGGCGCGTTGAAGTCATTATAACCGGAGTTGCCCTGGTTATTGTTCACCGGCTGCGGGTTATTGCTATAGCTCTGACCCTGGTTCGGGTTGTAGCCCTGCCCCTGGTTCGGGTTCTGGCCTCCGCCGTTTTCCAGGTCGATACGCCAGGCTTTGAGGTCGGTATAAAATTTACCGTTGAACTCGCGGCTCTCCGGATCAAAAAACACCTTTACCACCTGGCCGATCGTAAGACTGCTGAGCGCGTCCGCTTTATCTCCCCAGGCCGCAAAAGCCACTTTTTTGGGATAATTTCCCAATGTTTCTACCACAAACAACTGCTTCTTCCAACTTCCGTTTCTCCCTTCCCCGGTTTCGGGATCGAGTATCTTTTCCAATTTTCCTGTTAATTCCATAGTAGTTTTTAATCTTTTGAACAAAAGTACGCATTTCATTTCTTTTTTTCAATGACCCTTGCCCGCATTTCGCTCAAAAACTTTCTCTACCTTTGGTGTATCAACAGCCAGAGCCATGAAAGAGTACATATCCAAACTCCGCAAAGATTACGGGATACGCGAGCTTACCGAAGATATGGCGGAAGCCAATCCCCTGCTGCAGTTCGAAAAATGGTTCACCGAGGCGGCCAATATGGGCATCGTGGAACCCAATGCCATGACCGTAAGCACCGCCGGGAAAGACGGCAAGGTCTCCGCGCGCATTGTGCTGCTGCGCAATTTCGACGAAAAAGGCTTTGTGTTCTACACCAATTATAACAGCCGCAAGGGGCGGCAGCTGGCCGAGAACCCCTATGCCTGTCTTTCTTTCTTCTGGTGCGAGGCCGAACGCCAGGTACGTATTGCCGGGCGCGTGGAAAAGATAAGTACCCTGGAAAGTATGGAGTACTTTAATTCCCGCCCGCTTTCGAACCGTATCGGCAGCTGGGCCAGTGCGCAGAGTGAGGTGCTTGAAAGCCGCGAGGCACTGGAAAAAAAGGTAGAAGAACTGGAAAAGATCTATGCCCACACCGAACCGGAAAAGCCCCCGTTCTGGGGTGGCTTCCGTGTGATACCGGAAGAGATCGAATTCTGGCAGGGTCGCCCCAGCCGCCTGCACGACCGCCTGCAATACACACGTACAGCCGGCGGTTGGAAGATGGTAAGGCTTAATCCTTAAGTCTTCTTTTATTTTTTTATTGATTTGATCTCACGCTACGGCTCCGCCGGAAGCTTTTCTGCTGCACACACATAATGGTCCCAGCCGAAAAATTTCTTTCGTCGGACTTCCTGACCGTTCCCTCGTACCGCTCCGCTCTCATTCGTATTATTTACAGACGAGACCTGGTCTTTGCACCATCCTTTGCTGCATTCTCCCTATTCCTAACAAAAAAGACCGCCTCGCTTCGAGCGAGACGGTCTTTCCAATGTTATAATTTGTTACGGATCGTTATTCTTTTACGATCAGGTTCATTTCCACGCGGCGGTTGCGCTGACGGCCTTCTTCCGTTTTATTATCGGCTACCGGCTTGTCAGGTCCGTACCATTTGGTAACGAAACGACTGATGTTCACTCCTTTGCCGGACAGGTAGGTCTTAACGGCATTGGCACGGTTCTTACTCAGTGTCATGTTGCTGCTGCGGCTGCCCACGTTATCGGTGTGGCCTTCGATCAGCAGGTGATACTGCGGGTTCTCTTTCAGGTAAGCGGCCAGTTCGTTCAGTGACTCGTACGAAGTAGAACGGATGGTCGATTTGCCCGTGTTGAACTCCAGGTTATCGAAGGCTTTCTTCAGCACTTCCTTCGCTTTTTCGTCGATCGCGGGACAACCGAAGTTCTCTTTCACACCCGGTGTTTTCGGACATTTATCTTCCAGGTCGATGATACCGTCACCGTCGGTATCCGCGTACGGACATCCGCCGTTTTCGATCGGACCCGCCTGGTTCGGACATTTATCCTCGGTGTCCTTGATACCGTCGCCATCAGCATCGGAGTACGGACAACCTTTCAGCTCGGCGATACCTTTCACTGTCGGGCAGGCGTCTTCGTTATCGAAGATACCGTCGCCGTCTGTATCCGGGCAGCCATTGTACTCTTTCGGACCGGCCAGGTTCGGGCAGGCATCCAGCTTATCCGGAATTCCATCCCCATCTGTATCCGGGCAGCCTTTGAACTCGGCGATACCTTTCACATCCGGGCATTCGTCATCCGGATCGGCAATACCGTCGAAGTCCTTATCGGGGCAACCCTGCAGCGAAGCCTCACCCGGATGGTCAGGACAACGGTCATCGTTATCAGGTATCTTATCACCGTCGCGGTCAGGACAACCATTAAACTCGATCAGACCGGCCACTTCGGGACATTTATCGTCCTTATCCAGTACCTTGTCGCCGTCAGAATCCGGGCAACCTTTGTACTCTTTCGGTCCGGCATTGTCCGGGCACTCGTCTTCGGCATCCACTACGCCGTCGCCGTCACGGTCGGGACAACCCTGGCTCTTGCAGTTACCTTTTTCCTTCTTACACAGGTCCATCCGGTTCGATACACCGTCTTTATCGCGGTCTTTCAGGCGGCCGTACGGGATCGGCAGACGCAGTCCCACATGCACATCGGCATTTGAGGCTTTTTTACCGAAGAGCGAAAGCAGGTTATTGGTACCTACGGTAAGCGGGCCCAGGCGCAGGGTAGTACCTACGCGGAAGTTACCGGTGAACTCATAGGAAACCGGTACGTATACACCCACCCAGGGATGATCGTACTTGGCCGTCAGGGCCACTACGCTGGGATAATGTACCTGGTTCTTGGCAAATACCGGTGAGATATTGGCCATCAGGTTAAGGCCGAAACCTTTCCAGATGTTGTAATCCACGAACATATTAAAGCGCGTGGGCAGCCACATGGTATAGGTACGTCCGCCCGTGCTGTCGAGCGTGGAAAGCTGCTGCAGCGTATCGGTAATGGCCTGTACGGTGGTCAGGTTCTCAAAGGACTTGATGGGTGCGTTCTGGATATCGAGGGAGTAACGGCCGTTACGCTGTCCTTTCTTGAACGGTATGGCGCCCAGGTCGATCACCGAGAACCCTGCCGATAATTTATAGCGGTTCAGGTCGTATCTCCACCATTTCTGGCAATCCATCTCATACTGGTAATCCATTTTCTTCGGTCTCCATTCGTAGATCACGCCCAGGTCAACAGCAAAGCCGGGACGGGCATTCTTAAAGGAGAACAGGTCTTTGTAGAACGCTTCGTTGTTATCCGGGGAATCATTACTATACAAAGACGTTACGGCCGTTGGCACATTGGGAGAATGGTAATAATCCAGCGATCCCTTTACATTGATACTGTCGTAATTGGGAAAGCTGTACTCAAAGTCCCTCACGTTGGCATAACCGCCCATCTGGCCCTGGATCAGCTTCAGGGTACCGCCCACCTTCAGCATGTGCTTGTCGTTATCGAGCACCACGCGGCTGTAGGTAATTCCATAATCGATCCAGGAAGCGAATTTCACGGAAAGGCGCGGGTCCAGGCGAGGATCGTTGATGATACCGTTCAGCATGGAGTCGGTCTGTGAGTTAAGCCCGTTGTAAAGGATACGGGCAAAACGCTCCTGCACGTTATCCACGTTCACCAGGTTGTTCTGGTGCCAGGTAACGGCAATGGCGTTCTTGTTCCCTTTTTCGCCGCTCCAGGAGGTCATGAACGAAAAAGGCATAAGTGTCTGGTTCTGCACCGAAGCAAATTTACTGCCGGGACGCATCATTTCTTCGGAGTTATAGACATTGGTGCTGTCGTTAAAACGCATCAGCCATTTGTTGCTCGCTACCCGCAGGTAGTTGTTCTGTACGCTTACACCGGTGCTGAGCAGATTGATATCGAACTCAAGACGGTTGTCGGCGATGGCCGGGTTGTAGTCTACGTTGTAGACGCCTCCGTAAGGACTGGCCCTTAATCCCAGGAAGGTCTGGGCATTTGCGGATACAGCCATGAAACCGAGCAGGGATAGACTCGTAAAAAGTTTTTTCATAAGCACGACGTTTTTTGCAAATTTAATTTTTTTCCGCAACCACACGCAAAACAGGTGCTTTTATTGCAAAAAAATAGTCTGCTTATGTCAGGCCTTTACTTTTAGTATATCCTTAATTTTTACAGCTTTGTCTATCGCTTTACGTATATCCGTATCGAGTACCGTAACATGTCCCATTTTGCGGTATGGCTTTGTTACCGACTTGCCATACAGGTGAATATATACGTTACCAAGGGCCAGTGCCTCTTCCAGTCCTTCGTATACAGCTGCACCACTGAAACCGGGTTCACCCAGTATATTTACCATGACTGCGGGTTGTATAAGAGCCGTATTTCCGGGAGGCAGACCGGTTATGGAACGGAAATGCATTTCGAACTGGCTGGTATAATTGGCCTCTATGCTGTGGTGACCACTGTTGTGGGGACGGGGAGCCACTTCGTTCACCCATAGTTCGCCGTTTTTCAGCAGGAACATCTCTACTGCCAGTATGCCTACCATGCCCAGGGCGTCGATCACTTTCAGCGCCAGTGCCTGTGCCCGTTTTTCCACATCTTCGGATACAGGTGCCGGGGCATACAGGTATTCCACCATATTGGCCACCGGGTTAAATTCCATGGCCACCGAGGGAAACACGGCCGTCTCTCCGGCTTCATTGCGCGCTACGATCACCGAAAGCTCCATTTCCATCTCGGCTTTCTGTTCCAGCACCGAAGGGGCATCAAAGGCCCCGCGCAGATCGGCCTCCGTTTTCAGGGCCCTTACCCCGTAACCGTCGTAACCCGAAGTACGCAGCTTCTGGAAGAGCGGCAGCTTATCCTTATACGAAACTGCCTCAGCGGCCGAAGTGATCATAAAATAAGGTGCCGTGGGAATATCGTGCGCAGTGTAAAATTCCTTCTGCAGACCTTTGTCCTGTATGATCTTGAGCACCGAAGGCTGCGGGAATACCTTTTTACCCTGCTTTTCAAGATCGGCCAGGGCATCCGAGTTCACGTCCTCGAACTCGATGGTAAGTATGTCCATCTCTTTACCGAAGGCCATCACCGTATCGTAATCCTTGAAATTACCGGTGCGGAAGCGCGGGGTAAGTGCCGCACAGGGTGCATCGGGTGCAGGATCGAGTATATATACCTCTGCGTTGTAATTAGCCGCTTCCTGCAAAAACATTTTCCCGAGCTGGCCTCCGCCAAGCATACCTATACGTTTCTGAAAAGATGATCTCATAGCGCAAATGTAATACAATACCCAAAAGCAAAGAAAAACCCGCAGTGTGTTTGCTGCGGGTCTCCTGTAAATTATGTGGCCGGGCTACCAGTTACCGAAATCGGCGATCAGTCCCAGCTTAAGACTGTATGCATGTACATTGAGCTCTACGGAGCTGAGTCCGTTGTTCACGGTGACCCCGGAGTTGAACAGCGGTATCATGGGTATGGAGTACATCAGCACGGGTTTGAGCGTAAGCTTGTCGCCCACGGCAAAGCGTCCGCCGATGGTCAGGTTGATATCGAACTGCATGTTGAAGTTGTTCTCTGAACCGTCGGGCCGGTTGATATCGTGCACCATAAGCGAGCCCTTGGCCTTTTCTTCGCCGCCGCTGAAGCCTGAGCTGGTGGTAAAATTGTATTTACCGCGGTACCCCGAATAGAATGAAGTAGTGAAACCTCCGCCTACCATAAAATATTTCCATTCCTGGCCTATGTTGAAGTAAATGCCGGGATAATAGGTACGGCCTGTCTCATTGATGGTCGCCGTGGTCACATTGCCCTGTCCGTCTACCAGTTGCAGGTTATTGGCCGTAAATTTAAAGGCCTTGTCACGAATATTGATACCTGTACGGAAGGTGAGTCCGCGGGCAACAGTGGCGCGGAAACCCACCCCAAACTCGAAGCCTGCCCCGCCGCTGGTGGTGCGGTATACCTGGCTGAGCGTATTGGGATAGCTGATGAGCGTATACGTGGCCATGGCCATAGCTTCCACACCGATGGTCTTACGTGGTCTTTCAGGTACATTGGAACGCAGGATGGGCTTGTCTGTATCGTCAATAAGCTGCGGATCATTCTGGCGGATCACCGGGCGGGTAGCCGAAGTATCTCTCGGGGTATTGTTGCTGTTATTATTGTTATTCGCCACAGGCTGGGAAGGACGGCGGCGTTCGTTATAATCGGCCACCACGGTCTCTATGTCCCCGAACTGGTATACCTTATCGTCGATCTTCTGGGCGATCTCAAAATCATCGGCAAAATAGTACGACATATCCGTGCGGAACTTCCCTTTGGATTCGGGCACCTGTTTAAAGCCGGAGCCCTTTTTCTCGAGGTAATAGTCGGTCACGATCTCTTTTTTGCCTTTAGTTTCGCGGTAAGTATGGCCGTAAAGGGTCACCGGGCCTTTTTCCACGATCTTCATAAAGACCTTTTTGCCTTCGAAATCCTTTTTGGCTGAGTATTCCTCGTTCTCCAGTATAAAACCGCTCAGGTCTTTGGGCAGGTAACGGCGCGGCGCCAGGTTTTGTTCGTCCCATACGGAGATCTGTTTAGAAATGCGGTCTTCGCGGTCAGGCTTGATCAGTACATCGAGCGTATCCCCGGAAACCAGGAAAATTTTTCCTTTTACAAAATCGTCTTTGGTCGCCTGGGCGGCAGCTACGGAGGGAAGCAACAGTAACCCGGTGTAGAGCAGTAATTTATATAAGTTCAGTTTCATTTATTGAGTTGTTGGTACTGAAAAACTTGCACGAATTTAAACATTTCCCCCATATGTATCACTAACGTTATTTTCTTAATAATGTTTCGTAAAACTATCTTTGCGCTAAAATACCTCGGCAATGTCAAAGATACAGGTCTCAGTTCCCAAGGGTACGCGCGATTTCGGGCCCGGAGTAATGCGGAAACGCAATTACATTTTCGGTACCATTAGCGCCGTTTTTGAAAAATTCGGCTACCAGCCCCTGGAAACGCCCTCGATGGAGCTGCTGAGCACGCTCACCGGCAAATACGGCGAAGAAGGCGATAAACTCATCTTTAAGATACTGAACAACGGGGCCTACCTTTCCAAGATAACGGACGAAGAGCTGGCCGGACTGAAGGAACGCGGTGAAAAATTCCTTACCCCGAAGATCTCGGAAAAAGCGCTGCGTTACGATCTTACCGTGCCTTTTGCCCGTTTTGTGGTACAGCACCGCAACGATATCGTATTTCCCTTTAAGAGATACCAGGTACAGCCCGTATGGCGTGCCGATAACCCGCAGCGGGGCCGCTACCGCGAGTTTTACCAGTGCGATGCCGATGTGGTGGGCTCCTCTTCCCTGCTCTATGAGACCGAACTGGTGCAGATCTTCGACGAAGTGCTCGATACCCTGGGACTGCCGGGCTTCAGCATCAGGATCAATAACCGCAAGATACTGGGCGGACTGGCCGAAGTACTGGGCATCGAAGACCGCTTTGCCTCCTTCCTGGTCGCGCTGGACAAACTGGACAAGATCGGGGAGGACGGCGTTCGTAAAGAACTCATTTCAAGAGGATTTGAAGAAGAAACAACCCGAAAAGCTTTTGAAGTACTGCTGAACCCGGCGGATGCAAGACAGAAGCTGGACGAGCTGCAGGCCTTTTTCAGCGGCAATGCCACCGGCAGCAAAGGCGTAGAAGAGCTACGCTTTATCTGGACCGCCCTGGAAGCCGCTCCCCTGCGTAAAGCTACCCTGGAGCTGGACCTTTCCCTGGCCCGCGGACTCGATTATTACACGGGCGCCATTTTCGAAGTGAAGGCCCACGGCGTACAGATGGGCAGCATCTGCGGAGGCGGCCGTTACGATAACCTTACCGGCATATTCGGGCTCGAAGGCGTTTCGGGCGTGGGTATTTCGTTCGGGGCCGACCGTATCTACGACGTAATGGAGGAGCTGAAGCTGTTTCCCCAGGTACTTTCACAGTCTTCGGACCTGCTCATTACCAATTTCGGCGAAAAAGAAGTCCTGCACGGTCTGCAACTGGCACAGCAACTGCGTGCGGCAGGCATCAAAACGGAAATATACCCCGAAGCGGGCAAGCTCAAGAAACAGTTCGAATACGCCACCCGCAAAGGCATTCCCTACCTGCTGATGCTCGGGGAGAACGAAATAAGCACAGGTGTTTACGGCCTCAAAAACCAGATCAGCGGCGAACAGATCAGCGGGAACATACAACAGATCATCAGCGAAATAAAGAAATAAAGCATGGACACGCATCATATCGACGGGCATGTAAGCCTGGCAGAACTCGACCATATCCTGAACAACTCCATACCGGTGGCACTCAGCGAAAACGCAGAGCAACGCATACAGCGCTGCTACGACTGGATGCACCGCCTGCTCGGGAACAACAATAAGGCTTACTACGGCATCAATACCGGTTTCGGGGCCCTGTGCAATACGGTGATCCCCGCCGGCCAGCTGCAGGACCTCCAGCGCAACCTGGTGCTTTCGCATGCCTGCGGCACCGGTAATATCCTGCCCGGCCCCATTGTAAAAGGCATGCTCTTCCTGAAGGCGCTGGGACTTTCGCGCGGGTACAGCGGGGTAGCCACGGCTACCGTAAAGCTGCTGCTCGAGTTTTATAACCGGGATATTTATCCCGTGGTATACGATACAGGTTCCCTGGGCGCTTCGGGCGACCTGGCCCCGCTGGCCCACGTGTCCCTGGCCCTGATCGGCGAAGGCTATGTTACGTATAAGGGACAGCTACGTCCCGCGGCGGAAGTGCTCGCCGAATGCGGTCTGCAACCCCTGGTGCTCCAGGCCAAGGAAGGCCTGGCCCTGCTCAACGGCACGCAGTTCATGACCGGTGTGGGCACCCATATCCTGGTCCGGGCCCGCAAGCTGTGGTTTGCCGCCCACGCCGTGGCCGCGATGGCCGCCGAAGGCTACGACTGCCGCCCCGAGCCTTTCGATGCCATAATCCATACCCTGCGCCCGCATGCCGGTCAGCAGAAAAGCGCGGCACTTATGCGCGCCATGCTCGAAGGCAGCGAACTCATCTTCAGCGGCGAAAAAGACGTACAGGACCCCTACTCCTTCCGTTGCATCCCGCAGGTACACGGCGGCAGCTGGGACGCCATACTGCATGCCTGCCATGTATTCGGTACCGAGATCAATTCCGTGACCGATAACCCGCTGGTGGTACCCGAAGAGGAAAAAGTGATCTCCGGCGGTAATTTCCACGGGCAGACCCTGGCCATTACGCTCGATCACCTGGCCATTGCCATCAGTGAGATGGGCAGCATCAGCGAGCGCCGCATCTACCGTATGATCTCCGGCAAACGTAACCTGCCGCCCTGTCTCATCGAGAACCCCGGTCTCAACAGCGGCTTTATGATCCTGCAATACGCCGCCGCCGCGCTGGCCTCCAAAAACAAACAACTGTGCACCCCGGCCTCTGCCGACAGCATCGAGAGTTCGCTCGGACAGGAAGACCACGTGAGCATGGGCGCCAATGCCGCCATACAATGCCTGCAGGTGCTCGAAAATACCGAACGCATACTGGGCATGGAGCTTTTTGCCGCTTACCAGGCCGTGAAGCTGCGCAGCGGACGTGCTTCCTCGCCCCGCGTAAAAGCTGTGATGGAACGTGCCGAAGCGGCCGGTATACATAAAATTGAAAAGGACGTACTCATGCAGCCCTTACAGGACAAAGCTGCCGAAGTGGTACGCAACCTGCATACACTCTGGGATCATGAAGCTATCTGGTCGAATTAAACTGCTGCTGCCCGCCTGCCTGCTGAGCCTGTCTGTATGGGCCCAGCACGAGGAATGCGACTGTCCCGGACACCCCGGCGAAGCCAACAAAGCCGTGGTGGAAAGCTATGACCTGGTGTTCCGTGGCAAGGTACAGCAGCCCGGCAACTGTACAAACGGGATGGCCTCGGCGGTATTCGAAGGCCTGGAGCTCTTCCGGGGAGAAAAGGTGCCCCGTTACGTAACGCTGGACTACAGTTGCGGCAAAGCCTGCAGTTACGACTTCAGGAAAGATGAGGAATGGCTTTTGTACGCCCGCAACGATTCGGTGAACCCGGGCAGGTATATCATTACGTTCTGTGAGCGTTCCCGCCGCTTTATCGCGGATAAAAAAGAGGACAGCTATACCATGTTCAACGACATGTCCTGGGACGAAGAGCTGAGGTACCTGCGCAAAAAAGTACATCCCAAGCCGATCTTTATCGAAAACAGCGATGTGCAGAAGATCGAGGAGCAAAACCTGAAGGTGATCGATGCCAACCGCGACATTACCATACGCGATGCCAATAAAAAGATGATACTGATCGCCGTTTCCTTCGGCGTGATGGTCATTTTCATCCTCGCCTTTAAAAAATGGTTCAAGACCGACCGTTGAGTCTTACAGTCCCGATCTTACCCATTGTTTGCGCGTATACACGCCTAATGGCTTGCCTTTGAACTCCGTCCCGATGAAGGGCGAATTCTCGCTGCGCGACCTGTTCTTTTCGCGGGTGAAGGTCCACACCGCTTCCGGGTCGAAGAAGGTAAGCTCCGCTTCGGCATCCTTTTCGATGCGGGGAATTTCCAGTCCCAGCAGCCTGCGCGGAGCTACGGTAAAGGTGTGCAGTGTTCTTTCCAGGTTTTCGGTGCCCAGGGTCTGGCATACCACCCCGAAAAAGGTTTGCAGACCAATGATCCCGTAAGCCGCTTTTTCAAATTCGATGATCTTGCGTTCCCGGTCTTCGGGTGTATGGTCCGAAGTAAGTATCTGTATCTGCCCTTCTTTCACCTGCCGCAGCAACTCAAGGCGCATGTCTTCCGAGCGCAGGGGCGGAAACACTTTATAATTAGAGTCGAAGGTCTGCAACTGTTCATCGCTGAAGGCCAGGTAATGTACACCCAGTGAAACGCTTACCCCGGCACCTTTTTCGCGGGCTGCGGCGATCTGCTGCACCGCCGCAGGTGAGGTCACGTTCATAAAATGCAGGGGTGTACCCGCATAGGCAGCGATCTGCAGGTCGCGGTTCACTGAAACGTCCTCCGCAAAGGCCGGTATGCCTTTCATGCCCAGGTTCACGGCTTCGGGTCCTTCGTTCACAGAGGCGCCTTTGGCCAGGTAGGCATCCAGCGAGGTGCAGAGTATGGGCCTGCGGAACGACTGTGCATACTGCATGGCCAGCAGCAGGAGCTTGGCATTTTTAACGGGGCGGGCGCTGTCGGTAAATGCGATGCTTCCGGCCAGGTGCAGGTCGTACATCTCGCTCAGCTCCTCGCCTTTCATTTCCTTGCTCAGGGCCCCGGCGCTGTGTACCCTTAGCGGACTGTGCATGGTACGGCGGTACACCAGTTCCACGGCGCCTTTATGATCGGTGCAGGGAGCTCCGTCCGGCATCAGCAGTACCCCGGTAAAACCACCGTCGAGAGCCGCACTGCACAGGCTTTGCAGGTCTTCCTTGTATTCAAAGCCGGGTTCTCCGCTGCGCACGCTCATATCGAACCAGCCTACCGACACACAGGCTCCGTTCATATCGATCACTTCGGCCCCTGCGTCCGGCAGTGCCTTCCCGATACCTGAAATAATTCCGTCCTGGATAAAAATGTCAATGCTTTGCCCGTGCCAGGCAGATTCCGGCTGTACGACGCGAACGTTTCGGAAAAGAATGTTCATACAGGTGTCAAAAGTAAAAATAATGCGCAGAAATTACCAGGCCGCCCTGAAAAAAGTACCCGTTTAGCGGATAAAGCGGATGATGAGTATTTCGGCCAGCAGGAACAGCAATACGGCGGCAATGCACCATTTCCAGAGCGGTATACCCTGCTCCAGCTGCTGTATACCTTCAGCCAGGGCCGCGGCATTGTTTGCGTCCATTTTGCGCAGGCTGGGTATTTCCTTCAGCAGGCCATTCCACTGTTCATCCACCAGGGGCAGGGCCAGTCCTTCGCCGGGGGCAAAGTTAATGGCCAGGGGCGCTACCACGGTACCATTCTCGCGTATCTCGTAATTGCCCGCAGGCGCTGCCATATCGTTCAGGAAAAGCTGTACGGTATTACCATTGCGGCGCTGCCCGGGGATAGCCTCCCAGCTTTCGCCTGTTTTTTTAATGTCCAGGGCTCCTTCGCCGGCTGCATTTTCCAGGCGCACCGTTACGGGGGTCGCCGAACCGGCCGTATAATAAAGGTTACCCGTTCCGCGGGCATTGAAGGCGCTTTTAAGCAGAAGCGGCACAAAAACGGCATGGGCCGTCAGGTTCGAGTACGCGCTCTGCAAGGGCAGTCCGCTTACCAGCACATGCCCCTTACCGCTGTTACACCAGGCGATCACCACATCGCCGTTGGGCAGGATGAACAGGGGTTCCCAGATATTACCCGAACGGTTCTGCAGCGGGAAGTACTGTTTCACCACCGGTACATCGGTGATCTCGCGGTCCCTGTTCTCGAATACATTGCTGAAGAAAGGCGACTGCACAGCCAGTTTACCGCCTTTGAGCGTATTTGTACGTAACCCGCCACTAAACCCGGCCACTTTTATGGACCGCAGCAGATCGGCCGATGCGGCGCTGTTCTCTGCCGAAGGAAAGAACACCACACTGCCCCCGTCTTCCAGGAAGCGGTTCAGCTCGGTAGCCCAGCCTGTACTCAGGTCCGATACCTGGTTCAGTACCAGCAGGTCCAGGCCGTTCCAGGCTGAAAAATCGGGACGGTCACCCCGGAAACGTTTCAGGTCGAACTGTTCATCCCCTTCAAACACCTGGGCCGGTGCATTTCCTGCCCCGTTGCCGTTAAGCACGCCGATGCGGATCTTTTCGGCTACGCTAAAGCTGAAATAAAAACGGTCGTCGAAATGCATGGAAGCATCGTCTACCTCGATATAGCCATGATACCTGCCCCCGGCGGGCACCGAAAAGCTCAGTTGTCCCACCGCCTTGGAACCGGCCGCCACCGAAACGGAAGCGGGGGTCTTCTGCTCCCCGTTCAGGAACAGGCGCACGGGCACCTCGCTGAGGTCGTTCGCTGCACTGTTCACAATACGGAAATTCAGGTCTACCGGGATATTCGGCGAAATAACGGGCGAAGAGGCCCATACACTGTCGATGCCAAGGTTCTCGTTCCGTTCGGGCTTTACGGGTATGGCTGCAAATACCAGTGCGGTGTCGCGTATAGAAGGCACATCGCCGATGGTATTCGTGGCAAAATCAGAAATAAGATAGGCCCTGCGGGGACCACCCTCGCTTTTGCTGCCGAGCTGGTCCTGCTGTTTCAGCATCACTTCGTCGAGTGTACGCGAAGCCGGACCGGCCTGTACATCGGCCAGGGCAGACAGAAACTCGTCACGCGTCATAAAACGCATCGAAGAGCCCGAGAATTCATTGGTAAGCAACTGGAAACGGTCGGCGGCACGGTACGATTTTACGATATCTTCGGCACGGCGCATAGCTTCGGAAAGCAGGTTCCCGTTGCGGGCCGGCTTTTCCATACTGAAAGAGTTATCCACGTATATGCTTACGTAGGCCGGTGCATCATTGCGGTAGGCGCCCGGGGCCGTTTTAATGTAAGGCTGGGCAAAGGCAAATACCAGGAAGCTCAGCGCCAGGATACGGCTGGCCAGGATAAGCCATTCGCGCAGCTGGCGGCGTTTTTTGCTTTGGGTCTGTATTTCCTGCAGCAGGCTTACGTTAGAGAAGTATATCTTTTTGTAGCGCCTCAGGTTGATGAGGTGGATGATCACCGGTATCAACAGGGAAAACAGGGCGAACAGGAAAGACGGATATACAAAACTCATGCAGCTGCTTTGGTTAGTATTAACTGTACTAAACGGGTTTTAGTACATCAGGTTCTCGATTTTTACAGGGCGTTGATAGCGTGTTCGCTTTCCACGGCGGCCAGGAAACGTTCTGCTTCCAGGGCAGCCATACAACCGGTACCTGCGGCCGTAATGGCCTGGCGGTATACCTGGTCCTGCACGTCGCCGGCGGCAAATACTCCCGGTACACTGGTCTGTGTGGTTCCCGGCACGGTTTTTATATAGCCCTGTGCATCCATGTCCAGCCAGCCTTTCAGGAAGGCCGTATTGGGCTGGTGCCCGATGGCCACGAAAAAGCCCGTTACAGGGATATCGCTCACGGCACCGGTCTGGTTATTCTTTACACGGATGCCGGTCACTCCTTCGGTACCCAGTACTTCCAGGGTTTCGGTATTGAAAAGTACCTCGATATTGGGTGTGTTCAGCACGCGCTGCTGCATGATCTTGGATGCGCGGAACTCGTCGCGGCGCACCAGCATGGTCACTTTGCGGCACAGCTTGCTCAGGTAGTGCGCTTCTTCGCAGGCCGTATCACCGGCGCCTACGATGGCCACGTCCTGCCCGCGGAAAAAGAAACCGTCGCACACGGCACAGGCTGATACGCCTTTACCGTTAAGGTGCTGTTCGCTGGGCAGACCCAGCCATTTGGCCGAAGCGCCCGTGGCAATAATTACGGTATCCGCCTGTACTTTATCACTGCCGTCGATGGTAACGGTGAAGGGACGTTTCGAAAAATCCACCTCCGAAACGGTACCATAGCGCACCGAGGTACCGAAACGTTCGGCCTGCTTGCGCAGGTCTTCCATCATCTGGGGGCCCATGATACCGTCGGGATAACCCGGAAAGTTCTCCACATCATTGGTGATCATGAGCTGACCACCCGGCTGGGGGCCTGTGTACATTACCGGTTTCAGTTCGGCACGGGCCGCATAGATGGCTGCCGTGTACCCGCTGGGGCCGGCTCCTATAATAAGACAGGGAATATGTTCCATAATTGTACTGGTCCTTGTTTTGTAGTGCAAATTTACAAATACAAACAAAAACAGCCTGCATGTACAGGCCGTTCGATAAGTATTTTTTATTACTTGATAATTTCGAGCAATTCTACTTCGAAGATCAGAAGTGAACCTGCCTTGATCGGGGAGCCCGGTGGCGGGTTGTTCCCATAGCCCAGCTGAGCCGGGATGTACAGGATATACTTGGAACCTTCGGTCATCAGTTGCAGGCCTTCGGTCCAGCCCTTGATCACCTGGTTCAGGCCGAAGGTGGCCGGCTGACCGCGGTCGTAGGAGCTGTCGAATTTGGTACCGTCGATAAGAGTACCGCTGTAATGTACCTTTACTTTGCTGGTAGCCTGCGGACGCGCGCCTGTGCCTTCGGTAACCACCTTGTACTGCAGTCCGCTGGCGGTTTCTTTTACGCCGGGTGCAGTGCGGTTATTGGCGAGGAAAGCCTGGGCCTCTGCCTCCTGTTTAACGGCTTCTTTGGCCGATTCTGCCTCGGCCTCCTGCAGCTTCTTCTGCTGGTACTGCTGTATGGCCTGCTGGGCTGCACGGCTGTCCATCAGGTACCCGGAATCCTGCATTGCGTGTGTGATGGCGGCAAAGAAAACTTCCTGGTCAAGGTCCAGTCCGGCCAGGCGCAGGTTGCTGCCGATATCGCGGCCTATCGCATAGCTTAATTGTTTTTTTTCAGTATCTAAGGTCATAGTCGTTTTTTCTTTTTTAGACCTCTTGTCCTTCGTCTTGGCATCTTTCTGCGCAAACACCGGGGCAAAGAGCATACAGGTAACGGATAACACCAACAGCTTTTTCATAGCTTGTACCGTTTAGGGATTAATTAAGTACTTCAAGAAGTTCCACTTCAAAGATCAGGGTAGATCCGGCAGGGATCGGGCCATTGGGGTCTACGTTATCGCCATAGCCCAGGTCGGCCGGTATGTACAGGATGTATTTAGAGCCCGGTGACATCAGCTGCAGACCTTCTGTCCAGCCGGGGATCACCTGGTTCAGACCGAATACGGCAGGTTCGCCGCGGTCGTAAGAACTATCGAAAACTTCGCCGCTGAGCAGGCTGCCTTTATAATTAACCTTTACCTGGGAAGTCGGACCCGGTTTGGCGCCTTTACCTTCCTTGATCACCTTATACTGCAGGCCGCTCGCGGTTTCCTTCACCCCTTCGGCCGTACGGTTATTGGTAAGAAAAGCTTCGCCGGCCGCACGGTTCGGAGCTGCCTGGTTAGCATTCTTGGCCATCATGTCCTGCTGGCGTTTCATCTGGAAAGCAAAAATGATCTTCTGGATCTCGTTCTCAGACAGGATCACACCTGAATCGAGCAAACCATGCAGAAAACCCTGGGAAAATAATTCCGGTGTCAGTTCCACATTATCATTTTTTAAGCTTGAGCCTATGTCTTTGCCCAGGTTTACGCCAAAAGCATAACTTAAGGAATCTTTACTCTCGCTGAGCACCACTTCCGGCTTTTTATCGCCGCAAGACATAATTGCCATACTGAGACCGGCAATTAAAACAGATAATTTTGAGGTTTTCATTCTAATAGTTTACATTTTTACAGAAATGCAAATGTAACGGAATGTTTTAAAATGAAAACATCAATTTCCAATATTGAGCAGAGCCCCGGTATTTTCGTTAAGAAGTAACTGCACTTTTTTCAGTCCGCCCAGCGGCAGGTACTGCACGCTTCCTTTCTGGGTAATGGGCAGTATTTCGCTTGCGTACACTGTATTTCCGACGCTTACCGACACTTCGGTGCGGGCCGGTACGGCCACCGGAAGACCCATACCGGGTCTGTTCTGACCGGGTGCGGTCCCTTCTGCTTTTAACGTCACTTTAACCGGCATGCTGGTACCGCCCCATGCTTCAGCAGCGGAAAATGAACCCAGGCTGAACTCCTCTTCCTTTTTCGAGGTCGGGTACACGGTAAAGCTGCGGGTCTCGCTCTGCAGGCTGGTATGCCCGAAGAACATCTCCAGGTACTGCTGTTCCAGCAGGTCCAGTTCCCGCACGGAGGCCTGTATGCCCGTACCATCGATCATTACATCTTCGGGGCCGGTCACCAGGAAATATTTCTTTTCGCGGATATCGTTTATTTTTTCAATGATCTCCTTTGCCAGGGACTCTGCATCGTTCTTTACCCATATGCGGTTGATCTTACGACGCTCCACGATGGTACTGTCTACCGATATCTCTCGGGTGATCACTGTATCCAGTCGCGTAACCATGCTCAGCATGGGATAGGCACCCGAACGTTTACCCTGCTGTATGCTTTTTCGCACATCGTGTACTTCTTTTTTCGGATGTGCCGCTTCGTCCCGGTTCACGGCACGCAGTATACCCGCCTCGGTAAGATCGAGCACCGTACCTTCGCCGGGCTGCAGGTAGTACAGGCTGGTCTCATCGGCACGTACCAGCGGTTTTATCTCTACATTCTTTATGGAATAACGTACTCCCGATTCTTTGATATAGGAAGCCGAACTGAAATAACGCGGCGTAAATTCAGCCAGTTCGCCTTTGGTATATTCTTCGCGCAGCAGTGTAAACTCTATCCGCAGCTCCTGCCGGGGCAGGTAGGCCGGTATACTGAGCGTTTTGCCCTTTCTGTCGGGCTCCGTACTTACATTCAGCGTTTGTGCGCTTATACCCGAAACACATGCGATGGCCGTAAGGCCCAAGATCAACTTTTTCATACCCGGTCTATTTTTACTTGATTCAACACAAAAACTATTCCGCTTTTTCCGCCCGGCGCGAAATGGCCCATAGCCCTGCAAAGGTAATCATACCGTTGAGAATGAGCATTTCGAACCCGAAAACATAGCCGTTCAGCCATTTTACGGAAGAGGCGTCCAGCAGGTAACAGAGTGCCGGTGACAGTATACAAACGAAAGGTACCAGTACATCGTATACCTTTTTTTTCGTAAAAATTCCAAAAGCGAAGAGGCCGAGCAGGGGCCCGTAGGTATAGGCGGCCACTTTCAGTATCACTTTAATGAGGGTATCGGCCTTTAATTCCTTCACTACGAGTATAATGACCAGGAAAAGCAGCGAAAAGCCCACGTGTACCCACCATTTGCGTTTGCGGCGGTACGCCTCGTCGCGGTTCCTGAAATCAAGAAAATCGATGCAGAAGCCGGTGGTAAGCGCGGCCAGGGCACTGTCGGCACTGGCATAGGAAGATGCGGTAATACCCAGCAGGAAGAACACCGCGGCCAGGGTACCGAACTCTCCGAAGGCCAGCGTGGGGAATACCTTATCGGTAGCCACTTTCCCGGCCGCGTTCAGGGGCAGCTCCACCTGGTTGGCCGCGGCATAGGCATAGAGCAGTCCGCCCAGTACCATAAAAAAGAAGGTAACAATGGCCATCACAATGGTAAAGGAGAACATATTGCGCTGTGCCTCGCGGATATTGCGGCAGGTGAGGTTCTTCTGCATCAGGTCCTGGTCCAGCCCGGTCATGGCAATGGCTATGAACATGCCTCCGAAGAACTGCTTGGGAAAGAAGAGCGGCGACCTGTAATCGTCGAGGAAGATCATTTTCGTATAGCCCTGTGCACTCAGGTTGTTCCACACATCGGTGGCGGACCAGCCCAGGCGGTCGGCAATGATGTACACGGTAATGAATACGGAGCTCACCAGGAAAAAGGTCTGGAACGTATCTGTATACACAATGGTCTTGATACCGCCCTTGAATGTATACACCCAGATAAGCAGAATGGTGGTAATGGCTGTTATGTAATACGGAATATTGAGCGAATCAAAAAGGAACAGCTGCAGCACGATGGTAGCCAGGTACAGGCGCATGGCCGAACCCATGGTGCGCGAAAGGATAAAGAAGGCCGAGCCCGTTTTGTAGCTCACCGGTCCCAGGCGCTGCTCCAGGTAGGTATAGATGGAAATGAGGTTGAGCCGGTAATACAAAGGCATCAGTATGGTGCCTATGACCGTATAGCCCAGGATGTAACCGAACACCACCTGCATATAGGCCATGCTTTCGCTGAGTACGGCTCCGGGTACCGAAATAAAAGTAACCCCCGAGAGCGATGCCCCGATCATGCCGAAGGCTACCAGGTACCAGGGCGATTGCCGGTTGCCGGTGAAAAAGGTCTGCGTATCGGCATTGCGCGAGGTGAACCAGGCAATGATAAGCAGGACGGTAAAATAGGAAATAAGTACGGTAACTACCCAAACCGGCTCCATGCGCTTATTTGTCCTGTTTTTTGATCTCGATGGGCTGGTACCCTTCCGGGATGCTGAAATAAAATTCTGTCTCCGGGTCTTCGAAATCGATGGAACGGAAATCAATATCCGCCTTGAACTTTTTCTTTTCCGTTTTTACGGATACTACCAGGCGTGCCGGGAATACCACGTTGTTATTGTACACCTGCATGGTCTGGAAATCGCTTTCCACGCGGTCGCCCGTTTTCCAGTCGGAATATTCCATGCGGTACGGTACCAGGTTTTCCTTGGAGAACCACACTTTTTTATCGGGGATGCGCATCTCTCCGCGCAGCAGACCTTTTTCGCTCACCACCCAGGTCTCTTCGCTTTTACTGGGAGCCAGGCTGTTGCGGTCGCCCCGGAATTCGTGCACCCCCAGCACCAGGGCCTGCAGCGAATAAAAATCGAGGTCGTAACCGGCCAGTTCCTTCAGGTAGGTATAATCGCCCGAGAAGTATTTTTTATTGAAGAAATCGATAAAGCCGAAGCTGCTTTTATCGGCCCGCAGGCGCGCCACTTCCAGTCCGAAAGGGGTAAGCGAGGCCCAGATCACGCTGTCGCGGCAGGCTTTCAGTTTTCCTTTCACGCTTTGTTCCTTGCCGTCGGCATCGGTGATGGTAGCGGTAAAACGGGCGCTGATGAGGCGGAACCTGCGCGAAGAGCTGTCGGCCAGGCGCCAGAAGGCTTCTGCATCTTTATTGAGGGCCATGTTCGCGATAGCGTCGTTCTGTCCCTGCTGACTGTTCAGCGGGGTCCCCGAGCCTCGGCGGGTGGCGCATGACAGGGTTGTTAAAGCGCTTACAAAGAGTATCGTGTATAATTTAATACGCATAGATCAATCAACATATTTCCGGGCCGCAATTTTGCGCAGAAGCCAGGGACTCCCTCCTGATCTGACCCGGGCCAGCTCCCAGAGTTTAACGGCGTCCTCATTTTTTCCTTCCCGGGCGGCAATGTCTCCCGACAATTCCAGTCCCCAGGCCGACCCCGGACCGCCGAAACGGTCTACGGACGCCATCATGTCCTTTGCTCCCTGCAAATTATTGCGGCGCAAAAATAACAATCCCTTCACAGCATAAAAAGAAAAGAGATCAGCGCTTTGTTTTTCAGCCGTATTTAGCAGGTTTTCAACCTGTTGAATTTCGCCATTCTCCTGCAGCAGGAAATAGGCCTTACGGATCATGGCATCGGCATTGGCCGCGTCTTCCTTCAGGGCCTCGTTGTACATCTTCAGGGCTTCGGTCCTGTTCCCTTCCCGGTTGTAATGATCTCCCAGGGCCGCGCTGAAAGCCGAGCGCAGAGCTTCTGAACCCATTACCAGGGCCTTGCCGCTCTCCAGTATGGAACGCGCTTCTTCCTTACGTCCCAGGGCACTGAGGGCCACTCCTTTGTAGAGATAGGGCTCGGGGTTGTTCGGAAAGGTCTCCAGGGCCTCTTCCGAAAGCCGGTCCAGCCCCTTCCAGTTTTCCAGAAGCCGTTCTATGTACAGGGTCTGCGACCATACCGGCAATTTGTTCTTATCGTACTCCAGCACCTGCAGGAACATGGAATCGGCCGCGGCATAGCGGTACACGCTCATGTAGTAGTCGCCCGCAATGCTGTAGGCCTTGGGTTCCGAAGGATGCGTATACAGCAGGCTCCGCAGCATGGGTTCTATGTCCTTGCTGTATTTCTGTTCCAGGGCCACGTTTATCTCAATGAGCGAAAGCAGTATGGATACTTTTTTATCGATATCGATCCCCGCGTTCGACATAGCCGCGGAAAGGTGCTGAATGCTCTTTTCCCAGTTCTTCTGTTCCAGGTAAAAAGCCGCCATCGACAGGTGGATCTGCGCATCATTGGGGTTACGTTTCAGCACTTCCTGGTACTGTTCCATGGCCTTGTCCTTCTGGCCCAGCAGCATATACAGCTCGGCCGCCTTGCCGTACAGCATAATATCGTCGGGATACTGCCTGCGCAGATTTTCCAGTTCGTTCATCGACGCTCGGTAGTTCTTGTCCAGGAAGTACATGTTCTGCAGATCGTTGGAAAGTTCGTAGGAATTTCCAACGGACTGCTTTATTTTTTCCAGGGTCTGGGCAGCGCTTCCGTACTGCTTCAGTTCCTTGTATATATTGGTCACGTAAAACAGGGGTGTCGGGTCGGCGGGCATACGCCGGAACACATCTTCATATACGTTTACGGCCTCTTTGAACATGAGCTGTGAGGTATAGGCCTCGGCCAGCTTAAAGGAGAACCATTTTTCGGTCTCGTCCAGCTTAATGGCGTCCTGGTACGCAGCTATGGCCTGCGATATATTGCCGTTATCGAGGTAAAAATCGCCCAGCAGGGCATGACCGGCGGCATTTTTGGGGTATTTCTTTACAAAACCGGCCGTAAGCGCCAGTCCCGTGACCTTATTGCCCAGGATACGTTCGGTAACGGCCTGCAGGTAATCGCGCTCCTCCTGCACCTTATCGGGTATGGGATCCTGGGCGGGTGCCTGTTGTACCGCTTCGCTGCCCGCTTTATCCTTTCCCTTCTGGGCGCGGACCGCAAGTGTAGCGGCAGTGCACGACAAAATGATCAGAAATCCATTCAAAAATCGCATAGAAACAAAGCTAAAATTTTTTGTGCTGCATTACAAACAAACGCGAAACTTGGCATTTTTTTAGGCGTAAACATAAAATTAACGTTTTGCTTCGCCTATTTTTGCGGCATGAAGTATTACGCAGGCATCATCGGATCGGGGGTTGCAGGTACCACTATGGCGCTGCGCCTGGCCGCCGGCGGATACAGCGTGGTGCTGTTCTCGGAGGAACAGGAGTCAGACTCCAGCCGGGTAGCTGCGGGACTGCTGAACCCCTTTGCGCCCAAACACCTGCTGCCGGGATGGCGCGGGATGGAATTTGCAGAAGAGGCACACCGTTTTTACAGTGAGCTGCAAGCCGCAAGCGGTGTTCGCTTTTATGAGCCCATGCCCATTTTCAGGATCTTCCCGAATGAGCATTACCGGGGCGACTGGCAAAAACGCTGCCTGGAACACCCGGAATACCTCTCTCCGCTTATGGAAGCGCCCGACAAAACCATAAGAGCGCCCTTTGGCGGCGGATTGCTTTACCACAGCGGCATAGCCGATGGCAGGGCTTTTCTGCAGGCTGCCGGAACACAGCTTGCCGGACAGGTTACCCATATACGGGAAAAGATACGATATGAAAAACTGCGCTTTGAGGCCGGGGACTGGCACTACGGCGATACCAGCTTTGAGCAGGTCTTGTTCTGTGAAGGTATGGCCGCCCGCGAAAACCCATACCTGCAGCACATGGAGCTGATACCCCTCAAAGGCGATCTGCTGCGCCTGCGCCTGCCGGGTTTTGAGCCGCAGTACATATACCAGACCCAGCATTTTATAGCGCCCGATCCCGAACCGGGCGTGTTTAAGGTGGGCAGTACCTACCAGCTGGGCTTCCTGGATGCGGCCCCGCAGGAGGGCGATCTTAATTTCCTGCTCGGGGCTTTGCAGTCTTTCTACAAGGGCCCTTACGAACTGCTGGAACACCGCGCCGGGCTGCGCCCCACCAGCTTTGACCGCAGGCCCTACGCAGGCGCCGTACCCGGACTGGAACAGGCCTGGGTGCTGAACGGACTGGGCAGCAAAGGCTACCTGATGACACCCCTGCTGAGCCGTATCCTGTATAATGCCATTACCGCACAGGACGAACTCTGGCCCGGGCTGAACCCCGCACGCAGGCGCAAACGTGAACGTACGGCGGAATAAATCACTTTACAAAAGGAGGAAAAGCGGCATCACGGGGCGAAACAGCCACCGGTTCCTGCGGCCATGTAAAGCCAAAGGAGTTCCACAACAGGCCTTTGTCGGCATCAGGGGCATATTCCCGGTTCATAAGGTACGAAGTAACGGAATGATCTTCCAGGGCCATAAAACCGTGGGCAAACCCCTCGGGAATGTACAGGCAGCGGCCATTGGCAGCGGAAAGCTCGGTGGCATAGTACTGTCCGTAGGTAGCACTGCCGGGTCTTATGTCCAGGATCACGTCCAGGATGGCCCCGCCGGGACAATACACCAGCTTGCACTGCGCATGCTCCCCGGCCTGGAAATGCATACCCCGCACAATATGCTTGTGTGTAACGGAACAGATAGACTCTTTCAGCTCGAAATAAATACCGGCCTGCTGCATGGCCGTAGCCTGGAACGGTTTAAAGAACAGTCCGCGCTCATCTTCGAAACGAAAAAGTTGTATTTCAAAAGCCCCGGCCAGAGGCAGCTCCGTCATTTTCATACCTCAAAAGTAGAGATTTATCGGCCTGCACAAAAAAAACATCGAAATTTAATAACACACGTCCTTGTGTAAACGTATATCTTTATATATTTTTGGACCTCAGAACTATGAAAGAACTTACCTCTATGGTCTCTGCCGCAGAGACCTATGCGCCCGGCCTGCATATTTTGTGCGATGCCCGCAGCGCAGAACCCGGGCTTTTACGTACCTGTGCCGGTATACGGGCTCACTGGGAACAGCTCACAGAGCGGCTGGGCCTGCATTCCGTAGGCAGTGTATGGCATAATTTCCCTGGGGGCGGTTTCACGGGCGTTATCTGTCTCACCGAATCGCATATCTCTATACATACCTGGCCGGAACACGGTTACTTTACCTTTGATATCTTCCTGTCGAACTACCTGCAGGTGAACGATGGCAAGGCCGAGGAGCTTTATCTCTCCACTCTTTCCTTCCTGCAGGCGGAAGCGGAACAAACCAACCGTATCAAAAGATGATCCGCGAAAGAGCCACCGTTTCCTGCCTCTCCTGCAACTATTCGCCCCTGCCCTATTATACGGGTCGCGCAGAGACCGTTGCCTGTCCCGGTTGCGGCAAAGAGCTGCTTATATCCAACGGGCAGAGCTTCCAGAGCCGTGTACCCAAGCGGGCCTACAAAAAAGAAAAGTACACCATTCCCCTGGGCACCGAACTTCGTATACACAAGGCAGATTATGCCGTAGTAGGCGTAGCCATAATGAAGGAGGCCGGCAGGATATACAGCTGGACGGAGTACACCCTGTTCAACGGGCAACTGGGATTCCGCACGCTTTCCGAATACGAGAACACCTTTATGCTGGTGGAGGAGTTCGAGCCGCAGGAGGCCGGAATGACCGGCGCGGAACTGGTCTGCGACAAAATAGCGTACAAACTATATAATTCGTATAAGATCAATGTGATGTACGCCGCGGGCGAGTTCGATCATCATCCCTCGGAAATGCATGGCGTGCAGGCCAATGAATACCTGTTCCTGCACAGGCTGGTGATCGTAAAGGAGATTGTTACACCTTCGTCGTGCAGCAAACTGTATTTCCGGGCCGTGCATGTATCCAAAAAGATCATCGAGAAGGCCCTGGGTACGTACCTGGTCAGCAGCAATTATACGAACCCGACCACGTATTATATCCGCGCCTTTACCCCGCGGGAGGCCTTCCTGGGCTATGCGGCCTTCCTGGCATTGCTGGTGCTGAGCCTGGTGTTCTTCCAGACCCTGAGGCCCCAGGAAAGAATATGGAGCTACAAGACCGTACTGGTGAACGATTCCCTTACGCGCAGCCAGCCGGTGATCTCGCCCTCGTTCCGGATCACGGAGCCTTATACCGCCCTGCGTTTCGATTTTGATACGGATATCAGCAATAACTGGATCGAGCTGGGCTTTAACCTGGTGAACGAAGGCAACAACAAGACCTATTCCTTTGCCACCGGGGCCGAATACTATTCCGGTTCCGGCTGGACCGAAGGCAAAGCCTCCGATTATGCCACCCTGTCAGGCATTCCCTCGGGTAGTTACCATATTGCCATGCAGCCCACCTTCAATACGGGTAGTAGCAATGTTCGGCTGGACCTGGACGTATACAAGAACTATACCTACCTGCGCAATTACATATTCTTTGCGGTGCTGGCCGGGATCTTCCCGCTGGGCTTCTATATAATGGAACGCTACAAAGATCGTAACCGCTGGTATTACAGCGATTATTCACCCTATACCTATTCTGAAGATGAAGAGTAATTTAGCAAGCTACCTGAAAAAGACGCGTTATTACCTGCTGGCCCTGGGACTGGCCTTCGTACTGCTCAACATTATGAGCTATGCCGGGCTAAGTGCCTTTGGCAGTGCGGACGCAGACACCTTTTCGCCCGACGGCAGCGGCACGCATACTTCCTCATCTTCACGTTATGTACATCGTTTTTATCATAAATAAACCTGAATACTATGTTCGAAAATCTGTTCAAATACCTGCTGAGCTCCGTGGTTTTCTCCGTTGTGGGCATCCTGGTCCTGATCATTTCCTTTATCATCGTGGAAAAGATCACGCCGGAGAACCTCTGGAAAAAAGTGGCCGAAGAGAACAACGTGGCCCTGGCCATACTGGGGGCCGCATTCATGATCGCCATTGCCATCATCATCGCTTCGGCCATTCATGGATAAAAACCGGAAGCTTTCGTTCCTGCTGCTGATCTCGGTGCTGGTGATCGCTACCTGCGGGCTCATCTACGAGCTGGTTGCAGGCACCCTGGCCAGTTACCTGCTGGGCGACACCATTACGCAGTTCTCCACCATTATCGGGCTGTACCTGTTCTCGATGGGTATCGGCTCTTTCCTGTCGAAATATGTACGGGGCCGTTTGCTGGAGACCTTTGTACTGGTAGAGGTCTGGGTGGGGATCATCGGCGGGTTCAGCTCCACGGTGCTCTTTCTCAGCTTCGAGGTGGTGCATTCCTTTTCGTTCATCCTGTATTTCCTGATCCTGCTCACGGGCACCCTGGTAGGCCTGGAAATACCGCTGCTGATGCGCATCCTGAACGAATACAGGATCGGTTTCAAAGATATCGTTGCCCGGGTTTTCACCTTCGATTATGTGGGCGCCCTGGCCGCTTCGCTGATCTTTCCGCTGTTCTTTGTGCCGAAGCTCGGGCTTGTCAAGACCTCGTTCTTTTTTGGTATACTCAATGTAAGTGTGGCCCTGCTGCTTCTGCTGCGTTTCCCGCTGGAATTCAAACGCCGGCGCGGACTGCTGATCTTTTCCTCTGTCGCACTTACCCTGCTTACCATCGGTTTTGTAATGGGCGACCGTATTATGCGCTATGCCGAATCGCTCTCCTATCCCGACAAGGTCATTTATTCGCAAAGCAGCAGCTACCAGCGTATCGTGCTTACACGCGGCACTAACGAGACCCGGCTTTTTCTCAACGGCAACCTGCAGTTCTCATCCCTCGACGAGTACCGCTACCACGAGGCCCTGGTGCACCCGGCCATGCAGCGCAGCCGTTCCCGTTCCGGCATACTGGTGATGGGGGGCGGCGACGGACTGGCCCTGCGCGAGATACTGAGATATCCCGACGTACAGCAGGTTACCCTGGTAGACCTGGACCCGGCTCTGACCGAGCTGTTCTCCGGCAACGAATACCTGACCAAGCTCAATGAAGGGTCACTGCTTTCGCCCAAGGTAAAGATCGTTAACCAGGATGCTTTTATCTGGGTGCGTACTACCACTGAAAAATTCGACTGCGTTATCATCGACTTCCCCGATCCTTCGTCCTTTGCCCTGGGCAAGCTCTACAGCAATATCATGTACCATTCGCTGCACCGCGTACTCAATCCCGGCGCTGTTATGGCCATACAGTCCACCTCCCCGCTTTTTGCCCCCAACAGTTTCTGGTGTATCAACGAAACGGTACGCTCGGCAGGATTCCGTACCCTGCCCTATCATTGCTACGTGCCGTCCTTCGGCGAATGGGGCTTTATCATGGCCGGTGCGGGCGATCTTACAGAGACACGGACCACCTTACCCGCCGGGCTGCGTTTTTTCAGCAAGGAGGCCTTTGCCGCCATGACCCATTTCCCGGAAGATATGAAGGAACGCCCTACCGGGGTGAACCGCCTTAATAACCAGATGCTCGTTCATTTTTTCGAGAAGGAATGGAGCAGTTATTCCGCACATTAAAATGAAACGAAAAGAATTCCTGGTGCTGGGATCTCTGGGCGCACTGGCCGCCTGCGGAAGAGGAAATATTTTCCGGAAAGGGGACACCTATACCCTTTTGCAGAAAGACCCCGCCAAAGAATACGGTCATATGCTGCGCGATGGCCTGCCGGAGCCTGTGGCCGTTGAGAGGAGAGAAGAACGTATACTCATCATCGGGGGTGGCATCTCAGGGCTCAGTGCCGCGTACATGCTTAAAAAACAGGGCATAGAAGATTTTGCCGTCCTGGAGCTGGAAAAACAACCGGGCGGAAATTCGGCTTACGGCAAAAACGAAGTAAGCGCCTACCCGCTGGGTGCACATTACCTGCCCCTGCCCAATCTCAATTACCCCGAACTCACAGAATTCCTCGAAAAGAACGGCATCATCAGCGGCTACGACAATGCCGGACTGCCCGTATACAATGAAAAGTACCTCTGCCACGAACCCGAGGAACGCCTGTTCATCCGTAACCAGTGGCAGGAAGGCCTGGTCCCTGATTACGGGCTCAGCCCCGGAGACCGGAAGGAACTGAAACGCTTTTTTGCCCTGATGGAGCGCTTTAAGGAAGCCCGCGGCGCCGACGGTAAAGAAGCTTTTGCCATACCGGTGGCCTACAGTTCCCGGGACGAAACCTGGCTGGCCTACGACGACATCAGCTTTGCCGAATGGCTGCAGCGCGAGAACTTCCGCTCGCCCGCCCTGCTCTGGTATACCGAATACTGCGTAAAAGACGATTACGGTACGGCTCCCGACCAGCTCTCTGCCTGGAGCGGTATTCATTATTTTGCCTGCCGCAAGGGCAAGGCTGCCAATGCAGACTCTTCGGACGTACTCACCTGGCCCGAAGGCAACGGCTTTCTCATGGAAAAGCTGCGTGCCGGCGTGCAGGAGCATATCCTGCTGAACCGGATGGCCTGTTCCGTATCCGGGAAGGATGGACGAAAGACCGTGCGGGTAATGCATACAGACACCGGCCGGTATAGCGAATACAGCTGCCGTGAGGTAATTATGGCCGTTCCGCTGTTCATTGCTGCCCGTCTGCTGAACAAAGATGATTTCCCGGGAGATCTGCCGCGTATGCCCTATGGCAGCTGGCTCCTGGCCAATATCACGCTGAAAAGGGAACCCGGCGGCCGGGGCTTCCCGCTGAGCTGGGACAATGTGCTTTATGGCAGCAAAGGCCTGGGTTATGTAAATGCCTGCCACCAGGACCTGCAGGTGATGCACGGCAGGATCGTGATCACCTATTACCATGCGCTTACCGGTGCCGATCCGGCGGAGCTGCGTAAAAAAGCCGGGAATTTCAGTACAGCCGAATGGAACCGCCTGGTGATGGACGACCTGAAAACGGCCCATCCCGACATCGAAACCCTGACCGAAAACATAGAACTGCGCCTGCTGGGCCACGCCATGCCTTCACCCGTACCGGGCACCATGCGCTGCATACTGGAAGCGAAGAACGGATTACCCGCGGGGATTCACTTCTGTCATTCCGAGCTGTCGGGCTATTCCGTATTTGAAGAAGCCTTTTACCAGGGTTGCGAATGCGCCCGCAGACTTTTAAAAAATGCTGAATGAGAACGCCCTGGCTCTATAATCCGTCCCTGGAAACCGCACTGATACTGCTCCCGGCCTTTCTTTCCACGCTGGCCGTGTGGCTGCTTACCCCGCATTTTACCGAAGTGACGGCCCTGGGCTGGCTGCTGCTGGTGGTACTGGTAGACGTAAGTCATGTATATTCCACCCTGCTCAAAACCTACCTGAAACCCGGACAGACCGCTGAACGTAAAATGCTGCTCGGGATGATGCCCCTGGGTATATGGACCGGCGGCATGCTGCTTTATCACCTGGACGTTCTTTGGTTCTGGCGCTGTATCGCCTACCTGGCCGTGTATCATTTTATCCGCCAGCAATACGGTTTCTACCGCATCTATGCCCGCAATGAAAAAACCACGAAGCATATACGTTCTTTTGATTCGCTGGCCATTTATTCCACCGCTTTCCTGCCCGTACTGATGTGGCACCTGCGCGATGACCGCGATTTCTACTGGATGATAAAGGACGACTTTCTGCTCTTTCCGCAGCCCCTGCTGTTCCGTGCGGTGCAAATACTGTTCTGGCTGATCTGCTTTTCGTATATATTTAAAGAGATCGTCTTTTCGGTGCGCAATAAATTCTTCAATATACCCAAGAATGCCATCTGGCTGGGCACGGCCCTGTCCTGGTACACAGGCATTATCCTGCTGAACGGCGACCTGGCCTTTACGCTGACCAATGTGCTGGCGCACGGCATTCCGTACATGGCTTTGGTATATATATCCGAAAAGAAACAGCAGGCGCCCCTGGAGAAGAAACGTGGACTGTACGGGTATATACTCAGCTATCGTACCGGCTGGGTCCTGTTTGTACTGATGCTTATTGTCGCTGCCTGGACGGAAGAAAGCCTGTGGAATGCCCTGGTATGGCATGAGGAAGATAAAAAGGCCGTGCTGGACCCTGCGGGACTGGTTTCCCTGCCGGACCTGCGCGGCTGGTGGGGCGTACTGGTGCCACTGCTCATTGTACCGCAGGTTACGCATTACCTGCTCGATGCCTATATATGGCGTATACGTAAAAACGAGGTCTGAAAAATCACTGTTCTTCTGCCCGGAAATAACCCAGTATCTGTGCGCGGCATTTTTCCCGGTCGCTTTCCCCGGTATTCTTATACCAGAGAATCGTTTCGCGAATAGCGTCCTTTGCCGTCCAGACCGGCACAAAGCCCAGTTCGTTGCGGGCTTTGGAAATATCGAGCATCAGCAGGCCGGCCTCGTGCGGACCTTCAATGCCCTGCGCAAATTCGGCTGCGGGGCCTTCCCAGCTCAGGGCTGCTTCGGTGATGAGCTCTTTCACGGTGAGAACGTCGTCTGTTTCCGGGCCGAAATTGTAGGCCGAAGCAAAATGTCCGCCTTTTGCATAGAGTTCGGCCGCCAGCTTCAGGTAGCCTGCCAGGGGTTCCAGCACATGCTGCCAGGGACGTACTGCGTCGGGGCGACGTACCTGCATAATTTTAGATGATTGCCGGGCACGTACAAAATCGGGAACGATGCGGTCCCTGGCCCGGTCTCCCCCGCCGATCACGTTACCCGCACGGGCCGAGGCCACGCGCACGGGACTCTCCGCACCGAAGAACGAAGCCCGGTACGACGCGATGAGTATCTCGGCACCCGCCTTGCTGGCCGAATAGGGATCGTGCCCGCCCAGGGGATCGCTTTCTTTGAAAGGCAGTCCTTTTTCCTGGTTCTCGTAAACTTTATCCGTAGTGATGCAAAGCACGCTGCAGGGATGATCGAGCGAGCGGGCCACTTCCAGCACGTGTGCCGTACCGTTCACGTTCACTTCCCAGGTGTACAGCGGTTGTTCGTAAGATTGCCGCACCAGGGGCTGTGCCGCCAGGTGAAATATAAAATCGGGCCGGAAGGCCGTGATCTCGTGATGCAGTTTTTTCAGGTCGCGTATATCGCCGATCACCGAATCGCAGAGTTCATCGCCGTTTATGGTAATATACAGGTCCTGCGAGGTCTCCGGTTCCAGTGCATAGCCTTTTATCACGGCCCCTGCTTCGTGCAGCACCTGTATCAGCCAGGAGCCTTTGAAGCCGGTATGCCCGGTCACAAAAACATGCTTGCCGGCATATACCTGCCGGAGTTCAGCCATGGTCACCATGATTTCCACAGGGGTTTATTTTCCCACATTTCTTCCAGCTGTTCCTTATCGCGCAGGGTATCCATGCATTTCCAGAAACCGCGGTGGCGGAAGGCGGATATCTGCCCGTCGCGCGCCAGGTCATCCAGCGGCTGACGTTCCCACATAATATCGTCGGCATCCTCATGCAGGTAACGGGCCACTTCGGGTTGCAGCACAAAGAAGCCCCCGTTGATCCAGGTACCGTCGTCCTGCGGCTTCTCCACAAAGCCTTTTACACTGCCGTCCTCGGCTACATCTACCACACCGAAGCGGCTGCCCGCCTGTATGGTGGTCATGGTGCATATCTTTCCGCTTTGCTTATGCCAGGCCAGCAGTTCGTCCAGGTCCACATCGGCCACCCCGTCGCCATAGGTAAGCATAAAAGGTTCGTTGTCCGTGTATTTCAGCACCCGGCGCAAACGCCCGGCCGTCATGGTCTCCAGGCCGGTATCCACCAGGGTTACCTTAAAGTTCTCGCTGTTGGAATTGTGAATTTCCAGGTTATTATTGCCCAGGTCAACGGTCATATCGCTGTTGTGCATGAAGTAGTTCACAAAGTACTCCTTGATCATCCAGCCTTTGTAGCCGCAGCAGATAATAAACTCGTTATGCCCGTATGCTGCATATATCTTCATAATATGCCAGAGTATGGGCTTCCCGCCCACTTCGATCATCGGTTTCGGCCTCAGATAGCTCTCTTCAGCAATGCGGGTACCTTTCCCGCCGGCAAAAATTACCACTTTCATAGGGAGCAAATTTAAAAAGAAAGTGATAGCAAGACGAAGTCCTTTTCAGAAAGCTGTGAACATTAACAGTTCCTTTATTTTCGGTATATAAATAAAAAACGGCCCCGTTCCCGCGAGGCCGTTTTCAGTATGGATGGAGACAGAAGTGCTATTTTTCCGTACGCACGAAGGAGCGCGCAGAAACGCGGTTGTCGTACAGGCAGCTGAGCTGGTACACACCGGCCGGCAAGGCCGAAATATCCAGCGTGATGAGGCCTGAGGCAGGCATTTTGTACAGGCTCACCGTTTTCCCGTTCACGTCGGTAATGCGTATTTCCACGCTGCCGTTCCAGCCGGATTCCAGGTTCAGGAAATCGCCGGCGGGGTTCGGGTACAGGCTGAAGGTCCAGTCCGTTTCTTCATTCAGACCGGCACAGTCGAGCACGGTCACCGTGACCATATCGGTATTCTGGCAGCCATTGGCAGCGGTACCGGTCACGGTATAATTGGCAGTTGACGCAGGTGTAAAGGGTACGCCATTGGTTACGCCACCGCTCCAGGTATAGGTATCGGCCCCGCTCCCGGAAAGCGTTACCTGGTTGCCGGGACATACGGTCTGATCAGAGCCTGCGCTTACCGCAGGCAGCGGGAGCACGCCGATGGTCACCGAAGCGGAGTCCGTACAACCGGCGGCATCGGTCACATGTTGCGTATAGGTTCCCGTTGCAGAAGGAGTAACGGTAATTCCCGCCGAAGTACTGTCGCTGAGGGGCTGTGCAGAGGTCCAGAGGTAAGTATACGGCGCAAAGCCACCGGTAGCAGGCATACCGAATGTTATGGCATTACCCAGGCATACCGGGTCGATCACACCCAGTGTTACGTCCAGCGGCAGGGCCATGTCAACAGTAGGTTCCTGGGCGGCCTGGCTGCGGGTAAAATACCACATGTCCACATAACCGTAATGGATGTTCGTAAGTGTATTGGTGGGGAAGGTATTCTCGGTACAGCCATTGCAGTACTTCATATCGATATAGGTAAGATGCTGCCCAATCTGTCCGCTGGCCCCGTAGTAATAGCCGTCGCTGGCCCCCTGGTATATCTGCAGCAGGTACTGGGTGCCCTGTGTAAGCCATATGGGAGCAGGAAGGTTGCTGTAGGTATACTGTGCAGCCGGACCGGATACCTGCATCTGGCGCAGGATGGCCTGGGACGTAAAGTCGAACAGGGTAATGTAACGTGTGGTACCGTTCGGCTCATTCTTACCGAAGGCCGTAGCCAGTACGTCCTGGTTAGGTGAAAAACGGAAACCGCGCTGGGAGTTGGTCACTCCGCCCGGACTGGCGCCCGATACGCTGTCGGTAGCGGAATGCGGCCCCTCGAACGTGGTGTGAATAGCCGATATCGCCGTGGCCAAAGGGTTTCCGTAATACATGAACAGGGCATTGATGCCCCCGCCGGTGAGGGAGTCCATCTTCACCCAGATAACGGTGCTGTCGGTATTGATGCCAGACTCGATCCAGTAGTTGTACTGCACATTGCCTGCACAATCCCCGCCGAAGCGCAGGTCTTCGCCATTGGCCTGCAGCAGTCCGCCTGCGATCAGGAACTGGGTGTTTACCGTAAGACGCACCTGGTAATTGTACAGCGTAGTGCCGGTGTTTTCAGTCACATAGAAGGCTTCGCGATTGCTCCATCCTGCAGGCTGGGCCAGGGCGGCCGCCATAAAGGAAAAAAAGCACAGGGCAGGACCTGCCACTGAGGTAAAAATTTTTCGCATGTTTAGTCAGTTAAGTTAGTAGTTAATGGGCCTAAGGTACTTACTTTCCGCATTCGCTCCAATCCCTCCCCTGCCGGAATAGCAGTAAACAACGAAATAAAAAGGATCAACACACTGATTACAAGATTATTAATTGAAAGAAAAAGTGTACCCGGGACGCGTAAAAATCAGGTATTTTTACCTGTGTTGCCACCGTCTGTGAAGTACAGGACTAAAAATGCAGCGCAGGGCTTGCCGGTTCCCATTTACTTACTAAATTTGAGCCATTAAATCAAAAACGAAAAAAAGTATATGCATAACGCAGGTATACCCTCACTGGATCTGTCACATTTTATTTCCGGGACCGCCGAGCAGAAGGCACAGTTTGTGCAGGAGCTGGGCAAAGCCTATGAAGAAGTAGGCTTTGTGGCCATTAAAAATCACGGCCTGGACGACGACCTGCGGGATAAACTATACCTATCTGTGCAAAAATTCTTCGCATTGCCGGAAGATGTGAAACGCCGTTACGAAAACGAGGAACTGGCAGGCCAGCGCGGGTACATTTCTTTCGGCCGTGAAAAGGCCAAGGATGCCGCCGTAGCCGACCTGAAGGAGTTCTGGCATTTCGGGCAGGAAGTGCAGGGCGATGATCCCATCCGCAGCGAATACCCCGATAATATCCTGTGCAAAGAGGTACCCGAATTCAATGAGCTGGGCCTGGAAGCCTACCGCAGGCTCGAGAACGCGGGCCGTTATATGCTGCGTGCCATTGCCCTGTACCTGGGCCTGGACGAACATTATTTCGATAGCCGCATCCTGAACGGGAACAGCATCCTGCGCCCGATCCACTACGGTCCTATTATGAACGAGCCGCAGAATGCCGTACGTGCCGGCGCACACGAGGATATCAATCTTATTACCCTGCTGATGGGCGCTTCGGCCGACGGACTGGAGATCCTGAGCAAAAAAGGTGAATGGGTGGCCGTGACCGCCCTGCCCGAGCAACTGGTGGTGAACGTGGGCGATATGCTGCAACGCCTCACCAATAATAAACTGAAATCGACCACCCACCGCGTGGTAAATCCACCCCGCGAACTCTGGGGCACTTCGCGCTACAGCATTCCCTTTTTCCTGCATCCGCGCAGCGATATGCGCCTGGACTGCCTGGACAGCTGTGTAACGCCCGAAAATCCCTGCCATTACGAACCCATCAGCGCAGGCGAATACCTGAACGAGCGCCTGCAGGAAATCGGACTGAAAAAATAATGGAAGAAACGACGATCAGCTGGGCCGACTTTGAGAAAGTGGACATGCGCGTAGGTACCATTACCGATGTACAGCCTTTTCCCAAAGCCCGGAACCCTGCCTATAAGCTGCAGATCGATTTTGGTGCGGAACTGGGTATTAAACGCAGTTCGGCACAGATCACCCAATTGTATACAGCCGAATCCCTGCTGGGCAAACAGGTGATCGCGGTAGTGAATTTCCCGAAAAAGCAGATCGCTGACTTTATGTCGGAATGCCTGGTACTGGGCGTAGTGGGCGCTAATAAGGAAGTGATATTGCTGCAACCCTCACAGGAAGCGAAAAACGGGGACCGGATCGGGTAATTTAAACAAACAAGTCTATTTATTTACACTTGTGAATAATTGCATATGAAGATTCTTCTTTATCTATTTGTATAAATCCCGGTTTTGAATCGCCCTTACACCCAAATATTGAAGGGAGGCATCCTGTATATACCTTCACTGCGCAGTACTTCTGCACAGTGGGGTGCGGTTCTCTTCCTTGCGGGGATATTCATCTGCTGCTGCCTGATGCATTTCTGGATAGCTCTGCCCCTCCTGCTCCACCTCGCGTTCTTTCTTTTCAGACGAATGCCGGCACTGGAAATTCACCCGAATAAAAAACTTTACCGCCGCTCCGGTAATTACACCTTATTCCGCGGCCGCTGGAAAAAACTGCCCGAAGGCCGTTACCTCAATCTCTTTGCCCTGAATTTCAGTTATGCTTATGAAGCCCGTTCCGGAGAAGAGGAGACCGCTTTTGATCCGGATACAGATATGCAGATCGATCGGAGTAACCTCGAGATTTATCTTTGCATCGTTTATGCAGACCGGCAACGTTTCCCGATCGCTCACTATTCCGGGAAAAAGACCGCCCTGCGCGAAGCCCGTATAGTGGCCCGCCTCCTGGGCCTGGACCTCTGGAACGCCACCCTGCCTGAACCCGCCTGGGACGAAGTGCCTCAAGATCCGCCACCGTGCAAAGACATATAGTCATATCAGATTATTTTTGCAACTTAGCCCCATGATCGGAGCAAAGCACTGTTATATCAATGCAAGAGGAATACTGTATATACCCTACAAACGGGGTCCTTATGCGCAGATCGGGCCTTTGCTGTTTGTAGTGTTCCTGGGCTTCATCTTTGCGGTAACGGGCTTTTGGTGGATCACCGCGCTCTTTGCGCTGATGGCGGTCTGGATCCTGGTCTATGTACCGGCGCTGGAGATCCATCCGCATAAGCATCTCTTTCGCAGTACCAATAATTTCGGGCTTTTCCCCAGCCGCTGGGAAGAGCTTCCCCCTTCAAAATACCTGAGTGTATTCGGCGTAAGCCTGGGCTTTGCAGCGCCGTCTGGGGACGATCATGGAGACCACGATGGCTCCGGTCCCGTAAACGAGAGCCCCTCTACGGATACAGGCTTTCTGCAGGACGCAGACGATAAGGGAACTTACATATTCCTGGTCACAGAAGACAGGGAACGTTTTGTACTTGCACATTATACAAGCAAAGAAACCGCCCTGGAACACGCGCGCATGATAGCTGCCTATATGAAGCTCGACCTCTGGAATGCCACAGATCGCAAACCGCACTGGGAAAAACCGGGCAACTGACAGCCGTAGGCTATCTGCCCTCTTCCCCGTCGATCCACTCTACCTTGTTGATCCAGATATTCCGTTTACCGGCGGGCATCTCCCCATCCGGATAGCCGAGGTACAGCAGTCCCATACAGCGGTCTTTGGCTTCCAGCCCGGCCCAGGCATGCAGTTCCCCGCTGAACACGATCTTGCCGGAGCTCCAGAAACAACCGATGCCGTAGGCTGCCGCTACCAGCGACAGGTTCTGTACGGCACAGGCCACGGCCCAGTCCTCCTCCTCTACCGGTATGCGTTCCAGGGGATCGCGTTTACGGTATACCAGGATCACGTTCAGGTCTTTTTCGGCACGTTTCAGGAAGGCATCGTACTTATGCTCCATGAACTTTTCCTCCGGCGTAAGTTTTTTATACAGTTCTGCACAAAAAAGCATCAGGTTTTTACGCGCTTCGCCGCTGTACACCTTAAAGCGCCAGGGTTCGGTAAGTCCGTGCGTAGGTGCCCAGTTGGCCGCTTCGAGCATTTTTTCGATCTGTTCGCGGTGCACCTTACGGTTGCTGTATTTCTCGGGTTTCAGTGACCTGCGCTCTTTCATGAGTTTCAGCAGGTCCGAAAGATTATATTGCATATCAGTAGTCGCTTAATTGTTTTGCTTTTTCTATCCAGTTACGGGCGTCGGCAGCCGAAGCAGGCGCATAGCGGGCATCGTTGCAGGCCTTCCATATTTCCAGCCAGAGTGCGGTACGGGCTTCATCGAGGCCCTGTTCCCGGAAACGCCGTCCCAGGTCTGTATTCGTATATACATCATCGATATCCATTCGTTCCCTGGCCCATAATACCAGCCATTTTTCCAGTTCCCGGAATATTTCTTCTTCGGGCAGCTGCTGCAAAGCTACGAGCTTTTGGCGGAATGCGGCCCTGCCTGTTCGGGTGATCCTGTTGCGGCGTCGTTTGCGCCATTCCAGTCCGGCCGCTACCAGCACAGCGGCCAGCAGCAGACCTATACCCGCCCACAGCAGTGTGAACCAGCTCATCCCGGGTAAAGAACGCAGGGATTGTCCCGTTTCGGACGTACCGGGTGCTTCCACCGCGTTCAGGCGGTCGCCGGGCAATACATTCACCGCGATACTGTCGGTCCTGCCTATTTCGTATACGCCTTTATCCGGGTTAAAATATACGAAGCGCTGCGGGGGTATATACGTTTTTCCTTCTTTCCGGGGGATCAGTGAATATACGAAGTCGATCTCACCGGCCGGTATGGTGGTGGAATCGTCTACGTTACGCTGCACCTGCGGCCCGTACACTTCCCAGTCCTCAGGAAGCTTCAGGGGCAGTTCCGAAAGCAGGTTGATGTTTCCCTTTCCTTTTACCTTAATGGTATATGCAATGCTTTTCCCCGCCTTTACGTCCAGGTCGGGCATGGAAGCGCTCACCGAATATTCGCCGATGGCGCCCCTGAACCCTTCGGGGATACCGGTACCGGGCAGTGAGAGTACCGGCAGTGAGAGCGCATTGCCGCGCAGGCGCTGCCGCACCGGGCGGTTCTCTTCCATAAAGGAGCCGAAGAACATATTCATCAGGTCCTGCATACCTCCGGGCTGCTGCGGGTTACGCTGCTCGCGCTCGAACTGAACGCCCAGCGCAGGGGCCGGTACACGCAGGGTACCTACGGTAACGGGCTGTACGAGGAATTTCAGCAACACCAGCTTTTGCATACGTTTCCCGCGGTAAGTACCTGTTTCGAACTTCTTCTCGTCCATTTCCTTCTTCAGCTTTACCAGGGCATTTTCGGGCTGCGGAAGGTATTCGTCAAAAAAAGAATAAATGCCCACGCCATTGGCATACAGGCAATAGCTGATCTCCACGGGCTGGCCCAGGTAGGCCTTTTCGTGCGAGCTTTCTACCACCAGGTACATTTCGGGAGCGCGGGTATCGCTCGTTTCCTTCTGTGGCTCAGGAGGAGGCGCCTGCCCGGGTTTTCGTCTGCCCGAGATCGTTACCTGTAAAGGCTTGGAGTATATTTTCTTCCCGTTTTCGATGGCATAGGCGGCCGGGATGGTATAGGTACCGGCACGGTGTCCCGAAAGGGTATAGATGAATGACCATTCGGTAGTGATCACCCCATTGATATTGGTATTGGATGTGGACTGAGAAGGTCCCGAGCGCAGGTCCAGGGGCCCGAAATCGGGTACGTACAGTTTTTTGGCAGTGAGATTACGCAGCGTGAACACTACGGTGAACGGCTCATCAGGTGCAGCCGTTCTCGTTGAAATTTCGGAGATCACCTGCTGCGCGGATACAGGAAGGGCCTGCAACAGGAAGGAATATACTAAAAAGAGGGTGAATGCGCGGGGTTTCATATTACCAGTCTTTTTCGGGTTTGATCGGGTCATCCACCGAATAATCCTTTCTTTTCTGTTTTTCTGCTTCTTCCAGCAGTTTCAGCACTTCCTGGTTAGCATCGTTCTTATCGAGGGGTTTTTCTTCTTTCCTGGCATTGTTCTGGTCCTGTTTCTCATCTTCCTTCTGCTCTTTCTGTTTCTCCTGTTCGGCCTGCTGTTTTTTGAGAGCATAGGCCAGGTTATAGCGTGCGTTCCCGTCATTCGGGTCCAGCTTCAGCGCTTTGGTATAGGCATCAATAGCCTTTCCGGTCTTTTCCTGTTGCAGGAAAGCGTTTCCCAGGTTGTACCAGGCCATCTGCTGCAGTTTCGGGTCTTCGTCCTCCACGGCCACACGCTGCACTACGTTTATGGCCGAATCGAGCATTCCTTTTTTATAATAGGCCGCTCCTAAATTGTAACCGGCAATGGTCTTCAGTTCCTTTTCCTTTCCGGCCTCCCTGAACTTTTGTATGGCCAGGTCGAAATTACCTTCTTTATAGGCACTGACACCCTGGCGCAGCACGGCATTCGGGTGCTGGGCAAAAGCAGCGGTACTGCTTAATACAAACAGTGCCAGTACAGGCACGGCCTTGTGTACACGGGCGAACCAGCGGTTACGGATGGCTCTTTCGAGCAGGAGCAGGAAAAAGGCGGGCCAGAGCAGCCACAGGAAACGATTGGCATTGTTGCGTACATCGGTACTTTCCATAGGCAGCCGGGGCATATCGTCGGTCTGTTTGTACAGGTTCAGCAGGGCGCTTACGGCATCGTCGGCCTGCACAAAATAGCCGCCGCCGGCTTCAGCAAGCTTACGGAGCATACCGGGGTTCGCTCTGGAAATGACCTGGTTTCCCTGGCGGTCGGCCTTGAAACCTACCTGGGCCCCGTTTTCGTATACAGGTATGGGCGCTCCCTGCGTGGTACCGAACGAAGCTACATTGAGCAGTACCCCCGCTTCGCGTGCGCGCTGTGCTTCTACCAGGGCGCTGTCTTCGTGATTCTCGCCGTCGGTAAGCAGGAAAATGGTGCGGTTATCGGCCTCTTCCTTACCGAACATGGCCAGGGAAGCGCTGATGGCACGGGTAAGGTTGGTGCCCTGCATAGACACTTTCTCCGGGCCTATGCTCTCGATGAACATGCGGGCCGTACCATAATCGGAAGTGAGCGGCATCTGCGGATAGGCATTACCGGCAAAGGCCACCAGCCCGATACGGTCGCCCTTCATCTTCTGCAACAGGGCATACAGGCCGGTCTTGAGTGCTTCGAGACGGCTGGGGTACATATCGGCCGCCAGCATGCTGTTGCTTACGTCTACGGCCACAATAATATCGAGGGTAGCTTTCTGTCCTTTCTCCACCGTGGTACCGATCCGCGGTTCGGCCAGGGCCACAATGCCCAGGAAAAGTACCGCCAGGGTGGCAAACAGGCGTACCCGGCTGCCCAGTATGCGGTGCTGGGGCATCAGTATCTTCCAGAGGGCCGCATCGGCAAAACGGGTGCGGCGCTTCAGGGCCATACGGTCCAGCAGCCAGAGGAGCACGGCCAGCAAGGGCAGCAGCAGTAATAACCAGAGGTATCCTATTTTATAAAATGCGATCATGATTATTCCAGTTTGCGGTATACGGTGTTTTGTAATAGTATATAGGCCAGGAAAGAACCCAGTGCCACCACCAGGAAAATCGTATACTGATCGGGCAGGTTGCTGATCTTTACGTCTTCGAGCTTTGACCTTTCCATTTTATCGATATCCTCGAAGATCTCTTCCAGTGAATTGTTATCCGTGGCACGGAAATAACGGCCTTTGGTCCTGGATGCGATCATCTGCAGCACCTGTTCGTCGATCTCTACGTCCATCTGTTCGTAATCGTATACACCGTTGGCGTATTTACGTACAGGCATCATGGCTTTACCCATGGTACCCACCCCGATGGTATATACGGTGATGTTGTTTTTTGCCGCTTCGCCGGCTGCCGCCTCGGGCGAAATAGTATTGCGCGTGGAAACCCCGTCGGTAAGCAGTATGATCACCTTGCTGGGATTTTTCGACGACAGCATGCGGGCTACGGCCATTCCCAGCCCGTCGCCGATGGCGGTACCGTCCATCAGGAAACCGGGTTCGGCAGCCTTGAGCTGCTGCAGCAGCATATCATGGTCCAGCGTGAGCGGACACAGCGTATAGCTTTCCCCGGAGAAGATATCCAGTCCCATACGGTCGTTCGGGCGGCCCTTTACAAAATCGGTGAGTATCTGCTTGGCCGAGGTAAGACGGTCGGGGTCCAGGTCTTTGGCCAGCATCGAAATAGAGATATCGAGCGAGAACATGATATCGATGCCCTCCCCTTCGCGCGGATCGCGCAGCAGACCACCCTGCGGACGGGCAAGGCAGAAGATAAGCGAGGCCAGCGAAATGTAGAAGAACACGGTAGGTATTACCTGTGTGCGCTGCCGGAACGAACGCGGGAACTGCCTGTACGGTGCATCGATGGAGAAAAGTACGGCGTTCTTGCGGCGTTTCCTTTTCCACTGGAAAATGATGATGCCGGGGATCAGCAGCAACAGCAGCAGTACCCAGGGATAAGCGAACTGAATAAAGCCCAGGCTCATGAGGCACCTCCTTCCGTTTCGCGCGGACGCAGTTTTTCCACCAGCAGCCATACCTTGTCCAGGTCATGGGCACGCAGGGATTCGTCCGGGGTACTTTTGGCAAACTTGGCCAGGTCGGCATGCAGCAGTACCTCACGTATCATCTGTTGTAGCTGGCTTTCCAGGCCTTTGCGGCGTACGGCGCTGAGAATTTCGTCCGAGATCATTTCCGGTGCGGGGATCTCCAGCACGCGCTCCAGGTAGCGGCGCAGTATATCGGTGAGACCCGTATAGTAGAGCTTGGCTTCCCAGCTGAGGGCGGCGTTTTCGTCCTTGAGCTGCTGCAGGGCGCTCACAGCCTCGTCGTACGGAGGTATGATGATCTCCGGCTCCGGCGGAACCACAGCCCGGCGGGCCCGGCGCCTGTGGATAAGCACCACGGCAACGATGACGATGAGCACCAGGGCCAGCACAATACCGGCCACGATGAGCACGGGTCTTATAAATTCCTTCCAGCTGAGCGGGACCTCCACCGGGCCCTGTATATCCCTGAACCCTTTGGTAGTGTCTACTTCCGGAACGATCACCTCTACGTTTACGGCATTGGATGTATCGTTCACCAGTATACCCTGCTGGGCATAACGATACGGGAAAGGTCCGATCGTAAATACGCCCGGCTTAAAGGCCGTAACGGGGTAGCTGATGGCCAGCTGTGTGCGCGGACCGGCCGACAGGGTATCGGTCCTGGGTAGTCCCAGTATGTCGAAATTACCATCGATGCTGTCGATGAATGTAGGCCAGTTGCATTCGGTTCCCCGGGGAAAATCGAGCAGCAGCTTCAGGTGGAAGGGATACCCGATCATAATTTTCTGGGAATCCGTTTCCAGCTTCAATACAGGCTTCTGGGCCTGCAGCAGGGCCGCACCCGGTAGTAAAAACAAAAACAGGCTTACAAAGATCCTCCTCATGCGTGAATGCGTTGTTCAAACAGTTTCAGCAGAACGGGCACCACGTTTTCGCTGGTATTCACCTGCGCCAGGTCAACCCGGTTCTTTTTGCATATTTTTTTCAGATAATCAAGTTTTTCGAGCTGATGTGCACGGAAAGCCGTTCTCCACTTGGGCGAAGAGGTGTCTGCCGTTATGGTCTCGCCCGTTTCGGCCAGCACCAGGTCTACCAGGCCTACATCGGGGAGCTGCATCTCGGTCTCGTCGTACACCCGCAGGGCCACCAGGTCATGCTTGCGCGAGGTGATCTTGAGCGCCTCCTCATAGGCCGGGGCCTGGAAGTCGGAGATCAGGAAACCCGTGCTTTTCTTCTTGATGGCATTGCGGAAATAGCGCAGCGGCGGATTGAGATCGGTGCCTTTTTTCTGCGGGCTGAACTCCAGGATATCGCGTATGATACGCAGTACGTGCTTTTTTCCCTTTGCCGGAGGTATCACCAGCTCTACATCAGAGGTAAAGAGCAGCATGCCGATCTTATCGTTGTTGTTCATGGCCGCAAAAGCCAGTATGGCGCAGAGCTCGGCAATACGTTCGCGCTTGGTCTGCAGGCGTGTGCCGAACAGCCCGGAAGCGCTCATATCCACCAGCAGCATTACCGTAAGCTCGCGTTCTTCTTCGTACACCTTTACAAAAGGATGCCCGAAACGCGCGGTAACGTTGTTGTCGATATGGCGTACATCGTCGCCTTCCTGGTACTCGCGCACCTCGCTGAAGAGCATACCCCGGCCCTTGAATGCCGAATGGTATTCACCGGCAAAGAGCTGGTTCGACAGCCCCCTCGCCTTGATCTCGAGCTTGCGTACTTTTTTTAAAAGGTCCGTTGTTTCCAAAACGTTGCGGGTTTATGGCACTTCAACCGCGTTCAGTATCTCGCGCACGATCATTTCGGTAGTGATGTTCTCGGCCTCTGCCTCGTAGGTGAGCCCGATACGGTGGCGCATAATGTCCATGCATACGGCGCGCACATCGTCGGGGATCACATAGCCGCGGCGCTTGATAAAGGCCATAGCCTTGGAAGCCAGCGCCATATTGATACCGGCACGCGGCGAGGCCCCGAAGCTGATCAGGTCCTTAAAGCGGCCCAGCCCGTATTTATCCGGCGTACGCGTGGCGTATACGATGTCTACGATGTATTTCTCGATTTTTTCGTCCATGTACACCTCGCGCAGAGTGGCACGGGCACGTAAGATATCCTGGGGCGAAACCACTTTTTCCACTTTGGGGAAGGCGCGGTTCACGTTCAGGTTGATGATCTTCTGCTCGTCCTCCGGTGTGGGAAAATCGAGCACCACCTTCAGCATAAAGCGGTCTACCTGTGCTTCGGGCAGCGGGTAGGTACCTTCCTGTTCGATGGGGTTCATGGTGGCCATTACCAGGAAAGGTTCGGGCAGCATAAAGGTATTCTCGCCGATGGTCACCTGGCGTTCCTGCATGGCTTCCAGCAGGGCGCTCTGCACTTTGGCCGGGGCGCGGTTGATCTCGTCGGCCAGTACAAAATTGGCGAAAACCGGTCCCTTGCGGGGATTGAATTCACCCGTTTTCTGGTTGTAGATCACGGTACCCACCAGGTCGGCCGGAAGCAGGTCCGGGGTAAACTGGATACGGCTGAAATGCCCGTCGATACATTGGGAAAGGGACTTGATGGCCAGTGTTTTGGCAAGCCCCGGAACGCCTTCGAGCAGGATGTGCCCATTGCTCAGCAGGGCGATCAGCAGGCGGTCGAGCATATAATGCTGCCCGATGATCACCTTGCCCATTTCGTTCTGTAACGGCACCAGGAATGCCGAATCGCGTTCTATTTTTTCATTGAGTGCGCTGATGTCTGCCATGCTTTTACAAATAAATTGAAGTCAAATATAATGTGTGCATTGATGAAAAAAACCATAAAAAGCCGTTAAAGGCGGGTTAAAACAAATTAGCCGCAGGCGACGGAGGATGGCACGAATTTACTATAATATCCCGGCCCGCAAAATTTTTTACATTCCCCCTGATACCATAAAGAGCGCAGGTATATACGAAGTTAGCGCTCCCGGGAAAAAAGAATTGCCGGGCCATACAATCACTTTATATAAGCAGCCATCCCGGCCGCCGTAACACTCCTTCTTCGTACTGCACCGAAAAGCCTTCAATTATAGGATACGGTAGTTCAGCCGGTCCTGTGCCGCCAGGGGCAGCAGGCAGAAAAGGAGGTTCAGGAGTCTCAGCGGTTTCATAATGCAGCAGGTATAAGGCAAGTATACAGATAAACTCCGGTCTCCTTGCTACACAAAAAGGGGCGTTTAACGCAGTTTTGATGAAAATAACGCTTTTTTAAGGAGAGTTTCGGCGAAATTCATCGAAGACCGCTACCCTGTTCGTCGAAAATCTATTCTAAAACAGGTACTATGTTTTGCAAGTTACCTTTTATACCATAGATTTGTGTCATAAAATTAACCGTATGCAGATCGAAAATAACAAGGCTCAGATGAGGAAGGGAGTTCTGGAACTCTGCATATTGCTTATTCTTTCCCGCAGAGAGGCATATCCTTCCGATATCATTGAGGACCTGAAGAAGATAGGGCTCGAACTTCCCGAAGGCACGGTATATCCCCTGCTCACCCGGCTCAAGAACGACGGACTCCTGGCCTACCGCTGGGAAGAAAGTACCAAGGGACCACCCCGCAAGTACTACAAAGCCACCGGAGAAGGCGCGGCCTTTGCGCTGGAGCTCGACAAGGCCTGGCAGGAGCTTACGCAGAGCATTGAACGTTTACGTGAACAACCGGAATCCACAAATCAAAACGCAACAAACGAACTATGAAGACGACCATAAACATCAGCATCGGCGGTTTTGCCTTTACCGTTGAAGAAGACGCTTACGGCATCCTGAAAGACTACCTCGATGCCGTGGAAAAAGGCTTTGAAAAGGAGAACGGTGGCGACGAGATCCGTAAGGACATCGAGTACCGTATCGTGGAAATTTTCCGGGAACGTCTGCAGGGCAAAGAAGTGCTCGATCTCAGCGATGTACACTATATGATCTCCATCATGGGCGAGCCCTCCATCTACGGGGGCAGTACAGAGACGCGCGAGCAGTACACGGAGAGCAGTGCCCATGTGGACAAACGTTTTTACCGGGACCCCGACAGTAAGGTCCTGGGCGGGGTATGTTCGGGTATTGCCGCTTATTTTAATATAGATCCCGTGTGGATACGGGTGGCCTTCCTGGTGGCCTTTATCGGCTACGGCACCGGCTTCTGGGTATACATCATACTCTGGATAGCCATACCCGAGGCCAAAACTACGGCCCAGAAACTGGCCATGCGCGGTAAGGCGCCCAACCTGAACAACATCAGCAATGCCATAAAAAATGAGCTGAACGACAGCAGGAACAACTGGTCAAAGAATAAAGGCGAATTTGCTACGGCCGGACGTAACTTTATAGGCATTCTGGGCGATATCCTGCGCAAACTGGTCGATTTTACGCTTAAGGTAACCAGGATCCTGCTCAAGATCATTGCCGTCTTTGCCACGCTTACCTGTATCGGTTTCCTGGCCATGCTTACCATGATACTGCTGAACAAGGAAGATGTGAACTTTGGTCCGCTCGAGAACTGGCAGCAGGTAGAGACCTATGTTTTCCAGTCCGGCAGTTATGCGCAGTGGTTCTATATTTCGCTGGTGTTCCTGTTTGCCATACCGCTCATATATCTGCTGTACCGCAGTGTGCTGTACCTGGCCAACAAACGCGGTCATAAGGTGGTGAGCCTGGTCTCGCTGGTGTTCTGGCTCTTTTCGCTCACGGGGGTATCGTATTTTGGCATGGACCTGCTGATGGAATTCAAGCAGCAGGGACAGGTAAGCCAGAGCTACAGCTACCCTTCCGATCCCAGGCAGACCCTGCATATCGTTACGAATGACCGCGACAGCATTTACGACCACGTACAGAGCGACAGCAGCCTGCTGATAAAAGACGTACGCCTCGATATCATTTCGGCCCACCAGGATTCGCTCATACGCATCAAGGTGATCCGCAGCCAGCATGCCCGCACCCGGGCACAGGCCCAGGAAGAGGCCAAGCGCATTACGTACAGCCATCATTTCCAGCCCGGACTGCTGTTCATTCCCTCCTATTTTACCCTGGCACCGCGCCAGAAATACCGCGAACAGGAAGTAGAGGTAGAAGTGCACCTGCCCGACGGACAGGCCGTGCTCCTGGACAAAAGCCTGAGCCAGATACTGAGCGATGTGGAAAGTGACGGACTCGTACTGCAGGAAGACCTGTACGGCTATGTATTACGGATGACCCCCAAAGGCCTGAGCTGTGAGAACTGCCCGGCTGAACTTTTTGAAAAAGCGAAGGAACGGAACGGACCTGATAAAGTGTTCCCGGATACTGTTCCCGACTCGGCAGGCAGCGAGTGATCTGCCTGGTTCATATACATTCTTAATAGTTCGGAGACCGTCCTGCAAAGGCCGGTCTTTTTTTATCCGCGTAAACAGGGCACAAAAAAAACAGGTGCGCGCTGTAAAGCAATCGCACCTGTAACCCTTAACTAACCAACCCTATGAAAAAACTATTTAGATGTGCTAAATAGCTGTGACAAAGGTAAGGCATATTTCGCTTCTGCCAAATGAATAAGAAAATATTAACGTATGGACAATTTTTACAACTCCGTAAATATTACCGCCTTTTTCACCAATATAAAAAACATTAAATCAACATGATAGAAATGTGATCCTTTTAAACTAAAATCAGCAAACTATAATTTTTACATCGAAAAAATTCACATTCACTTAACCTATCTTAACAAATATTTTACATACGGAGCGCTTATCCTACTTACTAAATAGACCAAAGTCATGATAACTGCGGTATCTATACCAAAATTAAGCATTCTCCCGCACATATGCAAAAAACATACATAAAATATTCATAATCATACATTTGAATACAATTGTAAAAATCATGGTTCAGGACTTTTTTAACATGCTGAAAATCCTTGCGATAAGTCATTCTTTTCTTCTATATTTGGCAAAAACCTTCGAATAACACATGCGACCCGCACACATCCTGTTTTCCTGTATCTCGGCAGCCCTTTTACTGGGCAGCGGCTGCACCGAGGATTTCGGCCCCCAGCCTCCGGGCAATGGCTCCGGGATCAGCAATGAACCTATACAGATACAGCCCCCCGACGGCTCTTCGGAAATTTATATCGGAACAAATTACACGTTCAGAAACGATTCCAATGCACCGGTGGATTACGTGGTCCGGGGCATGATCGTGATCCTGGACAGCATTACCACCATTGAGCCGGGCACGGTGATCCACTTTGCCAACCCGGACTGTGGCATACGTACGGCCTATACAGGTGCCCTGTACGCGGCCGGCACCGCCGAAGCCCCTATCCTGCTGCGCGGTGTAGACGACTACCGGGGTTCCTGGCGCGGTATCTTCTTCGGTACCGAACGTTACGAGAACGTGCTTACATACTGCATCATCCGCAATGCGGGCGGGAAAAAGGACCTGAACCTTACCGAGACCGCTGCCGTAGCCATCAACAGCGACGATGAGGCCAACAAGCAAAAGATGCTGCACGTGGAGAACTGTACCATCGAAAACAACAACGGTTTCGGTTTTTTCTGCGGATCGCTCAATGCAAAGATCAGCGGCTTCCTGGGCAATACCCTGGGCGGCAATACGCTCAGTTCCGTGGGCCTGCCCTTTAAATATGCCCATGTGCTCGATGCCTCGAACAATTTTCAGCCCGTGGAAAATCCCAACCAGTACGCCTGGATCTATTTCTACAACGACGGATTTAACCAGAATGTGGACCTGGAAAGTCCGCTTACGCTTAAAAACCTGGGCATCCCCTACCGTTTCAACGGTTCTGAAGGGATCACCATCATCGGCAGCGGTCTTACGATAGAACCCGGCGTATCAGTAGAGTTCGGCATCAATGGCGGTTTTCTTGTAAAGGGCGACGGTTTCCTGCAGGCCGAAGGTACTGCTGCAAAGCCCATCGTGTTCAAGGGCATCAATGGCAACCCGGGCAGCTGGACGGGCATTTCGTTCCAGAACGACCAGCCCTCGAACATACTGCGTTACTGCCATATCGTAGGCGGGGGAAATAAAAAAGCGCCCTGGTGCGACGGACAGGCCAATATTACGCTGGGCGACTGGTTCGGCGGCAATGGCCGGGCTACCGTGGAAAACTGCCACATAGCCGGCAGCGGCGCCTACGGCATCGCCAAAAAAACAGGCTCAGTCCTCACCCAGGGCGGAAATACCTTTACGCTGAACGTTTCGCAGCCCGATATTTACAATTATCAGTAAATTCGCGGTCTTATTCCGATACTTTGTTCAAGATAGCCTGGGCCCCGGATTACCGTTTAGCACTGCCGGAAAACCACCGTTTCCCGATGGAGAAGTACCGGCTGGTACCCGAGCAACTGGTATACGAGAACACACTCAGCGAAGCCCAGTTCTTTCGTCCGCAGCCACTTTCTCCCGAAGGAATGCTGCTGGTACACGACGCAGACTACGTAGAGCGCATGCTCGGCAATACCCTGCACGATAAAGAGCTGCGTGCCATCGGGTTCCCGCGCAGCGAGGCCCTTATACAACGCGAGCGCATCATTATGCAGGGCACGGTAGATGCGGCCCGCCTGGCCCTGGAGCATGGCATAGCCGCCAATTTTGCCGGGGGTACGCATCATGCTTTTGCAGGCCGGGGAGAAGGTTTCTGCCTGATGAATGACTTTGCCCTGGCCGCCACTCACCTGCTGGCCGAAAAACGTATACAAAAGGCCCTGATCTTCGACCTGGACGTACACCAGGGGAACGGCAGCGCGCATATCTTCCGCAATGAGCCGCGGGTATTTACCTTCAGCATGCACGGACGCCACAATTACCCGCACCACAAGGAAAGATCGGATATAGATATAGAGCTGGACGACGGCACCGGCGACACCGAATACCTGGCCCTGACCGCCCGCTGGATCGAAGAGGCCCTGGATACCGCAGAGCCCGACATTGTTCTTTACCTCTGCGGCGTAGATGTGCTGGCCACAGACAAGCTGGGGCGCCTGGCCCTGAGCCGCGAAGGCTGCAAGGAACGCGACCGCCTGGTGCTGAAGGCCTGCTACCGTCACAAAGTGCCCATCTGCTTTGCTTTGGGCGGCGGTTACAGTATGCATATACGCGATATTGTGGAGGCGCATGCCAATACCTTTCGCCTGGCCATGGAAATTTACGGCTGAAAACAAAACAGGCCTGCCTGCAATGCAGACAAGCCTGTTATACTTCACACACAGATAACTGTTCTATCGTCCAAACAACGTGAAACCAAGCGCTGCCTGGAACGTATTGGATTTAAATCGTTGATCGGGTATGCTGCTTTGGTTATTGAGCGAAACAAAATAACGTACGTCTACCGAAAAGCGCCAGATGTTCACACCGGTAAAGAAACCGGCATGCCAGGCCCCGCTTTTCAGCTGGGAGTTTTTCAGGTCGAGCTTGCGCAGGTTCTCGTCGATCATCACCGAATAGGAAGCGGCCGGACCCAGGCGCAGCTGGAACATTTTGGTGTTTATGGGGCGCACCCCGGGAGCGATCACGGCCTGCAGGTAATGCGTATTGAGGCTGCCGCTCTGTGTCGTAAACCCGTCCTGCGAGGTGTAGGTAACTTCGGAGCGGCTGAAGTGATAGTTCACTTCCGGCTGTATGTAAAACATGCCGCCATAACGAAACCAGGCGCCTACCATGGCTCCTCCGTATCCTTTGTAGGTTTTGATCTGGGGGTTATTGATCTGTAAACTGGAAAGGTTGTACCCCGCGTGGGCCCCTGCCCCGAACTTCTGCCCGAAGAGCAGCGAAGCCGGCATACAGGCCAGGAGAACAACCATTACATTTTTTACGCTTTTCATATCCTTCACTTTGTTTATAAAGCGAACGACAAAAGAAAGGAGAAAGTGATGTATTTTTAATTTATTAAGAAAAGGATTATACACAGCACATTGTGAATGACGCACAGGAACAGGCAGTACGGCTTCACCGGCTGTGCTCCCGGCGTACCGGGGAATACAGGCCCCCATTCGTCTAAAAACGTATAGAGAAGAGCGGGGTTATCGGCAGGCCGTTGTTCGAAAAATGTACATATGTGTCCGGCAGGGCCGCCGGAAAATAGTATTTTCGTTAACAAATTCGATACATTGGGAAAGCTGTACATTATACCTACCCCTGTCGGGAACCTGGAGGACATAACACTGCGGGCATTACGTATATTAAAGGAAGTAGACTTTATACTGGCTGAAGATACGCGCACCACGTCCTTTTTACTCCAGCACTACGGCATACAGAAACCCCTGCGTTCCAATCACAAGTTCAACGAGCACAAGGCTTCGGAACACTGGATACAGCAACTGCAGGCAGGCGAAACGGCCGCCCTGGTCTCGGATGCGGGCACACCGGGCATATCCGACCCGGGATTCTTCCTGGTGCGCGCCTGTGTGGAAGCGGGTATCGACGTGGAATGCCTGCCGGGCGCCACGGCCCTGATACCGGCCCTGGTCATTTCGGGCTTCCCTACAGACGCCTTTGTGTTCGAAGGCTTCCTGCCGCATAAAAAAGGCCGTAAGACCGCCTGGGAAAAACTGCTGCACGAAGAACGTACGGTGGCTTTTTACGAAAGTCCGCACCGCCTTATGAAGGCCCTGGAAGAATGTGAGCAGATCCTCGGCCCCGGGCGCCAGGTCTCGGTAAGCCGCGAGATCAGCAAGAAATTCGAAGAGACCGTACGCGGCCCTGTGTCCGACGTAAAAAAACACTTTGCGGAAAAAGGAGTGAAAGGCGAATTTGTGATCATTGTAAAAGGTATTTCGAAAAAGGATAAAAAAGACGATTGAAGCTCGATACGTCCATAGCCTACCTCAAAGGCGTCGGTCCGCGTAAGGCCGACGTGCTGAAGACCGAAGCCGGCATACATACCCTTGCCGACCTGCTGGAGTATTACCCTTACCGGCATGTGGACCGTACCCGTTTTTACACCATACGCGAACTGAGCGAGGACCTGCCCTATGTGCAGCTGCGCGTACGCGTGAAAGAGGTGGAAATGGTAGAGAAAGGCCGCATGAAACGCCTGGTGGCCCGTGTGGTGGACCCGACCGGACAAATGGAGCTGGTATGGTTCCAGGGCATTAAATGGATGAAGGACATGATACGGCCCGGCGCCGATTATCTTGTATTCGGGAAGGTTACAAGCTACAAGGGTGTATACAATATGGCACATCCCGAGCTGGAACCGCTTTCCGAAAAATCGGTACGGAATGCCCTGGGCATGCATCCCATGTACAACAGCACCGAAAAAATGAAATCGGCCTTCCTGGACAGCAAAGGTATCGGCCAGCTTATAGAACTGCTGTTCCAAAGCCTTTCCGAGCCCATTCCCGAAACCCTGCCACCCTATGTGACGCAGATCATGAAAATGCCTTCGAAGGCCGAAAGTCTGCGCGCCATACACAAGCCCCGCAATACCGAGGAGCTGAACAAGGCCCTGTTCCGGCTCAAGTTCGAGGAGCTTTTTTACGTTCGCCTGCGCCTGCTGATGCAGAACCGCGTGCGTAAGAATACCTGGAAAGGCTATCCTTTCAGCCAGGTGGGCGAGCTCTTCAATACCTTCTACAACCATCACCTGCCCTTTCAGCTTACCAATGCCCAGAAACGCGTCATCAAAGAAGTGCGCTTCGATACCTCCACCGGCAAGCACATGAACCGCCTCATCCAGGGCGATGTGGGCAGCGGCAAGACCATCGTGGCCCTCATGGCCATGCTGCTGGCGGCCGACAACGGATTCCAGGCCTGCCTTATGGCTCCTACCGAAATACTGGCACAGCAGCACCATAAAGGATTACAGGAACTTTTACAGCCCATGGGCATTGAAGTAGGTCTGCTTACCGGCAGCACGAAACAGAGCGAACGCAAACGCCTGCACGAAGCCCTGCAGAATGGCTCGTTACGCTTCCTGGTAGGTACCCATGCCATTATTGAGCCGGCCGTAAAATTTGCCAACCTGGGACTGGCCGTCATCGATGAGCAGCACCGCTTCGGCGTGGCACAGCGGGCACGTATCTATACCAAAAATATACAGCCGCCGCATATACTGGTGATGACCGCCACCCCCATACCGCGTACCCTGGCCATGACCCTGTACGGCGAGCTGGACGTAAGCGTGATCGACGAACTGCCGCCCGGACGTAAACCCGTGATCACCCGCCATATGTACGATAACCGCCGCCTGGAAATGTTCGGCTTCCTGCGGAAAGAGATCGAAAAAGGGCGCCAGGCCTATATTGTGTACCCGCTGATCGAAGAAAGTGAAAAGCTGGACCTGAAACACCTCGAAGACGGTTACGAGTCCATCAAAAGAGAGTTCCCGGAATATAGGCTGAGCATTGTGCATGGCCGTATGACCTCTGCGGCCAAGGATTTTGAGATGCAGCAGTTCCTGCAGAAAAAGACCCAGATCATGGTAGCCACCACGGTGATCGAGGTGGGCGTGAACGTACCCAATGCCAGCATCATGGTCATCGAGAATGCCGAACGCTTCGGACTCTCACAGCTGCACCAGTTGCGCGGACGCGTGGGACGCGGGGCCGACCAGAGCTTTTGTATACTCATGACCGATTACAAACTGAGCGAGGAAGGCCGCACCCGCATGCAGACCATGGTACGCACCAATGACGGGTTCGAGATCGCCGAAGTAGACCTGCAGCTGCGCGGGCCGGGCGACACCGAAGGCACCCGCCAGAGCGGTATGCTCGACCTGAAGCTGGCCGACCTGGCCAAAGACCAGAAAATACTGGGCCTGGCCAATGATATTGCCGAAAAGATCCTGGAAAAGGACCCGGCACTCAATGCCTCCGAGAACCAGGTGCTGAAGCTGGAATTACAGCGCCGCAGCGCAGGACGCACCATGTGGAGCAAAATATCTTAGCTTTTGGGATTTATTGCGTGCTTTCTATTCAATGTATTTTGCAAAAATTAGCAGTATTTGGGAAACCGGGACCTTTTTTTGGCGTTACTTTGTATAAAACTATGACGATTATGAAAGCGAGAATGATGTTAGGAGCAGTGGCCATTGCGGCCGTGTTTACAGCCTGTAAGAAAGAGAATTCCGATCCCACTCCGGCAGAGGCCTTTGAGACCATCAGCAAGGGCGAATGGCAGGTGCAGTATTTTTTCGACGATAACGACGAGACCTACAAATTCCAGGGCTATGTGTTCACCTTTAACAGCAATGGCACGGTAACGGCCGTAAATGGCACCGAAACGGTTAACGGTACCTGGACCACCAGCATCGACGACAGCCAGACCAAGCTGTACCTGAATTTCAACAATTCGGCCCTGTTCGATGAGCTGAACGACGACTGGCATGTGAAAGAGCTGAGCGCCACCAAGATCGTGACCGACGATGTAAGCGGCGGTAATGGCGAGACCGATTACCTTACCTTCCAGAAAATTTAATTTTACTGTAAATACATACAGGAAAGCGCCGGATCGGGCGCTTTTTCTATTTTTAACCCATGCAAAACAGTGCCCGCCTGAATATCCGTATGCAGTGGACCATCACCCTGGCCGGGCTGCTGCTTTTCGGCATCAAAATATGGGCCTGGTACCTGACAGGTTCGGTAGCCGTACTTACCGATGCCCTGGAAAGTACGGTGAATATCGTGTCGGCCTTCCTGGGCCTGTACAGCCTGTATCTTTCAGCCAAACCGAAGGACACGGACCATCCCTACGGGCATGGCAAGGTAGAGTTTGTTACCTCGGCCATCGAAGGCACCCTGGTCTTTGCCGCCGGGGTACTGATCATTACCGAAGCGATACAGCACCTGCGCAGCCCGCAACTGCCCCGGGCCCTCGACACCGGCATCTGGCTGCTGCTGGTTACAGCCCTGGTCAATTACCTGCTGGGCATGTTCGCCATACGTACCGGCCGCAGAAACAGTTCCCTGGCCCTGGTATCCGGCGGGAAACACCTGCAGACGGACACCTGGTCTACCCTGGGCATCAGCACCGGGCTGCTGGTAATGCATTTTACGTCCATTCCCTGGCTCGACCCGCTCATTGCCATTCTTTTCGCCTGCATCATACTGTATACGGGCTATAAGATCATCCGGGAGTCGCTGGCGGGCATCATGGACGAGGCCGATGAGAAGCTGCTGCAGAACGTGGTGGGTATGCTGCAGCAGAAACGCCGTTCTAACTGGATCGACCTGCACAACCTGCGTATCATCAAGTACGGAGGTACCCTGCATCTCGACTGTCACCTTACCGTGCCCTGGTATTTCAATGTGAACGAGGCCCACGAAGAAGTGGCCCTGCTCGAACAGACGGTTGCACAGCATTTCAGCAACAGCGTGGAACTTTTTGTGCATGTGGACGGCTGTATGGAATTTTCGTGCCGGCTCTGTCATAAGAGCGACTGTACAGTGCGGCAGCATGCTTTTGAGCGGGAGGTGTACTGGACCATCCGCAATATTTCCACCAACCGCAAACACCAGCTGGAAGTTAATGAATAAATATTCATGAAAAAAGCTCCATGCCACTCTCTGTCTACTGTTCCTGTAGACTTTAACCACAAGTTCTCCACCCGGGAGAACCTTTGCATATTACAAAGATTGCTTACCTTTGCAACAGTTTTGAAATTCGATTTATGAGAAGGATCTATCTGGATAACGCGGCCACCACACAGCCCCATACCGAAGTACTGGAAGCGATGAAGGCCTGCATGGACAGCTGCTGGGGAAATCCCTCGTCCATACATGCCTACGGCCGCGAAGCACGCACCATTATAGACCGGGCCCGCCGCCAGGTGGCCGAGCTGGTAGGTGCTGCTCCTGCCGAAATATTTTTCACCTCGGGTGGTACCGAGGCCAACAACCTGGCCCTGCGCCAGACCGTACGTTCGCTGGGTGTGAAACGGGCCATCACCAGTCCTACCGAGCACCATGCCGTGCTGCATACCCTGGAGGAAATGGCACACAACGGCGAAGTGGAGCTGCTGCTGGTGCATATTGACCAGGAAGGCCGGGTAGACCTTACCCACCTGGAAGAGCTGCTGAAAGACCAGCCCCGGACACTGGTCTCACTGATGCACGCCAACAACGAGATCGGCACCCGCCTGCCCCTGGACAGGGTCTCTGAGATATGCAGGCAATACGGGGCCTACCTGCACAGCGATGCGGTACAGACCATGGGACACTACCGTTTTAACCTGAGCGGCCAGTACCTCCAGTTCACCAATTGCGCCGCACATAAATTCCACGGGCCCAAAGGCATAGGCTTCTGCTATATCGACAGTAAGGTACAGATACACCCCCTGATCACCGGCGGGGCCCAGGAGCGCAATATGCGTGCCGGCACCGAGAACCTGTACGGGATCGTGGGCCTGGCCAAGGCTATGGAGATCGCCCACCGCGATATGGAAAGCGATGCCACCTACGTACGTTCTCTGAAGGACCGTATGGCCGCACAGCTGCGCGAACGCATCCCGGGACTGGAATTCAACGGCGATATCGGGCCGGACAGCCTGTACACCGTGCTGAACGTACTGCTGCCCGAATCGGAGGCCAGCGATATGGCACTCTTTAAGCTGGATATACAGGGGATAGCCGCCTCCGGCGGAAGCGCCTGCAGCAGCGGCAGCAATGTGGGCTCACACGTGATCGGGGCCATTCGTCCGGGTACGCCGCGCTCTTCGGTACGCTTCTCCTTCAGCCGTTTCAATACGGCCGACGAGATCGACTACGCCGTAGAAATACTCGAAAAAATGTTCGTCCCCGCAGGCTTACATGCCTGATCGTAAAAAACTGTGCTTATCCTGCTATTAAATAGGGTATAATTCAAAAACTTTTATACCTTTGCAGGCTCTTAAAAAAATATTTTTTCCATCAGATGGCAAAAAAGAAAGAAACGTCAGCAGCCGTAGCCGGCGAATTATCGGTAGAAGAAAAACTTCGTGCCTTATATGATCTTCAGCAAATTGACTCCAAAATTGACCGTATACGTACCGTACGCGGCGAGCTTCCCCTGGAAGTGGAAGACCTGGAGGATGAGATCAGCGGACTGCAGACCCGCCTGGACAAGCTGAAAGCGGAGGTGAAAGGTTTCGAGGAAGAGATCTCCAAGCGTAAGCAGCAGATCAAAGACTCACAGGGACTGATCAAAAAGTACGAAACGCAGCAGACCAATGTGCGTAACAACCGTGAGTTCGATTCCCTGTCGAAGGAGATCGAGTTCCAGACCCTGGAAATTCAGCTGTCGGAAAAAAAGATCAAGGAAGCTACCTACAAGATCGAGGATAAAAAGAAGATCATAGCCGACGTTACCCGCAAGCTGGACGATCGTAAGCAGGACCTGGACCATAAGAAATCCGAGCTGGACGATATCGTTTCCGAAACACAGAAAGAAGAAGAAGGTCTCATCGAAAAAAGCGCCGAATATGCCGGCCATATCGAAGAGCGCCTGCTCACTGCCTACCAGCGTATCCGCAAGGGTGCCACCAATGGCCTGGCCGTGGTTTCTATCGAGCGTGACGCCTGCGGAGGCTGCTTCTCTAAAATTCCGCCGCAACGCCAGCTGGACATCGCACAGCGCAAAAAGATCATCGTTTGCGAACACTGCGGACGCGTACTGGTTGACGTAGTGCTGGCCAGCGAAGAAGAAGACAAGATCAAACGCCTGGTGCACGCTTAAGCATTTTTTTGGAGTGCTGTTCTTGTGCAGCCCGTCTTTTTTTTGTAAATTTGGGTTTTACTATCACCTTATAATTTCAAGAAACAATGGGAAATTTTTCATCACCAAAGGACAGCGAAAAAACGACGAAGCGCAAAAATACAGGCAAGACACCCGGCCTGAAAAGCAATCCGGGCTTGTATAAACCACTGGAAGCCTTTGCATGGGAAGATGCATCGGACGCCGAGATCAGAGAAAATTCGATCGCTGCATACCGCAAATACGCTTTTTGATCTGTTGCAGCAGAGAACTATATTTGTAAAGGAGGTATCATGTACCTCCTTTTTTTATGAGTTTACCACACCCACCACCTTATACAGAAGCTCTGCCGGAGCCCGCGTGACCCGGATTACAACCGGATCACCTTTCCCGAACATGTACATGAAATTCATATCCGGGGACTGAATGTAAGCCAGCCGGCGCCTGTATTTTTTATGACAGAAGCTGCGCGCGAAAAATTCGGCACATAATTACAGTACATGCAGCACCAGTCCCTTCAGGTACTCGCCTTCGGGATGATAAATGGACACGGGATGGTCGGGGCTCTGTTCCAGGCGGTGCACAATGCGTATCTCCCGTCCGCACTCCAGGGCCGCGGAGTATACCGTACTGCGGAACAGCTCGTACTCCACTACCTGCGAGCAGGAAAAGGTAAAGAGCAGTCCGCCCGGTTTAATGGCCCTGAGGGCGGCCAGGTTGATGCGCTTATAGGCCTGGATGGCATTGTGCCGTGCTTTGAGCGACTTGGCAAAGGCCGGGGGGTCGAGCACGATGATATCAAAATCGTTCGACACACTGCGCATGTATTGCACGGCATCGGCAGATACGGACTGGTGCGGGGCATTTTTCAGCCCGTTCAGTTCCAGGTTACGTTCCAGCAGTTGCAGGGCAAAATCAGAGCTGTCGACCGAAACCACTTCGGAGGCACCACCTTTCAGTGCGGCCAGGGAAAAGCCGCCCGTATAGCAAAAGGTATTCAGCACACGTTTACCGCGGGCATAGCTTCCGAGCAGGGCCCGGTTCAGACGCTGGTCAAGGAAAAACCCGGTTTTCTGCCCTTTTACAAAGTCGATCTCGTAACGGATGCCGTTCTCCATGATCACGCCTTCCTGCGAACCGTTCTCACGCTCGTGCGTACTGCGGAACACAATGTTCTTCAGTCTGCTGCCCAGGCAATGTTCCAGGGCCTGCTGTATCTCCGCACGGAAATGTTCAATGCCTTCGTTATGGAACTGGGCCACCACTACCCCGTCGTAATAGTCGCATACCAGTCCGGGGATGCCGTCGCCCTCCCCGTGCACAAGGCGGAAACAGTTACTGTCATCACTATCCGTAAAACCCAGGCTATGCCGGTATTCCAGGGCCTGTACAAAGCGTTCGTTCCAGAATCCCGGCCCGGGTTCCGTATCGGTACGGCTCAGTACGCGTACGGCGATGGAGGCATTGCCCCAGTAACCCCAGCAGATAAAATTGGAGCGGGCGTCACTTACGCGCACCAGGGTACCTTCGCGCAGGCGCTGCGCCTTATTGATGGCCCCGCTGAAGATCCAGGGGTGAAAACGCGAGGCTGCGGTTTCCTTACCGGGCTTTAATACTATATTTTCCATAAAGAAGCGCAAAGATAGCCAAAACATGCAGCTATGCCGCAAGGCTTTAAATTCAGGTTAAGGGGTTAATAACTCTTACAAAAAACAGGGGTCTGCTTCAAAGCTTTTTAGTAGCTTCGTACCCGAATCATTTACCTGCAAAAATCATGGCAAAAGTGCATAATTTCTCGGCCGGACCGGGAATTTTACCGCAAGAAGTATTAAAACAGGCATCCGAAGCCGTACTGAACTTTGACAACCTGGACCTTTCGCTCCTGGAGATCTCGCACCGCAGCGCAAGTTTTGAGCGCGTAATGACCGAAGCCCGCGCCCTGGTGCTGGAACTTATGGGCCTTTCGGCAAATGAGTACGAAGTATTGTTCCTGCAGGGCGGAGCCAGCATGCAGTTTTACATGGTTCCCCTGAACCTGCTGTCACCGGACGGTACCGCCGCTTATGTAAATACCGGCGAATGGGCCCGCCGCGCCATCAAGGAAGCCAGGCTCGTGGGAAACACCCGGGTACTTGCCAGCAGCGAAGAAGAGAACTTTACGTATATCCCTAAAGAATACGATATCCCCGCAGACATCGACTACCTGCACATCACCAGCAATAACACCATTTTCGGTACACAATACCATACCTTCCCCGAAACTTCGGCCACACTGGTATGCGATATGAGCTCGGACATTTTCAGCCGCCGTATGGACTTCAGCCGTTTCGGACTGATCTATGCAGGTGCGCAGAAAAACATGGGTCCGGCCGGCGCCACACTGGTTGTTGTACGTAAGGACCTGCTGGGCAAAACGGGACGTACCCTGCCCACCATGCTCGATTACCAGGTGCACATCAAGGGCGAAAGTATGTACAATACCCCGCCCGTGTTCGCCGTCTACGTGTCGTACCTTACCCTGCTCTGGCTCAAGAACAACGGCGGACTGGAACATATGGAAAAAGTGAACCGCGAAAAGCAGGAAACATTCTATGCCGAGGTAGACAGCAACCCGATGTTCAAGGGTACCGCCAACCCGGAAGACCGCAGCTGGATGAATGCCACCTTTGTGCTTACACAGCCGGAGCTGGACGAACATTTTGCGGCCATGATCAAAGAAGCGAACATCAGTCAGCTGAAAGGCCACCGCAGCGTAGGCGGGTACCGTGCCAGCATGTACAATGCCCTGCCGCTCGAAAGTGTAAAAGTACTCACTTCGGTAATGAAAGAATTTGCCGTAAAATTCGGATAGACCAACACAATGGGAAAGATCATTTTAGCCAACGACGGTATTGATGCTGCCGGAAAAGCCATCCTCGAAAAAGAAGGACACACCGTACTTACCGATAAGGTAGCCCAGGAAGAACTGGCCGGCTTTATTAACGATAAACAGGTAGCAGCCCTGCTGGTACGCAGCGCCACCAAGGTACGCAAGGATATTATCGACGCCTGCCGGGGCCTGGACATTATCGGACGTGCCGGGGTAGGTATGGACAATATAGACGTGGCCTATGCCCGCGAACAGGGTAAGACCGTGCTGAATACGCCGGGAGCTTCGTCTCAGAGTGTGGCCGAACTGGTGTTTGCCCATCTTTTCGGGGTAAGCCGCTTTATCGGCGATGCCGCCCGCGAAATGCCCCTGCATGGCACTACGAAATTTAATGATCTGAAGAAAGTATATTCCAATGGTTTTGAGCTGAAAGGGAAAACCCTGGGTATTATCGGGTTCGGACGCATCGGGCAGAGTACCGCCACTATGGCCCTGGGCCTGGGCATGAACGTGCTGCCTTTTGATCCCAGTGTGAACGAGGTGACCCTGGAGCTGGATTTTTTTCATACGGAGGATACATTCAGCATCGAGTATAAGACCGTGGCCCTGGAAGAAGTTTTCCGCAAGAGCGATTTCATTACGGTGCATGTACCGGGCACCAAAGATGGCAAAGCCCTCATCGGCAAAGAAGAGATCGAAATGATGAAACCCGGCGTGGTACTTGTAAATACTGCCCGTGGCGGCGTGATCGATGAAAATGCCCTGCTGGACGGACTGAACAGCGGCAAAGTAGGTTTTGCCTGCCTGGACGTATTCGTGAACGAGCCTTCTCCGATGGAGGCCCTGCTGAAACACCCGAGAGTAAGCGCTACGCCACATATCGGGGGCAGTACCCGCGAAGCCCAGGAACGTATAGGCATAGAACTGGCTACCCTGGTCGCCGCCGCTTTATAAGCAAGCTTATTTGTTAGTATATACGATAAACGGTCTCTGTAACGGGGCCGTTTTTTTATTTCCCGCATCTAATATCCTATCACCATGGTAGAATAGAACCGGGAAGAAGAAACCTTTACCCCTGCACGCATCGCCGGATTTGATGTAAAAATCATGGATGTAATCCGTAATTATTCCGGCACCGAAAAAGGGACCTTAAAACAGGATGCCTGTACGATTGTGCATAAGAGCATATCCAGGCTTATTTTTAGTATATTTATAGTCTGAATCCGAATTGGATAAAGCATCACAGGTCGGTTTTATTGTACCGGGCTGAAAAAAGTTCGTCGAAACGTTTCGACGAATTTTTAGCCGTTTTTTTGCATTTTTAGCTTCTGCATGCATTAACATATTTTAAATATTACTACATTTGCTTCACCAAACAATAGATTACAACTTAGGACCAGAGCATTGATTTTTGTTTTTCATAAACTAACAATTACGTAAGCAAGGTTTCTGGGCTGGTCCTAACGTAATCTATCTTTCCCCCTCATTACTCCATAAATGTATTTAGTCCTTTATTTCAGCGGCAGTCTTATAAAAGCCCGTTATTCTCCCGCATGTACATATAAACACGTATACCGCATGCCATGCACGCATACGGGTATGATCTGCTGATTACTGATCCCGGGACAGGAAGTATCTATGCTTCTTCCATCGTAAAAAAACTGAATGCCACACTGCCATACTTACGGGTCTGGTTCCAGTGCGGGTGTTCTTCGTAGCTTACCCGGCTGCTGTGTTCCAGCACAAACCATCCGCCTTCGCTCAGCAGGCCGTTCTGCAATATAATATCGGGCAGCTGCCCGGCTCCTTCCATATCGTAGGGCGGATCGGCAAAGACCAGGTCGTACTGTGTCCCCGGCGATTCCAGGAAGGCAAATACATCCCTGCGCAATACCCGCATCTGTTTCAGCTCCAGGCGGTCGGCATTCTGCTGTATGGCCCTGCAGTGTGCGGGTTCTATATCCACCGAAGTCACCGAAGCGGCCCCGCGCGACACGAACTCAAAGCTGATGGAACCGGTGCCCGCGAACAGGTCCAGCACTTTCAGCCCCTCGAATTCCACCAGGTTCTGCAACACATTGAAGAGCCCGGTCTTTGCAAAATCGGTCGTAGGTCTGGCTTTCAGGTTTTTGGGCAGTTCGAGCCTGCGTCCTTTGAGACTTCCGGTAATAATGCGCATGGTTATTCAAACATATCTTTCATCCGGTTAAAGAAGCTGCTGCCTTTGGCGGAATCGGCGCCCGGCTGGAAGTTCGGTGAAGTACGGATCTTCTCGAGCAGTTGTTTTTCCTCCTTGCTGAGGTTCTGGGGGGTATATACGTAAACGGTCACGAACTGGTCTCCGTGCCGGTATCCCTGCATCGAAGGCAGACCTTTTCCTTTCAGCTTGAACACTTTTCCGCTCTGTGTACCGGCCGGCACCTTTATTTTGGCCTTACCGGTGAGGGTCGGTATCTCCGCTTCGGTGCCCAGGGCCGCATCGGCAAAGTTCAGGTTCAGGTTGAAATAGATGTTCTCGTTATCGCGCATGAAATACTCGTGCTCCTGTTCCTCGATCACGATATACAGGTCGCCGGGTACGCCGCCGCGGGCACCCATATTTCCTTTCCCGGCCACGTTCAGTTGCATGCCTTCGGCCACGCCGGCAGGTATTTTCAGCTCGAGCAGTTCTTCGCCGCGCACCACGCCGTCGCCATAACATTTGGTACACTTGTCGGTGATGATGCTTCCGGTACCGCCGCAGGTCGGGCAGGGCGAGGAGGTCTGCATACGGCCCAGGAAGGTCTGGGTGATCTGCGTGACCGTTCCCTGGCCGTGGCAGGTGGAACAGGTGGTGGCTTTGCCGCTTTTGGCCCCCGTACCGTGACAGGCGTCGCAGCTGATGTTCTTGTTGATCTTGATCTTTTTGGTGACCCCGGTGGCAATTTCCTCCAGTGTAAGCTTTACCTTGATGCGGATATTGGAACCGCGGTTCACCTGGCGTCCGCGCTGACGGGAACCTCCTCCGAAACCGAAGGCATCGCCGAAGATATCCCCGAAATGTTCGAAGATATCGTCCATGTTCATTCCCTGGCCGCTGAACCCGCCGCCATTGCCTGCCGCTCCGCCTACGCCCTGGTGACCGAAACGGTCGTACCGGGCCTTTTTATCGGGATCGCTGAGCACTTCGTAGGCTTCGGCCGCTTCCTTGAATTTTTCTTCAGCCACCTTATCGCCCGGGTTCTTGTCGGGGTGATACTGGATGGCCTTCTTGCGGTACGCCTTTTTTATTTCGTCGGCCGAGGCGGTCTTTGCTACCTCCAGCACTTCGTAATAATCTCTTTTTGCCATATGGGTTCTGATGTGATTTATTGGCCTACCACTACTTTGGGAACGCGGATCACGGAGCCGTTCAGGGTGTATCCTTTTTCGGCACAGTCAATGATCTTCCCTTTCTGTTCCGCGGCAGGGGCCGGGATCTGGGCAATGGCATCGTGAATATCAGGGTTAAAGTCCTCGCCGATCACCTGCATTTCTGCCAGGCCTTTGGATTGCAGCACATTGCGCATCTTTTTAAAGATCAGGTCCACACCTTCGCGCAGGGCCTGTACGTCGGCAGCACTTTCGATCGACTTTTCGGCACGGTCCAGGTCATCGAGCACTGGCAAAATGGCAAGAAACACGTCCTGACCTGCCGTTTTGACATATTCCAGGCGTTCGCGCGCCGTTCTTTTCTTCAGGTTCTCAAAATCGGCATACAAGCGTAAGAACTTATCGTTCATTTCCTGGTACATGGCCTCGTAATCGGGTCCGGCCTCCGCAGCAGCAGCGGTTGTGTCCTGTTCCTGCGCATTGCTGTCTCCCTGTTCCGGGACTTCGTTCATTTCGGTCTCTCCTGTATTTTTTTGCTCTTCGTTCATTACGTTCATTCCGTTTCGGATAATGGAAACAAAATCCTTACCAATTCCGCCCGTACTGACAAATTGACAAAGAAACCCGAATTCTTCCGCGGCCCTTTTACTTTTGCCGGGGAACCCATAGCTTTGCCCTGTGAAAAAATATGCAAATTATATCCTGCTGGGCCTGGCCCTGGCCACTTTTATCGGCAGCATACTCTATACACAGCTGCGGTCCGGCGGAAAACCCGCGGGCAAGATACCCAAAGGCGCGGTAGCCGCCGATATAGCCCTGCCCGACCGGAACGGCAAAGAGCGCAGCCTGAGCGAGCTGCGGGGTAAGCTGGTACTGATCGATTTCTGGGCAGCCTGGTGCCGTCCCTGCCGTAAGGAAAACCCGCATGTGGTAAGTGCCTGGCTCGAGTTCCGCGATAAGCAGTTTAGCGATGGCAAAGGCTTTGAGGTGTATTCCGTATCGCTCGATGAAGACCGCAATGCCTGGATAAATGCCATACAGAAAGACGACCTGGCCTGGGAATACCATGTGTGCGACCTGAAAGGCTGGGAAAGTCCGGCAGCACGCATTTACGGCGTAGACCGCATCCCGATGAATTTCCTGGTGAACGGCGAAGGGAAGGTGATCGCCGAAAACCTCCGCGGCCGCGAACTGCACGATTTCTTAGAGAACCGTATACGGCAGTAGTGCATACAAAAACGTACACACCAACTGCCTGCATACGATCTTCTCCCCTCTATAACAAAACATTTGTATCTTATTTCACACGTGTGATCTTGGCTCCGATGGCATTCAGGCGCTCGTCGATACGTTCGTAACCACGGTCGATCTGGTCCACACTGTGGATGGTACTTTTGCCTTCGGCTGAAAGGGCTGCGATCAGCAGGGCCACACCGGCACGGATATCCGGCGAGCTCATGGTGATGCCCCTCAGCGGGTACTTGCGGTCGATACCGATCACCGTGGCCCGGTGCGGGTCACACAGGATGATCTTGGCGCCCATGTCGATGAGCTTGTCTACGAAGAACAGGCGGCTTTCGAACATTTTCTGGTGTATGAGCACACTGCCCTCGGCCTGGGTGGCCACTACCAGCACAATGCTCATAAGGTCGGGTGTAAAGCCGGGCCAGGGCGAATCATATACCGTAAGTATGGAGCCGTCGATAAAGGTATCGATGGCATAGGATTTCTGCTGCGGGATAATGATATCGTCATTGGTATGCACCATGCTGATGCCCAGGCGTTCGAACACTTTGGGAATGATACCCAGGTTCTCGAAGCTTACGTTCTTTATGGTGATCTCACTCTGGGTCATAGCGGCCAGGCCGATAAAGGAACCGATCTCGATCATATCGGGCAGGATGCGGTGTTCCACGCCGCCCAGTTCGCTTACTCCCTCAATGGTGAGCAGATTGGAACCGATACCGCTGATCTTGGCGCCCATACCGTTGAGCATTTTGCAGAGCTGCTGCACATAAGGCTCGCAGGCTGCGTTGTATATCACCGTTTTACCTTTGGCCATTACGGCGGCCATTACAATATTGGCCGTGCCGGTCACCGAGATCTCGTCCATATGGATATAGGCTCCGGCCAGCTTTTTGGCGGTTACGGTAAAACTTTCGGTCTCGTTGTCGTATTCAAATTCGGCGCCCAGGTCCTTAAACCCGAGAAAATGCGTATCCAGGCGACGGCGGCCGATCTTATCCCCCCCGGGTTTGGGAATGAAACCACGGCCGAAACGGGCCAGCAGCGGCCCCAGCAGCATTACCGAGCCACGCAGCTTGGATGCCTTTTCCACAAAGGCAGGCGAAAAAATATAGTCGAGGTCGATCTCGTCAGACTGGAACTCATAGGTGTGGTCGCCGCTTTTACGGACCTTAACGCCCATATTGGCCAGGATATCGATCAGCTTGTTCACGTCCAGGATATCCGGTATATTGGCAATGGTCACCTTCTCTTTGGTCAGCAGTACGGCGCTCAGCACCTGCAGGGCCTCGTTCTTGGCCCCCTGTGGAGTGATCTCGCCTCTCAGTTTATGTCCTCCTTCAACAATGAAACTACTCATATCAGCATTTTTTTTGAATTGTATAAAAGTACAACCCCGGCGCCAAAAGGATATGAAAAAACGGAAAAGAATTACAGGCAGATTGTTAATAATTCGGTCACAGCCGGGCGCATTCCGGGCGGCTGCATACGGAGCGGCATAAGTGCGGCCGGGGTATATGCAATGTGTTTTTACTGTGTATATTTGTGACATGGCACGTTTTATTGCACCTTCGGTATTATCGGCAGATTTCGCCCGCCTGGGCACTGATATTGAAATGATTAACCAGAGCGAGGCCGACTGGTTCCACGTAGATATTATGGACGGACGTTTCGTGCCGAACATTTCCTTCGGGTTCCCCGTGATGGAAGCCCTGAAAAAGCACGCGGCCAAACTGCTGGACGTGCACCTGATGATCGAGGAACCGCTGAAATACGTAGACGAGTTCGTGGCGGCAGGAGCCGGGATACTCACCGTGCACTGGGAGGCCGACCGCCATATACACCGCACGGTACAGGCTATACACAAGGCCGGGGCCAAAGCCGGTGTGGCCATTAACCCGGGTACTCCCGTGCATATGGTGCAGGACATTATCCGGGATGCAGACATGATCCTGCTCATGAGCGTAAACCCCGGCTTCGGCGGACAAAGCTTTATCGGGAACACCTATGCCCGCCTCGAAGAGCTGAACGCCCTGCGCAATGCGCGTAACCCCGAATGCTGGATCGAGATCGACGGCGGAGTGAACGATAAGAACGCTCCCGAACTGGTACGCCTGGGCGCCGATGCCCTGGTGGCCGGCAATTATGTTTTTAAAGCTGAAGACCCGCACGAGGCCATTAAACGCATCAAAGCCGCTTGAGAAAACCGCTGGCCATATTCCTGCTTGTGCTGTTGCCCTTTCAATGGACAGCCGCCCCGGCACTGGCCAGGCAGAAACAGCTCAACTTTAAAAAGCAGTTCAAAAAATGGCTGCGCGAACACTGGCAGGAGCTGCCCGTACAGACCTTTTCCGGCGAGATACTGGAACAGGTCTCCTGGATCGAACCCCACGAATTTGAGTACCGCGGCGACATGTACGATGTGGTAAACGAAAATACCGGCGAAGATGGTAAACGCAGCCTGGTATGTGTAAAAGACGATATGGAAAAGAAACTGAAGAAGCAGTTCCGCTCCTGTGCCGGCGGCAAGGGCAAGTACCCTGCCGACACCAGCTTTTCCGTATATGCACTCAGCGATTCTTTTCGTATAGCCATCCGGCATTCCTGTGAAGAAATATCGTATACACCTTATTTTCCCGTTTTTTCACGCAAGGAGATCCGCTCCTCTTTTCGTCCCCCGGAGTTACGTATATACATTATAGCAAGCCTGTATCAAGGCTGATATGTTATTTTAGTATAAACATTATTCTATCCGGATGAAAAAAATTTTACTTGGATGGGTATGTGCGTTATGCACCCTGTCCCTTCATGCTCAAAAGACAAAAATACAGGTACTGGATGCACATACACAGGATGTAGTGCCCTACGCCACCATCGACAAACTGAAAGACCCCGGCATACAGCCTGGGAGAACCTACAGCGACAACAACGGCGAAGCAGAGCTGGAACCCGGCAGGTATATGATCTCCTCCGCTTTTTACCAGGCAAGCACCACAGAGGTACCGGCCGGCCATAAAGGCGTTTACCGGGTATACCTGTCTGCCTACAACAATGCGCTGGGACCGGTTACCATCTGGTCGGGCCGCGGCACCCAGGAGGGGGATGCCTTTGCGCAGCAGATCGAGGTGATACCCGCCCGTGAAATTGCAGCGGCGTCTCAGCCCACCAGTGCCGAGCTGCTTTCGCAAAGCGGTAAGATTTTTGTACAGAAAAGTCAGCTGGGCGGCGGCAGTCCCGTTATGCGCGGCTTTGAAGCTTCGCGCGTGCTGTTCGTGATCGACGGGGTACGCCAGAACAATGCCATTTACCGCGCCGGGCACCTGCAGAACGTACTGCGCATCGATAATTCCATACTGGACCGGGTGGAACTGGTGTATGGTCCTTATTCAACGGCCTATGGCAGCGACGCCCTGGGCGGGGTAATGCATTTCTATACGAAAAACCCGGCGCTCAGTATCGATAAAAAGTTCGGTACCTCGGGTAATGCCTACCTGCGCTACAGCACGGCCTACAATGAGAAGACCGGGCATTTCGACATCAACCTGGCCGGCAAAAATTTCGGTTCGCTTACCTCGGTCACCTTTTCCCATTTCGGCGATCTGGTCCAGGGCAATATCACGCCCAGGAACAGTCCGCGCTACTGGGACCGTACCTTTACCGTAAAGCGCATCAACGGGCAGGACAGCGCCGTGGCCAATGCCAATACCAACCGGCAGACCGGCAGCGGCTATTACCAGTACGACCTGCTGCAGAAATTCCGGGTAAAGGGAAAACGCTCCGATCATGTGGTGAACCTGCAATATTCCAACAGCAGCAATGTAAACCGCTACGACCGCCTTACGGAAACCCAGGACAATGGCGCACCCCGTTTTGCCGAATGGTACTACGGTCCCGAACAACGCCTGCTGGGATCTTACCGGGTTACACTGCACCATCGTAATAAAGCGTATGATTATGCCACCATCACGGCGGCTTACCAGAACATAAAGGAAAGCCGGCATTCCCGCAATTTCCAGGCGGCCAACCGCACTTCGCGTTATGAACAGCTGCATATCGGCACTGTGAACGGCGATTTTGTAAAAAACAAGGGAAAGCATACCATCAGCTATGGTTTTGAACTGGGTTACAACCGGGTACTTTCCTCGGCTGAGCGCATCAATGTGAACACCGGCGCCGTTTCTGCAGCGTCCACACGTTACCCCGACGGTGGTTCTCATTATTACAGTGCTGCCCTGTATGCCATGCATACCTGGAATATTTCGTCCAAACTGGTCCTGAATGACGGTATCCGTCTCAATTACGTGGGCATCCGCAGCCTGTTCCGCGATACGGTTTTCTTCCCCTTCCTGAATGGCACGGCTACCCAGAACAATATCGCACCTACTGCCATGGTCGGGCTCAATTACCTGCCCGGTCACGGCTGGAAAATAAAAGCCCTGGCCTCCACAGGCTTCCGTTCCCCCAATGTGGACGACCTGGGTCGCGTGTTCGACAGCAACCTGGGCGAGATCGTGATCATTCCCAACAAGAACATACAACCGGAGTATACGGTCAATATGGACCTGGGTATCTCTAAACGGGTGAATGCCCATTTCCTGGTGGAAGTGAACGGGTTCTTCACCTATATGCTGAATGCCGTGCAACTGCGCCCGTACAGCATCAACGGGCAGGACAGCCTGGAATACGACGGCACCGTTTCGCGTATCTGGGCCAACCAGAACACCGGCCGCGCCTTTATTACCGGCATGAACCTGAACATGGAAGCCCGTTTCAACGGGAATTTCAGCATGCAGCAGACCTTTACGTATACCTATGGACGCGTGATCGATTCGGTACTGGTACCTATGGACCATATTGCCCCGTTCTTCGGGCGTACTTCCGTGGTGTACGAAGGCAAAAAATGGCGCAGCGAATTTTATGTGCTGTACCAGGGGGCCAAAGCCCTGCGCGATTACAGCGCCAGCGGCGAGGACAACCTGCAGTACGCCACCCCCGAAGGCATGCCTGGCTGGTATACACTGAACCTGCGGGCCAGTTATTCACCTGTGCCCCAGTTCCAGGTACAGCTCGCCTGCGAGAACCTGCTTGACCGGCGTTACCGGGTCTTTGCTTCCGGCATCAGCGCACCGGGACGCAATCTCAGCATTACGCTGCGTGCCCGCTGGTAAGACATATGCATAAAAAAAGAGGTTGTCCGTAGCTGACAACCTCCTATTTTAAACAGATTCCAATTAAAGGAACCTGAATTTTTTCCCCTGGAATTTAGCCGAGTCACCCAGTTCCTGCTCGATACGCAGCAGCTGGTTGTACTTGGCGATACGGTCGGTACGGGAGGCCGATCCGGTTTTGATCTGACCCGTGCGCAGGGCAACGGCCAGGTCGGCAATGGTGGTATCTTCCGTTTCGCCGCTGCGGTGGCTCATAACGCTGGTATACCCGTTCGAATGGGCTTTTTCCACTGCTTCGATGGTCTCGGTAAGGGTACCGATCTGGTTCACCTTTACCAGGATCGAATTGGCCGTGGCCGTATCGATACCGCGCTGCAGGCGTTTGGGATTGGTTACGAACAGGTCGTCGCCCACCAGCTGTACATGCTTGCCCAGCAGGTCGGTAAGGGTCTTCCAGCCGTCCCAGTCGTCTTCGGCCATACCGTCCTCGATAGAAATAATGGGGTACTGGCGGCACCATTCGCTCCAGAAAGCGGCCATTTCCGAAGAAGTAAGGCTGTCCCCGGTGGACTTATGGAAGATATAACGTTGTTTATCGGCATCGTAAAACTCGGTGGAAGCGGCGTCCAGGGCTATCCAGATATCATGCCCCGGGCGGAAGCCTGCTTTTTCAATGGCCTGCATCACCAGGTCGATAGCTTCTTTATTGCTTTGCAGGTTGGGGGCAAAACCGCCCTCGTCGCCCACATTGGTGCTGTAGCCGTTCTTTTTCAGCACGCCCTTGAGCGCATGGAACACCTCGGTACCCATACGCAGCGACTCACGGAAGGAAGTAGCGCCGAAAGGCATTACCATAAATTCCTGGAAGTCGATCTTGTTATCGGCGTGGGCGCCCCCGTTCAGGATATTCATCATGGGTACGGGCAGCAGGTTGGCATGGATACCGCCTACGTATTTATAGAGCGGCATTTTGTATTCATTGGCGGCGGCACGTGCCACGGCCAGGGAAACGGCCAGCATGGCATTGGCGCCGAGGCGGGCTTTGTTGGGAGTGCCGTCCAGCTCGATCATGGCCCGGTCGATGGCCTCCTGCTCAAACACGTTGAACCCGTTGATGGCGTCGGCGATCAGGGTATTTACATTTTCCACGGCTTTCAGCACGCCTTTGCCCAGGTAACGGTTCTTGTCCCCGTCGCGCAGCTCCACCGCTTCGTGCGCACCGGTAGATGCCCCGCTCGGAACGGCTGCCCGCCCGAAGGCCCCGGTGGTGGTATACACATCGGCTTCAATCGTGGGATTTCCCCGGCTGTCCAGCACTTCGCGCGCCTGGATGGAATATATATAACTCATTCTGTCTGATAATTTGGCTGCAAAACTAAAGCTTTATTATCGATTCCGGCAAAACCGGGCGGGGAGTTTTGCATACTTCGCTTTAATTTTTCAACAAATACGGGCAGAACGTATTATGCTTCCGTTATTTTCAGAACGGAACTTGCACTATCCGTTACTTTTTTATATATTTAAGTTTACTAAATACCTAAACCTATGAGATATTTTTACGCCTTATGTATCTCCCTCTTCGTTATCACCGGTGCACATGCACAGCTTTCGTTCCAGGAAAATGCCTTCCAGGACGATTTTGATGCCGCCTATGCCCTGTACCCCGCCATACCGGGGGGATTCCTGGAGGCGTATTCCTATCATAACACCCGGCTTACGCGGCTGCAGCCCGGTCATGACCATGAATCCTGCAGCGGTATGCCTTCCTACCACGGGGTAATGGGGCTTATTCTTGACGGGAAGGGCTATTTCAACAATAACCTGGTCTATATTGCCTCGCTGCGGATGAGCGACCCACAGCAACTGCTGCAGTCTCCGGCGGAAGAGATACGGCATTTTGCCCATGCATACAATTATATACTTGCCCAGGAAGGGAAGCTGCAGGCATCCCCGGCTGAAAAACTGCCCCTGATGCTGGCCCTGTGCGAAATTCCGCAGGACGGAAAGCCCGGGAACATATATGCCCGGGAGGCTATGCTGTTTGAGTGGATAAAATTCCTGCGTCACAAAACGGCGGCGGCCAGCTACGGCTTCAGCATCTATACGTTCACAGCCGAAGATCTGCTGGGGGCCAACAGCGTTATTCATAACAGTCCGCAGGTCTTCTTTAACGAAGAGCAGGTATGGAATGGCGCAGGCGATGTGCTGGACCTGTCAAAATCGACTGATTATGCCCCGGCCATCTGGTCGCCCATACCCACCTGCAATTACAGCTCGCGCAGCGGTACGGCCATCAGTGCGGTCACCATACATACCGTGCAGGGTTCTTATGCCGGTTGTATCTCCTGGTTCAACAACTGCAGCGCGGGGGTTAGCGCACATTATGTACTGCGCAGCTCCGACGGGCAGGTTACCCAGATGGTAGCCGAAAGCAGCAAGGCCTGGCATGTGGGTACCGAAAACCCGTATACCATAGGGCTGGAGCATGAAGGTTATATCGATAACGCCGCCTGGTACACCACGGCCATGTACCAGAGCTCGGCCAACCTGGTAAAGGACATCGTGGCCAGCGGGTACGGCATCAATGCCCTGCGCACGTCCTGGTTTCCCTGGGCGCCGACCACCCATTACAATACGGCCAGCCGTCCCGGAAGCTGTGTAAAGATCAAGGGACACCAGCATTTCCCGAACCAGACACATACCGATCCCGGGCCCAACTGGAACTGGGACTACTATTTCAAGCTCATCCACCCTACTCCCACGGCCACCGTATACACAGCGGCTTCGGGCAGTTTTACGGACAGCGGCGGGTCCGGGGGCAATTACAGCAATGACCAGCGCGCCGTTTACCGCATTTCTCCCGCCGGGGCCGGTACGGTCACTGTAACTTTCTCGGCCTTCAACCTGGAAAATACCTGGGATTACCTTTATGTATACGACGGTACCACCATATTCTCCCCGCTGATCGGCGTATATACAGGCACTTCGAGCCCGGGTACCCTGGTAGCCACGTCGGGCAGTATGACCTTCGAGTTCCGCAGCGATTGCGCCACCACCGCAGCAGGCTGGGTAGCCTCCTGGAGCAGCAGTTCGGGCGGCAGTCTTACCGATGCCGCAGACCCGGTTACACAGGTATTGCCCGGTTCGCTCTGGCATTCGGCCGATTTCCAGGTGCAGGTAAGCGATTCCGACTCGGGAAGCGGTATCGCATCAGCTTTTTACCGGGTAAACTACAGGGATGCGAACGGCATGCAGGGCAACCGCCAGAAGGGATTCCTCCACGACGATTTTGATACTGCCTACACCTTCGGCGGCTGGACAAACTATACCGGCAACTGGGGCTCTACGGGGTCGTCCGTGAAGCAGTTTGACGAGTCACAGTCCAACACCAACCTGGGCATACTGCTCAACCAGAACGACCACAGCAGCTACCTGTACGAGTTCAACGCGGCTATCTCCGGCAGCGGGAACAATATCCGGGCAGGATTCCATTTCATGTGTGATTCGGTACAGAAGGCCAACCGGGGTAATTCATACTTTATATGGGTACGTCCGTCTACCGGCAAACTGGAATTTTATAAGGTGAGCAATGATGTATTCTCCCTGGTGGCTGATACCGCAATGAGCACCACACCGGGCCAGTCGTACAACTACAAGGTGCAATACGATAAGACAACGGGACGCATACAGGTATGGCGCGATAATATTTACGCGGGCAGCTGGACCGATCCCAGTCCCCTGCAGACAGGCAACGGCGTTTCGTTCCGCAGCGGAAATGCCACCTGCGAGATCAGCCAGGTGCAGACCTTTGTGCTGCGTACGCCCAATACGCCTTTGCAGGTAAGTGTGGGTGCGGGCGGAGATATCCCGGTGCAGAACCTGAGCCCGGCTGACGCCGCAGGAGAGGTCGCCACACTGCTTACCGACCTGGCGGGCAATATTTCCATGCCTTCCCGGACAGAGATCAATGTAGACTGGACAGCGCCTTCCGAAGCAACGGATATTCATGACCTGTACAGTCCCGATGCCGACACCGTATCTGTGCAGCCCCTGCAGCTGGCGGGCAACTGGGCCGCCGCCACCGATCCGCATTCAGGTATAGCACGCTATTTCTACGCAGTGGGAACCACACCCGGCGGCCATGATGTGCTGGACTGGACCGATAACTGGTCGCTGAACACCTTTGCGCAGAACCACAATGTACAACCCTACCAGTGGTATTACCTTTCCGTATATGCCGAAAACGGGGCCGGCCTCGTTTCGGGAACGGCCACGAGCAATGGTTTTATCTGGGTCAATGACTTTTCGCTGAAACAGGAAGAGCAACTCCCCTTCAGGGTATATCCCAATCCGACAGGCAACGGCACCCTGTATTTCCAGTGGAATGCCTGTGCAGATAGCCCGAAGGACCTGGGCCTGCTGGACATGAACGGCCGCACGGTATGGCATACCCGGAACTTCCAGGGAAGTCAGCTCAATATGCCGGCCTCGCTTTCGAACGGCATGTATATACTACGTTTACAGGTAGACGGCAGGCTGTATTTCGCCCGTGTGGAACTGGCACGTTAAGCAGGGACCACGGACCGGAGCGACAACAAAAAATTAACATTTTCAGGGCGGCTGACCCGGGGACTTGCATTGCAAATAACGTAGCTTTGTACCCGTCTATGAGAATAGGAATAATTTTATACCCGACTTTTGGCGGCAGCGGTGTCGTTGCTACTGAAATAGGCCACGAACTGGCCAAGCGGGGACACCAGGTCCACTTTATTTCGTATAAACGTCCGGCAAGGCTCGAGTACTTTGCCGCGAACATACAGTTTCACCAGGTAAATGTGGCCGACTATCCCCTGTTTGAATTTGCTCCGTACGAAACGGCGCTTACCGGGCGCATTACCGATGTGGCGCTGAAGTACAACCTGGACCTCATTCATGCGCACTACGCCATACCGCATGCTTCGGCCGCACTTATGGCCCGCGAGATACTGAAGACCAAGGGCCGTTACGTTCCCATCATCACCACCCTGCATGGTACCGATATAACCATGGTAGGCCGCGATGCCGCACTGGAACCTTCGGTAACCTATGCCATCAACAGCAGCGATGCGGTCACAGCCGTTTCAAAGTCGCTGAAGAACGATACACTGCGCAATTTCCAGATCACACGCGAAATACAGGTCATCTACAACTTCATCGACCCTTCGCTGTACGGTATTCCTTCGCCCGACTGCCTCAAGAACCAGGTAGCACCCAATGGCGAAAAAGTAGTGGTGCACGTTTCAAACTTCCGCAAGGTGAAACGCATCCCCGATGTGATCGATATCTTCGCCCGTATCCGCAAAGCCATGCCTGCCAAGCTCATTATGGGCGGCGACGGACCCGAGCGTCCCGATGCCGAGCGCAAGGTACTGGAAATGGGGCTCGATAACGATGTTACCTTCCTGGGCAGTATCAAGAACAGCTCCGACGTGCTGGCCTGTGCCGACCTGCTGCTGCTGCCCTCCGAAACGGAAAGCTTCGGGGTATCGGCGCTGGAAGCCATGGTAAGCGGTGTTCCGGTAGTAGCTTCGAATGCCGGCGGTATGCCCGAGGTACAGGAGAACGGGGTTACCGGTTATATGTGCGACGTGGGCGATATCGAGAGCATGGCCGACAAAGCCACTTATATCCTGAGCGACAACGAACGCCTGGAGCGCTTTCGTGAGGGTGCCCGCATGAAAGCTACTGAATTCAGCACTGAAAAGATCATCAGCCAGTACGAAGATCTGTACCAGCAGGTGCTCGATACGGCCCGTGCCGTGGTATAAACGCGAAACATACAACCACATTTACAAAGGGAAAAGCTTCGGTTCTTCCCTTTTTTTGCGTCCTATCCAAATAAAAAGGGGAAAAGGCAGTTGCCTTCTCCCCCTGAAAAGCTATACCTGAGTATTTATCTCTGTATCACCAGGCGGTTGGTTCTTACAGCACCGTCGGGCATAGTGAGGCGTACCATATATACGCCGTTTTTCAACGTGCCTATGTTCACCTGCGCCTTGTCGCCGCTGATATAAGTGTCCAGCAACTGAGCCCCGCTTACGCTGTAGATCTTAACAGAAGCACGTTCCAGACCTTTCAGGCCACATTCGATAAAGATCTGGTCCCTGGCCGGGTTCGGATAGAGATTCAGCACGTCCCCGGCAGTTGGTACCAGCATGGCCACGGGACCATCCGCAGATCCTGCATCTTTTTTCAGCGGCAATGCAGGAACTTCTGGCTGATACGGAGTTCCGAACACGAACTGCAGGATCATGGCCGCGCGTACAGCTTCGCGGGAGCCATCCCTGCGGGCGGCCAGGGCCTCTATTTCGGCACGCAGAGCTTCATGGGTCTGCAATGCAAAGATGCCTTCCGGTTCCGCAGCGATACGGTTTAGTATATTCTTCAGTTCCAGGTCGCCCGGTGTAATTTCTTTACCGGGAAGCTCCATACCGCTCATGTCAGCATCTTCTTCAAAGATAGCCTGGCGGGCGGCTTCATTGGCGGCCAATGCGGCTTCGTGGTGGTGGTAAGCGATCTGCGACAGCAGTTCCTGTATAGGGCTGATGCCGGCTTCGGCACGGAGTTCTTTCTTGTGTTTATCGCTCAGTGCACTTTCTTCCACGCTTTGCAGCACGGTTTTCGAAAGCGGGGCATTGGCCCTGAGAACAGCCACCACTGTTTCCGGTGAAACCACAGGGGCACGCTGTATCACTGCCACCAGTACCTCATCAGACAAGTAAGGTGCATAGGGACGCAGGACGCCTTCGAGTTGGGCAGCTTCGGCAGCATACACCAGGGGCAGCAGTTTTTCACGGCTTCCGTTCTCTATCTGCTTTTGCTTCTGTGCGGCCTGTTCAGTATGTGTATTACCGGGTCTCTGGCTGACTTCACGTTCAATACTGTACCCGTCGAAAACGGTCACGGGGCAGGATGCGGCGCTGTAATCCGGAAGGGAAGTACAGGCCGTTACGGTTGTGTTGGTAATATCGTACAGACCGCTGCGCGGGGCTGTCTGGAAACTTGTGCTGGGCGAATAGCGGTAATCCAGCTGGAAGCCTGTGCCTGCTGTATTGGAAATATCCCAGGGAGATGCCGGTACCGAGAACAGGTTATTGGCCGGGGAGTGCGGCGAGCCTGCAGGAGCAACGAGACAGGTACCCTGGAAGGGCGATACTGCGCCGGCAATATACAGGTCTACGGCCGTGGTCCCGTTAAACTTATTACACTTAAAGGTAAGACCGGTATTCGATACGGCATTGCCTCCCGAAAGCTGTACATTGGTACCTGTAGATGCGGCGGCGGCAATAAGACCGTTAAAGGTATTATTGTACACCTGGTTTACATCGGGTGACGCACCCCCGTTATTACTGTTGTTCACCCAGGCGCCGAAAACAAAACCTGCACCGGAAAGCCCTATATAGGTAAATACATTGTTCTCGACCTGGTAACCGGTACACTGGTCCAGGTACAGACCCGCAGATACAGGTATAAAACCACCGTAGGGCGCCGGGTCGGGTACGGTAAAGTTGTTCTCTACCGCCACAGGCATGGAAAGTCCGGTAAAATATATGCCGTACTGGTTATTGACGAAATCACTGTAACGCACGTCGGTAGTGTACGTGGTACTGGATGATGATGAATTGATACCGTATACGAAACCTTCGAACCTACAGCGGTCACGGCTGGGGCAGGGACTGCCCAGGGGCACGAGCACGTTACAGCGGAAAGATACACGGAACTTAGCGTCGATGGTATGGATTCCGTATCCCCGCTGGTTGGCGGCATACAGCCCGATGGTCGTATTTTTAAAATCGCAGCCCTGGAAGCTTACCCCGTTCACAGCATTCATCGAAACGCGGGCATAGGGTATTTGTCCGTTGTTGAGGGGGCCGTCTATAATGAAAGTACAATCGGAAAAAGAACTGGTATTCGTAAATGAATAAGCCAGGAATTCCACGTCGCGCCTATTATTGCGGAAGGTAGCCCCTGTTCCGCGCACAACTCCGCCGGTCTTGGCCCAGTCGACACTGCCGTCGCTCAGGGTACCGCAGAGACGTACTCCATCGATGGCATTGCTGATTACCGAACCGGTATTGGCATACAGGTACCCCTGGTTAGCCGCGGTCTGAGCCACAGAGAAATTGCCCTGCACCTCCACGCCTTTCCACATGGTACCGCAGTTCACAGAAGTAAGCGTGGTATTATTAAGGGTAAGGCGCGCCCCCGGCTCTACCACCAAACGTGCCTGGTCCAGGAAATGTACCGTAAGATTTGTCAGGGTAAGATAGGCCCCTGTTTTTACCCGAAGCTCCTTTCCTACCGTAAGCACCGTACCGCTGTTAATGGGATTGGTCCCGCTCCAGGTCTGTGTGCTGGTTACATTATAGGTAAGTACGTCGATACCTGAGTTAAAGGCACAGCAGGCCGCCGTACCGGTACTTCCCGAAAAGCGTGCTATGTAATCCTCACCATCGATCTGTTTGGGCAAACGTTTTATACTGCGGTACCAGTCATTGCCTCCGTACAGGGTTAAGCCAGTATTGGTAAAGGCGGGTGTCCCCGACAGTGAGCTTACCAGTCCCAGCTTATCGCCCTGCAGCACCCCGATGCGGTAACCTGTGCCTGCATCGTAGGCCAGTTCCAGGAAAGAATGTCCCCAGTTGACAGTGCCCGTCACAGGAGCAGATATGGTACCGGAACTCAGCGTAATATAACGGATGCCGGTACCGTAATTATCGGAAACGAAAAGACGGGTATTGTCCGGCGTAAACTCAAGTCCGTACGCTGCTCCCCCGGAAGGCATGGTAAATGTAGTCAGACCACCTGTGCCCATAGCTGTGTTCAGGGCGCCGGTTGTAGCATTCAGGTGTATCATATAGACCTTACCGTTATACCCGTTTGAAATAGCCAGTTTGGTACCATCGTGCGAGAGTTCTGTCTCCCCGCCTTCAAGTCCGGCAGATACGCCGCTACCGAGGCTCACGCTGAACTGGTTCTCATAAGCGATACCCGTACCGGTGACCAGGTATTTCTTTACGATCAGCGGGTTTTCCATCCGTATATGAAAAATACGGCGGTTTCCGCTGCCGTCGGCCCGGCTTACGGCAAAACCTTCCCAGCTGCCGCCGGTGGTGGCCGAAAGTACGTTGCCGTTGGATACAAAAGCTCCCTGACCACTGTTGGCCGCCAGGTCTACCTTGGAATACCGCAGGTCCGAACCGGTGAAACAGCAGGGCTCTGTACCTTCTACACAACAGAGCATTGGCGGAGTGTAATCGGAATATACAATGTAATAACTGCAGAGTTCCCCTTTTACCGGGATAATGGCCAGCTCCGGCGTGTAGCCCCGGTTGTTGTAATTCTGCAGGTAGCCGATCACGCCGTTGTAACGGTTATACACTACCCCTTCCACCACTTTCATGATCATGTTACCGGCAGCATCGTGCACGCCGTTCGATTCCAGGTAGCCGGAAGGAGAAAAAGGAGGGGTGGACACAACAGGCGTAGCGCTGGTAAAACGGGCCTGTTGCTCCGGCAGGTACCACACATGCTGCTGTACCTGCGCAAGAAGGGAAGAACCTGATAAGAAAAGGGATGCCAGTATCCCGGCAAAAGAAACAAGGGATTTTTTCATAAGGCGGATTTTAAATGAATATTGGTTAACTGACTCCCAATTTATATCTTTTTTACTGAAAACCCCAAAAAAGTTTAACCCACTTTTCAATAAGAGGGATAAAATACTATAAAATCATCAAATACACATATTTAACCCCTGTCATCCTGAATATATGTCAGCATACTGTATAGAGTTTACACCAAAAAAATTCCGCAAAAAAATTTGGCACCTCACCCACGAGAACATAATAAATTTATTGAGTTAACTCTTGTTTTTTTAAGTATTCGATGTATCTTTGTTTCAAAATTAATGCTTATGAACAAAGATGAACAATCTAGTGAGTTTCTTAAGGTAAGGAGTTTGGTAGAGCAAAGTATCCAAAAGTTACAGGCAGCTATGAAGCTTATGGATATTGCTACTCATGACTATTTACAATCTTTAGAGAGCTTTTCAGTATTCTATCCTAAAACTGGCTCTTGGCGCTCCAAGATTTTATTTGCTATTGAAGATATGACTGAAGCTGGCCCAAAGGAGATAGCAGATTATATCGTGAATATCGAAGAAAAATACAATCTACCAGATAAGCCATCTAAGGAGAAAGCTTTGAACATCGTTGGACAGTATCTTCCTACTATGTACAAGGAAGGATCTGTATTTCGTCGAAAGGAAGGGCGAATGTATGTTTATAAAGTAAGTAATCCTATGATTCATAGCTAATTGAAAAGAAAAGAGGATGCTTCAACATCCTCTTTTTAAATTATCCGTGCAGGAGTAGTTTAACTGGAAAAACACTCGCCCGCTAAGCCTGAGATGTGAGTTCAAGTCTCACTTCCTGCATTTTATATCATGTTGAAATGATACACAAATATACAATAAAAGATTTTCGGGAGGAATTTCCTGATGATGATACTTGTTTAGACAAGCTGTTCATACTTAATCATGCCGGCAATCCCTGCCCAGGGTGTACCTCGATAAACACGTACAAACGTGTTACAGGGAGGAAATGTTACCAGTGTTCTAAATGTAGTCACCAGTTATACCCGATGAAGGGTACTATCTACGAGAAAAGTACTACCCCCTTGACCTATTGGTTCTATGCGATCTTCCTGTTTGTTAAATCAAAGAACGGCTTATCAGCTATGGAACTGCAAAGGCAGTTAGGAGTTACTTATAAAACAGCCTACAGGATGCTTAAACACATTAGAATATCCTTAGTCCAGGATAGTATACCTTTTGAAGGTATAATAGAATGTGATGAAACCTTTGTGGGTGGGAAGAATAAGAACCGCCATGCCGATAAGAAGGTTAAGAACTCCCAAGGGCGTAGCTTCAAGGATAAAACACCTGTGTTAGGGATGCTTGAGCGATACGGAAAAGTTAAAGCCTTCGTGGTACCTGATACCTCCGCTACCTCAATAAAACCCCTCTTATATGACCATATAGAACAAGGTTCAGAGGTCTTTACTGATGAGTGGGGAGCATACACAGGCCTAAAAGGCTATAAGCATGAGGTTATATATCATGCAGTGGGTGAGTATGTAAATGGGAGGTGCACTACCAATGGTATCGAAAACTTTTGGTCACACCTTAAGCGCACCATTCATGGCAGCTATGTACATGTTACCCAGAAGTATCTTCAACTGTATGTAAACGAGGTAGTATTCAGGTTCAATAACAGGGATAACCCTGCTATTTTTCACGACCTGTTGCTGGCTTCTTTGAGGCTTTCTTAAGGGCTTTTTCCATGTCCTCTTTGGTGATCTCTTTTTCACCTTTAACCTCTATAAAAGCCTCATAATTTTTAGTCAACTCTTTGATGTCTTTCACTTTCTTTTTGCTTTTGGCCCCCATAGTCTTGCAAAGATAGGGAACTTATTATTAACTTGCCCACCTGAAAATATTGAAAGCAGTGTAAGCTGATTTTGCTGGGAAAACTAGGAATCTTCTAAAGCATACTAAATCAGACTTAGGCACACCGTACGTGTGGGTCCAGGTCTATTTGTATGCAGGTATCCTAGTACCTCCCAGCAGTAGGCTTAAGGCCCACACTGTTGTTTTTAATCACCTCCGTTCGGGCTTTGGGAGGGCAAACCTTTTACTTTCATGTGGAATGTCATTATTTTTATCGGCCTGGCTATTGTTGTCTTTGCCGCATCAGATTGGATACAGAAGAATAGACGAAGTCCAGAGCACCTCAACAGGTTACTACAACAAGCAGCACAACAATTCGATGTCGGCAATTACTACTCGGCGAATAATATCTGTGACCAGATTCTAGAGAAATCCCAAGATTGGAGGGCCTATCAGATTAAAGGTATGAGTTACTTTAGGCTTGGACAACGTGCTAATGCCTTAGAGAATGCTAAGAAATCACTGATATTAGAGCCGAATCCTGTTACTAATGAACTCTCGTATATGATTGTAACATCATTGGAAGGATGATCGAGTTTTTTGTTGTCGGCCCTGGGGCTCTGATTATAATGTTCCTCATTATTTTAGTCTATCGATTGACTGAATCTGGTAAAGCTAAGGCAGAACGCATCCTCACTAAAGCATATAACAGGTTCCTATTGGGCAATTATGGTGATTGTATAGACCTCTGTAACAAAGCTGTTAAACTCCACCCTCACTGGTTTGCTTACCAACTGAAAGCCCGCTCTTACTTCGATATGAGGGAGTTCAAAAAGGCTCGAGCCAATGCCAACCATTCAATCAGCTTAGAGCCAGATCCTTCTGCGAATTATCATAGCTATATGGTAATCAGGCAGCTGAAGGGATTATGATTTTTCCCTATATTGGCTGCTGTTTAAACCTTTATAGTTTATGTATTTTGAAGATGCCGTTAAAGCCAAGGAGATTTTCCAAAATGACAGATCAGAATTAGAAAAGATGCGATCACGGGTAAATGCTAACTTAGAAATAGTCATAGTTCCTAATCTAACTGAAGACTTTTTGAAGTTTCTTGAAGAATATGAAAAGCATCCTACATCCTCTGATGATTTGGCTAAAGATCTTTCTTCAGTTGGGCAGTATATGGTAATAGCTCTTTATTGGAGAGATCATAAGTTGTTCTTTGAGTTATTATCATCACCAAGACTTAGAATCTAGAATATCTAAATCAGGGTTGTGGAAGAATGCTTTGGAGTAGATAAGAATCTTCCAACCTCTTGTACTACCTTCTGTTGAAAGCCATAAGTCAAATATAACTCCATGTTTATCAGAGGTCTGTTTGAGTTCCGCACTGATAAGTCCTGTAAGCTTTATAGCTTCCTCTGAAGCTGAGTGAAGTGATCCCTCAACCTTACTGAGGTTGCTTGCTTGTGGGTAAATCACTACTTTCCAATCCCTTTTATGTTTGTATGTAGAAGGCCAAATGTCAAACACAATACCATGTTTTTCTGAGGCTTCTTTGAGAGCTTCTCGTATGAGCTTAGCTATTCTATCCGCTTCTTCTGAAACAGATAGTGATGAATTATCTTTTTCCATAAATTAAAATGTGTTATGTCTTGGGGGGAGGAGTGCCAAAAATTTTATCTTTACAAAAAGATATAAAAAAAGCCGGACCCTGTATGTCCGGCATATTTTATTCTTACCAGGCCGTTCAGGCTCCCGGCTGTGCCGTTTTTTTCTTTTTACGGCGTTTTTTGTTCTTTTTCCATACCGAAGCTTCGGCAAGGGAACCCGGCTGTGATTGCAGTTTGGGAGCTGACTGCGGTTTATTTTCAGGAGCCGCCCCCGATCTCGGTTTGGCCGCTGCCTGGGTGTTCCTGCCTCCGCCACGTTGCTGACGTCCGCCCCGGCCTTTCTGTTCCTTGGGCTGTGCTTTGGGAATGATATGGTAATCCGGCAGGGCAAAAGGATGATCTTCTACCACGGGGATCTTTATACCGGTGAGCTTTTCAATATCGCGCAGGTTAATGCGGTCTTCCTCCTCACAGAAGGCAATGGCGATGCCGCTGGCCCCGGCACGGCCCGTACGGCCGATACGGTGCACATAGGTCTCGGGTACATCGGGCAGATCGTAATTGATCACGTGCGTAAGATCGTCCACGTCGATACCGCGGGCGGCAATATCCGTAGCCACCAGCACCTGCAGCTTATGCGCCTTGAAATCGTTCAGGGCACGCTGGCGGGCATTCTGCGATTTGTTGCCATGAATGGCGGCCGCTCCGAACTTGAACTTGGCCAGTTCTTTCACAATACGGTCTGCTCCGTGCTTGGTGCGCGAGAACACCAGCACACGGCCGATGTTATCTTCCTGCAGAAGCTTGACCATAAGCCATTTTTTATCGCTTTTGGATACGTGATACACCGACTGCGTAATGGTTTCGGCGGTAGACGATACCGGCGTTACCTCCACCTTTACGGGATCTTTCAGGATGCCATTGGCCAGAGCCGCGATTTCCGGCGGCATGGTGGCCGAGAAGAAGAGCGTCTGGCGTTTGGCGGGGATACGTGCGATCACCTTTTTTACGTCGTTGATAAAGCCCATGTCCAGCATACGGTCGGCCTCGTCGAGCACGAACACTTCCAGTTGATCGAGTTTTATAAAACCCTGGTTCATCAGGTCGAGCAGGCGGCCCGGGGTAGCGATGAGGATATCGGTACCATTGCGCAGGCCGTTTACCTGGCTGCCCTGGGGTACCCCGCCGAAGATCACCAGGCTTTTCTGCCGGGTATGGCGGCCATAGGCCTTAAAGCTGTCTTCGATCTGGATGGCCAGCTCGCGCGTAGGTGTAAGTACCAGTGCACGGATGGCCCTGCGGTCGCTGCGGTTATTGTAAAAATGCTGCAGGATCGGGATGGCGAACGCTGCCGTTTTCCCGGTACCGGTCTGGGCACAGCCCAGGAGATCGCGTCCCTGCAGGGCAACGGGAATAGCCTGTTGCTGTATAGGCGTAGGTGTGGTATAGCCTTCTTCGTGCAAGGCTTTCAGGATGGGCTCCACAAGCCCCAGTTGATCAAAATTCAAAATATAGATCTGTATTGTTTAATAATGCTGTCACCCAAGCGGAATAAGGAAAGTGACAGACAAACACCCTTACTGTCTTATGACCGGATGTACTTTACTATCGAGTAGAGAAGAAACCAAGTCAGCTAAGAGCCGCTGTTTAAATCGCTGCAAAGCTACTACTTTTTTCCCGGAAACAAAAAAAATCGGAAAAACTCACTGTTTATAAGACAGATACACGCAAAAAAAACGGACTGATCTGTGGCGGAGCTGAGCGGGATACATGCTGAAATAAAAGTCAAGGAGTATTCTCTGTCAGGGAATTTATGCAGCTTTCCGCAAGCTGAAAGATAAGATAAAGAAGCTATTTTTCCCGGGAAAAACGCTCTATCTCTCTACTTTCAGCAGTGCCCCGAAGTACGCTCCGCCGCCCGGTCTCAGAGATCACGGCGGGCCTGCTGTATGTGCCGTTCGTTGTGCGCGACCAGGAAACGCAGTACGTCACCCGCATTCATCCGCAGCCAGGAAGCGATGGAGACCGGTACTTTTACCCGGTTCAGGTCCGTATGCGCGGCTTTGCGCAGGCACCTGAGCAGCCGTTCCTGCTGGGCCAGGAATCCGGCGATCACTGCGTGGGCCTCTGTTTCCGCCGGGGGGATATGACCTTTGAAAGCCTTCATTTTCCTTTTACCGCTGCCGGGTTCCATCATTTTTGTAAAGTAGTTGCCCAGGCGGGAACTCTTATAATGCCCCTGCGTATCGGAGCGGGCTTCCAGGCCTTTTTCGAGCCGCGGAATGTAGTACAGCCCGTAACTGTTCAGGTGCCAGATACACTGCGCAATGCTCCAGCCACCGTTCGCAGCCGGTCTCAGCAGCTTTTCGGCGGGCATGTTCTGTAATTCACTCACGGCAAAACGGATGTGCGCCTCTACACGGTTTTCCAGTTCTGCGATGATTCTTTCCATATTTTCCATCTTTTTTTCCTGTCTGGGTTCAACAGGGCAAAGTTGCGTCATCTTCTCCACCTGCATCTTGGTAAAAACCAAGATATCTCAGATGCGTACCCGGTTCATCAGCTTGCTGAAATTGGTGGTATCGATACCGATATAACCCGCCAGGTACTTGTGCGGTACCAGTTGCAGTATATGCGGACTGCGCCTGAGAAGGGCCCGGAATTTCTCTTCGGAGCTCATGCACTGCAGCTCGGCCAGGCGTTCCATCAGTCCGCTCAGGGTAAAGGCCAGGCCTTTGCGCATGAGCGTTTCCACCTCGGGGTATCTTTTAAGCACTTCGTGCAGCTGTGCTACGGGTATGCGCAGGAAATGCGAGGGCGTAAGCGTTTCGTAATAATAGGCTGAAGGGGTCTGCAGCAGTATGGAATCGAGCACGCCGCCGAACGAAGGCGCATAGGTGAACACGATGGTCACATCCTTATCGCCGTGCAGGGCATATACACGCTGCACACCCTCCGTGGTGAAATACAGGTATTTCTCCTGCTCACCGGCCAGGCTCAGCAGTTCTTTCCGCCGCGCCTCAAAAGGTTTCCAGAGCGGCAGAAAAGCCTCGTACACCTCTTCGGAAAGGGGATGCACGGCCTGTAACTGTGCCTTTAAGAGAATATGCGCTTCGCTCTCCATGCCCGAAATATAAAAAAAGAGACGCCCGGGGCGTCTCTCTTGCGGTACTGTTTTATGTGCGGCGTATTAAAAACGCTCGAACTGGGAAAAGTAAAAGTTACCTTCGATAGCGGCATTTTCGTCGCTGTCGCTGCCGTGTACGGCATTTTCGCCGATGCTTTTGGCATATAATTTACGGATGGTACCTTCTTCGGCATTGGCGGGATTGGTGGCCCCGATCAGCTTACGGAAATCTTCAACGGCATTGCTTTTCTCGAGTATGGCGGCCACGATGGGACCTGAGCTCATATACTCGCATAATTCGCCGTAAAAGGGACGTTCCTTGTGTACTTCATAGAATTTACCGGCCAGCTCGGCAGAAAGGCGGGTATACTTCATGGCAACGATTTTAAAGCCTGCTTTTTCGATCATGGCTAAGATGTTTCCGATGTTGCCATCAGCTACCGCATCGGGCTTGATCATGGTAAAAGTTCTGTTTCCTGACATTTTCCTGTGATTTACTATTTTTGTGCAAAAATAGAAGATTTATCTTAAACCCAAATTTTCATAATGACGCAGGAACAATTTTCAAAACTGCAAGAAATTGCAAAAGGCGCAAAGAACATCGCCATTATCTCTCATAAGAACCCCGACGGGGATGCCGTAGGCTCTTCGCTGGGACTGCGCGCTTTTCTTTTCCGCCAGCAGTTACAGGCCCGCGTTATTGTACCGGACAGCTTTCCCGGTTTCCTGCGCTTCCTGCCCGAGAGTAAATCGGTATGGTTCTTCGACAAGATGAAAGAGGCGGCTACCCAGTACATCAAAGGGGCCGACCTGATCTTTATCCTCGATTTCAATACCCTGAAACGTATCGAGGAGATCGGCACGCTGATCGAGAACAATCCCTGTCCCAAGGTACTTATAGACCATCACCCCGACCCGGAGGTAAAGGCGCAGTTCACCTATCACCGGGTAAATGTGAGCTCTACTTCGGAGCTGGTGTTCGAGTTTGTACAGAAACTTTTCCCGGGCAGTCACCTCGGCGCCAAAGCCGCTACCTGCCTGTATGCCGGACTGGTCACAGATACAGGCTGCTTTAAGCACAACCTGCACGAGCGTACCCATATAACGGCCGGTAAGCTGCTGCAGGCCGGGGCCGATCACGAGGCCGTGATGCTCCAGATCTTCGACAGCAACTCGTTCAACCGTACCCGCCTGCTGGGCTATTCCCTGTACGAAAAACTGATCTTTGAACCCGCCACGGGCCTTGCCTATATTGCCCTTTCGCAGGAAGAGCTGAAACGCTTCGACTATAAAAAAGGCGATACCGAAGGCTTTGTGAACCTGGCCCTGGGCATAGACGGGGTAAAGATGGCCGTGTTGCTCACCGAACTCAACGACGGGCTTACCAAGCTTTCTTTCCGTTCGCACGGCGCTTTTGAAGTGAACGGCTTTGCAGCAAAGTTCTTCTCCGGGGGCGGACATAAAAATGCTGCCGGAGGCGCCTTTGAAGGCACGGTGGACCAGGCCGTGGACCGTTTAAAGGAAAGTATTCCCGAACTGATCAAAATGAACCTGCAAAACCTGCGTTCCTGATCTATGAGAAACAGCCTGTTCATATGTGCACTGGCCGCGTTGTTGCTTTCCTGCAACAGCAAGCCCCCGCTCAATCCCGTAATCGTTACGCCTAAAGATACACTGAAAGAACCCCTGATGGGTGCCAATAAGATCATCAGCGCCAGGGAACGTGCGGCCATAGACGATTACTGCCGCCGCAAACAGTGGGAAATGACCGAGACCGGCACCGGCCTGCGTTACGGCATTTACAAACCGGGCGGAGGCATCGGCATTGAAACGGACGATTACGTGGACCTGGAATATTCGCTGGAGCTGCTGGACGGCACCCCCATTTCGGACAGTAAGAAAAACGGCCCTGAGACCGTGCGCGTGGGACAGGACAATGTGGAAAGCGGCCTGCACGAGGCCCTGCTGTACCTGCACAAGGGAGACCGGGCCAAAGTGATCATCCCCTCGCACCTGGCCTTCGGGCTTACCGGCGACCAGGATAAAATACCGCCCTTCAGCACCCTGGTTTACGACCTGCACATCGTGGAAGTAAGCGTAGTGGAAGAAAATACAGACAAATGATACTGATAGAGAATATAAAAAGTGCATTCGGGGTACGTGCCGAAGCAAAAAATCCCCTGAAAGGAGCCGAAATGGCCGATTTCCCGCAGGTGGACGATGCCGTGATACTGATCCGTGACGGACATTTTGAATGGATCGGCAAACGGGAGGAACTGCCTGCCGACACCTATGCGTCCTGTGAGAAGATCGACGCCCGGGGCGGTATGGTGCTGCCGGCCTTCTGCGATCCGCATACCCATATTGTGTTCGCAGGCTGGCGTGAATCGGAGTTCCGCGACAAGATCATGGGCCTGAGCTACGAAGAGATCGCCCGCCGCGGCGGAGGCATCCTGAATTCGGCGCGCCGCCTGCAGGCCAGTTCCGAAGATGAGCTGTTCGAACAGAGCTATGCCCGCGTGGAACAGATCATGCGCATGGGTACGGCCGCCGTGGAGATCAAAAGCGGGTACGGGCTCACCGTGGCCGACGAGATCAAAATGCTGCGCGTCATTGCCCGCATCCGGGAAAAGACACCCCTGCATGTGAAGGCAACCTTCCTGGGTGCGCACGCGCTGCCGGCCGAATACAAAAGCAACCCGGACGGCTATGTGGACCTGATCGTACAGGAGATGCTGCCCAATATCGCCGCCGAAAAACTGGCCGATTACGTGGACGTGTTCTGTGACCGCGGCTTTTTTACCGTGCCCCAGACCGACCGTATCCTGGACGCTGCGGCGAAATACGGGCTCAAACCCAAGATACACGCCAATGAGCTCGACTATTCCGGGGGTATACAGGTGGGTGTGCAGCATGGCGCCATCAGTGTAGACCACCTGGAATGCACGGGTGACGAAGAGATAGAGACCCTGCTGCATTCCAATACCATACCTACCCTGCTGCCTTCCACGGCCTTTTTCCTGGGACTGCCCCATCCGCCGGCGCGCAAAATGATACAGAGCGGTCTGCCCCTGGCCCTGGCCTCGGACTACAACCCGGGCTCCTCCCCTTCGGGCTCCATGCCCTTTATTGTTTCCCTGGCCTGCATACACCTGAAAATGCTGCCGGAAGAGGCTTTTAATGCCGCCACCATCAATGCCGCTGCCGCTATGGAATGGCATACCGAAGGCGGCTCGCTCACTCCCGGTAAACGCGCCGATTTTATTATTACACCGCCGATGAGCTCACTTTCCTTTATTCCGTATACCTTTACCACACAACATATACGATCAGTTTTCATAAACGGCAAACAACTATCCTGATGAAAAAAATTCTGTTCCTTAGTATCTGCGTGCTCTCTGTTCTTTCGGCCTGTAAGAAAAAGGCCGAGGGTTATACACTTACCGTGATCTCCGGCGACGGACAGAGCGGCGAGGTGAACTCCACACTGCCCGAACCTGTTCGCGTACAGCTGTTACGCGGCGAAGAAGAGATCGGGTACAAACAGGTAAAGTTCGAGACCAGCACAGGCCAGATACTTACCGCTACTACCGACGACCAGGGCATAGCTGAATTTACCTGGGTGATCGGCTGCGAGGCCGGTCCTCAGAGCGCCAGCATTACCGCGCTTGACCCCGGTGTGGTATTCGCTACCACGGTAGCCAAGGCCACGGGTACGGTACCTGCCTCCGGATGGTATAAACCCTGCGGAATACCTGCCACAAGCCTGTATTTCGCCTTTATTTTCCAAAGCAACAGCGGTAAGCTTTTCGCTGCCGGCAGCCAGTCGGTATACGCTTCCGACGACCAGGGCAAATACTGGTACGAAGTAAGCGGGCTTTCGGGCGTTTACCGTATGAAGCAGTTCGGAAACACCCTGTATGCCCTGGGCAATAACGGTATCCTGCGTTCACAGAACGACGGCATCGTATGGCAGAGCTGGACCCCGCTGGCCGCAACGGAGCTGGCCCGCAACAGCTCGCGCTGGTACGCTACACGCGGAAACGGCGATATGGTATATTCTGACGACGAAGGACTGAACTGGCTCAACTGCAAGGGAAATTTCACCGCGCAGAACCTGCAGTTCATGTTCACCACGCCGGCAGATATCGTAGTGGGGGCCAGCGCTACCGGGCTGTATTATTTCGAGGACGACAGCCTGCTGAAACGCTACCCGCTCAGTGATAATACACTGGGTTATCACGAAGGCAATACGCTGTACTTCGGTTACCAGGGCAATGTACAATCGGCCCAGGACACCCTGTTCGCTGCTTCGGGCCCCTACTGGAATTTCTCGGCCGGCAGCGGCGCTTCGCGTAACCTGAAAAAATACAATGGCAGCATGTATGCAAGCCAGTTCGCCGACCTGTACAAATACGGCACCCCGGGCGTGTTCTTCTCGAGCCCCCAGCTCAATGCCCGCCTGCTGGACTATGTGGTACTTGCAGACGGCACCCTGATACTGAGCTATGAAGGCATCGGGCTGGTGCGGAAACAGTAAGATAACAGGACGTATATTTCTGAATGCAGGCTGAAAGATGTCCTGCATTTTTTATTTCAGACGCATCTGGAAGGGAATAAAACTAAAATAAATTAAATATAAACAATAAAAACAGCATTAAAAGTAAAATAAATTTAATATAGATTGAATGATCGGCAGGAATACGTTTTTATGTATCCCTTCCTTAAAAAAACAACATACTATGAAATTAAACGCGGGCATCATCACTTCAAAACTGGCCGAGACCAAAGCTTTTTATACCGGGGTACTGGACTTTGGCATTACGTTCGAAAATGACTTCTACCTGTTGCTGCACACCCCGGATAAGAGTGCAGAGCTCAGCTTCCTGCTCCCGGGACATCCTTCGCAGCAGGCCCTTTTCCAGCCGGCATTCGGGGGACAGGGCGTGTATCTTACCATTGAAACGGACAATGTGGACGCTTTTTATGAGAAAATAAAAAACAAAGAAGTACCCATAGAGATCCGACTGCGCGATGAACCCTGGGGCGACCGGCATTTTGCCATCAAAGACCCGAACGGCATCGGCATAGACATTGTAACATATTCCGCCCCGGCAGAATAAGCAACTCAGGACTCCTGCAGCTTTTCCAGGAACTCTTCTTTCGACAGCCGCTCAAAGGCATCGATCATACTGTACCCTGAACAGTTATAGATCTTTGTGCCTCTATGTTGCGCATAACGTTCTACTTCCAGGTAAGTCCTCAGCGCTTTGGAAGAACTTTCGAGCAAAAAGGCCATATTGTTGTTCAGGAGGCGGTATTCTCCGCCCTTATCGTAAAAATGATCATCCACAAAATAGACCTGGTTCTTTTCGTTTACGCGGAATTTCAGGTGCCAGTCGTTCTCCGCGCCGCATAAAAAAAGTCTGCGGGCACCGTTCCTGCTTAACATAAACAAGGCACCGTTCAGCACGTTCTGGCACTGCGGAAAGGCCAGCCCCAGGTTATAAAACAGGAAATTTACAGAGTCGAAGCCCCCTTTACATACCACGTAATTATAATACCGTATGCGGATGTTCGGATTCTTTACAGAACGCACCAGGTATGACCTTTTATACTGCCACGGCACGTAGAGGCTCATTGGCCAGCTTACCTGCTGCATTTTTTCCAGGAACCTGGATATTACCCCGTTCGCCGGACCCGTATCTGAAAAATACGCCGCGTCGAGAATAAAATAATATTCCGGCCGGATAAGGGTAAAATACTCGGAATACAGAAAATTGTTCACCGTAACTACCCGGGCCTTCCTGAACAGGTCCGTATATGCTTTCAGATCGGCTTCCAGGCCGGGCCCGTTGCCACAGACAATAAAATCTTTCCCGCTGAAGTCCTCTTTTTTCAGGAAGAAACCGGAACGTACAATGATCTTACCAATGGAAAGAAACGTGCTGAAAATATTATTTATGACCGAAAGATATCTCATATTACTTTATCTGGTTAACCAGGGCCGGCAGAGGCATCACTCCAGGAAGCGGAGCTCCATCGGGGTACCCTTTTCAAGGTCAGCATTGAATTTTTTGCCGATGATCTCCCCCAGATATTTCGGGTGCAGACCTATGCCCGGGCGTATGGAACGTACGTTCGCAGGTGTGATCGCCTCGCCTTTTTTTACATTTTCCACGATGAACAGGGAACGTGAAAAATGCCGGCTTCGCTGCTTCTTTTCCGTCATTTCGTAATCCACTTTCCCGAGCAGCTTTTCCGTTGTGCGTACCGCGTGTACCATTTGGGTAAACTCGGCCTCGTTCAGCGAAAAATGCGCGTCGGGCCCGCCTATGCTGCGGTCCAGGATAAAATGTTTCTCGATCACTTCGGCGCCCAAAGCTACGGCTACCGCCGGGGCCTCTATACCCATTGTATGATCGGACAGACCTACCTTAACGCCGAAACGGCTTTTGAGGTCGGGTATGGTGAACAGGTTCGCATCCTCGGGGCGCGCCGGGTATTCCGAGGTACATTTCAGCAGCGTGATATCCGTGTTGCCGTTCTTCCGGCAGGTTTCCACGGCCAGCTCAATATCTTCCAGGGTGGCTATACCGGTGGAAATGATCATGGGTTTGCCGGTGCGTGCGGCATATGCGATAAGGGGGATATCGGTAATTTCGAAAGAGGCTATTTTATAGATGGGCGCCTGCAGGTTTTCCAGGAAGTCTACCGCCGTTGTGTCAAAAGGTGATGAAAAGCAGATCAGCCCCTCTTCGTGTGCGGCCCGGAACAGTTTTTCGTGCCATTCCCAGGGAGTATAGGCCTGTTTGTACAGCTCGTACAGGTGCTGTCCGTCCCAGTGGGTGCCCTGGCTGATGCGGAACCATTCCTGCGGCGCATCGATGGTCATGGTATCGGCCGTATAGGTCTGGAGCTTTATGGCATCGGCACCGGCGCGGCGGGCCGCTTTTATGGTCTCCAGGGCCAGTTCCAGGCTGCCGTTGTGATTGGCGGAAAGTTCAGCTATTATAAAGGTTCTGTTCATCTCATCAGTTTTTTATTCGAACAATACAAAAAGCCTCGGCATATTCGCAGCCTACCTGTATGCCGTATCTCTGGGCCAGCACCGATAATGCCCGGGCAGACCTCGGGTGCGGGAAGTCGCGCTTTTCGTACCGGTAACACTCCATACCGCGGATCTTTGCTTCCAGGTTAGCTGCGCTCACCTCAATGAACAGGTTCGGGATAAAATGCCTGGGATCGGTAGACGCACGCCACTCAGTACCCGAAGGGGTCTCAAAGGTAATGATACCTTCGGTATATTCCTGCGGCAGCGGCCGGGTGGCAGTGATCACCGCCTCAAAGGTACGCTGGTGGTCGATGTTGAGATCGCCGCCGTGATGTGTAAAAATGTACGAAGGTTTAAATTCGGCCTTCTCTTTCTCGATCACCTTCACCAGGTCCAGCAGGTCTACGGAATCAAAGCGGTTATCGGGGAAATCGTATACGGACAGCTCCTGGTAACCGATAGAGTCCCTGGCATCGTTTATGTTCTTTTTGTGTTCGGCCAGCTCCTGCTCCCATTTAGCGGTATCCCGGCTGTCTGCGCGGGAAGTGATGCCTTCTCCCAGTATCACCACCTTTACCCTGGCATTGTAGTCTGTTACCAGCCGGTTAAGCGTAGCCCCCGGTCCCAGCAGCTCATCGTCGGGATGGGCCACCACTACCAGGATATTCTTATTTTTTAATGATTCTAACATGAGCGTTTATTTCAGTTTCTTGATATTTTGCCTTTGTAAACTCGAACTTAAAATGCTCGGTCTCCAGGAAAGCCGGGGGATAGCCTTCGCCGTCGAGCATGCGTATGTAGTCGTATATCTCGCGGAGTGTTCCCAGGTCCTTCAGATCGCTCATTTCAGGCGTTCGTCTTTTAAAGACGACAGGAGTACCTTCCTGGGGCTTCAGTACATATTTGTTCTCCGTTATTTTCAGTATCATCCGGAAAATTACGGCCGTGCTCCGCTCAAATATCTGCCTGGCGGTACCGCTCAGGCTCAGGCTTCTTTTCATATATACATCGCCTGTATCGAGGCCTTTGCTCACACGGATGGCCGATATCTTCGTCTTTGTATGCCCGTTCAGGATCAGGTTCTGCAGGGGGCTGCCGCCTCTTCCGTACGGCAGGTCTGTCATATGGAACAGCACACATTCAAAATTATTGTATATCTCGCCGGGGATGATATAGGACCAGTGCGGTATGAAAATTTTTTCCGGGCCGATCTGCCGGAGTCTTTCAGGCGTAAAGTCCTCCTTTTTATCTACCAGGTGCCAGGCCGCATGAGGCTGCTTCTGCCGCAGGTCTTTATACAGCTTCCGGTGCCAGGATTTTTCAGAGACCAGTACAAATGTGCTCATTTCCGTACAAATTTTAAGTACTCCGTATCGCCGATCTGCCGGACCGACGCATGTTCGAACCCCAGCTTTTCGAATACCTGCTGTGAGGCCGTATTCCCCCTTTTTACCAGGGCGGTCTTGGCCCCGGGTACCCGGTCCATGGTCTGTGCCAGGATCTGTGTGCCATACCCTCTTCCGCGGTACTGTGCATCGATGGAATAATCGATCAGCCAGCTTCCGTCCGTATCTTTTTCGTAACGTACCTGTCCCACAGGTCTGCCGTCCACTTCCATGATGTATATACGCACTCCGGGATCGCTGAGTTTTTTGGCGAACCAGTTGCGGTGCTGCTCAAAGGGAATTGTGTCCGTATGTACGGCATTGCTCCGCACAGCGGGATCATTGGCCCAGTCGAAGAGCAGGCGTTCGTCGTCCCCGCTCACAGGTCTGAAGCTTACCTGGGGCCTGATCTTCGAGTGAATGACCACATCGATAAAGCTGCCGTTGAAAAGACAGTGTTCCTTCAGCACGGCTTCCCTGGTAAAGCCGCTGTCTTCCAGGGCCCGGTACAGGTGCGGCCGCAGATCGAAGGCATAGGTATATATCTTGTGCATTCCCAGTTCGTCAAAGGCTACCGATGCGATCAGGGAGAGGTAGGTATTCCAGTGAAATGCGAATTTTTCCTTCTCAAGCGCGGTATTCATCACAAAGGATATTTCCGCGTTCCTGTCCGTCCAGTTTATGTGTACCAGGCCGCCATACCCGATGCAGACATCTTTTTCAAGGTAAGAGAACAAGACCTGGTCGGGCCGTTCCTGTTCAAACAATCGGGCCACCACATCCCGGAAATAGGTTTCCTGGTCGGCAGCGCTCAGCGGTTTGTTCTGCCGCAGGTGGTATATCTGCTCGTTGCGCCACCGCATAATGTCCATACGGTCCCGGTAACGGACAGGCACAATGGTATAGTCCCCCCTGCGGAATACGTTCTTTTGCAGAAATGTATAGTTAGCCGGAAATTCCATGCTGCAAGGTATATTTTAATTCGGCCATATGCCAGTCGCTCATCGTATCTATATCCTGGGCTTCGGTCTCGCTGATCACCATACCGCCCGTTGCCGGCATTAAAAACGTTCTGTGCTTCAGCAGGGCTTCGGTTACGGCCCAGTAAAACTGCCCCGCATCGTGATACCGGGGTTCCAGGTCCTGGGAACGCGTATGTACAAATTCCCGGTGAAGGGGTTCTATATGCGGTCCGTTCATTTTCAGCGCCCTTTGTATGGGAAAGCTGAAGGCCATTACGGGAAATACCGAATCCAGTCCTTCTTCCGTAAGCCTGCGGTATGCCGCGGTGATATGCTGTGCCGATACCAGGGGCGCACAGGGATAGATACAGCAAATGTTCAGGAAGGAACGGCCTGCCTCTCGGTAGGCGTTGATCACTTCTTCCACCACATCGAAGGTAGTGGCATGATCGTCCGCATTTTTTTCGCTGCGCATAAAAGGGACCTTAGCCCCGTATTCAAGAGCTACCCCGGCAATTTCGGCATCGTCGGTAGACACCATTACCTCACTGAACAGCCCCGATCCCAGGGCCGCCTGTATGGAATAGGCAATTACCGGTTTGCCCAGGAAGTCCTTTATGTTCTTCCGGGGTATGCGCTTGCTGCCGCCGCGTGCCGGTATAATGCACAGATCAGCCATTTTTCTCGATCAGGAACCAGGTGGTATCATCCTGTTTAAAGTTCGGATCTCGGCGGTATACAAACCCGTAATCCAGCAGGCGGGTATCCGGGAATTTCTCGAGGAACTCCCCGGCAAAATCTCTTTTGAAGAGCTTGTTCTCATGCCCGCGGTAGCTGATCGTTACGGGAGACGGATTGTAATACTCCGCGATAAGGATATAGCGGCGGGAAGCGTCATACAGTTTCTGGTATACCAGGGGCAGCGCATCGGGATTGATATGGATAAGCACACCTTTGATGAGCGCCAGGTCGAAAGTTTCCCGGAGATCGGCCTCGAGTATGGAACCCTGTATCACATTTTCGCTGCCGATAATACCGCCCAGCTCTGCGGCGGCAGCGGCGTTTATTTCGATGGCCTTACGTTTTATGCCGGGGAATAAGGTCGCGACAGCACGCAGGTTCATGCCGATATTGGCGCCGAATTCGATACAGCTTTCCAGGCCGCGGGTCTGTGCCAGGGCCTTTGAAAAAAAGGCTATATTACTGGCCAGGAACTGTGCTCCTCCATTGCGGCTTATGTACTCATTCCCGAATTCGGATGCCCAAAAATTTTCCTGTTCCGTTTTATATGTAGTCATAAAAGTGTAAATACGCTGTTAGGAATAAAAAGTACATATCTTTTCAATCACATATACCTGTTCTTCCGCTGTCAATGCCGGGTACACCGGCAGGCTGATGCAGTGTTCGTAGTATTTTTCGGCATGCGGGAAATCGCCTTTCTTCCAGCCGAACTGCCGGTAATACGGCATTAAATGCACCGGTACATAGTGTATCTGGGCAAATATTTTATTTTCCCTGAGGTAATTGTACAGTTCCAGCCTGTTCTCTACTTCCAGGATGTACAGGTGATAGGCATGACCTTCCACTACGCCCGACTGCCCCTTTACGAATGGTTTGTTCTTAAACGCTTCGTAATATACGGCGGCTATTTCGCGGCGGCGGGCCAGGCCCTCTTCTGCCTTCCCGAGCTGTGAAAGTCCCAGGGCACAGAGTATATCAGGCATACGGTAGTTGTAGCCCAGTTCCTGCAGTTCCATATACCAGGGGCCGTGATTTTCGAGCAGTTTTTCATTGCCCTGGTAGATCATCCCGTGCGAGCGCAGGGAAAGCAGGTGTTTGTACATCTCTTCGCTGTTGGTGGTGATCATACCTCCTTCGCCGCAGGCAATATGCTTCACCGGGTGAAAGGAAAAGATGGCACAGTCTGCATAGGCACCATTGCCGCAATGCTGCTCAACGCCGCTGCTGTCCCTGAAATATCCTCCGGGGGCATGGCAGGCGTCTTCGAGTATAAACAGGCCGTAGGTATCGGCCAGGGCCTTTACTTTTTGCAGGTCTACTGCCCTGCCGCTGAAATCTACGGGTATTACCCCCCTGAAAGTTCCTTTGGGGTGTGCCTTCAGCAGGTTTTCCAGGGCCTGCAGGTCCATCAGGTAGGTTTCGGGATCAATGTCCACGAATACGGCTTCGCCGCCGCAATACCGGATGCAGTTGGCCGAGGCCGAAAAGGTGATGGGCGTGGTGATCACCTTGTCGCCGGGTTGTACGTTCAGGGCCATGGCCGAAAGGTGCAGGGCCGCGGTCCCGTTTGATACGGCTACGGCATAGCGGGCCCCGATGTAACGGGCAAAAGCTTCTTCAAACTCTTTTACTCTGGGGCCGGTTGTGAGATAATCGGACCGCAGCACTTCCGCCACCGCATCGATATCTTCCTGCGTAACAGACTGCCGGCCGTAGGGAATAGATTTCATCTTTTTAAATTTTAAATGTAGTATCTACATGTTCCCGGATCAGTTCCCGCAGGCTTTCAACGGTTTCCCACTCGGTATTGGTGCCCGAATTGTAATTAAAGCCTTCCTGCACCTTCTGTCCCCCGAAAGTACCGATAAAATCGCCGAGGTCCCAGCCGGGGATCGCCGGCAGTATCACGTAATAACGGCCAATGTCGTAGGTATGAAAGGAGTCTGAAGCGGTGATCATTTCCTCGTGCACCTTTTCACCCGGGCGTATGCCTATGGTCCTCTGCTCGAGCTCCGGGGCAATAGCGGTGGCTACGTCGGTGATCCGGTACGAGGGTATCTTGGGCACGAATATCTCGCCGCCCCAGGCATGTTCCAGGGCGTGCAGCACCATGTCCACACCGCCGTCCAGCGAAATATTGAAACGGGTCATCTGCGGGTCTGTAATGGGCAGGAAACTCTCTCCCATCTGCTTTTTGCGGATAAAGAAGGGGATCACCGAGCCGTTGGAACCCATCACATTGCCGTAACGCACCACGGAAAACCGGATCTTGTTCTTTCCCTTTATATTGTTGGCAGCGACAAAAAGCTTGTCAGACGTGAGCTTGGTGGCCCCGTACAGGTTAATGGGCGCGCAGGCCTTATCGGTAGACAGCGCCACTACCCGGCTCACCCCGGTCTCCAGGGCGGCATAGATCACGTTCTCGGCGCCGTTCACATTGGTCTTGATGCATTCGCTGGGGTTGTATTCCGCCAGGTGTACATGCTTCATGGCTGCCGCGTGGATCACGTAATCGATCCCCTGGAATGCCCGCACCAGTCTTTCCTTGTCCCGCACATCGCCTATAAAGTAACGTATGGCCGGGTAAACCGACTGTGGATATTCCTGGGCCATCTGGAACTGTTTCTGCTCATCCCGGGAAAAAATAACCAGTCTTTTTATATTCGGAAATTCTGATAATATTCTCTTGGTAAGTGCCTTACCTAATGAGCCGGTACCGCCTGTGATTAAAATCGACTTATCTGAAAAATCAAGCATACGTAATCAATGCAATAAAAAGAAGGTTTTTTAACAAGCCAAATATAATAATTCTGTATCAGGACGATAAGCGCCGGTCTAAAAATTAGTTCGGGCAGCCGCACCGTATCCCTGGTAAAAGGTACCGGGGACCCTGCGCCGGCAATTACGTATACTCATAAAATATTTTAGTATACTTATAAAAAATCACTCCGCTCCCGCGCTCACTGCGCTCAGCTTTTCCGTATCCCAGTAACTGCGGGCCACTTCGCGCACCTGCTCGGCGGTCACGTTGTATATCTCTGCGGAGAACGTACGGTAAAAATCGGGCTCCTCTCCTTTCAGGATCAGGGGTTTTTGTATGGTGGCCAGGCTGTGCACATTTTCGAAACGGCGTACCAGGTTACCGCCCAGGTAACTTTTTACACGCTGCAGCTCTTCGGCAGACGGAACTTCCTGCTGCAAAAGACGTATCTCGCTGAATATTTCCTCTGTTGCCTTTTTCGCAACATCTTTGCCCACTTCGGTCTGTACCCGCCAGATATGCGTGAACCGGAAGGTCTGCCAGCCGCTCTGCACCCCATAGGTAAAGCCGTTCTTCTCGCGCAGGTTACTCATAAGGCGGCTGCCGAAATAACCGCCCAGCAGTATATTGGCCACCGAGGTACGGGCCATTTCCAGCGGACCGGAAAGCGGGGCCACCCTGCCTATGCGGATGCTGTGCTGTACCGATCCTTCCACCTGTTCAAAACTGCATCTGCCCTTTTCCTCCGCGGGCGCCCGGTAAGCACTGCGTTCCGGCAGCCGCAGCGGGGAAAGGCCGGTATCGGAAAAAAGATCGTCGAGCAGTTTGTATTCTTTTTCGCCTACATTGCCCGATATGAAAAACGATACACCGCGACGCAGCAAACTTTCCCGGTAAAAATGCAGCAGTTCTTCCTGTGTAAGCGCCTGGTGATCGGCCGCTTCGGCCATACGTCCGTAGGGATGCTCCGCACCGAACAGCAGGGCCTGGAAAGCCCGGTTGGCCATATAGTCCGTTTTATGCTTATTGATCCTCAGCTTGTTGATATTGCTGGTGACCAGCAGCGAAAGCTCGTCCTGCGACAAGGTGGATTCCAGCAGGATCTCGCGGAAAAGAGGCAGTACCTCGGGCAGGAATTTCTTCAGGGTGAAGAGCACCACCGAGGCATAATCCTTCTGCACGTCCACCGAAATAAAGGTGCCATAATAATCGAAAAGATTATTCAGCGTATAGGCATCGCGGTTCTTTGTGCCGCGGGTAAGCAGCTCGAAAACATAGGTTGCGTAAAGTTTCGGCGAGCTAAAGGCGCTGCCGTCGAAAACGGCCTCGATGCGCACGGTCTCTGCCGATACGGAAGGGAAAATATAGCTCTGTATACCGCTGCGGCCGGTACGTATCTCCGGGTCGGGGAACTGCAGTGAAAATATATTCTGTATACCGGGACCTTTTATTCGATCTGGATGCATAGCTTATTAAATGGCTTTATAATGTAAAATACTGGCTTTTTCGCGGGTGAAGGTGAGCCTGGCTGCCGCCTGCAGGTCCGTATCGCGGAGCGCATTGTAACGCTCGCGTATGGTATTGGCGTCCTCGGCTTTCGAGATATTCTCGAACATGGCCAGCTTCAGGGCCTTGTTCTGCCCGTTGTCCAGGTCAAAGGCCTCACTGGTCTCCGCTTTGTTCTTCAGTTTCTGTATCTCATCTCCCGGGATCAGTTCTTCCCTGATCTCCAGCAACACTTTCCATATTTCCTCTTCGGCTTTTTCAAAGCTCACGCCTTCGGCCGGCATACCGCTGATGATGGCCAGCCCGTTATCGAGCGAGCCCAGTACATAGGACGAGATATCGTCGAATACTTTCTGTTCCACGATCAGCTTGTGAAACAGGCGTGAGCTCTCGCCATAGCCCAGGACCTCCGTCAGGAAATCTACCGCATGGTAACCCTCGCGGTCGAAGCCCGGCATCGGGAAGGCCATGTACAGCACATCTTTGGGCACTTTTGCCTCAACCAGCATGCGGCGTTCCTCCGTCTGTTCCTTTTCCTGCGGAAGCCTGCGCGCGTGTATCTCACGGGCGGGAATTTCGCCGAACCATTTTTCGGCCAGGGCAAACACCTCCTCCGGCTTCACATTGCCGCTTACCGTAAGTATGGCGTTATTGGGCGCATAATGCGTAAAGAAGAAGTGCTTCACGTAATCGAGCGTGGCTTCTTCCACATGACGGGTCTCCTTGCCGATGGTGGGCCACATATAGGGATGCTCCTTAAAGCAGAGCCTGCGCAGGTGATGCCATACATCGCCGTAGGGCTTGTTCAGGTAACGTTCCTTGAACTCCTCGATCACCACTTTTTTCTGGATGGCAAGTTTCTCCTCGCTGAAATCCAGGCCCAGCATGCGGTCGCTCTCCAGCCAGAAAGCCGTTTCTATGTTCTGCGCGGGCAGTGTGATGTAGTAATTCGTAATATCGTTGCTGGTAAAGGCATTGCTCATTCCACCGGCATCTTCCACCGGTTTGTCGAAGTGCTTTACGTTTACCGATCCCTCGAACATCAGGTGCTCGAAAAGGTGGGCAAAACCGGTCTTTTCCGGCTCCTCGTCGCGGGCGCCCACATTGTACAGTACGTTCACCGTTACCATCTGTGTGGCCTCATCGGGGTTCACCAGTACGCGGAGCCCGTTCTTCAGTGTATATCTTTCAAAAGCGATCATGATCTGTATGTCAATAGAATAACGTTTGTACGTTTCCCTTATTTTTTGTATATTAATACCAGGCAGCCGATCCCTGCAGTACCGCCCGGAATTCGGCCATTGTATCTCTCACCACGTCAGCAGCCGTTTCAATGCTTTTTATGGCACTGCTCACCTGCCCTGCTTCCAGCTCGCCCTGTTCCAGGTCTCCTTCGAACACGCCTTTTTTGCTGCGTCCCCGGCCCAGTATCTCCCGCAGTTCGTCTGCCGTGGCGCCCCGTGCATAGGCTTCGGCCAGTTCGGCATAAAAAGCGTTCTTAAACATGCGCACCGGGGTCACTTCTTTCAGGGTAAGCACCGTATCGCCTTCCACGCTTTCGGTAATGCGCTGCTTGTAGCGGGCATGTGCACTGCTTTCCACGGTAGCGGCAAATCGGGTGCCCATCTGCACGGCCTCTGCACCCAGGCAGAACATGGCGGCCATGGCCCGGCCCGTAGCAATACCACCGGCGGCGATCACGGGTATTTTCCCTTCCAGGGCCTGTACTACCTGGGGTACCAGTACCAGGGTGGTGGTCTCTTCGCGGCCGTTGTGTCCGCCGGCCTCAAAACCTTCGGCCACCACGGCGTCGCAACCGGCATCCATAGCTTTGCGCGCAAATTTTGAGCTGCTTACCACGTGCACCACCTTAATACCGTGTTCTTTGAAAAAAGCCGTATGCGATGCAGGATTCCCCGCCGAAGTAAAGACCACGGGCACCTCAAATTCGATAACACTGCGGATATGCTCTTCGATATCGGGATACAGCAGGGGCAGGTTTACGGCAAAAGGCTTGTCCGTGGCCTGTTTACACCTTTGCAGGTGTGTACGCAGCACTTCGGGGTACATCGATCCGGCCCCGATGATCCCCAGTCCGCCGGCATTGCTCACTGCCGACGCCAGTTCCCAGCCGCTGCACCATACCATACCGGCCTGTATCAGGGGGTACTCGATGCCCAGCAGGCTGCAGATGCGGTTGTTTTTCATGCTATCCCTTTATTTCTTTCCAGACCCGGGTGATGAGGTGCTTGGTGGATTGCAGGAAGTCCTTTTCCATCATCCAGTAGTAATAGGAGGGTTCTTCGATAAATACCTGTTTCAGCAGTTTATCCTTATGCTTGCCGAAGTTGAATACGATATGGTTCTCGGTATTGTAGCGGAATTTATTTTCCAGGTCGGGTGTTTTGCGGTACTGGGTAAATTCGGCCAGGAAATCCACATTGTTCATCAGTCCGGGGTAACGGTCCAGCTGGGCTTCCAGTATCTGGTGCGTGGCGCGGGTATCGGCCTCGGCGCTGTGTGCATTGTGCAGGTCTTTCTCGCAGTAAAATTTATAGGCGGCCTTCAGGGTGCGTTCTTCCATTTTGTGGAATACTACCTGTACGTCCACGCATTTGCGGTTTTCGAGCCCCAGGTCTATGCCGCAGCGGAAAAACTCTTCGGCCAGCACGGGTACGTCAAAGCGGTTGATGTTGTAACCGGCCAGGTCGCAATCGGCCAGGAAGGCGAACACTTCGGGCGCGATCTGGGCGAACAGGGGCTTGGAGGCCACCATTTCGTCGGTAATATTGTGTACGGCGGTAGCTTCGGCCGGGATAGGCATACCGGGGTTCACCAGGCGCGTATAGAGCACTTCGGAACCGTCGGGAAGTATCTTAAGTATGGCAATTTCCACGATGCGGTCCGTCTGCAGGTTGATACCGGTCGTTTCCAGGTCGAAAAAAGCAAGGGGCCGTGAGAGTTGTAATTTCATGCAGTGATCTTATTTCGGGACAAAATACGGTTTTTTGCAGGAAAGGAAGAAGTTCCCCGGCCTAAAAATCCCTTAAATATCCGTTAATGTTCCGGGACACTCACCCGGACGGGGAGCTCACCTAAAACCCCTTCACTACCGAATACCTAATGATTCCCTCCCAGGGGGACTTACCCCAACGCTTTCTTGCCGGTACCTTTGTATCGTTCCGGCCGGTACCCGATCTCACCGGCAGGCAATTACAATGCATGGAGCCCGGTGCAGCGCAGGTAAGCACATTTTCCTGGACAGGCACCTGACCCTGGTACGCTGACCCGGAAATATCCCGGGAAATACCTGTATGGCAGAACGCCGGAATGGTTTATCTTTGAGAACGTTTAACCTGTTCCTGCCTATGAACACCAATATCAATCAGTCATCTGAGAAACTGCGCTATATCGACCTGCCGGCATCCGCACCGGGGGAAGAAAGTCTGCTTTTAAAAGCCGCCAGGGTACCGGCGGCGGCCTGCTTTGTTCCCTTCGGGAATATTGCGCTGAGTTTTTCCGGTGGCGGTTTCCGGGCAGCCTGTTTCAGCCTGGGTGTGCTCTCTTTCCTGAACGAGATCAAAGACGAGGACGGGGTGCCCCTGTTGCAGCATGTACGCTATATTTCGTCCGCGTCCGGGGGCAGCATCACCACGGCGGCCTATGCGCTGAGCGTGGCCAATGGCTGTACATTCGATATCTTTTACAAAAAACTGCACGATAACCTGGCTGAGGACAAAATGCTGAAAAGAGCCATGGAGCTGCTGGCCGATGACTCTATCTGGCGAGCGCCTTTTCATAAGAGACGCAACCTGATCAATGCCTTTGCCATGGCCTATGACAAAATGCTGTACGAGGGCCAGACCGCCGGGCACCTGAGCACCTCGCCGCATTCAGACCAGACCGGCCTGGAAGAGATCTGCCTCAATGCCACCGAATTTTACAAGGGCCTGCCTTTCCGCCAGAGCATCTACATGAAAAAGGCGCCCGAGAATTACCACGACGTACTCTACGGAAATTTCGCCATAAAACTGCCTCCCCAAGTAAGCAATCCCTTCCGTATTGCCGACCTGGTAGCCGCCTCGGCCTGTTTCCCCGCGGGTTTTGAGCCCATCCTGTTCCCTTCGGAATTCCTGCCGCGCCGGGAACTGGGTCCACTGTTCAGCGGACTGCGCATACAACCCCAGGAGTTTACGGTGGAAGAACTTAAAAACCTGTACTACGAAAAAGATATTGCGGACTTCAAGGGAGCCGAAATTGAGAAAATGGCCGCGTTCATGAAGGGATTGCAGGACAAGCCCAATAAAGACAGTGTGCAGATCGGCCTGATGGATGGCGGCATTACCGATAACCAGGCCATCGACAGCGTGGTATCGGCACAGGCCAAACGCATGGAGAACGCTTCACGACCGGCCGGGCAGGGCACGGAGCATAGCTATCAGCCTTTTGACCTGATCATGCTCAACGATGTGGCCAGCCATTTTATGAGTCCCTATAAACTCCCCGATCCCCGCAAACAGTACCAGAGCTGGCAGTTCCTTACTATCCGCAGCATACTCGTTATAAGCACACTGCTGTTCATTTTCAGCGGACTGGCCGGGGCCGGCGCTTTTTTTAGCATACCCTTCGAAGACCCTGTATTATCAAAAATGCAGGTCATGTTCTCTGTAACGGTATTCCTGGTCTCCGGTGGAGCCATCGCCCTGCTGTGGGCATTGCGCCGCAGGATCTCCGGTACGGTGAACGATACCGAGGGCTTTAACCTGAAGCATAATTTCTCGGAAGATATACAGAAGAACCTGTTCCGTTATTTTGCACGGGTACCCCTGCGGATACTGCTGCGCATGATCAGCGAGCGTATAAATTCGGTACTGGCCCTGAACAATGAGGTATTCCTGAAACGTACGCGTTACCTGCTGCTGCGCGAAATTTTCCAGCTCCGCAACTGGAAGGGCCGCGTACTCTCGAACAATATTTATGACCTGGCCTTTTCCAATAACAACAACCGCATCAGCCAGGGCAGCATAGACCCGGTGCATGCCCGCTACCTGCCCCGTGTGGAAATGCAGCGGGTGGCCCAGGCGGCCTTCCGTATGCCTACCGTGCTCTGGTTCGACAAAAAGAACCAGGACAACTGCATACAGGCCGCGGTTATCGCTACCGGGCAGTTCAGCACCTGTTATAACCTGCTGGTATACCTGGACCAGATCAGCGGATTTCCCGAATGCACTGATGAAGCTTCACGAAAGCGCCTGACACATATACGCAAACAACTGGAAGAGGCCTACCGCGAATTTAACCGCAATTCCTTTTACCTGTATAACCGCATCAGCGGCACAGACATTTCTGACAACAGCTTCCGTACGCCGGATTCCTTCCTGAGCTTCAAGGCATTTACTTCAGCTCACGAACCCACTCCTTAAACCGGAACGGGTTCAGCTTCATCAGGTCCAGGCTGAAGCGCACATAGCTCCAGTAAGGATCTTTAAAGTTATTATTGGCGAACATCAGGTTCTTGGAAGTGGCCTGCGGTATGGGAAAATATACGGAACACAGCCCCCCGGGCGCCAGGTCCAGGTACAGACCCGCATTGCAGTAGCCCGCCCACTGGTTGGTGCTGATGCCGGTGGCCGCGTCTGTAACGGGCGCACCCTGGAGCCCCAGGTCGGCATACAGCCCGATGGGCACCCATTGTACCGGGAAGTCCACTTTCAGGTTGAGGCTGCTAAGGAACAGGCTGCTTTGTCCGCCGGGCGCGTATATCTTAAAATTGCCCTCGCGTTCCACGAACTGGTTGCCGGTAAAGCCCCGGGTATCCGAACGGCCGAAATAGAAATGATCCAGCAGGTAATCATTGGGCCCGCTCCAGCCGTTCATTTGTAAATTATTACTTACGAGCGTATTGGAATGCAGCAGGAACACCCCGGCAAAAGCCCGTATCTCGAGCCCTTTGCGGTTCTTTACATAATTGATCCGTTGCCTGGCTTCGGCCCATAGCTTCAGGTTGGTGGATTTGCGGCCGTTGAGGCGGTAAAAATCGTGCTTGTATTCCAGGGCGGTCTTCACGTAAAACGGGAAACGGCGGTTGTAATGTTCGTACCAGTACGAGACCTCGCCTATTTCGTAGTTGATATCGCGGATGCCCAGATGTGCATACATATCCCCCGCCTGTTTGTTAATGAACAGGTAACGTACCTGCATACCGCTGCGTTTGGGGACGGCGGGTTTGTTACGCTTGAACTCGCCTTCGGCACGCACTTCGATGCGGTTGTAATTCTGTGCTTTTTCAGTAAAATCCCAGGCAAAACGGCGGTAATTGATACCAAAGTCCATAAATGCCAGCTTTGAGCGGTCGGGCAGAATGCGGTAACGGTAATCGCCTATGGCCGCAAAGCCGACGGGATTAAAGCTGATGAACGGCAGCACCAGGAACTCGTGCCTGCGCGGCAATAAAGGTTTGTTATGCAGCAGCAGGCCCAGCATGCTCTTGTTGTAATTGTTCCAGGCATACACAGGCCCTAAACCCATATACATTTTATCGTATACCGGCAGCGAAACATAGGGCAATACACCCACAGGCACAGCATTGCGGCCCGCCCCGGAAGGTTTAACATAGTTATTGTGACGACTTTTTTCCCGGAGTGTTCCCCGGTAATTGACCTCTATCCGGTCGCACCCGGAAAGATCGGCCTCCAGGCTCTGTTCCCCGGAGAAAGGCTCCAGCCACATACTGCGCGTACGTACATCTCCTTTCATAAAGCTTAATTCCACAGGCAGCGGATGCGTATACGAATTTTTAACAGTGAGTGTATTCTTTCCTTCGATATGCAGGGACAGATCAGGAAGTACACGTTCTTTCATCAGTCCGTCGAAAAACCAGCCCAGGTCTTTGCCCGTCCGCTCCTCGAATACATTTCGTATATCCATCGGTCCGGGATGCCGGAAAGCCCACATCTGGTAGTAGGCCTGCATACAACTGTCGAACAGCGGACGACCCAGGTATTTTTCCAGGTAATGAAAATTGCTGCCGGTGTGCATATATACTTCCAGGCCATAATTCAGGCTGCTGTACTCCGCGGAAGGCAGGCCCGGGGACTGCTGCCGGTTGTTCATGGCCATGAAATGCATGCCGGCGGGTTCCAGCAGGTCGCCCGTAAGTCCCAGGGGAGCTCTCGGCCTGCGGCTGAATGCTGCCATATCCCTGAAGCAGGCATCTTCGTAATAGGTATTGATGCCCTCGTCCAGCCAGGGCCAGGTACGTTCGTCGGAAGCGAGTATACCGTAAAACCAGTTATGGCCTACCTCGTGGACAATGGTACGCTCCTGGTCCCCTTCCCCGATAATGGTGATCATGGGATATTCCATGCCGCCGCCGGCTGCAATGGTACCGTCCACGGCCGTACAATAGCGATAGGGATATTCCCCGATACGTTCTGAATAATATTCTACGCCTTTCTTCACCCAGGAAGCGGCCTGTTTCCAGGATATTGCGTTCTCTGCCGTGGCCATGCTGTAACAGTATACCTCGCGTCCGCTTTTGAGCCGGGCGGTATCGGCGCGCACCACGAAATCCTTGTCGGCAAACCAGGCAAAATCGTGCACACGGTCCTGGGTATAGCGTATGGTCTTGGTTTCAGGGGCACTGGGCGGCGTTTCGCAGAGGTCGGGGTCGGGAGCCGGTTCCCTGAGTTTTTTATGCAGGAAATCTATCTCGCTCTGTGTCTGTAGTTCCCCGGTGGCACCTACCACGTAATTGGCCGGCAGGGTGATCTCTACATCGAAGGAACCAAATTCCGAATAGAACTCGCCCTGGCTCAGGTAAGGCATGGGATGCCAGCCCGCCCCGTCGTATACGGCCGGCTTGGGGTACCACTGGGTGATCATATAGGACTGCCCGAGATGCCCGAGACGCGAAATCTCCCCGTCGGGCAGGTCTACACGGAACGGCGTGTACAGGGTTAGCTTTGCGCCGGGAAGTAATGGCTGCGGCAGGCGGATATAAGCCACATCCGGGTTCTTCTCCCATTCGGTATAGCTTACCGGCACACCGTTCACCGTAAAGGAAAGACTGTCTATAAAGCCGCCGTCCCTGCGGAAAAGATGGGTGTTCCCGCTCAGCTCAAGTTCCTGCCTTGCCAGGGCCGTGCGGGTATCCGAATAAGCATTGGGCCAGAGATGTATATACATTTCCTGCAATGCCTGCGGCGAATTATTGTGGTATTCAATGCGGATATCGCCCCGCAGCCTGTGCTGCACATCGTCGAGCCGCACCCTGATGGTGTAGTCGGTACGCTGCTGCCAGGCAGACTGCGCGCCGAGCAGTGCAGGTATAAAAAAAGCGGCCATAGCAATGAGGCCGCTTTTTAAACAGTTTATATCTTTCATGCTGTTATTTCAGTACTTCGGAAAGTTTGGCCTCCAGAGCCGGACCACGCAGGTCCATCGCAATAATACGTCCTTCCTTGTCGATAAGGAATGACTTCGGGATGCTGGTAACGCTGTATATGCGTGCAGCGGCGCTCTGCCAGAACTGCAGGTCGCTCACGTGCGGCCAGGTAAGCTTATCCTGTGCAATGGCGTTCACCCAGGCGGCCTTGTCTTTATCGAGCGATACGCCGAACACCGTAAAGCCTTTGTCCTTGAACTTGTTGTAGGCATTCACCACATTGGGGTTCTCCATGCGGCAGGGACGGCACCAGGAAGCCCAGAAATCGATCAGTACGTACTTACCGCGGTAATCGGAAAGCTTTACCATTTTACCTTCGGTGTCGGGCAGTTCGATCTCGGGGGCCAGTTCGCCTATGGCAACCGGACCGGGAGCGGCCATCATGTTCACGTAATTCTTCACAAAGGGATTGTTCGGGTGCGCCTGTCCCAGGTTATCGGCCACTTTTTTGTAGTAGGCACGGTCGGTGGCTTTGTCCAGGCGGCCAACCCCTTCGAGGGCCACGAGTGATCTCGGGTTCTCATCGATCATTTTTTTAATGGTTACGTTAAGCGCGGCATTCTTTTCGTTCATGATCTGGTTGAACGAAACGCTGAGCGCCTGGCGCTGCTCTACCGGGGTGGCCACGAAAATGGCATTGAGCGAGTCGCCCGATCTCTGCAGACCGTCGATCAGGTTCACCAGTACACGCAGGCGTTCACTTTCTTTGGAACCTTTCACGGTGTAGTTCTCATTCACTTTTTTACCGGCAATGTTCACCTCTACTTTCTCGGTGCTGTCGGTAAGCAGGAAAAGCACTTCCTGCCCGGCGGAAAGGTCTTTCAGGCGCAGGCGGTAATAGTTCATTTCCTGGGCTTTCTTCTGTATGCTGAACGCCCCGGATTCGGCAATTACGGCCGAGTCGATCACAGTGGCCCCGTTGGGGATCACTTTCTCGAACAATATGGTTTTCCCGGCACCGGCTTTAAAATTTCCTTTCAGGAAAGGGTCTTTACCTTTGGACGTAACATCGCCGCTTCCGCAGGAAAATAAAGCCAGAGCGGCTATCAATAGTGTATTCATCTTGCGATTCGGTTTCATTTTTTTCAGTTCTCTAAATTAGAAAAAATCCGTTCAATGCTCTATTCTTCGTTCATATTTAACCTATCCTTAGGAAATGAAGGCAGGTTCATCACCTGTAAAGCCTGGTGATAATGGCGTTCGTGGTGATTGGCCAGCAGCATCAGGGTATGTTTCAGGCTGTATACGATGTACTGCCCTGCCGGGGATTTGAAATAGATGCGTTTATGCCTGAAGGAGTCCGTCTTACGGATATAGGCCGACAGTTGCTCCATGTGCTCTTCGTAGCGGCGCACGATGGTCTCTGCATTGATATTCTTTTCAGGCTTGAATTTTTCCAGTGTACGTATGGGTGTATTTACCCTGGGCCCTACTGTTTTTAGTATCACTCTGCCCCAGAAACCGGTCAGCAGGGGCAGGTAGCTCAGCAGCGGACGGGTATAGGTGCCGTTGAGCACACTTTCTACCTGCGGGAAATACGAAGTATCCGTTACGATGAGGTGACTCAGGCACTGCGCAATGCTCCAGCTTTCCGGGTCTGGCTGCCACAGGAGCTGTACGGCCTCCAGGTTGTAGAAATTGTCGTGTACATCACGGCTCACCTGTTCCAGGCGGAACAATACATCGGTGAGATAGGCATTTTTCATGACTCGAGCTTTTCTCTCAGTAAGGCACTGGCGGCTTTGGGGTCGGCCTTTCCGCCGGAAAATTTCATGATCTCGCCCATGAACAGGCCCATTACGCCTTTTTTGCCGTTGCGGTACTCCTCTACTTTATCGGGGTAAGCGTCCAGGGCTTTGGTCACCCATTCGTTCAGGGCGTCGGTATTGCTTTCCTGTATCAGGTTGCGGCTTTCGGCCACCTGCAGGGCACTGATGCCGATGTTGCGCACCATTTCCGGGAAAATGGCCGTGGCGGCGGCCGTATGCGATACCTTGCCCGCATCGATCAGGGCAATGATCTCTACCAGGCGTTCCGGGCTCAGGGGGAAGGCCCCGATATGCAGACCGTTCTCGTTCAGGTAGGAACGCACCGGGCCCATGAGCCAGTTGGATATGGCCTTGTAGTTGCTGCTTCCGGCTTTTATGGCGTCCTCGAAATAGGCGATGGTGTGCTTGTCTTCAGTGATCCAGTAAGCGTCGTATTCGGGTATCCCCAGCTGTGAGGTGTACTTGCGGAACAGGCTTTCGGGCAGTTCGGGCAGCGAAGCGCGGATATCTTCGATATAAGCGTCCGTAAGCACCAGGGGCGGCAGATCGGGTTCGGGGAAATAGCGGTAATCGTGTGCCTTTTCCTTGCTGCGCATGGCAAAGGTCTTACCCGAAACGGCATCGAAGGTGCGTGTTTCCTGGTAAATGGTCTCCCCGTTCTCGGCGGCCGTGCACTGGCGTTCGAACTCGTATTCCAGGGCACGTTGTACGTTCCGGATGGAGTTCATGTTCTTTACTTCCACCTTGGTGCCCAGTTTTGTTTCGCCGCGCAGGCGTATGGACACGTTGGCGTCGCAGCGCAGGGAACCTTCTTCCATATTGCCGTCGCATACGTCGAGGTAGCGCACCAGCTTACGGATCTCGGTAAGATACTGGTTGGCTTCGGCGGGTGTACGCAGATCGGGATGCGATACGATCTCCACCAGGGGTACCCCGGCGCGGTTCAGGTCGATGAGCGAGTCCCAGGGGTCCTGGTCATGGATACTTTTACCGGCATCCTCTTCCATGTGTATACGCTCTATACCGATGCGTTTTACGTGTCCCTCCGCATCTTTGATGTTGAGGAAGCCCTCGTAGCAGATCGGCGTGTCGAACTGGCTGATCTGGTATCCTTTCGGAAGGTCGGCGTAGAAATAGTTCTTACGCGCGAACATATTGTATTTGCGTATATGGCAGTTCATAGCCAGGCCCAGGCGTACGGCCAGCTCGGGTACGCGGGCATTGAGCAGGGGCAGTGCGCCGGGCAGACCCAGCGTAACCTCGCTCACATTGCGGTTGGGCAGCTCTCCGTATTCGTTCACGTCGGCGCTGTATGCCTTGGTCCGGGTAAGCAGCTGTGCGTGTACCTCCAGACCGATAACCATTTCGTATTTGTCCCAGAAATTCATTACGGTAAAGCTAAGAAGAAAATTCTCAAATTTCAGCCCCTTCGAACAGGCTGTCTACAAATGCTTTTTTGTTAAATACCTGCAGGTCCTGGGGTTTTTCGCCCAGGCCTATGTATTTAACCGGGATCTTAAAGCGGTCGGATATCCCGATCACCACGCCGCCTTTGGCCGTACCGTCAAGCTTGGTAATGGCCAGGGCATTCACCTCGGTGGCGGCCGTAAACTGTCTGGCCTGCTCAAAGGCGTTCTGCCCGGTACTTCCGTCGAGCACCAGCAGCACTTCGTGCGGGGCATCGGGGATCACCTTCTGCATTACGTTCTTTACCTTGGTGAGCTCGTTCATGAGGTTGATCTTGTTGTGCAGCCGTCCGGCGGTGTCCACGATCACCACGTCGGCTCCTTTGGACTGTGCCGAGACCAGGCTGTCGTAAGCCACAGAGGCCGGATCGGCGCCCATGCCCTTCTGTACGATATCGCAGCCGGCGCGCTGGCTCCATATACCCAGCTGGTCTACCGCAGCGGCCCGGAAGGTATCGGCAGCGCCCAGCACCACTTTTTTACCGCGCTGGGTAAAATGCCAGGCCAGTTTACCGATGGTAGTGGTCTTACCCACGCCATTTACGCCCACAACCATGATCACGTATGGTTTTTTACCGGCGGGCAGGGTGAAATCTTCGTAATCGGCGGTATTGTTCTCGCCGAGCAGCCCGGCGATCTCGTCGCGCAGTATGCTGTTCAGCTCTTTGGTATCTACATATTTATCGCGGGAAACGCGTGCTTCAATGCGTTCGATGATGCGTACGGTGGTTTCCACGCCTACATCGCTGGAGATCAGGATCCCCTCGAGTTCATCCAGTATCTCATCATCCACTTTCGACTTGCCGGCCACGGCTCTTTTGAGCTTATCGAACAAGCCTTCCTTAGTCTTCTGCAAGCCCTGGTCCAGGGTGTCTTTCGACTCTTTTTTCGAGAATAAACGATCAAAAATGCCCATCTTGTCGGCGAAGGTATAAAAAAAGAAAAAGCCCGAAACGGGTTCGGGCTAAATTAGAATATCTTAAGAGACGTATCCGAAGATTACTTTTTAAAGAAATCCGTTACGTGATCTTTGTGTACAATTTCTTCCTTGAATGCGTAAGAACCTTTCTCGGTCTTTACCATTTTGATAACGCGGGCGAAGTCTTTACCTTCTCCTTTTTTAAGCGTAGCTACGGTCTTCTTTGCCATGAGTTATAATGTTTTCCGGATTACTTGATTTCTTTGTGAACGGTAACGCGTTTCAGAATGGGATTGTACTTTTTACGCTCCATACGCTCAGGCGTATTCTTTTTATTCTTGGTGGTAATATAGCGTGAAGTACCGGGCATACCGCTCGCTTTGTGCTCAGTGCACTCCATAATTACCTGTACTCTGTTACCTTTTTTTGCCATTGTCTTATGAAATTGGGGTGCAAATATACCTTTTTTTTATAAAACAAAAAACTTTTCTGCTTATCTTCCAATAAAATAATTCAGCCCGATACCGGTCCCCTGTAAAAGCGAGAGTCCATAGTTCAGTGTTCCCGGGTTCCCGGGGCCACTCAGCAGGTTTGAATAATCCAGGTACAGCCCGCCGATCAGCAGGTCTATCGATAGTCTCCGCATGGTTACCGGGAAAAAGGCGAGCCCGGGCGACATCTGCAGGCCTATGCCCAGGTTTTCGCCAACGGATGCCGGATTTCCTGTCGTAACCCTGGTATACATCACTCCAATCCTCGATTGTTCAAAGATACCGAAATACCTGTTGAACATCTTGTAAAAGCGTACCGTAGGTCCGCCCCCGATACTCCAAGTAAAAATTTTCTGTGACGGGCCTGCGGGCACCGAACTGAGGTTGAACACCAGGTGTCCGCCCACGGCAATGCTCCGGTGTACAAAATGCAGGGCATGCGCATTGAGGCTGAAATTGTGCGTGTTCGAACTGATAGCGGGTGCACTGTTCCCGCCGTAATTAAAACTTCCGCCGACCATGGTAACGCCTTTGCCGATAAAACGAAGACTGTCCTTGGGAGCTTTACTTTTCTGCGCGTAAAGACCCGCGCTCATACATAGCAGCATAAGTGCTGAAAACAGGATATTTTTCTTCATAGAGATTGTTTAAGTTACCACTAATAACAAAGATCCGTTCTGTTTAGTATGCAGAACGGATCTTATCAGCAAAGATTATCAGTTTATGTACCTCCGGTACCTGTGCTTTTCTTAGTTATTCATGCTGTAGAGGAACTCCTCGTTACTGCTGGTACGGTTCATCTGGGTACGCAGGAAGTCCATGGCCTCCACGCTGGTCATATCGCCCAGGTGATTACGCAGCAGGTAGGTGCGCGAGAGGAAGTCCTTGCTCACCAGCAGGTCGTCGCGGCGGGTAGAGCTGCTGAGTATGTCGATGGCCGGGAAGATACGGCGGTTGGCGATCTTGCGGTCGAGCTGCAGTTCCATGTTACCGGTACCTTTAAACTCTTCAAAGATCACCTCGTCCATTTTACTTCCGGTATCGGTAAGGGCCGTGGCCAGGATGGTGAGTGAACCTCCGTCCTCGATCTTACGGGCCGCCCCGAAGAATTTCTTGGGTTTATGCAGGGCATTGCTGTCCACACCACCCGAAAGTACCTTGCCCGAAGCCGGTGAAACGGTGTTATGGGCGCGGGCCAGGCGGGTAATGGAATCGAGCAGGATCACCACATCGTGGCCGCATTCTACCAGTCGTTTGGCTTTTTCGAGCACGATATTGGCGATGCGCACGTGACGCTCGGCCGGTTCGTCGAAGGTAGAGGCGATCACTTCGGCATTCACACTGCGCTCCATATCGGTAACCTCTTCCGGGCGCTCGTCGATGAGCAGGATAATAAGGTATACCTCGGGATGATTGGCTGCGATGGCATTGGCGATCTCTTTCAGCAGCATCGTTTTACCCGTCTTGGGCTGGGCTACGATGAGGCCGCGCTGTCCCTTGCCGATAGGCGCCACCAGGTCAACGATGCGCGTAGAGAGTGCTTCGCCCTTGTGCCCGGTGATCTTCAGCTTTTCGTAGGGGAAAAGCGGGGTAAGGTAATCGAAAGGTACACGGTCGCGGATGCGTGCGCTGTCGAGCCCGTTGATCTCCTTGATCTTGATCAGCGGGAAATATTTTTCGTTCTCTTTCGGCGGACGGATGGTACCTACAATGGTATCCCCGGTGCGCAGGCCGAACAGTTTTATCTGTGACTGCGATACATATACGTCGTCGGGAGAACTGAGATAATTATAATCGGATGAACGCAGGAAACCGTAGCCGTCGGGCATGATCTCGAGCACGCCTTCGGTCTCGATCACATCGTTGAACAGGTAAGGCTCAAAGGTCTCTTTACCCGGGTTCTGCTGCTGGTTCGGGTTGTTCTGGCTGGGATTGTTCTGGTTCTGGCGGTTCTGCTGGTTGGGATTCTGCCCCTGCTGTTTCTGCGGATTGTGCTCGCGGGGCTGCTGGTTCTGCTCGTTACCGCCCTGGGCCTGGTGTTGTTTGGCAGGATTGTTCTGGTTCTTGTTCTGCTTGTTCACCTGCTTTTTATTGCCCTGGCCCTCAGGTCTGGCCGGGGTTTCGCCTTCGGTCTTCACGGCAGGCGTTTCGGCAAGGGGTGTTTCTGTAACAGGGGCTGTTTCACCGGTATCTCCGACCTCGCCGCTTTCTGCACCGGCCTCTTCGGCAACGATCTCATCCATACCTTCGGCCTCGTCATCGTCGCTCATGGAGAACAGATCCGGTTCTGCCATACGGGGCGGGTCTATTTCCACAGGTTCATTGGGATAAGAGAGCGCATCGGTATCTTTAACGATCTTGTTCTTTTCGATATGGCTGGTGCCTACCCGCACCGGTTCCGGGGCCACGCGGGTACGTTTGCGCTTAGAGCCGCTCCCGGGCCGGTCCTCTTCTTTGGGAGCCGTTTCGTCTTTGTTTACGGATGTTCCCGGACCTCCGAGGATCTGCTCCACGAGGTCGTTCTTTTTCATGTTCTGGTATTTTTTCAAGCCAAGCGATGCTGCAATTTCCTTCAATTCTGGTAACAGCTTGGCTTCCAAATCTTCACGTGTGTACATATAAAGAATTCAACTATTTTGATCTTTTCAAAAAATTCCGTACTTAATACTGAATATGGTTTTGATTGGATTTGTCTTGAAATAAGACGTTATGAGAATAAGGATTCCGTCACAAACATACAAAGATTTTCGAGAAAGCAAATCTTATTCAAAAAATCTGCATATTTTGTAACTGCGTATATTATTGTAAACTCTCCGGGTTCATTTTTCAGGAGCGGGATTAAATGATATCTTTACAGCCTTAACAGATATATGAGAGTAGGAATTGTAGACTGCGGCACCAATACGTTTAACCTGCTGGTGGCGGAACTGACGGGTAAGGGATACGAAATTTTACATGCTTCCAAAATACCGGTACGCATCGGGAAAGGCGGGCTGAACGAGGGCCGTATCCTGCCCGACGCCGAAGAACGGGCCATGGAAGCCCTGCGCACCCATAAGGAGACCGCTTTGCTGCACGGTGCAGGATCGATGCATATCTTTGCCACTTCGGCCCTGCGCAATGCAGAGAACGGTAAGGAGATCGCCCGCCGGGCAAAGAATGAGCTGGGCCTGGATATACAGATCATTTCCGGGCTGGAGGAAGCCTCTCTTATATACGAAGGCGTGCGCCTGAGCGGGGCACTCGACCATAAACCCGCCCTTATTATGGACATAGGCGGCGGGAGCTGCGAATTTATCTACGGCACGGTGGCCGGCTTTTCCTATTCGCAGAGTTTCGAGATCGGCGTAAGCCGCCTGGTAGACCGTTTCCCGCTGAGCAACCCGGCCCTTCCGCAGGAAATAAATACTGTTTCGCACTACCTGCAGCAGACCCTGCAACCCCTGTTCAGCGCCGTACATGCTGATGAACCCCTGATCCTGGTAGGCAGCAGCGGCACCTTTGATACGTTCAAGGACATGTATGTGGCCCTGCACCCGGCCGAAGAACACAATAAACCCTACCTGGACCTGCCCTCGGGCGAATTTGCCCGCATGTATGCGCAGATCACCCGCGCCACCCTGGAAGAACGCCTCCAGATACCGGGCATGGCCGCTTTCCGGGCCGAAATGATGGTGGCTTCGGTCATTGCCGTGCAAACCATTATGGAACATTTCGATTTTCCCCTGATACGCACCTGCGCCTATTCCATGAAAGAAGGCATACTGAAAAAAGTATGGAACGATGTATATAACCAAAACGCCGCACACTGACTTATTATGAGCAAGATCCTGATCATTGACGATGAAAGAGCCATCCGCCGCAGTATCCGGGAGATACTGGAATACGAAAAATACGAGGTGGTAGAGGCCGAGGACGGTATGAAAGGACTGGAGGAAGCTGCCAAAAACGATTTTGACCTCATCTTCTGCGATATCAAGATGCAGAAAATGGACGGTATCGAAGTGCTGGAACAACTGATGCAGCGGCAGACCGATACCCCGGTGATCATGATCAGCGGTCACGGCAATATTGAAACGGCCGTAGACTGCCTTAAAATGGGCGCTTACGATTACCTGGCCAAGCCCATCGACCTGAACCGCCTGCTGGTGTCCGTGCGCAATGCCCTCGACCGCAAAAGCCTGGTGAAAGAGACCAAGGTGCTGAAGAAAAAGATACAGCAGAAAAATACAGGTACCGAAATTGTAGGTACCAGCAAGGCCATACAGGACATTAAAAGCCTGATCGAGCGCGTGGCGCCTACCGATGCCCGCGTACTGATCACCGGCAGCAATGGTACCGGTAAGGAACTGGTGGCCCGCAGCCTGCACGAGAAAAGCCGCCGGGCCGAAATGCCCCTGCTCGAGGTGAACTGCGCCGCCATCCCGGGTGAGCTGATCGAAAGCGAGCTCTTCGGACACGAAAAAGGTTCCTTCACCTCGGCCATTAAACAGCGTAAAGGCAAATTCGAACAGGCCCACGGAGGTACCCTGTTCCTGGACGAGATCGGCGATATGAGCCTTTCGGCCCAGGCCAAGGTGCTGCGCGCCCTGCAGGAGAACAAGATAAGCCGGGTAGGCGGAGACGGTGATATTTCGGTGGACGTGCGTATTATTGCGGCTACCAATAAAGACCTGGCCGCCGAGATCGCCAAGGGCAATTTCCGCGAGGACCTGTACCACCGCCTGAACGTGATACCGATACACGTACCGGCACTCAATGACCGCAAGGAAGATATTCCTTTGCTGGCCAACCACTTCCTGAACCTCATCACCGAAGAGCAGAACCTGCCCCGCATCGGGTTCACACCGGACGGGCTCAGCGCCCTGCAGGAACTGGACTGGCCCGGGAATATCCGCGAGCTGCGCAATGTGGTCGAACGCCTGCTGATCCTCTGCAATGACAAGATCAGCGCCGAGGACGTGGAAACCTATGCCAAACCCTACAAACGTGCCTAAGGCCTTTGCGGCATGAGCAGTACAGGCACCCATATACTTTTTCTTCCCCGCTGGTATCCGCATACATACGATCCCATGTTCGGGCTGTTCATCCGTAAGCACGCGCTTACCGCAGCCGGTAAATACCGCGTGAGCGTGGCCTATGTGCATTTTACCGCATCGGAGAACAGCACCGAAATCACCGACGATATACTGCTGGAGGTCCGCAGCTATATTAAGAGATCAGGCAATCCCATCCTGAATTTTTACCGCTGGATGACGGCCTATCACCGGGCCTACCTCGAGATCTGCAAACGGCGGGGCAAACCGGCCCTCACGCATGTACATATACTTACGCGCCTGGGTGTACTGGCCCTGTTTATGCGTGTGGTGCGGGGCATTCCCTATGTGATCACCGAACACTGGTCGCGCTACCAGCCCGGCGGATTTTACCACGGAGCCCTGCGTAAATTCCTTACGCGCATCGCGGTACGTTTCTCAAAAGGTGTTACCGTGCCCACGGCCCAGCTCGAAAAAGCCATGCGGGCCCACGGACTGGACCATGCGAACTACCTGGTACTGGCCAATACGGTAGAAAAAAAGCTGTTCTACCCGGAAGCACATACGCCGGGAGTGATAAAAAAACTGGTCCATATCTCCTGCTTCGAGGAAGCTTCCAAGAACATGAGCGGCATACTGAAGGCTATGGCCCTGCTGAAGCAGCAGCGCAGCGACCTTCACCTGTACATGGTGGGCGACGGTATGGACTGGCAGCAGACCGTAGACCTGTGCCGGGAGCTGCACTGCGGGGACGTGGTTACCTTTACCGGCCTGAAACAGGGTGAAGAGCTGGCCTCCCTGCTGCGCAGCAGCGACCTGATGCTGATGTTCAGCCATTACGAGAACCTGCCCGTGGTGATCAGTGAAGCGCTTTGCTGCGGCGTACCCGTGGTAAGCAGCGACGTAGGCGGCATCCGCGAAGTGCTGAAGCCCCGCTACGGCAGCCTGGTGCCCGAAGGCGATCTGCAGGCCTTTGTACAGGCCATAAACAAAAGACTGGACGAACCACAGGCCCCGCGTGAAGAAATTGCTGCTTACGGGGCCGCTATCTGGTACGAAGATGCCGTGCTGCAACAACTCGACCATTTTTACCAAAGTGCTCTCCGCTCATGAAACCCGCCCGTACACTCACATACGGCGTGCTCATGAATGCGGGCGGACTGCAGCAGTGGCAGCTGGACTGCCTGGCCGAACTGGAAAAGCGCGGTGAGGCCAGAGCCGTTGTACGCATTGTTAAAAAAGAAACGGGAACGGCGCCGCAGGGCTTTATACAGAAACTGCGGAACTATCCGTACCGGAATTTTTTGTTCCGTATACTAAAACGTTTTTTCTTCCGCGTACCGGCGCAGGAAATACGGAGAGAATTACCCGCTTTCCTGGCAGAGCTGCCACAGGTACAGGTACAGACACTGCCACAGGGCCGTTACGGCGAGCGCTTTTCCGAAGCTGACCTGGAGCGGGTACGTGCACACAAACCCGATTTCCTCATCCGCTTCGGGTTCAATATACTAAAAGGCGGTATTTTACAGGTATGTCCCCTGGGTATACTTTCCTTTCACCACGGCGACGAGGTACATTTCCGTGGCGGGCCGCCGGGGTTCTGGGAAATTATGCGGCGCGAGCGCAAGACTTCCGTGGTATTGCAAAGGCTGGGCGCAAAGCTCGATGCCGGCGAAATACTGCTGAAACGCCGTTACCGTACCGTGTTACATTCGTATACACATCAGCTTCAGCATATACTGAGCGCTTCGGCAGATATGCCCGCACAGTGGGTGAGCATGCACCTGCATTCGGAGTATCTATCTTCGTATATACCTTCAGAAGTAAAGCCCGTACTTACGTTTCCGCGGAATGGTGTCATGTTCTCCTTTATTTTTCGTATATTTATAGAACGACTGCGTTTTTACCGTTCCAGGTACTTCGGGGCCGAAAAATGGGATATTGCCCTGGCTCAGACGAATGAGAACAGCTTTGAACCGGAAAACCTGCAGCCTCTTCATTTATACGGCAAAGGGGTATATGCTGCCGACCCCTTCATATACAAAGACCTGGTCTTTTACGAACATTACGATTACCGCCGGGAAAAAGGCGAAATACATGTGCTGCGGCTGGAAAAAGGCCGTATCAGCGATAAAAAGGTACTGCTGAAGAACGACACGCATTTTGCCTTTCCCTTTCTCTTTGAATGGGAAAATACCCTGTACACGGCCCCGGAAAATGCTGCTTCGGGGGGCTGGTATGCCTACCCGGCAGATACGGAACATATGTCGGCCGGAGCACCCCGGCTCATCCACCCGGAACCCCTGATCGACGCCGTACTGCTGGAGCACGAAAGTACCTGGTATATTTTTGCGGGTCTCCCCGGCGAAGCCAATGAAAAGCTGCATCTCTGGTATGCGGAGCATCCTTTCGGGCCTTACACACGGCACCCGGGCAGCCCGGTAAAGACAGACCCCGGCGGCAGCCGCATGGCAGGAGCCATATTCCGCAAAAACGGCAGGCTATACCGTCCTGCACAAAAGAGCGATATCTATTACGGCGAACAGGTGCTGGGCTTCGAAATTATACGCCTCAGCCGCACGGATTACGAAGAAAAAGCGGCCTTCGTTCTAAAAGCCCCGGCAAATGAGGCTTTCCATGACGGATTGCACACCTTAAATATGCATTCCGGGCAAAGCGTTACCGACCTGAAGAAACACGCGTCGGATATTGTATCTTTGGCCGCTCTAATACGCAGGTAAAACCGCATGTCATTCAAACGAAACATAGGAAATACGCTCATCAGCAAGGTGATCACGGCGTTCTTTTCCCTGGGTACATCGGTACTGTTATCGCGTTACCTGGGCCGCGAGGCTATGGGCGATATTGCCCTGGTGGTAATGGGCGTAAGCATTTCCCTGATCGTGAGTGGGGTATGGTCGGGCCCGGTACTCACCTATTACGCTTCGCGCAAGCCCCTGTGGCAGTTGCTGCTGCCCGCCTATATCTCCGGTCTGATCTGCGCCCTGCTCATTCCGCTCCTGCTGGCCGGCTTCGACCTGCTGCCCGCCGATCTTGTATACGCCACCATGCTCATCAGCGTATGCCAGAACGCGCATGGTATGCACCTGAGCTACCTGCTGGGCATCGAAAAGGTAAAGGCCCACAATACCTCGGCCCTGCTGCAGGTAATGATCGTGTTCTGCGGCTTTGCCCTGTACATTTTCAGCGGAGGACGTGACCTATACGTATACCTGGGCCTGGTAGCCTTTTCGTTCCTTATTTCGGCGCTTGTTGCCGCCCGGCACCTGAAAAAGACCTACGAAAGCGACCAGGGTTACCTGTCCATCGCCATGGAGACCGCGCGTTACAGCCTGGCCATGCAGACGGGCACCCTCTTCCAGTTCTTCAATTACAGGCTTAGTTATTACTTCATCAACAGCTGGCTGGGCACTTCTACCCTGGGCGTGTTCTCACTGGCCATGCAGATCACCGAAGGCGTGCTGCTGCTGAGCCGGAGCATTGCCACCGTATTGTTCAGCCGGGTATCTGCCTCCGAAGACCCGGCCGAAAAAATGCACAAAACACTCATTTCCTTCAAAATAGCCATTATCAGCACTGTAATTTTCCTGGGCGGACTGCTGCTGATGCCGGCAGAGCTGTTCACTTTCCTGTTCGGGGAGGAATTTGCCAATCTCAAATCCGTTTTCTTCCATATCAGTCCGGGCATCGTCTTCCTGGCAGGCCTCAATGTGCTCAGTTCCTTCTTCTCGGGCGATTACAAGGCCTATGTGAACATGTACGGCAGCCTGGCCGGACTTATCGTAATTGCCGTGGCGGGCTGGTTCCTGATCCGCTGGCAGAGCATTTACGGCGCCGCCTGGGCCAATTCGCTCTCCTATTTTACGGGGCTGGCCGTAGCCGTATTTTACCTGAAACGCTTTTACGGTATACGCATGGCAGACCTTTTCCCGCAGCGCAGGGACCTGGATAAGCTACAGCAGTTTAGAAAGTTCCTGAAACGTTAAAAGTAACATTCCCCCTTCAACTTCGTCTTATGTTCCAAAAGCATGAAAAATGAAAATTGGAATAGATGCAGTTTCTTTCTACGTTCCTTCGGTGTATCTTCCGGTCGAATCTCTCGCAACCGCCCGAAACATCGATCCTGACAAGCTTAAATTAGGCCTGGGCCTCGAAAAGATGGCCCTGCCCGAATCCGGTGAGGACGCCGCCACCATGGCCGCCGAAGCCCTGTACATGCTCCTGCGCTCAGAAAATATTCATCCCTCACAGCTGAGCCGGGTGTACCTGGGTACGGAAAGCGCGCTCGACGCAGCCAAGCCCACGGCTACCTATGCCGTGCAGATGGCCGAGGATAAAGGCGAGGAAAGCTGGGGCAAACGTTCCTTTAAACACTGCGACGTGGTGGATATGACCTTTGCCTGCATCGGGGCTACGGACGCCCTCCAGAACTGTATCGACTACATACGCCTGAACCCGGACGAAATGGCCGTGGTGATCGCTTCGGACGTGGCCAAGTACGACCTGGGCTCTACCGGCGAATACACCCAGGGAGCCGGAGCCGTGGCCTTTCTTATTAAAGCACAGCCGCGCATTCTCGCTTTCGGTTCAAAATGGGGCGTGGGCATGGAAAGCGTACACGATTTTTTCAAGCCGAAACGCAGTATTTCCAAATCCACACTGGCCAGTGAGCTGGGCATAAAGTTCGACTGTGCCAATCCCGCACTCTTCGGAATTACCGAGAGTTATGTGGACTTTACCAAGGAAAGTCCCGTATTCGACGGACAGTTCTCGAACCAGTGCTATACCGACCGCATGAAGGAAGCCTATGCCCATTACATGCAGAAAAACGGGCTTAGCGGCATAGCGTTCGACAACTGGGCGGGCATTATCTTTCACCTGCCCTATGCCTTTCACGGTAAACGCATGTTTGCCGACCTGTTCACCGAAGAATACGTAAAGAACGGCAAAAGCGATATCCTGGCCGCAGAGACCGGGATGCCCGTGCCCGATACCGACAGCGCCGACTGGAAGGAATTTGTGAAAAAAGCTGCCAAAACGGCCACCTATAAGAACATTGTGGACGAAAAGATCGAGGACGGACGCCTGGCCTCTTCGGAGATCGGCAATATGTACACGGCCTCCGTATTCATGTCGCTCCTCTCCTTCCTGAACGCCAAAGCCTGCAAGCTGGAAGAGCTCAGCGGCAAAACCCTGGGTTTTATCGCCTACGGCAGCGGGTCCAAGTCCAAGGTGTTCTGCGCCGAGGTACAGCCGGGCTGGGCCGCACAGGTGCTGCGGGTTCGCCTGGACGATACCCTGGCCAGACGTAGCCCGGTCAGTTTCGAGACCTACGAGACCCTGCACAAGAAAGAGAGCTCCGCAACCGCCATCCGTGCCAGTAAAGGCTTCCGCCTGAAGCATATCGAAAACGAAAATCCCGTGGCGATCGGCGCGCGTACCTACGCCAATAACTGATCGTTCAATATACCATTGTAAAGCCCCGTTGATAAATTCCGGGGCTTTTTTCATGCAGGTATTTGCTATTTATGCCTGCCGGGATTACCTTGTGGAAAATTTTATGCGACATGGTAAAATTCGAAAAGACCATCCTGATCGGTGAACCGATCGCCACCGTACGGGCATTTATGAATAAGGAATTCCTGATATATTCCGGCTTTTCACCGGCCGGGGCCCTGGCAGATATTTTCCGCTACGAGAAAAGCATGAATGCCCTCACCTCGGGCGAAAATATCGTGGTTACCCTCAAGAGCCGGGACGAGAACAGCACTCACGTTACCCTGCGCAGCGAGGGCAAGATCTCGTTCCAGCTCTGGGACCCCTTCGGCATCAACAAGAAAAACGTAAAAAGACTGGAAAGTCTTTTCGAGAGCGGTTTCCCCGGCAAAAAGATCTGATCGCACGGCACATTTTAAACCTTTTGCAGGAGGACCTGTCTAACTATGGAGTATCTTTAGCCGTATGAAAAAACAGGCATTCCCCCTTTTGCTTGTATGGCTGTGCTCCGTACTCCTCTCCTGCCGCGATAAACCTGCACACCGGTACCAGCAGGCAACCGTGGTGTACAATAACCTGCCCGGTACCGGACCCGACCTGCTCAGCATGGACATTTACCATTTCGGCGACGATTCCCTGCGCCCGGTCATTTTCTGGGTACACGGCGGGGGCTGGTCCATCGGCGACAAGACCAATGCTCTCACCACCAAGCTCAACTGGGCCTGGGAACAGGGATACATATTCGTAAGCACCAATTATCGCCTCAGCAAAAGCGGCAATTCCGTAAAATTCCCCGACCATCCCAATGACGTAGCCGATGCGCTGGCGTACGTGTACAACAACATACACAGCTACGGGGGCGACAGCAGCCGTATTGCCACCATGGGGCACTCGGCCGGCGCACACCTGGTAGCCCTGCTGGCAAGCGACCTGGATTATCTTAGCTCGCGCGGACTTCCCGGGAGCGCCGTTAAAGGCACCGTATGCCTGGATACAGAAGGCTATGATGTATATGCTAAAATGAATGATGATCCCCACTTTCCCTTTTACAAAGATGCGTTCGGCACCGATCCCCAGGTTTGGGTACAGGCTTCGCCCATGCATCATATACAGCAGAACAGCGGCCCTTTTCAGCCCTTTTTCCTGGTAACGCGGGGTAATAAGGACCGGGTACAGATGGCCCAGGATTTCCACGATGCGCTCCAAAATCGCGATGTGCCGGTGACCCTGATCGATGCCAGTCCCTATTCACACGGGAAAGTGAACGATATGGCCGGCAGCCCGGACGACAGTAAATTTACCCCGGCCATGACCGCCTTTTACCAGGGCCTCTTCCATTAACGGCGTTTTTGCGGGTACTTGTAACGCATCCAGAAATACACGGGAATACCCGACAGAATGAGCGATAGCCCGATAAAGGCCTCCCGTGGTCTTTCCATTACCGAAATAACCACCAGTACGGCGCAGAATACTACGAAAATGGCCGGTATATAGGGGTAGCCGAACACTTTGTACGGACGTGGGACTTCGCGCAGCTTGCGACGCAGTACGAACACCCCGAAGGCCCCGGCGCCATAGAAAATAAAGGCCGCAAAAATAAGCATGTCGGTCAGCTGGTCAAAACTGCCGCTCAGCACCAGCACACTGCTCCATATCCCCTGTATCAGCAGGGCCCGGGCCGGTGTATGGTACCTGGGATGCGTATCGCCGATCTGCTTAAAGAACAGTCCGTCGTTAGCCATAGCATAGTAAATACGCGGGGCTCCCATTATGGTGGTATTGGTACTGTTGAAGGTACTCATCAGGATCAGGACCAGGATGAACATCATGCCGCCGTATCCCAGGAAGGAACGCACGGCCTCTACCGCCGCGATCTTGTCACCGGCCTTATGGATGCTGATAAGGTCCTGTGCCGGGAGCACGTACATATAGGCCAGGTTCACCAGCAGGTACAGCACGATCACGAACATAGTACCGAAGGTAAGGGCACGTGGTATATTACGGTAGGGATTTTTGATCTCGCCCCCGAGAAAGCCCACGGTGTTCCAGCCTTCATAAGCCCAGAAAGCGCTCATCATAGCGGCGAACATCGCACCGAAAAAGCCCGTTTTGCTGGGATAGCTGAAATTCTCCACCGGGGTGCCCGCATTGGCCATGCTGCCGTCGCTCATGAAAATGCTGAAAAGAATAATGAGCACGATACAGGAAATGACCGAAGTAGAGAATATCTTAAGCACGAGTCCGCCGAATTTTACGCCCACGTAATTGATGGACGTAAGGGCCAGCAGCACCAGTATGGTAATACCTTTTACCCCGCTGTTGGCAAAGGGGGTGAAAACGCCTATTTCAATGGCTTCGAGCGATCCCGGCAGGCGGGGCAGTGTATAGATGGTATTGAGCGATTCGGCGAATACGTATGCCACCGAAGCGGCCGTAGCGGTCTGCACCACGCTCATCATGCTCCATCCGTAGATAAAGGCGAAGGTCTTGCCGTACATCCGTTTAAAGTAGGCGTATTGTCCGCCGGGTTCCGCAATAAGACCGGCCACCTCGGCATTGGTAAGCGCGCCCAGCAGTGAAATAAGGCCGGCAATAAGCCATGCGGCCAGCACCCAGCGCGGATCGCCGAGTTCGTTCATCATAGGGGCCGATTTTTTGAAAACGCCGCTGCCGATCATCGATCCTACCACCAGCAGGAATGCGGAAAAGAAACCGAATGTCTTTACTAATCCTTTGGAATTACTCATGTTGTTATCGCCTGTGCTGCAATGATAAACAAATGCCGCTTCAGATGCAATTTCCGCCGCCTTTTGTTTTTCAACAGGCATAGGCTGAACAGTACCATAAAAAAAGCCCCGCTTATGCGAGGCTGAATATTATTTTTCGTTCCTGATCTCTTTGGGAGGCATGGTACCGAAGATCATATCCCAGAAAGGGCTGCTTACGCCGAAAGCCTTGTTCTGATAGCGGTAGTGATGCAGCGTGTGGTGACGCCAGATCGGCTGCAGGAACTTAAACGGCGGCTTGATCTTGTGAATGCTGTAATGCGTGCTGCTGTACAATACATAGCCCAGGACAAGACCGGGCGTGAACACAAAGGTGAGCTTGCCCATAATAAGGTAGAAAATCCCTACAAATACCGCGGCCAGGATAATATTTACCAGGGGCGGCTGAAAGAGGCGGTCCTCATCATTGGGATAATGGTGGTGCACCAGGTGGATAGTGTACACGGCCTTCTGCACTTTTTCCTTACGCGATTCAAAGTGAAAGGCAAAGCGGTGCATCACGTATTCCATCAGTGTCCATGAAAACACCCCCACCAGGAACCACCACCACTGGTCGGCCAGGTTGGTATAGCCCTGTGCATGGCCAAACCAGAGCAGGCCGGCAATGATAAGCAGGTCCAGGGGAATAATGATCCAGGGTGAAGTACGGGTAAGCAGGTCCATCCACCTGCTTTTGAATAGTTTAGCTGTACCCTCTTTTTCGGGAACAAACTCTGTATATACGTTTGAGTCCTTATTTTCCATACAAATCAGTACCGCAAATTTGCGTATTTTTTACATACCAAGCAAAAGAATTCTGTCAAACTCATCTTTGGTCACGGGGCTCACGCTCAGGCGTCCCTGGCGTACCAGGGCCATATTGCGCAGGATATCGTCGGCCTTGATCTGTTCCAGGGTCACGGGCTTTTTCAGCTTCTTGTACACCTTCAGGTCTACGGCCACCCAGTTGGGATCGTCGGTGGTCGGGTCCTGGTAGGCTTCTTTGGCTACCTGGGCTATCCCCACGATCTCTTTGCCCTCGTTGCTGTGGTAGAACAGCACCAGGTCGCCCTTGGCCATGGCGCGCAGGTTGTTGCGGGCCTGGTAGTTGCGTACGCCGTCCCAGAAGGTGGTCTTGTCCTTTGTGAATTTTTCCCAGGAGTATTTAAAGGGTTCGGATTTTGCGAGCCAGTAATTCATTTCGTCGTCAGTTTAAAAATTTCAGTACCATGTTCCGCATCAGTTCGGCCTCGTCCATATCCGGGGCATTGATGCCCTTGGCATACAGGTCGGCAATGCCTACCTCGCGGATGCAGTTCTTGAGCTGTGCCACGGAGTACTGCTGATGCAGGGCCATGATATCGTTCTTCTGGATAGAGAACAGTTTCAGCTTCATCGAGGTCTGGTCGGCCGAAAGCTTTTCCACACCCATATAGTACTTGAAGAGCAGTCCCTTGGTGAAAAAATTGTACAGGGTGGGCAAAATGGCCAGTACACTGGTATTCTTGCTGTTTCCCATCTGCACGGCAATGGAAACGGCACGTTTCAGGTTGCGGGTGGCAATGGCCTTCTGCAGCTCGAATACGTTAAATTCCTTGCTGAGCCCGATATTATCCAGGATATGCTCATGTTCGATGGCCTTACCCTCTCCCACGATCAGGCGCAGCTTGCCGATCTCGTTCACGATCTTCTGCAGGTCGTTGCCCAGGAATTCGCTCAGGTATTCGGTGGCCTTCTGGGTAATGTCGATATTGTGGTCCTTGCAGTACGATGCGATCCAGCGGGGTACATCGCTCTCACGTTCCTTTTCGGAATGCAGCAGGGCCACTTTTTCGCTTTTTTCCAGCTCTTTGGTAAGCTGCAGGCGGCGGTCCAGGTCTTTGTTCTTGTGTGCGAGTACCAGCACGGTACTTTCCACCGGGTTTTTAACGTAAGGCAGGAGCTTATCGGGATTTTTCAGGTTTTTGGCCTCTTTTACGATCACCACCCGGAAATTCGACAGCATGGGGTACGATTTGCACTCCGAAAGCAGCATATCCACGTCCACATCCTGGCCGTACATGATGGTCTGGTTAAATTCCTTCTCGTCGGGGCTAAGCAGGTTTTCCTCGATGTAACGGGTAATGGCATCGATATAGAAAGGCTCCTCTCCGGCCAGTACGTATACGGGCTTCAGGCTCTTTTTCCTGAGATCGGCCAACAACTGGGAATATTTCACAACCATACGTGTGCAAAATTCGGTAATTCGCTTCAATCCCCCTGCACAAGTTTTCAACATTCCGCAAAAAAAGAACGGATACCTGTATTTTTAGAGCCTGCAAATGCAGTTCCTGAATGAATATCTCTGAGGATCGGTCCTTACTAAAAATATACAGCGCATCGGCCGGGAGTGGAAAGACCTTCACCCTCACCCGCAGTTTTTTAAAACTGGCGCTGGCCGATCCTTTGCAGAAACCCTTCCGCATACTGGCCATTACCTTTACCAATAAGGCCACTTCGGAGATGCGCACCCGCATACTGGACGCCCTTTCGGCCCTGGCGGCCGATGCGCCTTCCGAACACCTGGACTACCTGGCCGCAGCCCTCCGTACCGGCCCCGGAGATGTGCGTGACCGCGCCCGTACCGCCCTGCGCGAGATACTGCACGGGTACAGCCGTTTTTCGGTGACCACCATCGACAAGTTCTTTCAGAAAGTGCTGCGCTCCTTTGCCCGGGAGATAAAGCGCGTAGGCTTCGAGACCGAGCTGAACCATGACCAGGCCGCTGCCGAGATGACCCGCGGACTCTTCGACGACCTCGATAAGAACAGCGAACTGCGCAACTGGCTGCTGGAATACGCACGGGAACGCACGGGAAGCGGTAAGTCATGGGATTTTCGCCGTGAGATACAGCAATATACCGGCATCCTGTTCAGCGAAGATTTCAAGAACAAGTTCGGGGTATTCGGTCAGTTGCCCGAACTGGGCGCCTTTGCCCAAAAGAAAGAAGCCCTGCAGGCCCTGGTGAACGAAACGGAAACCCAGGTACGGACCCTGGCTGTACAGGTGCTGGCCGGACTGGCCGCCGCAGGTGTAAAGACCGAAGATTTTCCCGGTAAAAGCCGCTCTCCTGCCAAAAAATTAGAGCTCTGGGCCGAAGGCAATATCCAGGACCTGCCCGAAGACCTGGAAAAACTGCAGGGCCTGGAGGAGAAAACCCAGAAAACGCCCGGGCTGCTGGCCCTGTATCTTTCCCTTATGGCACCGGCCCTGCGCAGCATAGATGCACTGGTAAAGGAAAAATGGACCCTGTACCTCACCGCCCGCGAGGTGCTGAAGCAGTTCTATCTTACCGGCATTACGGCCGACCTGCTGAAACACCTTGAAAATTACCGCCGCGATAACAATATACTGCTGCTGAGCGACAGCACCGACCTGATCCACCTGATGACCTCCGAACAGGACACGCCATTTATATACGAAAAAATAGGCAGCCGTTACGATCATTTCCTGCTCGACGAGTTCCAGGACACTTCTGCCATGCAGTGGGCAAACCTGTACCCCCTGCTGAAGAACAGCACCGACCAGGGATTCGAGAACCTGATCGTGGGCGATGCCAAGCAGGCCATTTACCGCTGGCGCAACGGCGACCGCGACCTGATCCTGTATAAAGTGCAGGAACAATTCGGACAGCCACCGGCAGAGACCCTGTTCCTGGACACGAATTACCGCAGTTATTCCCATATTGTTACGTTTAACAATACATTGGCCCTGCTCACGTCCGAAAGTCTCATTGCCTGGCTGCTGAACCGGGAATACGCAGAGGACAGCCTTACCTTCCGCCGCCAGCTGCGCACCCATGAGCTGTACCGGGCCTCCATACAAAAGACCAATGCCCGAACGGGTGGTTATGCCAGCCTGGAATGGCTGCCGCAGCCGGAAGAGGACGAAGATACCGATCCCCTGGCCGAACGCCTGTTGCAGATCATCTGCGAGGCCCAGGACCGCGGTTACCGGGCCGGGGATATATGCATACTTACCCGGCGCCGCAGTGAGGGACAACGCATTGCCGCCTTCCTGCTCGAAAAGCAGAAGGAATACCCGCAATACCGGCTGGGAGTTGTTTCATCGGAAAGCGGACTGCTGATGCATGCCCCCGTGATACGTATACTCATCAATGCCTTCCGCCTGGTGAAAAATCCGCTGGCCCTGCTGCCCTGCGTAGAGCTGCTCTGCGACTGGTATGAGCTGCGCGGACTCCGGCCTGAACCGGAAGAATGGCTCAGCCGCGAACCGCTGGGACCGGCCCTGCGCAGCCTGCTGCCCGATGATTTTCAGCCGGAAAAACTGGCACAGAAAAGTCTGCCCGACCTTTTTCACAGCCTGCTGAACATGTTCGGCCTCTGCGATGCGCCGCAGCAGAGCTCTTACCTGCAAAGCCTGGAAGATACCCTGCTCGGCTTCCTGAAAAAATACCGCACCGGCCTGGCCGATTTCCTGGAATTCTGGGACGGGAACAAGCATACCATTGCCATGCCTGCGGCCGAAAATACCGATGGTATACGGCTCATGACCGTACATAAGTCCAAAGGCCTGGAATTTCCGCTGCTCATTTTTCCATTCGGCGATATCAGCCTGAAACCGGGGCGCAGCACATTGTGGACCCGCAAAGACAGCGGCTGGCTGCAGGAACTGGGTGCCATACCCGTGAACTACTCACAGCAGCTGGCCGAGACCGAGTTCCGCGAAGAATATGAAATGGAGACCTCCGAAAGTCTTACCGATGCGCTGAACCTCTTTTACGTAGCCATTACCCGGGCCGAAAAGGAACTGTACCTGCTGGCCCCGGAACCCAAACGCAAAGCCGACGGCGACGTGTCGGCCCCCTCTTCCCTGGATAAATGGCTGTACCAGTACCTGGTGCTGGACAAACAGGACCTCACCACCGAACCGCCGGGCACGTTTTCCTTACAGCAACTGCGCAGCGGCGACCATTTCAGGATCGGGCAGCGCGAACCTTATACCCCGAAACAAAAGGGAGCCGGCAATGTATTCTTCCAGGATACGTTCCGTTGCAATCCGCACCGTTCCATCCGCATAAAACCGGCACGCATACTCACGGAAAAAAAACAGGTACGCCTGGGTATGCTCAGCCACGAGATACTGGCCGTGACCCGCTCGCAGGGCGATATCGCCACCATTATAAAGACCATGCAGCTCAACGGCGAGATCACGGCAGAGGAAGAAGCCGAGCTGCACACCATGCTCGGCCATGTGCTGCACCATCCGCAGATGCGGGCCTGGTTCAACACCACGGCGGAAGTGCTCACGGAAACACCCCTGATAAACCCTGCCGGGGAGATACGTATTCCCGACCGCATCCTGCTGCATGATACGTTCTCGGAGATCATCGACTTTAAAACGGGCAGTCCCCGCGCCGAACACGGGATACAGGTAAAAGAGTACGCACAGCTTATCGGCGCCCTGCACGGCAAGCCCTGCAAAGCCTGGCTGGTATATTTAAGTGATATGAACATTCAGCCCGTCGTATAAAAATGGAGACCTTCCTGGGAGAAATAGCGCAGAAATTACTACAGCAGTTCGGGACCGATCTGCGCAGGGTCTGCGTGGTATTTCCCAACCGCAGGGCCGCCCAGTTCCTGTACAAGCACCTGGCCCTGCAAAACCTGGAACGCCCGGTATGGGCCCCGCAGGTACGCACCTCTACCGAGCTGCTGCGCAGCTACAGTCCGCTGATACCGGTTGAGCGCCTGTTGCTGCTGAGCGAGCTGTATAAGGTACACAAACGCATCACCGGCCGCGAGGAGCCCCTGCACCAGTTCATTCCCTGGGGCGAGATACTGCTTTCGGACTTTAACGAGATCGATACCTGGATGGTACCGGCACGCCTTTTGTATACCAACCTGGCCGCGGAAAAAGAGATGCTGCTCGATATGGAATACCTTACCGAAAAGCAGCTACAGGCCATACAGCTTTTCTGGGGCGAATTTTCGAAGGACAATACCCGGGCCCGCCGCGATTTTTTCGAGATATGGGAGAAACTGCACCCTATATACGAAGAATTCCGCAATACCCTGCGCGCACAGGGCATCGGCTACGAAGGCATGATCTACCGCGACGCCGCCGAAACCCTCGCCAAAGAATGGCGCAGCGGGGAATTTGACCAGTATGTGTGCATCGGCTTCAACCAGCTCGACTCCTGCGAACGTACCCTGTTCAATACCCTGCTGTACAAGGAAAAGGTACAGTTCTACTGGGATTACGACATACATTACGTACACGACACCTGGCATGAGGCCGGTCATTTTGCCCGCCTGAACGAAAAATTCATCGATCCGCAACAGCTGCGGCGGCACATCGCAGAGTCCCGGCCCGAAATACGCTTTATCGGTGTGCCTATGGAGGCCGGGCAGGCCCAGGTGATCGGCAGTATTATGCAGGCGGAGAACATCGATCCCGGTAAAACCGCCGTGATCATGCCCCGCGAAGAGCTGCTGCCCTCCCTGCTTTCGGCCCTGCCTGCGGAATACACCCGGGTAAACGTGACCATGGGGTATCCCATATCCTATTCGGCCCTGTACCCGCTTACCGAATCGCTGCACCGCATGTACACACGTATGCGCATCTCCTCTGCGGGACGCTGGTTTTACGCGCCCTATACCATACAGGTACTGCAAAATCCATACATACAGGGCATACTGCCGCCGGAGGCCAACCCGGAGATAGAGACCTGGAAACGTAACAACCGCGTGTACCTCACAGGCGAAGAACTGCTGGAAAAAACCGGGGAAATAGGCCGTGTGCTCTTTGCCGTACGGGAAGAGAGCTTTTTCCTGCACGTGCTGCGCATACTGGAAAGCATGCAGGAACTGCTGCCCGCGGACATGCCCGATATCGACAAGCAGTTACTGCCCGTAGTGTACAAAGAGCTGCGAAGACTATACGAAATACTGGCAGCCGAAAATCACTCCACTGACCAGGAAGATCAGTATAAAATTATAACCGCCACCCTGCGCAGCCTCAAGGTACCTTTCCTGGGCGAACCGGTGGAAGGTCTGCAGGTGCTGGGGCCGCTCGAAAGCCGTTCGCTCGATTTCGAATACGTATTCATTCCCTGCATGAACGAAGGCAGTATGCCCGGCGAAGGTGGGGGCAATTCCTACATCCCGTTCACGCTGCGCAAGGCCTTCGGTATACCCGGTCCCGATGAAAAGACCGCGGCCCAGGCCTATTTTTTCTACCGCCTGCTGCATCGTGCCAGGCACGTGTATCTCTTGTACAATACGGAAAGCGAAGGCATTTCCGGGGGTGAGAAAAGCCGTTATCTCTGGCAGGTACAGAACGAAATTACCCACTGGAACATACAGGAATCCCTGCTGGGTAACCGTTTTGTACCCACGCGCGAACGCCTGGTTGAAATTCCCAAGGACGGCCCGGTATGGGAAAAGCTGCGTGAGTTTACCGGCCAGCGTACCCTTTCGCCCAGCGCCATCAGTATGTACCTCGACTGTACCCTGAAGTTCTATTTTTCTAAAGTGGCCTACCTGCAGGAAGAAGAGGAGATCGAAGACGATGTAGACCATGCCCTCTTCGGGAATATACTGCACGCCGCGCTCGAGAACCTGTATGCCCCGCTCCGGGGCCGTGTTTTACAGGAGGCTGATATCGATGCCCTGCAAAAACGGATCCCTGAGGTGCTGGATGCTGAATTTGCCAGTGCCTTCGGACAGGGACATATTTACACCGCCGAATCCGACAAGCTCATTATCCGGGAGCTGCTGGCCGACTATATACGCAAAGTGCTCGACAACGACCGCCGCCGCCTGCCTTTTACCCTGCTGGGCACCGAGATCGGCAGCGACCGTGCGGAGAGGCATATCCTGCCCGTGGAGGTACAGATCGGCGGAAGCCGGGAAAATGTGCTGATCTCCGGGATGATCGACCGCGTAGACCTGAAAGACGGCGTGGTACAGGTGATCGACTATAAAACGGGGATGGTGGACCTGAAATTCAAAGACCTGGCCGGACTCTTTGACCGGGAAAGCGCCGGCAAACACAAGGCAGCCCTGCAGACCCTGCTCTACGGCTTTATGTACAGCCGGCACCGGGGCACGCAGCAGCCCGTGCAACCCGGTATCTATGCCCTGAAATCGGGTAATAGGGATAATGCCCTGCTGCACCTGGACCTGGACAGGGCCCCGCTCCGCGATATAAGCGTACTCCGGGAAGATTTTATGGAGCTGCTGACCGCACTGCTGCAGGAGATATACACACCTTCACTGCCCTTCCGGCAGACAGAGGACCGGCGCAAATGCAGCATCTGTCCCTTTGTGCATATCTGCCGCCGCGGGACCGTGTAAGCTTTTTCGCCGCAGGTGCCGCCCGTTAGCGATATTTTTCCTAACTTCATGAACTCATTAAAAAAGTTTCCATACGCGGATGAAAAGATCAGGTCTTATTTTCTCAGGCATCCTCTGCATCATTGTATCCATACAGGTTTCGGCACAGCGCATCGTACCCCTGCAATACCGGGAGAACAAAAGTTTCAGTTATGAAGAGCTGATCGGCATGTACAAAAAACTGGACCAGATGCACCAGGATGCCATGCTCACCGAATGGGGAATGACCGATGCCGGGCTGCCGCTGCACGTATTTGTGGTGAATACCGACGAAAAATTCACGCCCGAAGAGATACGCGAAGGCAATAAAGGCGTGCTGATGGTAATGAACGGCATACATCCCGGCGAGCCCGACGGTATGGACGCTTCGGTGATCTGGGTGGACGAGCTGCTGAACGACCCAGACCTGGCCCGCAAACTTGAGAACGTAGTGCTGTGCATCATACCTGTTTACAACATAGACGGCATGCTGAACCGCGGCTGCTGCACACGCGCCAACCAGAACGGCCCCGAGGAATACGGCTTCCGGGGGAATGCACAGAACCTGGACCTGAACCGCGATTTCATGAAACAGGAAAGCAGCAATGCCGTTTCCTTCGCCGAAATTTTCAGGGCCTTCGACCCCGATTTTTTTATAGACACACACGTAAGCAACGGCGCAGATTACCAGCATGTGTTCACCCTGCTGCACAGCAGCGGCGAGCGTCTGCCCGAACCGCTGTGCACCTATCACCGCAGGGAAATTGTACCTGAGCTGTACCGCGAAATGGAAAAGAAAGGCTATCCCGTGGTGCCTTACGTAAATATATGGAACGATCCTCCCGACAAGGGCTACCCGGCATTTTACGACAGTCCGCGCTACAGCAACGGCTACACTTCGCTCTGGGGCACCTTTTCCTTTACGCCCGAAACGCATATGCTGAAATCATTCCCCGAACGTGTGGAGGCCACCAAAGCCTTCCTGGAAGTATCGCGCGGGTTCCTGAACGCCAACAGCCGCAAAGTGCTTGTTTACCGCAACATGTTCCGGGCCTGGGCAAAGGATGTTACCTGGGTGCCGCTGCGTTACGGGATCGATAAGAACGAGGACCGCCGCATCGAGTTCATGGGGTATGAGGCCTACCGTGACAAAAGTCCCATCACGGGCGAAATGCAGCTGTATTACGACCGCACGAGACCCTATACGAAAAAGATCAGCTATTTCGATGAATTTAAGGTGACCTACACCGCCGTGAAGCCCAGAACCTTTGTTATTCCCTTTGCCTACCGCAAACTGGCCGAAAAGCTCGAAAAAGCAGGCGTAGTTACCCAGAAACTGCGTAACGATACCGTGCTTACGGCCGAAACCTGGTTCCTGCCCGATGTTAAGTTCCGGAGCCTGTACGAAGGCAGACCGGTATTTTCACTGGAAGACACCACGGTGCTGCGTGTACGGGAAGCAGTGCCCCTGAAGGCCGGTTCCGTGCTGGTGCATACGGGTACCTACAACGACCTGTACCTGATGAATGCCCTGCATCCCTACGGGCCCGACAGTTACCTGGTATGGGGCTATTTTGCGGCCATAGCCGAACAGAAAGAACATTTCTCCCCGTACATATTCGACGGGTATGCACGTACCATGCTGGATACCGATGCCGGGCTGAAAGCAGAGTTCGATGCAAAGAAATCGGCCGATGCCTCCTTTTCTTCCAGTGCCTACGCCCAGCTCGAATACCTGTACAAGCGCTCGCCCTTCGCCGAAAAAACGCTGGGCCGCTATCCCATTATGATGATCTTTTAGGCTGTTAAATGCCTGTTAAGGACTATGGATTTTGAACCCAAACTTTACATTTGTAGTATATAAAATATGTTAAAAACCGCACGAAAAGGTATGAAGAAAACCATTCTCGCACTCAGCTGTCTCTTTTTCTCGGGTATACTCCTGGCCCAGACCGCGGCCACGAAGGAGGGTTATGCCATTTCGGTAAAAATAAAGAACTCTGCCGCCAAAGAACTGTATCTCGGGTTCCATTACGATAACAACAAATACGTACGCGATACGGCCAAAGCCCTGAAACCCGGCGAATTTCTCTTTAAGGGCGATAAATCCCTGGAACCGGGCCTGTACATTATTGTGCTGCCCAATATGAACATGTTCGATTTTATCGTGGACGAGAACCAGCATTTCAGCATCGAGACCGATACCCTGAACCTGGTAAGATCGGCTAAGATCAAGGGACACGACCTTAACGCGGCTTTCTTTAAATTTATGGATGCGGCCGGCCAGAAGCAGTACGAAATGATGAAGGCCCGCAAACGCATCGAAGCCCTTGGCAAAGACAACGACTCCTCCAGGATATACCAGACCCGCATCGAAGGCTGGCAGAAAGAGATCGAGGCCGAAGAGGCCGTTATCACCAAACAGTTCCCCAATTCGCTGGTAGCACACCTGTTCCGCGCTTCCAAGGAAGTGCAGCATAATATGACACTGAAGACCCAGCAGGACTCCACCAATGCCTATTACTATACCCTGAACCATTACTGGGACAATTATGACTGGAGCGACGGCGGACTGGCCCGTACCCCGGTGCTTTCCGACAAGCTCAATACCTATTTCGATAAACTGGTGCTGAAAGTGCCCGACACGCTCAATTATTATACCGACAAGGTAATTGCCATGTCGCGTGCCAACAGGGAGAACTTTAAGTACACCGTTCAGTTCCTGTACAAGTATTTTGCCAACAGCAAGCTGATGTGCGTAGAGAACAGCTTTGTGCATGTGGCCAAGAACTATTACAACAAGGAGAACGCCTGGTGGGCCGACAGCACCACACTTTCGAAAATAGCTACACGTGTTACGGAAATGGAACCTACTCTCTGTGGCAAAACGGCTCCCGATCTGTCGCTACCGGATACAGGCGGGGTGAATTTTTTCCGCCTCAGCAAATTCGAGGCCGACTATACCATTCTCGTATTCTGGGACCCCGGCTGCGGACACTGCCAGAAAGAGATCCCCCGCCTGCAGCAGCTCTACGATTCCACCCTGGCCTCACAGGGCATGAAGATCTACGGCGTATGCACCAAACGCGATATCAAAGAGCTGAAAGAGTTTGTGAAAAGCAAAAAGATCCGCTTCCTGAACACCCTGGTAACCGAAGATATGGCCAAGAACCCGGCCAAATACATCTACGAGTACAATATCACCGATCTGCAGAGCATGAACCTGCACCAGACCTACGACATCAAGACCACGCCGCTGATCATGGTGCTCGACAAGAATAAAAAGATCATCGCCCGTAAACTGGGCGCCGAAGATATAGTCGGCTTCATGAAACGATACAAATTGCAGCAGGCTCAGAAGAAATCCTGAATGAAAAGGCTCCGCAGGGGGCCTTTTTTTATTTCCGTCCGTATATATTTGTGCTTTAACATTACTATGGTACGTACGATCATCATCCTCATCATAACCCTTATTGTAGTCCCCGTTTTCACCTTTTTCTCTGATACACCGCTGGAACCGGCGCACAGGGCCATATTGCTGAACTCGGTATGGATCATGCTGGGCGTGGCCCTTACCTGCTTTGCCGTAAGCGAGATCACCCGCAACTGCAGCCAGGTAGACAAGATATGGAGCGTGGTGCCTATCGTGTACAGCTGGTACATTACCTGGGCAGGTGACTTCAATGAGCGCATGGTACTGATGTCGGTACTGGTTACGCTCTGGGGAGCGCGTCTTACGTACAATTTCTCGCGCCGTGGCGCCTACCGCCTTAAATTCTGGGAAGGCGAAGAAGATTACCGCTGGGAGGAGCTGCGCCAGAACCCGGCCCTCAATACCCGCAGCAAATGGTTCTTCTTTAACCTGTTCTTTATCTCACTGTACCAGAACGCCCTCATCCTGGCCTTTACATTACCCGTGCTGGTTGCCTTACAGGGCGAAGCTACCCCGCTGTACTGGGCCGATTACCTGCTGACCGCCGTCTTCATCGGCCTGGTGGTGCTCGAGACCGTAGCCGACCAGCAGCAGTGGAATTTCCAGACGGAAAAACACCGCCGCATCAATGCCGGGGAAAAGTTAGACGGGGCATATGCCGGCGGGTTTGTACAAACAGGCCTGTGGGCACGCATGCGTCACCCGAACTATTTTGCAGAGCAAAGTATCTGGATCGTATTTTACCTGTTCGGTGTGGCCGCTACCGGTAAATGGCTCAACTGGTCCATTGCAGGCTGTATGTTATTGCTGATCTTGTTCAAGGGCAGCTCTGATTTCAGTGAGGCTATTTCGGCCCGCAAATACCCGGGGTATAAAGAGTACCAGAAGCGCGTTCCGCGTTTTATTCCGAAGTTCCGGTAAGCGCTTCGCCGGCAACCGTTCCTTCGGGTTCGCGCACACGTACCTGCAGGGGCAGGTCCACCGAATTTACCGCTACTTTACGCGGGGTCACATATACCGAGAATACCACATGTCCATCGATCGTTCCGGGCAATGCCCCGGGACCATAGGGCAGCAGAATTTCGCCTGTGATGAGCGAATCGGTATAGGCCAGGTAATTCTTCTGCAGGAAAGGATCACGGAAACCCTGGGCCTCATTCAGCCACTGTACCGGTCCGGGAGCAAGACTGTCACCTTCCCATTCCAGGCGCAGGGGGGCCAGGTAGCTGCGCGGGTCGGTACCCGGCGCCACAATACGGAAACGGTCGGGGTTACGTATTTCGATACGCAGTATGAATGTTTTTTCGCGGGTCTCCACAAGGGAACCCGATGCGCTTATGGAACGGATCCAGGTATAATATTTCGGGGTAAGCAGCTTTTCCTTTTCGCGGGTGTGCAGAAAGGTTATGTCATCCCGCAGCCGCGGATCTGCCTGTTCGCGCAGCATAAAGGCCAGCGCCGAATCCGCTGCCGAAGCTGTATCACGGCCCCACTGCGGGTCGAATATTTCGGTAAAGGAAAACACGGTATCGCTGCGTCCGAGCAGGATCAGGAAAGGTGCCTGCAGACTGTGATCGGCAGCAAATTCTTTATAAACGTACGCTGCTGATCTTTTAGCAGCCTTATGAATATTTACCCGGTAGTGCCCGGCAAACCCGTGCTGTAGTTTGTAACGCAAGCAGGGAACGGAATCCAGGCGTTGCAGGAAGGTCTTTGACGCCTCCGAACTGTCGAGCACCTGCAGCAGTACGAACTGCGAATCACTTTTCACGGCCCGCAGGGCATGTTCAAGACTATCGCTCAGGGTAAGCGGACCAAAACCGGCACATTCCTCGGTCCTGGGACCACAGGCAAACCAGCAGAGCAGCAAACAGGGGATCAGGCAGAGCTTTTTCATAGCAGCCTAAAGATAAGGCTATTTTTCACACCGGGAACGGTACCGCATCCCGGAAGAAAATACTTATAATCCTGTTAATATTTGCCGCAGCACTATAACCCAGCACAGATTTTGCCGTATACTATCCAAAAATATCTTTGCAGTATGAAAAATCTGAAATTAGTATTGGGCGTACTTTTTATGAGTACACTGTCTGTAACCGCTTTTTCACAGACACGTTCCGGCAGCGAAGGAACAAGCTCTGGCAAGCCGGCCAAAGAACAGGCGAACGGTAAGGAACATGATCATGATCATGACCACGATCATAACGGCGGAAAAGGCAATAACGGCAAAGGCCATGCCTATGGTAAGAACAAAGGGGATATGAGCGGCCGTGAGTTCGGGCAGCAACGCTCAGAAGAGGCCCGCAACAAAGACAAGGGCAAAGACAAAGACAAGAAAGACAAAAAACCGGCACAGCAGCAACCGGCGGGTACAACCCCTTCGGGCAGCACAGGCACGTCCGGCCGTGACGGTAAATAATTCAAATGAGATTTACGTCATAAAAAAAACGCCGCTCCTACCGGGAACGGCGTTTTTTCGTGTCAAAACAAAAGCGTTTATTATGCGTTGAGATTGATCTTTTTGTCGAGTTCATCCACGTATGCCTTGAAACGTTTATCCGTTTCCATGAGGTTATTTACGGTCTTGCAGGCGTGCAGCACGGTGGCATGGTCCTTTCCGCCGCAGTGTGCGCCGATGGTGGCCAGCGAGAACTTGGTATAGCTTTTGGCAAAGTACATGGCTATCTGCCGGGCCTGTACCACTTCTCTCTTGCGGGTTTTGCTCTTGATCACGTCCACACTCAGCTTAAAGTAATCGCAAACCACTTTCTGTATATACTCGATCGATATCTCGCGCTGTGTATTCTTCACAAAACGGTCGATGATCTTTTTGGCGAGTTCGAGCGTAATTTCCTTTTTGTTGTAGGACGACTGTGCCAGCAGGGAGATCAGGGCGCCTTCCAGTTCGCGTACACTGGACGTAATGCTGTAGCCCAGGTATTCCAGCACCTCGTCGGGCAGTTCGATACCGTCTTTATAGATCTTGGACTTGAGGATGGCGATACGCGTTTCCAGCTCGGGCATCTGCAGGTCGGCAGAAAGGCCCCATTTAAAGCGGGAAAGCAGGCGCTGTTCCATACCTACGATCTCTACCGGCGGTTTGTCGCTGGTAAGGATGATCTGCTTGCCGTTCTGGTGCAGGTGATTGAAGATATGAAAGAACACGTCCTGTGTCTTTTCCTTGCCCGACAGGTGATGCACATCGTCGATGATGAGCACGTCCATCAGCTGGTAAAAGTTCACAAAGTCATTGGTAGAATTGTTCTTTACCGCATCTACGAACTGGCGTGTGAATTTATCTGCGTCGATGTACAGAACGATCTTATCGGGGAAATTCTTCTTGATCTCGATGCCGATAGCATGGGCCAGGTGCGTTTTACCGAGACCGGCTCCGCCATACAGCAGCAGGGGATTAAAGGAGGTGCCGCCCGGGTTTTTCGATACGGCAAAACCGGCACTGCGTGCCAGGCGGTTGCAATCACCCTCTACGAAATTATCGAAATTTTTCGAAGGGATCAGGTTGCTTTCAATGTTGATCTGTTTCAATCCGGGTACCACAAAAGGGTTGCGGATCGTTTTTGAGCTGGATAAATCCATAGGCGCATTAACGGCAGGGTTTAACACCGCGCGGCGGTCTGTAGGCGGTACTTTAGTGGTATAGGCAGAGGTGGAAGCGCTGCTTCCGGCCATTACAATACTGTATTCCAGTTTTCCATCAGGACCAAGCTCTTTTTTGATTGCCGATTTAAGAAGCGTCAGGTAATGTTCTTCCAGCCACTCGTAAAAAAACTGCGTCGGCACCTGTATGGTAATGATGTTGTCTTCCAGCTTCACGGGAATGATAGGCTCGAACCAGGTTTTGAAACTGGTCGGACTTACATTATCGCGAATGAAAGACAGGCATCCTGTCCACACTTCTGCGGCAGTTTTTTTCATAGGCTCAGTAATCATTTACACTACGTTTAATAACAGTTAACACTAATTTTATACACAACAGAGCATTGAAAAACTATATATCCTTAGTGGGTTTAGGGTTTCGGAGATTTTCAACAGTGCAAATATTCTAAGAAAAAATTGTAAAAAAAAATCAACCGTGTATTGCATTTGAAGAAATTTTTTGCATAGCGCTTTGAGCCTTCCATCCCCTGCCTTTACTATCAGACACAATATCAATACGTCCCAAAACCAGACCTGCCCAGCCCGCCTGTGTTACCAATGTGCCTGTACCTCCTGAATTAACAATATTTACAGGCTGCTCCAGGAAACTGTGTGTATGCCCCCCGATGATGATATCCGTGTTGCGTAATTGTTTCGCTAATGTTAAGTCACTGATTCTGTTTTCCGAATACGAATAACCCAAATGTGAAAGACAGATTACCAAATCACAACCCCGCTTTTTTTTCAAAATTTCCTCCTGTTCCAGGGCCGTTTTCAGCGGATCGGTATAAAGGACACCCTTATGATTTTCGGCTGCCACCAGGCCCTCGAAATCAATGCCCAGGCCATACACACCGATCTTATACCCTGCCTTGCGAAAGACCTTGTTCGGCTGTATCACGCTGCGCATATCGGCGCGTTCAATACGGTAATTGCTGTTGATGAACGTGAACCCGGCATGCGGGGTCTGCTCCAGGAAACCCTCCACCCCGTTGTCGAAATCGTGGTTTCCCAGTGTACAGGCATCGTAACCCATCATGGTCATCAGTTTAAATTCCAGCTCGCCGCCGAAATAATTGAAATAAGGCGTGCCCTGGAATACGTCGCCCGCATCGAGCAGCAGCACTTCATTACCTTCGGCCCGGATACGGTCTATAAGGGCCGCGCGCGCTGCAAAACCGCCCTGCCCGGGGTATTTCGGGTGATTGTCGGGGAAAGGGTCTATGCGGCTGTGCTGGTCATTGGTGTACAAGATCGTGAGCCTGCGTGCGGCAGTTTCCCTGCCCGCGCTCATCAGCGGCAATGATCCGGCCGCCAGTGCCGAAGCCTGTATAAAATCTCTTCTTTTCATTATTGCGGGTCTTTGATCAGCACGCGGTCGTCGGCCTGTGCACTTACATAATGTCCGTTGCGGAAAGCGCTGCGCATGGCGTCGATGATGGCGTCGCGCATCTTAATGTTCAGGGGTACCTGCGGCAGTCCGCCGAAAAAATACATACGGTCGCCGCCGGCAGCCAGGTAATCGGAAGTGAGTACATAATAGGTTTTGTCTGCTTCTATGTTCTTGCCGTCCACGCTGAAGTGCCGTGTCTGTCCCCCTTCGGCATGAAAGCGGAGCCCGGCCACCGGTTCTCCTCCCCTTTCCAGCAGGTAAGGCGCTATCTTCAGCAGGGAATCGCCCGGCATTTTTACCAGTACCAGCGCATTCTCGAAAGGCATCAGCTCGTAGATATCGTTTACGCGTACCGAATCAGCGGGAATCGAAGTACGCAGTCCGCCGTTATTGAAAATGGCCATGTCGGCGCGGGGTACATCGCTGCGTTTACGCGCAAAATCGAGCAGCAGGTCCGAAATATAATTGCCCAGCGGTGCATTGGGTTTTCCCTTGGCCAGGGCTTTGGGAGCATAGCCAATGGCTTCGCCGAGCATACGGCCCATCTGCTGTGTATAAGGACGGATCACGTTCAGCATGGCCGAATCCGCCGGCATTTCCTTTTTTACGTATATATATGACTTGCCTGTAAGCTGCGGCTTGCCTGTTGAGCAGCCTGCCGCCGTAAAAAGCAGGATACCTGCAAAGGCGGCTGTTCTATTCCTGTACCACTTCATTATTCTCTCGTACTTTTAGGGCGGGTGGCCATTTCCAGCGGCAGAAGAGCATACACAGCAGGGTAACGGCAAGCATGGAGATGTAAAAGTAGATCATCGATGCCTGCATGTCCATTTCCTTTAGTGTGAACACCGCACTGGTCCGGAGCGCACTGCCTTCAAAGGTAACGATTAGGAGTGAATACAGGTTATTAAAATAATGTAAACTCAGCGGTATCTCAAGCCCCTGGTCCCATATGGCAATGAGCCCGAGGAAAAAGCCGAAGCCGAAATAATAAGGGAACATGGTAAGAAAACCGTATTTGTCCACCTCGGGATTGAAGGAATGCATCAGGGCGAACACCGTAGCCGATACCAGGAGCCCGGGAATGGCATTGCGCGTTCCGTATGCGACCGCAGGCATCAGGTAGCCGCGCAGGAAAAATTCTTCGAAAGAGGTCTGGAAAGGCAGCAGGAAAAGCCCGATGAACAGCAGGGGAAGAAAACTTTTCCAGGTAAAGGTAAGCGTGTACAATTCAGGATGCATGTACCAGGAATATACGTCGTAACCCGCCGAGAACACGAACCAGATAAGTCCGGGAAGCAGCAGGCGTCCCAGGCGCAGCCGCGGATAGGGTGAAACGATCTGCCGGAAGCGGCCGTTGTGAAAGAAGCTGACCACGAACCAGAGTGCACCCATAGCCAGCATAAAGGAGAACATGGCCAGGGACAGGTATATTTCGGTGGAGAGCCCGTATTTTCCGGGGTTGTTGTTCACGTCCTGCACCGTTGCATTATGCCCCGAGGCCAGGCTGCCGATCACCAGGCTCAGCGGCATCTGCCCCAGGAAGAGCATGCCCAGCACAAAAAGAAAACCTCCGCCCACAGAACGGATGTTCAGCCTCATGTCGGAGGCCCGTTGAAGAAAGCGGTTGATCATGGGCGTATTTTTTTGGTCTGGATATAAAAATGATCGGTATCTACCGAAAAACCGGATTCACTGCTGATGGAAAGCTCCGTCACCTGCCATTCCGCCGAAGGTCTCAGCATCCTGTACGTGTCGCCTGCCGAAACGCCCACGGGCATACGGAAACCGGGTTCCTGGCAATTCCAGCGATATTTCAGCATCCAGCGGCCGTTCTCCTGCCAGAGGCTGTACTCGAGAACGGGTATTTTAACGTAATGCAGGTAGGCATTAAATACCGGTGTAAGGTCTGTACCGCTGCGTGTGTTGAAATACGCAATCACATCGGCGGTTGTAATGTTCTTCAATGCAAAGGTATCCTGCATCGATCTCAGTATGTCCAGGAACAGTCCGTCGTTTTGCAATACACCGCGTATCGTATGCAGCAACAGGGCCCCCTTGGGATAGATATCGCCCGTAGGTTCGGCATTTACGCCCGGCGGTGATACCAGCGGACGATCGTTCTGCACCATCTGTTTTTTGTGGTTGATGTACTGCAGGGCCTTTTCTTCCCCGTATACGCAACCGGTGTACAGTACTTCGGCATAGGTGCAGAAACCTTCGTGTATCCACATATCGTTTATGTCCTGCATGCTTACGTTGTTGCCCCAGTATTCGTGCCCGGTCTCATGCACGATGATAAAATCGAACATCAGTCCTATACCCGAATAATCGCGTCCCAGGTAGCCATTCATGTAACGGTTCCCGTAGGCAATGGCGCTCTGGTGCTCCATACCCGCATAAGGCGTTTCCACCAGTCCGTAACCGTCTTTGGGGAAAGGGTACGGCCCGAAGTACCTTTCAAAGCAGCCCAGCATCCCGGGTACCATGGCAAAGTGCCGGCGGGCCTTTTCCTCGTTGCCTCTGATCACCAGGTAGGCCAGGTGCAGGGTATCTGTTCCGTTTACGTATACATCGCTGAGGTAATTGTAATGTCCTACGTACAGGGATACATTGTAATTATTGATCGGGTACGAGATCCGGTAATCGCTGAAGGTCTTTCCCCCGCGCCTGGAATTGCCCAGGTAGGTGCCATTGCCCACGGACCACAGGGAGTCGTTTATCATTACATAGTGCAGGTGCATGCTGTCGGGCTCATCGGAAAGATGGTCCTTATTGGGCCACCACAAACTGGCTCCCGTACCCTGGCAGGCCACACCCAGCCAGGGATAGCCGAAAGGGTCACTGGTCCAGACAAAACCTCCGTCCCAGGGTGCATTCTTCGCCACCTGCGGCGCACCTTCGTACTCCACCGTCAGCCGCAGCATCTCACCGGGCCGGTACATACGGGGCAGCGTAATAAAGAAGGCATTCCCGTCGCGTTCCGTACGCAGCTTTTTTTTATCCAGGCTCACTTTCCGCAGCTTCATGTCCGCAAAGAGATCGAGCTGTATACGCTGTGTGGGTTCTACGATACGCGCTGTTACGATATTGATGCCGTGAATGAATTTCTTTTTAAGATCGATCCGGTCGATGGTAAGATCGTAATGCGTTACATCAAAGCTGCTGCGCTCGGGGCGAAGCGCTCCGCGCAGGGTATCGGCATGCGTAAAAGGTCCGTATGCCTGCTGGGCGGAAGCGATCGAGGCCCAGAACAGAGAAAAGCATAGGTACAGGTATTTCATAGCCCCGAAGATAGCAAATTTTACACATGCCCGCCCGGGCAAGGCCTGCAACAGGCTTCAGAGCGTCTAAAAAATGTGAAAAAAAACACCGTGCCGCCAATTCTTGTTATCTTGTCCGGGATGAAAGCAGCGCTTGTTTCACTTCTTCTTTGCTTTGGCGGTCTTATTCCTTCCCGGGCACAGAACCCGGCCGAGGCATCACCCCGCAGCATTGTGCAGTTTAAGGAACCCCACCCCGCCCCCGGCGAAAAAACGGTGCTGCTCTCCTGCCCCTATGCCGAGCCCCAGATCCTGGACCCCAGCGTACTGGAAGAATTGCGCAGGGCCACTCTCGTACGCATCGACCTGCTGTATACGCGGTTCCGCAGGAGCGAGGATTTTGACCAGTACGGCCTGAACACCCGGCGCTGGAAAAACCTGGAAAAACTGCTGCCCGGGCTTTTCGACAACAAGCTTGTTTATTTCCAGAATACGGAACAGACCGGCGCTGCTGACCTGGAAACGGCCGAGACCTATTTTCACGGATTCTGCATCTATTACCGCATTCCCTCAGACACCAGGACCCGGACCGAAGAGATACGCAAAGTGGCCGAATACGTAGGCGCCGCCGACAGCCTGAAGCGAAAGAACGGCCGGGAACGTAACCTGACGGCCTATGACAGTGATCCGCTGGAACATTTTGATACCCCTCCGCGTTTCGGCAAAAACGAATGCGATCTGACCAAATACCTCAACCTCGAGATCAGGTACCCGAAAGAGGCTATGGCCAAAGGCATACGGGGAACTTCGGTAGTCTCTTTTGTAGTGAACCGTGCCGGCGGGATACAGGACTTTAAGATCATCCACGGCCTGGGGCACGGCTGCGAAGAAGCTATAAAAGACGCGCTGGAACACAGCCCTGCCTGGGAACCCGCAGTGTATAAAGGCCGCAAGGTAAACGTATACCAGGAGCTGCGCGTACGCTTCGGGTTGCCTATGGACCTGGGCGAGACACTCGACTGCGGCCGCGTGAACATACGGAGCATGGTTTTTAACAAGGATGAATGGAAACTGACCGAAAAACAGAAGATCGTAAGCAGAACGCTGAATAACCAGCAGAACCTGCAGCACGCGGCCCTGGCCTTTGACGTTACCGGGAGCATGGGCCCCTTTCTTGCCGATATGCTCACTTATATAAAGACCAACTCTAAAAAAATAGATCTCTATGCCTTTTTTAACGATGGCGACCGTAAGGCCGATCATGACAAGGAAATAGGAAATACGAAAGGGATATACATGTACCGCGGAAACGTGTACGACAGCATCGAAGCCACTGTGTTTAAGGCCCTGCAGGCCGGTTACGGGGGCGACCTGCCCGAAAATGACCTGGAAGCCCTGCTGGCTGCACAGACAGCCTGCCCCGATTGCAGCCGGCTGATCTGGATCGCCGATAATTACGCCGTGCCCCGCGATCTTGCCTTATCCGAAAAGATCACCAGGCCCGTGCTGATGATCCTCTGCGGCGCCGATTACCGCATCAGTCCGCACCTGCTTACCCTGGCCAAACGTATGAAGGCCCAGGTATCCGTACCCGGCGGTTTTATACCGCGTTTCCCCGACCTGAAGAACGGCGATCTGTTCAAGGTACGCGGCGAAACCTTCCTTTGGAACGGCACTTCGTTCGAGGCCGTTCCCAATCCGCCGGCAGGCCGGTAAGATCAGCAGGGAACACGCATATCTCTCTTTGCTAAATTTCCGTAACGCCCGTTGCCGTTCGCACAAATAATTGTAAATTGTTCGTATGAAAAGAAGCGATATGAAACATGCATGGGTATACCTCTGCAGCGGTATTCTGCTCGTTGCCTGCGGGAAAGGTCCTGCGGAAAAAGCGCCCGGAACAGCGGTCGCGGAAAATAAGGACGGCATGTACTGCTATCGCAGCACTGCCAATAAAGATACGGTGATACTCAGCTTTGAGCGGAAAAAGGACCGCATCTCGGGGCAGCTCAGCTACCATCTTTTCGAAAAGGACGCCAATACCGGCACCCTGACGGGCAGTGTATCGGGCGATACGATCTTTGCCGAGTACCGGTATCGTTCCGAGGGCATTGCTTCCGTACGCGAGGTGATCTTCCTGGCCGGCGAAAATACCCTTACCGAAGGCTATGGCGAGATGGAAGAACGCGAAGCTAAATTCGTTTTCTCCGACCGCCGCAATGTACTTTTCAAGGAAGGTATACAGCTCACCAAGGAACCATGTCACTAAGACCGGGACAACTGCCGGAGCCGGTAGATGTATATACGAAACTCCTGGAGAGCTATACAGGCGATCCGATTCGTATACGCAGTTTCAGCGAAGAGATCGTAACAGCCTACACGGCACACGGCAGGCATTATCATACGCTGCAGCACCTGCGGCAGATGCTGGACGTACTCAAAGGAGTAAAGGACCAGGTCTCTGACCCGGACACATTGTTGTTCGCTCTTTTTTACCACGATATCGTGTATGACCCGGGCCGGAAAGACAATGAAGAAAAAAGTGCGGAACTGGCAACGGAACGTCTTTCAGCCCTCGGGTACCCGGCTGCGGGCCGCGGACTTTGCCGGCAGATGATACGGGCCACCAGAGATCATGCACGAAGCACACACCCGGACATCAATCTTCTTACCGATGCCGACCTGAGCATACTGGGCAGTGAGGCAGCGGCGTATACAGCATATGCATCCCGGGTACGCAGGGAATATGGCATATATCCCGATACTGTATATAAGCCGGGCCGCAGGAAGGTATTGCAGCACTTCCTGGGAATGCCCTTCATTTTCAAAACAGCTTATTTCCGCGCGGCTTACGAAAGCAGGGCCAGGCAAAACATCCAGCAGGAACTGGAGACACTTTCCTGATCTCTTTTCAGGGTCCGTCCAGGTTTTTTATTTTGCAGAGCCCGTTCAATTTAAGTACTTTAGCCGCTCAAGAATACAACTATCACATGAAACCCGCGCTATCTTTCTCTTTTGCATGAACCGTCCGTTATACTCCATGATCCGCACCTTACGCAGCAGTGAAGAAGTGGTCCTGTATGCGCGCCTGCTCCGCATCACGGAAGAAGACGAAGCGGCTACGCTGGAATTCCTGCAGAACGAGTATGCCTCCGAATGCAGGGAATATCCCGGCGAAGCCCCGGCTTTCGATGCAGGTGCCGCACTCTGGGCCGCACGCACCGTTTACATTGCCGCACAGGTTTTGTTGTGCCGCGAGCATAAAGGTGCCGACCTGTCTTCCCTGTTGCCGGCATACACCGGTACGGCAGATGCTTCTGCCCTGCTCTCGGCCGATATCTGCCTGCGTTTCCTGCCCGATATCCTGCAGCAGCTTCAGCTCATCGACCCGCTGGACCCGGTGAACGCACTGCTCACCGAACACCTGCAGCAATGGCACTACTCGGGGCTGGTCCTGTACGAAACTCCTGCCGAAACCGATCTGCAGCCCGTACTGAACAACCCCTGCCTGAAACAACTGTATATAAACCGTATAATAACTTCCCGCCGTAAACAAACGGCACTTCTGCCCGGCCTGGGACCTGCCCTGCAAAATGCATTAGGCATATACGAAAACGTCTTCTGGCCCGGCTTTAATACAAGCACTGCATTATGAGCCATACCGAAAAACTGAACCGGGTACTGAGTTATGTAAAAGAATCCTTTGTAGGGAAAAACGAAATAATCGACCTGCTGGGCATCAGCCTGGTAGCCGCTGAGAACATTTTCCTGCTGGGCCCCCCGGGTACGGCCAAAAGCGCCATTGTACGCCAGCTTTCGGGCTGTGTGGAAGAGGGGCGTAATTTCGAGTACCTGCTTACCCGTTTCACCGAACCCAATGAGCTGTTCGGCCCCTTCGACATCCGCCGCCTGAAGGAAGGCGAACTGGTTACCAATACCGAAGGCATGATGCCCGAGGCTTCCCTGGTGTTCCTGGACGAGATATTCAATGCCAACAGCGCCATCCTGAACAGCCTGCTGATGGCCCTGAACGAAAAGGTCTTCCGCCGGGGCAAAGAGACGCGCCAACTGCCGGCACTCATGTTCGTGGGCGCCAGTAACGTGCTGCCCGAAGACGAGGCCCTCAATGCCCTGCTCGACCGTTTCCTGCTGCGGGTACGCTGCGATTATGTGGACACCGACCTGCTGGAAGAGGTACTGCTGGCCGGCTGGGCGCTCGAACACAAAAACGGCGCTGAACGCCCCCGCATCCATCCCGATGAGATAAAAGAGCTGCAAAGCCTTTGCCGGAGTGTGGACCTTTCGCCCATACGCCGCAGGTACGTGGACCTGGTGCACAACCTGCGCAACACAGGCATCAAAGTATCAGACCGCCGGGCAGTAAAGATCCAGAACCTGCTGGCGGCCAGCGCCGTGCTCTGCGGACGCAGCGAGGCCATCCCTTCCGACCTTTGGGTACTGAAATACATCTGGGATACCGAAGAACAGATCGAGATCCTGGCCGGTATCATCGACAGCATCATCGAAAAGGACGATCATCCGGGTGCCCATCCCCAGGCCCTGTTCAACAAAATGCCCAATGCCGAGGAACTGGTACGGGAAGTACAGCTGCTGCGCGGACGCTGGAACGACGAAGGGCTTACTTTCGAAGAGCAGAACATCATCAAGGATAAACTGCGCTACGTGCAGACCCGCTGCAACTGGATCCGCAACAATGAGCACAAACAGTTCGTACAAACCGAAATAGAAGACCTATGGCACCAAATCCTGCAGACCATCTGACGCATTTTATGCGCATAGATGCCGCCCGGACAGGTATGCTCGGACGTATCCGGCACTGGAGCAACCTGAAGATCGCTTTCGACGGGAACGATACCTGGGTGCGGGACCTGAGTACAGAACAGCTGCAAAGCACCGAAATACGCTCCATTCCGTATAAAAAACTCTATTACCTGTCGGGACAGAAACTCTTTCCCGAAGGGAGCCTGCTGCCCGAAACCACGGTACCCACGGTTCTGTGGACGCCCATCGACCGGGGGCTGCCCCTGCAACTGCCCCCGCATACACCGGTCCCGGAACTCACCGAAGTGATACATATACGCCTTGTGCCCTCTGAAGAGGAACAGGAGGCTTTTGCTCTGCTTACCGAAGTGAAGGTACTGGAAAAATACATGCACAATGCGCCGGCCATACGCCTGCAAAACCTGCAATGGGTCCTTACCGGCACACATAGGGCACTGATCACCGGCACGCCCCTGCTGCCCCTGCCGGGCAGTGTATACTGGCGCAGGAACAACCAGTTGCTGCCGGCCGGGTACAATTTCGAGTGGCATGTGCTCGGCGACGTGATCAACCGGAAACTGGACCCCGGCAACGACAGCTGGACCGTATGGGACGAGGCCGGGAACTGGTTCCGCATAGCCAAAAAAGAGCTGGGACCGCTCAGTACCGGTTCGTTCCGCCGGAGCTTTGAAACTAAGGAAACCGGGGCTTTATGATACCTTACGAATTTTTACAGGCCAGGGAGACCGACTTCTGGGTGTGGGAAGAGAACGGGGGTGTGATCGCCGTGCGCAATGGCATGACCATTGCCTACCGCGAGCATGTGATGCATATACTTTCTTATCTTTCGCCGGAAGGTATTCCGCCCCTGGGCGCTCTGCTGATGTGCATAGCGGCCACCAATCCCGTTTCGGACGTGCTTATACAGCAGGTGCGCGATATCATGAACGATGAGGTGCTGCCGCATACCCGTGCCGATATGGAGCATTGCCTGGCCTTTATGGAAACGCTGAGCCGGCTGCCCGCTTCCTTCAAAAGCGGGGAACGCAAGCTGCTCCTGCTGCGCACCATTTTCGAAAAATGCCATAACCAGCAGTCGTCAAAAATGCTGAGACAACTGCTGAAACAGTACAACGAAGGCCGGCTGATACCGGGAAAGCTGGACCTGCGACGCCCGAACACCACCATACCTTTTGAACAGGAATGCCGCACCATGGCCCTGCTGCACCGCCGCTACGGGAGTCCCGAAAAAATAATGAATGCCATAGCCGGCGTACCCGACCTGGATGCCGAAGCCTTTCTACTGCCCGAAGCCGCCGAAGCAGAGACCGTTCCCCGCGATTTCGCAGAGGAGCTCGAACGCGATCCCCGAACCTTCCATGCCGGAAGTCTTATCCGCCGTATATGGTCGGGACTGAGCATCCCTCTTCACCATACACTGCCCGGTGCTCAGCCTGTGGGCGGAGTATCCGACCTTACGAACAAGGGCGGTTACGACCGCCTGCTCATCAGCGAGTATGCCAATGAAGATATCCTTTTTCTCTCGCGCCTGGCCAATAACGAGGCCCTGTACCTGCACCGCGAGGTCCCCCCGGAATCGAACGACCTGGAACGCATTCTACTGCTCGATATCTCCCTTAAAAACTGGGGCACACCCAAGATCATGGCCCATGCCCTGATGCTGGCCATAGCGCGTCACCCGAAGACCGATATCTGCTGCCGGGCCTTTGTGCTGGGAAACCACTATACAGAGACCTATTTCGGGGATATCGGCGCGATCATCGACGGTATGCAGAAAGTAGAGGCCGTATTGCATCCCGCCCGGGGACTGCAGCAGTTCCTGGACGAACACCGCGGACAAAAGATGGAACTGGTGCTCATCAGCACACGCGATGTACTGAAACGGCCCGAAATGCAGAAGGTGCTGAACGAGAACCAGGACCGTATCCGCTACCGGGTACTCACAGATGCCTCGGGCGAAATAAGCCTGTACAAACGCATGCAGAACAGCCTGCGCTTTATCCAGACCATACGCCTGCCCCTGGAAGAGCTCTGGAGCGCCCCGAAGAAAAAGCAGCAGAACATACCGGCTGTACCCGGGGGAGCGGCCTGCCCCATCCTGTACCCCGGCCAGAACGCCGTACGCAGGTATATTCCCGTAGACGATGACCTGTACCACATAAACAATGAAAAAAGCATCCTGCGCGCCTACAGCACCGATAGCCCCGGTAACCGCAAAGGCTGGCAGATGCTGTATGAAGACCTGCCCTATATCACCACCTCCATGGAAATGGGACGTACGCAGAACGGCAGCCTGTACCTGCTGATCTTCCACGCCCGTAATATGGAGCTCACCCTGGTAGATACCGGGCGCCGTCACATAAAAAAGGTACCCTTTCCCGACTGGCAGTTCTCCTCTTTCCAGGATTTCATTTTTCATGAGGACCATTTTTATTACCTGCATACGAAACAGAGCTGGAAGATCGACCCCGAAAGCGGCAGCATACAAAGAACGGAAGGTCCGCTGAGCAAGGAAATGATACATGTGTACAGGCAGCGCGAGCAGCAGTGCCGCGACGCTTCGCGGGTAACAAGCACCTTTTACCCGGTGCTGAAAAACATTTCGCGTATATTTATCAGCATGGAAGGTGCACTGGTACTGAACAATCATGAACTGCACACAGGCAAAACGGCCTGCTTCAAAGCCACTGGTCCGGCCTGTACCCCGCACATATCCGCAGTAACGGAGAACAGGACATTGTTCCGCTTTCCCGACGGCAGCAGCATACGGGTACAGCGCACGGGTATGCTGCACCTGCAGAGCAGCGACCTGAACCTGCCGGGCATCTGGATACCGAGCGTACTGGAATCGGGCCTGGGCATGGCGGCCGGCAACAGTTTCTGCGGCTCCCGGTATTATCTTCCCGACAAGGAAGGTCACACCATACTCAGCCTTCCGGTAGAAGAATTCAGCGAACGTTATATCCGGCCTTTTATCCAACGTATTTTATCCCATGGAACTACGCATTGAACAGCACTCCGCCAATATATACCCCGCAGGCGGGATCTTTGTAAAAGGTCCTTCGCCCCTGCAATGGATACGCGAAATGCAGTACCTGGGTCTGCATCCCGGTCCCGTGCAGACCTATCCCCTGCCCGCTGCGGAAGGCGGTACCTGGGGCTGCCTTCTTATATGCCCGGAGCTTCCGGCCGATACAGGCCGCAATACCCTTGCTTTCCTGGTGCACCAGCGGCTGTATGTCCCGGGACATAGCATCCTGTACCCGGCCCTTACGGCTTCGGAACTGGACCGGCTGCTCGGTTTCGACCGCCATGTGCTGCATCCCGAAACGGGGCTGGTACGTCTCGGGGAGGCCCTGTCCTGGGAAGAGCTGCTCTCTTTCCCCGAACCGGCGAACGTACCTGTAACAGCACCTGCCGGCCCGGTATTCATACCCTCCCATGTACGCAGTTTCCAGGTACAGCCCCTGCCCGCCGAAGAAGCCCTCTCGTTCATGGATGAACAGCTTTTTCCTCAAAACGAAAAACTGGAAGACAAGCCCCTGAGCCCCGTGGAAAAAGGCAGGCTGAGCTTCCTGCGGAAACTTTTCAGGAAAAAGGAAGCCCAGGGAAATAAGCATACGGGAAAGGATACAGACCAGGGCGGTACAGGACAGAGCGAACCTACCGGTCTGTTCCGCAGGCTGCGTTCCCTGGCCGGTATTTTTTCGGACAAAGGTCGCCGGTGGGCGGACGGCTTACAGGACGACTATGAGGAACTGGAAAGGAGGAACCGGAAAGAAATTGAAAAACTGCTGGATATGTTCCGTAACAACCCCGAAGAAGCCCTGAAATATGCCATTCCCATCGACGGGGAAGGCACCGGCCGGGGCGGCGATAAGGCCCGGATGCAGATCAGCAGGCGCTGGACCGATTTTTCGCTGGCAGAGCTGTTCCGCAGTAATGCAACGCAGGGCGGCAACGGCAGCAGCATTATTTCGGATGAACACATGGACCAGTTGCAGCAGCAATACAAAACGGCAGCGGAAGATTTTATACACAGGGGCGAATACCAGAAAGCCGCTTTCATTTACCTGAAGCTGCTGAAGAACTACTGGCTGGCGGCGCAAACCCTCAAAAACGGGGGCTATTACCAGGAAGCGGCTGGCGTATACCTGAAATTCCTGAACAACAAAGCCCTGGCCGCCGAATGTTATGAACTGGGCAAAATGTACGGACAGGCCATAGAATTATATACCGACCTGAACGAACACGAAAAAGCGGGCGACCTGTACCGCATCCTCGGCCGCAAAGCCGAGGCCAATGCCCTTTACGGCAAAGTGCTGGAAGACCGCCTTCAGCATAAACAATACCTGAAAGCCGCCGAACTGCTGCGCCTGAAAATGGAAGACGACGGCCGTGCCCAACAGGTACTGAAGGATGGCTGGCTGAATGCCCATAACGGCGCCCGGCAATGCCTGCTGGAATTTTACCTGCATATACCCGATACCCGCGTGTTAATGGCCGAAATAGAGAACACTTACGCCGGCGAACTGAACGGGCAGAATACCGAAGCTTTTCTGCAGGTGATCAAAACCCCGTACGCAAAGCACCCGGAACTCCAGGAACGCCTGCGCGACATGGCGTATGAGATCATTGAAAAACAGGTACCGCAGAAACCGTACCTGATCGAAGAGCTGAAATTCTTTAACTCCGGGGACCGCATGCTGCAGCGTGACACACAGCGCTTCCGCACACAGCAAAGGATATAACGCTGTGCTATGCCCGTATGTATTCCATCACGGAATCGATCACTCCGGTATTCCAGAGCATTTTATAATGGCCGGCCTTATGCAGGGTATGCAGCTGCACCTGCGGGTTCTTTTCCTTTACCGACAAGGCATTAGTGTAAGGCAGGATACGGTCGCCGCTGTCGTGTACCAGTAATATCTTCGGACGTATGCCCCGGGCGAGCTCCGACACGGTGAGACGCTCCACCGGGAAGCCGAATTTCTGTTCGATATGCTGAACGAAACGTGCTTTGCGGGCCTCCGAAAACTGCATGAGCGTGGTAAAGTCGGTGATCACATCCTCGATACGGTCGGGCGTACTCAGCAGTACCAGCTTGTCTGCGCCGGCGGGATACATGCTGTGCAGGGCCAGCACCGAGGCCGCACTGCCAAAGGAATGCGCAATGAGCACCTGCGGACCGTAACTTTCGGCCAGCTGTTTCACCAGTTGCGAGAACTGCAGTACATTGGTGCGTTTCCCGCCGCTTTTGTGGTGCGCGATACCGTCGAAGGCCAGTACGTCATAACCCGCCGCATTCAGCTCATTCACAAATCCGCCCAGGCTGCCGGCATTCCCTTCCCAGCCATGTACCAGCAATACGCGTCCCTTAGAAACTGTGCCCGCCGGAAGGTCCCAGGAGTATAGCGCGATACGGTGTCCGCCGAAATCGGTAAAATGCTGCCGGGCACGCGCCATTACCTCCGTTTCGGCCCTGCGTACCTTCTGGTTAAGCGGGGTGGCAAACAGCCGGAAAGCCTTTTCAGAGGCTGTTTTGGGACTAAGGGCAAAAAGCAGTTTAAAGTACAGGCGGTAGCTTTTAAGTATCCAGCTCATCATTCTTCTTTTTTATACCGAACGGTATATATTTATTCAAAAAAAATTCAGGTACAGTGCATGTTTACGAAGGTATCTACGTATTTCATGGTCTTTGTAAGATAGCTTCGGTCACCGGTGGCCTTGCTCAGCATCACACCTCCTTCGATCATACTGATAAAGAGCACGGAAAAATCGGCCACTTTGGTATCGGCTTTCAGCTCACCGGCGTCGATGGCACGCTGTACGAGCTTTTCGAGCGAACGGCGCCAGGCGCTGAGGGCGTCCTTTACACGGGCACGCAGCAGGGGGTGTGTATCGTCGGCTTCGGTACCGGCATTGGCAATGGGACAACCGGCATGCATATACTCAAAACGGTACGAATCCCTGTAAAAGTCGATACAGGCGCGGATCTTATCGAGCGGAGAGGTATACTGCTGCTGCAGGGCACGGATACCGTCGGATACCTGTTTCAGGTTATGATCAAAAGCGGCCAGGGCCACTTCGTCCTTATTGGCGAAATTACCGTAGATGCTGCCCTTGGTAAGACCGGTGGCTTCGGTAATATCGCTCAGCGAAGTGCCGGCGAACCCTTTGGCATTGAATATGGGCGCCGTTTTCTCGATGATGTACTGCCGGGTACGTTCTGCTTTTGTGTTCATACTGCGCGCTGGTTTTCTTCTGCAAAATTATACCAAACGGTATGATTATGCAAGCTTTTCGTTACAAAAAGTGCAAAAAGCGCCGTTCCTACAAAAGAAATACCGTTCATACAAAAAGCTCATACATATACTAATTTTCTCTCCAGGTATGCCCGGAAAGGGATATCCTGCAACAGCCTGCTGTATTGTATTAGAGCATGATGTATATATTAACTTTTTATGGTCATCGGTGCAAACCGGTGACCATTTTTCATTTCTGCCGTATATTAGGCCTATGGAACAGCTTACTAACGAAACTCACACCCAGATCCAACTACTTTGTAATGAAGGTGATATACTGTCCGAAAAAGGACAGTTCGCCCAAGCCCTGGACAAGTACTGGACCGCCTTTGACCTGATCCCCGAGCCCAAGACCAACTGGGAAGCCACCACCTGGGTACTGGTGGCCATCGGCGATGCCAATTTCCTGAACAATGATTTCCGGGCGGGGGTCGATAACCTGGGTAATGCCATGCATTGTCCGGGGGCCATCGGCAATCCCTTTATACACATGCGCCTGGGACAGTGCCAGCTTGAACTGGGCAATACTGAAAGGGCAGCCGATGAACTTACCCGCGCCTATGCCGTGGCCGGGGAAGATATTTTCAGCAGCGAGGACCCTAAATACCTCAAATTCCTGAAAACACAGATCGCGACCGAAGAACCGGAAACCCCGGCCAAAAAACCCTGGTGGAAATTTTAACAGACTGATCAACAGGAAAAAATACTCTAATTCAGGAGAAAAAGTTGCGCATTTTTTAATTTTAGACTAATTTATTGTCAAAATATCGGATAATATTTTTGTCAAAAAGAAATGCGTACCATATTGCACCTGGACCTGGACAGTTTTTTTATTTCCGTAGAGCGTCTGCGTAACAGCAAACTGAACGGCAAGGCGGTGATCGTGGGCGGTACCGGCGACCGTGGTGTAGTGGCGTCCTGCAGCTACGAGGCCCGGCAGTTCGGGGTGCATTCTGCCATGCCCACACGTATGGCCCTGCGCCTGTGTCCGCATGCTATTGTGCTCAACGGAGACCATGAGGCCTATTCGCAGTACTCCAAAATGGTCACAGAGATCATTGCCGGGCAGGTTCCCCTGTTCGAGAAGGCCTCTATCGACGAGTTCTATGCCGATTTCACGGGCCTGGAACGCTTCTTCGGCACCGAGCTCTTTGCCGATGAGCTGCGCGAGCGTATCCGCCGGGAAACGGGTCTGCCCATCTCTTTCGGGCTGTCGGAGAACAAGACCGTTTCGAAGGTGGCCACGGGCGAATCCAAGCCCCTGGGCCGCAAGATCGTAAAACACGGTACCGAGGCCGGTTTCATGGCCCCGCTCTCAGTGCGCAAGATACCGGGGGTGGGCGATCATACCTACCAGGCCCTGCGCGGTATGGGCGTAGAAAAAGTAAGTACCCTGCAGCAGGTACCTCCCGAATTGCTTACCGCCGCCTTCGGCAAGAACGGTCTCACCCTGCACCGCAAGTCCCTGGGCATCGATCCCAGCCCGGTAGAGCCCTATAATGAACAGAAAAGCATTTCGGCCGAAGAGACCTTCGCCACCGACACCACCGATCTCCGCTTCCTGGAAGACACCCTGCTGCGCATGTGCACCGAGCTCTGCTTCACACTGCGCAGCATGAAAAAGCTCAGCGCCTGCATCAGTGTAAAGGTACGCTACGCCGATTTTGATACCCACAGCAAACAGCGCAGCATCGCCTATACGGCCGCCGATCACCAGGTCATACCCGTTGCCCGCGAGCTGTTCCGCAGCCTTTACCAGCGCAGGCTCCGCGTGCGGCTGCTGGGCGTACGTTTCAGTCACCTGGTGCACGGGCAGTACCAGATACACATGTTCGACGACAGCGTGGAAAAGATACGCCTTTACCAGGCCATCGACCAGATGAAGGGCCGCTTCGGCGTACAATGTATTTCACCGGCCTCCACCCTCAAAAACGGCTGAGTATGTACCTCAACTGCCATTCCTATTACAGTTTCGGCTACGGCACACTTTCGCCCGAACGCATCCTGCAGCAGGCGGCCCGTTTCGGCATAGGCAAGCTGGTCCTGAGCGATATCAATACTACCTCGGGATGCTGGGAAATTTACCGCCTGGGCAAAAAATACGGTATTGAAACGGTCTTCGGCATCGAGTTCCGCAATGGTCCCCGGCTTATGTATACCGGTATTGCGGTAAATAACGACGGTTTTGAAGAGCTGAACCGGCATCTTTCTGCACACAAAGCTTCGGGCAGGCCTTTCCCCGAGCGGGCTCCCGCATTCCGGCAGGTAAAGGTTGTATACCCCTTCCGTAAAGAACAGGTATTTGCCCTGCAGGACCATGAGTACATCGGCATACAACAGGGCGACCTGAACCGTTACCGTCTTTCGGCCTGGCAGAAATACCCCGGCCACATGCTGGCCTGGATGCCCGTAACCTTTATCACACGCCGCGATCTCAACGCCCACCGCCTGCTGCGGGCCATGGACCTGAACACGCTCTGCGATCATATCCCGCCCGGTGAATGCGGTACCGAAACGAATATTATGCTGCCCCCGGACATTGCCGCCGAACGCTTCCGCGACTTCCCCGGGCTCTGTGTAAATGCACAGGTCCTGCTGGACCAATGTACCATACAGGAGACCTTTCAGCGGTCGAAGAACAAAAAATACTTCAGCGGCAGCCTGCAGGAAGATATAGAGCTGCTGCAAAGCCTGGCCCGTGAAGGTGCACAGTGGCGTTACGGGAACTATACTCCCGATGTTCGGGCGCGCATCGATAAAGAGCTGGACATCATTATCTCCAAGGATTTCGTATCGTATTTCCTCATCAATTATGATATCGTACGCTATGCCCGGGAACGTGGATTCTTCTATGTAGGCCGGGGCAGCGGGGCCAACAGCATCATCGCGTATTGCCTGGGCATTACCAATGTGGACCCCGTGGAGCTGGACCTGTATTTCGAGCGTTTCATCAACCTGTACCGGGAATCACCCCCGGATTTCGACATTGATTTTTCCTGGCGCGACCGCGACGAGATCATTTCGTATATATTCCAGAAGTACGGCACGGAGCATGTCTGCCAGCTGGCTACCTTCAGCACGATACAGAAAAAATCAGCCATCCGTGAACTTTCAAAAGTATTCGGCCTGCCCAAGCGCGAAACGGAAGAACTGATCCGCAATTTCGGCAAAAAAGAACCCGAATACCAGGCCGGAAAGCTCATTTATGAGTATACGCAATACCTGGCCGATTTTCCCGCGCACCTGAGCATACATGCGGGAGGGATTCTTATTTCGGAAGCGCCTGTATACCGTTATACTGCCACCGATCTGCCGCCCAAGGGCAATCCCATTTCCCAGTTCGATATGCACAGCGCCGAAGACCTGGGGCTGTACAAGTTCGATATCCTGAGCCAGCGCGGCCTGGGACACATTAAAGATACCCTGCGCTATGTAAAGGAACGTCACGGCATCGATATTGACATACATCACACAGCCCCTTTCAAGACCGATGAACAGATACGGGAACTGCTGCGGACCGGGGCTACCATGGGCTGTTTTTACGTTGAATCCCCGGGGATGCGTATGCTGCTGCGCAAGATGGAATGCCAGACCTATCCCGAGCTGGTGGCGGCCAGCAGCATTATACGGCCAGGGGTGGCCCGCAGCGGTATGATGCGCGAATATGTGTTCCGGCACCGCAACCCGGAGGCAAGAGAACATATTCATCCCGTGCTGCAGGAGATCATGCCCGATACCTATGGCGTAATGGTATACCAGGAAGATGTGATCAAGGTGGCACACTATTTTGCCGGGCTTTCGCTGGCCGAGTCGGACGTGCTGCGCCGCGGTATGAGCGGCAAGTACCGTTCTCGCGAGGAGTTCAGACAGGTGGAGGAAGCTTTTTTCAGCAATTGCCGCCGCCTGGGCCGCGACCCGGGAACCACCCTGATGGTATGGCGGCAGATCGAAAGCTTTGCGGGCTTCTCCTTTGCCAAAGGGCACTCGGCTTCCTTTGCCGTGGAAAGCTACCAGAGCCTGTACCTGAGATCGCGCTTCCCGCTGGAATTCTACACGGCCGTGGTAAACAATTTCGGCGGGTTTTACCAGACCGCCTTTTACCTGCACCAGGCCAGGCTGCACGGCGCCGATCTGCAGCTGCCCTGCATCAACCGGGGCGAATACCTGAGCTCCCTGAAAAACACCAATGAGCTGTTCATCGGGTTTATTCATATACGTTTTTTAGAACAGGGCTTTATCGAGCAGGTGTTGCGTGAAAGACAACGGCACGGGCCTTTTCATTCGCTCGATGAACTGGTGGAACGCCTGCGCTCGGCCTTTGTATCCGTCAGCCCGGAACAGTTGCTGATCCTGGTACGCACCGGCGCCCTGCGCAGCTTCGGGGTACCCGCGCACGAACTGATGTGGCAAGCACATATGCTGCTGCAGAAAAAACCACAGCCACATACCGCTGCATCAGGGAACCTCTTTCCCAAACCCGGGGTCCGCAGCTTTCGCCTGCCCGACCCCGATACCGGCCTGCGCGACCAGGTGCTCGAAGAACTCGACCTCCTGGGATTTCCCGTATCACTGTCCTATTTCGATATTCTTTCGCCCAAACCTTCGGGATACCAGATGGCCCGCGAAATTCCCGCCATGCTGGGCAGAAAGGTGCGCCTGCTGGGCTGGCTGGTGACCACCAAAACAGCTTATACCGTAAAAAATGAGCAGATGTATTTCGGCACCCTGCTGGATGAAGAAAGCAACTGGATAGACACTGTGCACTTCCCGGAAAGCCGTGCCCGCTACCCGTTTACCGGCGAAGGCTGTTACCTGCTCGAAGGCACGGTGAGCGAAGAATTCGGGTTTTATACCGTAGAAGTAAGCTATATGGAAAAATGCCGCATTTACAGCCGCGATTAAGCGTTCTGCGGCAGTTTACGGGCACGGATCATTTCGCGTTTACCGGGAGGTCCGGGCAGGGTCTCTACCGTAAACCCGGCCTCACGCAGGTCTCGTTTTACCTGGCCTTTGGCACAATAGGTAACGAAAATACCACCTTCGCCCAGCAGGTCGAAGCAGGTCTTCCAGATGGCCTTGTCCCACATTTCGGTTTGTTTTTCCGGCCCGAAAGCATCGTAAAAGACCAGGTCGAAAGGCTCCCAGTCCCCAGGCAGCAGCCCCCGGAAATCAGCCTGTACACCGCGCTCTATTTTGATGAAGCTCCCGTGCGGGCCCCAGGGAACTTCCCGGTCCCAGGGAGCATCGAGCAGCGCCGCAAAAGCCTCTTTTTCCGCATCTGTGAAGAAATCCGGGTAATTGATCTTCCGCAGTAATTCCGGCGGAACGGGAAAGGGTTCCAGCCCCGCATAATCCAGCACCAGGCCTTGCTCCTTTGCATATCCCAGGCTCAGCGCCGCATTGAGTCCCGTGCCATGACCTACTTCCAGCACGCGTACATGATCGCGCAGCAGGAAAGCCTCTTTTACCCCGGCTTCCACAAATACATAACGGCTTTCGGTCACCGCGCCGTGCCAGGAATGATAGTTCTCATTCAGCGCGTCGTTACGCAGGCTGTGCGAGCCGTCACCGGTATCCACCAAACGGACTGTACTCATTTTTGTGTTACAATTATCTCGGTTCTGCGGTTCAATATACGGTTCTGGGCCGTATTATTCGGGTACAGGGGCCGCTCCGGGCCCTCGAATATCCAGTCGAGGCGGCGTTTTTCCACATCCTGCCCGCGCAGGTACTCATACAGGATACGCGCTTTTTCTTCGCCGTTACGTATGGCATTGGGCGTCATGTTCAGGTTATCGGTATGTACACCCACCTGTATGCGGGTTTTGTTGTTCAGGCGCAGCCAGTCGCTGAGTCGTGCCAGCTCGGCCGATCTGCGGGCTTTTTCAACGCTCAGTTCCCGCAGTCCCGAGGTATAGGGCAGCACCAGGGAGGCATTTTCCCGCACCGGTTCCAGGTTCATGGCAATGTGTTCCGTTCCTGTATACACGGCTTCGGCATCCACAATGGTGGTAAAGGGCATGTATCCTTTTGCGTTCACCCATATCTGTACCTTACCGCTTTTGGGTACCACTGCCCGGAAGGTCCCTTCCAGGGAATCGGTGTACAGGAATGAAGGCGGGCTGCCTGTCTCAGGATCGAACACCCATATCTTATGCGGAATTTCGCGGGCCCGGCCCCCGGTAACCTCACCGGTCAGCACAAAGGATTCGTTGTCGTTCTCGCGGGCCCCTACCGCCACACTGCTGTAAAAGACCTTATCCGTGAACGACATCAGGTGTGCAGCCGTTACGTATACCGGTTTGTACGGGGTTTCGCGGCGGCGTACGAAGCGCAGCAGTGAATCACCGTGCAGGGCATAAAAGGCGCCCGTAGATGTGTATACCGACCAGGTATCGTCCCCGAAGGTATTGATGTGAATACCGGCATTGCGTTCCACACCGTTCTCCATAAAGAAGATATCGCTGCCCCCGATGCTTCCCTTGCCGCTGCGGGCATATACCCAGCGCTGGGCCGCAGGATCGTAGCTGCACACGCGGCCTTCCGTCCCGGGGTTAAAAAGGCTTACTTCACCTGTTCCGGGTTTGTAGATATACGTTTTGAGCGTTTCGTCGCGGTCGCTCGTAAATACGATATCGTCCCCGTAAAAAACGGCGGCATTTTCCTTTGCAGCCGAATTCACGACCGGGGGCAGGAAACTCACCGAATCGAGCATGGTTCCCCGGCGGCTCAGCAGGTACAGGTCGTTGCCGTCGCTCAGCAGCAGCTTATGCCCGGCGGGGTGCATACTCATATACGCAATATTGGGCACCCGGGTAAGCGGACCACTCAGGGGCACTTTTACCGAGTAATCTGATTTACGGGTAAGGCGTACCAGACGGAAATAATTGTCTTCGAGCACGGTATATACCACGTCTTCGGTAAAAGGGTCCACCGTGATGCAGGCATTCGGCGGCACACTGCGCGAAGAAAGCAGCAGGTACGATTTTTCCCGGACGGCAGGTTTGCGGGCCAGCTCCAGGTACGTGTTTATCTCTTCAGAACGGCTACGGGCATTGAGCGGTATACCTTCCCAGAGGGCATTGTCCGTACCGCCCGCATTGAAATATCGCTCGTATACGGCGGCCGTTCTTTCGTACTGGCCGGTCATGCGCAGTACCTCGGCATAACCGGGCAGCCAGGCCGGGCTAAAGGCCGGATCTATTTTTTCCAGTATCTGGTAGTGTTCCAGTGTTTCGGTAAAGCGCCCCATACGTACCAGGCAGGTAAGCTGATGCCGGTTGCACTCGATGCTCTGTTTGTTGAACAGGTGGGCCTCATGGAGCTTTTCATACGCTGCGGCATAAAGGGAATCGTTTCCCTTTTCAGCCTGGGTAAATAATTTTTCGCCTTCTTTAAATACTTTAAGTATAGCTGTAAATTCCTGTTTCTTACCCGGGAAATTCTTTGCCTTGAAATCTACCTGGGCTTTCAGCAGTAAAGGGCCGGCGCTCATGAGCAATAGCAGCAGATAACGTCTCATTTGCATACCAGTTTTTTATATTCCGATGCCAGCGGGCAGTTTTTCAGTTCGCTGCAGGCCTGCTCGTAAAATTTCATGGCGATCAGCAGGCGTACTTTCTGCAGGCAGGTATAGTCTTTCAGGTCGGGGTCGTCGGTAGCCGAAGCGATGGTGTTCTCCTTCATGGCCTGGTCGGATATGCCCTGCAGGGCAAAAACATTGGAACGGTTCAGGTGAAACACGGGCCAGTCGCTTTGCAGGGAATCGTTCTGTGTTCTTTCCTGGGCAATATCACACAGCATCAGCATATTTACACTGATATCGGGTTCATCGCCGATCTCGAGGGCCTTTGTAAATTCGGCGCGGGCCTCCGCTTCCCTGCCCAGGCGCAGGTACAGGGAACCCAGGTTGTTGTGGTAGCGGGCACTGAGGGGCATAAAAGCCACGGCATACCGGTAATCTTCGAGAGCTTCGCTGAACTTGCCCAGCATCATGCGGGCCGAAGCACGGTCGTTGTAACAGGCCGGGAACTCCGGGAAGATCAGCAGGGCCTTACTGAAAAACTCCTCGGCACCCTCGTAGTTCTCGAACATGAAATGCGCCGTGCCCATACCGTGCCAGGCATCGTAATCATTGGGATACATGAGTACGGCCTTCTGGAAATCGGCCAGGGCGCTGTCGGTCTTACCGGCTTCCAGGCGTATTTTGCCGCGCAGCACATAGGCCTTCGGGAAGGCTGCCTGCTGACGGATAAGTATACTAAATTGTTCCTCGGCCAGGTTGTATTTGCCCAGCTCGCGGTACAGCAGTCCAAGGTTATAACGCGCCTTGCTGAAATTGGAATCGTATTCCAGCGCCAGCTGAAGTTTGTCCATCGCCAAACTTTCCTCCCCTTCCTGCAGCACATTCATAGCATCGTTGTAGAGCTTTTCGGCCCGTTTATTCTGTGCGGCCGCAACGGTGGAGATAACAAAGAAAATAATGCCTACCCAGATTTTCACGATGCTGCAAAGAAAACAATTTTATCGGCAACCGGAACGAAATAACGGTCTCCCGGCTGTGGTTTTTCGCTGTATCTTCCCGTAAACGCCCCGAAAGCGGGCATCAGCAGTTTATTTTCGCGCCAGCGGAAACAGGGCAGCGCCATGGCCTGGCGTCCGCGGCCCCGCAGGCGTACCGAAGGATGTACATGTCCGCAGATGTACAGTATACCCGGGTCGCCCTCATCGGGCATATCGTGCAGCACCTCTATATTCCCGGTGAGGGAGCAGGTTTCCGTGAGTTCCACCCCGGCGCGCAGGTAATGTTCCTCGTCCAGGATATCGTGATTTCCGCGGGTAAGAATAAAATCCACCCCGCTGAAATGTGCCCTGAATTTTTCGAAGAAGGTCCACTCGTAATTGAGGTCCGAATGAAAAAGGTCTCCCACGAAAAGCAGGGTCTTTGCCCCGCTGAGGCTGAGCGCAGCTTCTATTCTGCCCAGGTTCTCGAACAGCAGGTTCTGGGGCACGGGTATGCCTTCCTTACGGAAATGCGCGGCCTTGCCCAGGTGCACGTCGGCCAGTACCAGGGTCTTTAACGCAGGTATGAACAGGCTTTTATCAATGCCGAAGCGGAGTTCGGTATCTTTCCAGATCAGGGGGTGTTCGCCGGACCACATGGGGACAAAAATACGGCTTTTTACCCGAAATCGAGCTTCATCCGGGCCACTCTTTCGGCTACGGATTCACTGCTCAGCTTTTCGCGCAGGCGGTCTACCATGATGGGAAAGGCAAAAGGTGTGGGCCGTGTTACGTTAATGATACGTATATCGCTGTTGCGTATCTCTTCCAGGGCCTCGCGGATGCGGTTCTCTTCCAGCCCGTAGTGAATGGCTTCTTCGTAGGCCTGACGGATGAGCAGGTTGCCGGGTTCATGCTCGTTCAGCACATCGAACAGCAGGCGTGTGGAACTCTGGATATGCCGTCCCTTTTTCTGGTTACCCGGGTATCCTGTAAAGATCATGCCCGCGATACGGGCAATATCCCGGAACTTGCGACCGGCCAGCTCTACCGCGTTCACGCCCTGAATAATGTCCTCGAACAGGTTCTCACTGCCCAGCAGGTTCTCTTCCAGGGCTTCCTCGATGGGAATGTCCTTTTCGGAGAGCAGCTCAAAGCCGTAATCGTTCATGGCAATGGAAAAGCTGATGGGCATACGGCGGCTGATGCGGTAAGCCAGCAGCGAGGCCAGGGCTTCGTGCACAAAACGCCCGCGGAACGGGAACATGAACAGGTGACAACCTTCTTTGGAGTACAGTTTTTCAATGAGAAATTCCTTTTCGGACGGGATGATGCTTTCTTCTTCCTGGCGTTCGAACAGGGGAAACAAAAACGATACTTCGGGATGTGTCTTTTCGCGCCGGGAGCCCTCGCCCAGTTTCAGCAGCAGCTCTTTGGCCAGGTTGGCTGAAAGAGGCATACGTCCGCCCAGCCAGGAAGGCACCAGTCCCGAAGTGCGGTTCGAAAGCCGCACCGTGGCCTCGTTATCCCGTATACGCACCAGTTCCACGGGCCGGCCCGCGAACCAGAACACGTCGCCCGGGTTCATGCGCGAAATGAAGGACTCTTCGATGCTCCCCAGCCTGCGCCCGTTCTGCAGTTTTACGTACATGGCCATGTCGCTTACAATGGTGCCGATATTGAGGCGGTGGCGCAGGGCGATCCGCTTGCCGGCCACGATATAGCGTTCGCCGTCCTTTACGATCTTCTGGTACTCGTCGTAGCTGTGCAGGGTCTTGCCGCCGTATTCCAGGTAAAAGATCAGCTCGCGGAAAGTGTCCATGTCCAGCCCGGCATAGGCATGTGTACTGCGTACTTCGCGGTAGATGCTTTCGGGCTCAAAACCTTCGGAGATAGCCAGGGTCACCAGGTACTGCATCAGGACATCGTACGAATTTTCATAGGGGACACGGTCTTCGAAGTATTCCTTTTCCATGGCGGCACGCAGGGCGGCACCCTCGATCAGCTCCAGGGAATGGGTAGGCACAAAATAAATGCGGCTGGGCTTACCCGGCTGATGACCGCTGCGGCCTGCACGCTGCAAAAAACGCGATACGCCCTTGGGAGAACCCACCTGTATCACGCTTTCCACCGGCTGAAAATCCACGCCCAGGTCCAGGCTGGAAGTACAGACCACTGCCTTGAGGCGGCCTGCCCGAAGCTCGTCCTCCACCCAGCGGCGAATATCCGCATCGATGGAACCATGATGCATGGCAATGCTTCCGGCCAGGTCGGGCGCTATTTCCAGGTAACGCTGATACCAGATCTCGGCCTGACCCCGGGTATTGGTAAAGATCAGGGTCGATCGGGAATTATAGATCACCGGCAGGGTCTTCTGCAGCAGGTGCAGTCCCAGGTGTCCCGACCAGGGCAGCACATCCAGGGAGTCGGGAAAAATGCTGACCACTTCATATTTTTTACCGGTTTCGGCCTTTACCAGGCGGTAATGCGTGGTATGCGAACCGAAAAGTACCTGCTCGGCGGCCTCCGGGTTGCCTATGGTGGCTGAAATGCCCCAGATACGCAGGCCGGGTACAAGTCCGCGCAGGCGCGAAAGTCCCAGCTCGGTCTGCACGCCGCGTTTGGAGCCCAGCAGCTCGTGCCATTCGTCGATGACCACGCAGCGCAGGTGTGAAAAATATTTTGAATAGCCGCTTTTACACAGCATTACGTGCAGGCTTTCGGGCGTGGTAATGAGCACCTGGGGGGCATTCGTGAACTGTGCGGCTTTTTCGGTGGAAGAGCTGTCGCCCGTACGCAGTGATACCTTCCAGGGCAGTCCCATGATCTGTACGGCCTCTTCCATGGCCCGGTGCATTTCCTTGGCCAGGGCCCTAAGCGGGGTGATCCAGAGCAGCAGCAGGTGTTTGTTATCCCCGGGTTGAGGATGCAGTATGGCATCATTGGCAAAAGCTCCGAACACGGCCAGGGTCTTGCCGCTGCCGGTAGGTGCGTTCAGCAGCCCGGAATAACCCGCGGCATAGGCTTCGGCACACTCCCGCTGGAAAGGAAACATATCAAAGCCTTTTTCGCGGAAAAGATGATGCAGTATATCCGAAATCATAACAGCTCCTCCCGTACGCCCTACTCCTTATTTTTCCGGGGCATGGTATACCTCAAGAGATAGCTTTTCCCCGTCCCAGACCCCGTATGTATTATACGTAATCCAGTCGCCAAGGTTCAGGTAACGGCTGTTTTCCACCGCTAAATCGAGCGGCAGGTGGCGGTGCCCGAAAATAAAATAATCGTGGTATTCTTTCTGCAGGGTCTCTTTAATATACTGTACCAGCCATTCCTTATCCTCCCCGAGGAATTTTTTGTCGGCCTCGTAATTGGCGTTACGGCTGCTGTGCGAGAAGAACTGGGCCAGGCGTACCCCGTAATCCGGGTGAAGCTGCCGGAAGCAGAACTGGAAAAAGCGGTTCGTAAATACCTTTTTGATGAACTTGTACCCGTGATCGCCAGGGCCCAGGCCGTCGCCATGCCCGATATAGAACGATCTGCCGTTCCATTGCCGTACCACGGGCTGCCGGTGTACCTGTACGCCCAGCTCCTGCTCCAGATAACCGAACATCCACAGGTCATGGTTGCCGGTGAACATATGCACGGGCTTACCGCTGTCGCAGATATCAGCCAGGGTGCCGAGCAAACGCGTATACCCTTTGGGGACCACATGCTTATACTCAAACCAGAAGTCGAACACATCGCCCACCAGAAATATCTCATCGGCGCGGGAACCGTAATCATGCAGCCATTGCACGAATCGTTTTTCGCGTTTCAGCGATTCCTCATGGTTCGGAACGCCCAGGTGCAGATCGGATGCAAATACTATCAATCGTTTAAAAATGTGAGCAAAGATAGGAAATAGTCTGGAGGTACGAGATACGAGGGACGGGGTACGAGATACGAGGGACGAAAGTCCGGAGCCCGAAAGTCTGAAGTCCGAAAGTCCGGTTCGAGATACGAGGGACGGGGGACGAGATACGAGGGACGAAAGTCCGAAGTCCGGAGTCCGAAAGTGCGGAGTTCGGGAGTACGGAGTTGGGGAGTCTGGAAGTCCGAGGTTAGGGTCAGGGAGTTCGGGGGCTTATTTTAAGGTTTCGCGGTAGGCGTGCACGAATTTCAGGCGGCGGAAATCCTCTTCGGTAGGCAGGGCGTGCCGCAGGTCCCAGAGTTTGGTGTCTTCGTGCTTGTCCAGGAAACGGATCATTTCATGCACTTCGTCACTGCCCACCACTTTTTCGATCGGCAGCAGCTCTTCCTTTATCAGGCGTACGATATGAGTCTCGATGGTGGACAGGGCCAGCCCGCGTTCTGCGGAGATCTCTTCCGGTGTTTTGCCGTCGAGCAGCATCTGCAGGGTAAGACGAAAGGTAGAACCTTTCTCCGCTTTGGGCTTTTTCTCTTTCGGCGTTCTTTTCTTCTTTTCCTTTTTGCTTTCCGTTTTCGGATGAGCACTTTCCGTTTCCCGGTCCGCATCCTGCTGCATCAGTGCGATACGCCAGGTAAGGTCGGGCGTGTTCTTCCAGCGTTCTTCCGCGGCCTCGGTGCCGTTGAGCATGGCATACATCATTACCCCGGCCTTGTGCAGCGAGGCGATCACCTGCATACAGGCTGCATCGGCCTCTTCCAGCTCCGTGCTGTAAGATTTGGCGCGGTAAAGGCGCGACATCGCTTTTTTCTGCAGGTATATCTCTGAGCATATTTCTTTCAGCGGCTTGTCGAAATAAGCAATGGCCGCTTCCAGGCGCTGCTGTACGTAAGACATATCCCCGGCAATGAAGCCCTTATGCAACTGTACACAGAATTTATCGGCCAGGTCGCGCAGTCCCGATATTTTTTCCAGGATGCCCTTTGCCCAGGCCAGGTTTTTCTGTTTTTCGGCTACGCTGTCCTTTGTGCCATAGGTGTCCAGGTGCTCCTTCCAGTCGCGGAGCAGGGGCAGAAAATCAAAGGCTTTCAGGCAGAAGCTTTCGGTATATTCCGCAGAGGCGGTATGCAGCAACTGCCGTAGTTCTCCCTGTTGTGTTTTTCGTTCTTCGAACTGCCGCAGCGAAGGATCGTAATCGATACCCCTGGCCGTTATCCTTGCCGAGAGTACAAGTCCCCCCAGGCTGCGCAGGCGCGACAGAGCCACATAGGCCTGCCCGGAAGCGAATACTTTTTCGATATCGATGATCGCTTTTTCGAACGTAAGTCCCTGGCTTTTGTGTATGGTTATGGCCCAGGCCAGGCGCAGGGGAAACTGTTCGTAGGTGCCGATCACTTCTTCCTTTATCACTTTGGTGCCCTCATCCACGGTATAGCGTATGTTCTGCCACTGGTACAGGTCTACCGGCATGGTCTCCCCGTCCTCGAACTCAACCCAGAGCTCTTCGTCCGTGGCCGAGCGTACCCAGGCGATCTTCCCGTTGTAAAAACGCTGCATACCCGTGGGATCGTTCTTGATGAACATGACCTGTGCCCCGGGTTTCAGCAGCATATCTTCGTCGCAGGGATAAATATGCGGCGGAAATTCGCCCGCCACCACGGCCCGGTAACTTTGTGCGGGACTTTTCAGTGCGTCCAGCTCGCGGCGGTTGATCTCATCGGCATCGCGGTTATGCGTGGTAAGACGGATATAGCCTTCGTCCTTTGCCGGTTCAAATCCCGGCCGGTAATGTGTGTTCAGCAGCTCTATATCGGCTTCGGTAAGCCGGTTGTAGCGCAGGTTGTTAAGTATATCGGTAAATTCCCGGTCGGTCTGCCGGTAGATTTTCGTGAGTTCAATGTACACCGGCGCATCCTGGCGCAATACATGTGCATCGAAAAAGAAAGGAGATGCATAATAATTACGTAACACGTCCCATTCCTGGCGTTTTACCACGGGCGGCAGCTGCATCATATCGCCGATAAAGAGCACCTGTATCCCGCCGAAAGGTTCGCGGGTACGACGTACGAAACGTAATACAAAGTCGATGGCATCGAGCAGGTCGGAACGCAGCATACTCACCTCGTCGATGATGAGCAGCTCGGCCTCGCGTATGGCCCGGCGTTTCATGGAGTTCATGTGCAGGTGGCGCGACAGCGTGGAAAAGGTTTCGAACTTTACCTGGTCGTTCACCATAAAATCGCCCTGTACAGGCAGAAATCCTGCAAAAGGGAGCTGAAACTGGGAATGCAGCGTAACCCCGCCCGCGTTCAGGGCTGCAATACCCGTAGGGGCCGTGACCAGGGTCTTTTTGTGAATGGTGCCGATAATATGGCGCAGGAAGGTGGTCTTCCCGGTGCCGGCCTTCCCGGTGAGAAAAACGTGTCTTTTTGTATACAACAAAAAATGTTCCGCAAGCTGTACTGCAGTAAGGGTTGGATGCTCTTCTGTAGCCATAGGCCGAAGATATTGATAATTTCAGAAACGGACTCTCCGCCGACTAAAAAGTTTGTACTTTTAGGCCTGGACCAATAGATAAAATTCCCCATGAAAAAACTGTTTTCTGCCGCTTTCGTCCTGGTACTGTGCCAGGCCTTTCCCCTGCTGAATGCCCAGTCTGTGCCCGCTTCCAAAGATGTACCCTACATCGAGGTCACCGGTAATGCCGAGCTGAACATTGTGCCCGACGAGATCTTCATTGATATACGCATAATGGAAAAATACGATGGCAAAACGAAAATTACCATACAGGAGCAGGAAACGAAGATGCGTGCCGCGCTGAACTCGATCGGGCTGGGCGCCAATGCGCTCTCCCTGAGCAGTGCCAATGCCGATTTTGTGCGTGTAAGCTGGAAAACCGACGATCTGCTTACCCAGAAAAGGTATACCCTGAAAGTAAAGGATGCCGAAACAGCCGGTAAGGTGTTCAAAGAGCTCGGCACCCTGGAGATCAAAAACGCGCGTATCTCGCATGTGAACCATACCAAAATGGACAGCCTGCTGAAAGAAGTGAAGATACTGGCCATTAAAGCCGCCAAAAACAAGGCCGATTACCTGCTGGACGCCATTGGTGAGAAAAGAGGGAATGCCCTCATCATCACGGAAAATATGGCGGGCGTAGCCCCGGAATTTGCCAATGCCCTTTCGAATATAAGTGGTGTGTACCGCCAGAACCGCCGCGAAGAGGCTGATTATTATCCCGGGGGAGACGATGAAACGATCCAGTTCCAGAAGATACAGCTTACCTCATCTGTATACGTAAAGTTTGCGATCAGGCAGTAGCCTTAGTTCAGGTTTTTGAGGCGCACCTCTTTCCAGCCGGAATTGTGCTTTATCTCGGCATCAGCTCCCGTAAAAGCGGTGGCAGCTATCGTGTCGTTATACAACTGGTAACGCAGCCAGGCCGTAAGATAGCCCAGGTGCCGTCCGCCATCCTTCGTGAAGGCCAGGTGTCCCGTGCCTGCCGCCAGGCCCATGGCAGCAGGTATACCGGCCGGGATAGCATCGAAGGCCTCGTCATTGCTCTTTACCGGTGAGATAAGCCCGTCGGCCTTGCCGCTCATCAGGAATACCGGGCATTGTACCATCCCGGGGTTGTATATGTGCTCCGGATTGGTCCATTTCTGCGTGGGCAGGTTCACCGGCACCAGGGTCCTGAAAATACTTCCTGCAGGGAAATCCGTATGTGCATTGAGCACACCTGCCGCACCCTGTGAATGCCCCACGGCGCCTACCCGGTCCATATCGGCCTTGCCGTAAAATATGCCGGAAGTGTCTGTATTCAGGATGGTCATAAAATCTACGGTGGTCAGGATCGCCTGGCCTGTGCCCATGTATGGCTCATAGCTGCCGATCACGATAAATCCCCAGCCGGCCAGGTGGTCCATCACGCCTTCGTAATTCTCAGGGGTGCCCCCGGTACCATTGCCCCAGACCACCACGGGACACGGCCCCGGCAGTGGCGCAGGATAATGTATCTTGTACATTTTATGCCCGTCGGCGTCTTTGATCTCTATGGCATTGATGCTGTGTCCGCCTGCGGCGGCATACTGTTTTTCGATCTCTCCCGTGGGTTCCTTGATCTTTTTGCAGGAACCAAGCATCAGTCCCGCGAGAAAGACCATCAAAATCATGTGTATGTATCTCCTGTTCATATCGGCATCCCTTTTGATGTATATACGCAGTTAAGTGTAAAGGTATAACAGGGTGCAGAAAGAGCGGATGTTCAGAGGTAGCGTTTTACCCAGCTTTCCGAGGCTTTTTTGCGGCGTGCCTGCCAGTCGCCCAGGGTTTGCACGGTATCGTCAAATATCCAGGTATCTGTGGTAACACCGGCACCGGCCAGCTCCGAAAGCGGGGTCAGCTCTATGTGACCGTCTTTTTCCCAGGCCAGCAGCAGGCGTTCGGTGAAGCGTACGCGCAGGTCCTGCTCCAGTTCCTGCACCAGGCGGAACACCTTATCGATCGAGCAGCCTGAGGCGCCTTCTTTCGATTCGTCCACGGCAAATACGAGCCAGAGCTTATCCTGTACAAAAGCCGTTGCGGTAAGCGCTTTGCCGTGCGCAGCCCATTGTGCCGTAAAGGCCAGGGCACGCTGTTCGGCCTCCTGTGTTTCGGCCTCCGTCAGGAAACGGTCGGCTTTGTATACCCACACCCGTGTAGAGGCAGGCATCTCTTCTATCGTATGTAAGATCTGTTGTGTTTCCATGTTTACAAATCCTGTGCCGTGGCAATGAGCTCGGCCAGGTCCATTACTTTAATTTCTTCCTCCTTCTCGAAGTGCTTCACCCCGTCGGCCATCATGGTCTTGCAGAAGGGACAGCCCACGGCAATTACGGCCGGGTCCTGGGCTATGGCCTCTTCGGCGCGTTCCACGTTCACTTCTTTATTGCCGGGTTCGGCTTCCTTGAACATCTGTCCCCCACCGGCTCCGCAGCAAAAACCGCGTTTACGGTTGCGGGGCATTTCCACCAGGGCGGCGTCCAGCTTTTCGATCAGGCTGCGCGGCGCTTCGTATTCATCGTTCCCGCGGCCCAGGTAGCAGGCATCGTGGTAGGTGATCCGCTTTCCCTGGTAGGCTCCGCCCTGTATCTTCAGGCGGCCTTCGTCGATCAGCTTCTGCAGGAACTGCGTATGGTGCAGTACCTCGTATTCGCCTCCCAGCTCGGGGTATTCGTTCTTAAGCGTATTGAAGCAGTGCGGACAGGCGGCCACCACTTTTTTAACGCCGTAGGCATTCATCACCTGTATGTTCTGCATGGCCTGCATCTGGAACAGGAACTCATTGCCGGAGCGTTTGGCCGGATCGCCCGTGCAGCCTTCTTCAGTGCCGAGTACGGCAAAGGAAATACCGGCACTGTTCAGTATTTTTACGAAGGCTTTGGTCACCTTCTTGGCTTTATCGTCAAAACTACCGGCGCATCCCACCCAGAAAAGGATCTCGGGGCTTTCGCCGGAAGCGGCCATTTCGGCCATTGTTCGTACATTCAATTCGCTCATACCCTAACGTATTATGCTTTTAAAACCTGTTCTTGTTCTGTCTTAGTTTTCCTGTGCCCAGTTCAAACGGTCGGCCTGTGAGAACTGCCAGGGCGCGGCATTGTTCTCGATATTGGAGAACATGGCATTGAGCGAGCCCGGGGCGGCGCTTTCTTCCATCACCAGGCTGCGGCGCAGGTCAATGATGATCGAAACGGGGTCGATGTTCACCGGGCAGGCCTGTGCGCAGGCATTGCAGGTGGTGCAGGCCCAGAGCTCTTCCGGTGTGATGTAGTCGTGCACCAGGGTTTTGCCGTCCTTATGGTCTTTGCCGTGTTTGTCGATATTGTTGCCTACTTCGGTGAGACGGTCGCGCGTGTCCATCATGATCTTACGCGGCGAAAGCAGCTTGCCCGTGGTATTGGCGGGGCATTCGCTGGTGCAGCGTCCGCACTCGGTGCAGGTATACGCGTCCATAAGCTGCTTCCAGGTAAGGTCTGTAACGTCTTTGGCGCCGAAAGACGGCAGGGGGGCATCGGGATCGGCCGCGGCAAAAGGATCGGCCGAAGGATCGAGCATGAGCTTTACCTCTTTGGTCACGCTTTCCAGGTTGCTGAACTCCCCTTTGGGTTCCAGCTTGCTGAAATAGGTATTCGGGAAGGCCATGATGATGTGCCAGTGCTTGGAATACGGCAGGTAGTTCATAAAGCAGAGAATGCCCAGGATATGGAACCACCAGCCGAAACGCTCGATACCGATGAGTACGTCATTGCCCAGGCCGTTGAGCAGCGGGTGCAGCAACTGCGATACCGGGAAGCTTCCCGCGGTGATATAGTGCGCTTCGCCACGCTGCTGCAGCAGGGCATCGGCGGCATTCATGCTCAGGAAGGCGCACATGAGCAGTATCTCGGTCACCAGGATCATATTGGCGTCGCGCGCAGGCCAGCCTTTCAGGTCGCCGGTGGAAAGCAGGCGTTTTACCGCACCGGAGTTACGGCGTACGAGGAAAACCACGCAGCCCAGGATCACCAGGAAGGCCAGTACCTCGAAGGTAGCGATCAGGAAGCTGTAAAAACCGCCCATGAAGGCAAATACGCGGTGTGTGCCGAAAACGCCGTCGATAACGATCTCGAGCAGCTCGATATTGATGATGATAAAGCCTGCGTACACAAAGATGTGCATCACGGCTGCCAGGGGCCGGGTCACCATTTTGGACTGTCCCAGGGCCACCAGTACCATGGTCCTGATACGTTCGCCCTTACGGTCGTTCCGGTTCTCGGGTTTGCCCAAACGTATGTTACGTACCACTTTGAGCACGTTCCGGCCGAAGAGACCGATGCCTGCCAGGAACAATACGCTGAAGAGTACCTGTGGTAAATATTGCAATGCGTCCATGATTCCGCTCTTTTTTAATGTTCAGTCTGTGATAAAACTACTCCTTTTTCTTTCGTTCGGCCTCGATGCGGGCGGCCTCTTTCTTCCTTTGCCTTTCTTCCTTCTTCTTACCGTCGCCGATCTTTATCAGGTTGATGTGTACATAATCGCCGGGGTTCTCCTTAATGTCCTCGATAAGCACGTTCAGGTTATTGGCCGCGCTGTCGAGCTTGTTGTACAGGCCCCGGTTGTTGATGAGCTCACCCACCGTACCTTCGCCCCGGTTGATCTTGGCCACCACGGAGTCGAGCTCGGCCACCGTACGGTCGATCTGGTTCACGGTCTTTTTGATCTCCACCATCTTGAGACTGTCGGAGAAGCTGGAGAGGTTCTCGATGATATTCTTGATCTCGGCATTGTTGTTCTTGATTGTGCCGGAGATACTTTCCACATTGGTGATGATATTGGCAATTTTGGGCGACTCGCTTGAAAGCAGTCCGTTCACCTGGCCGATGGCCGTTTCCACGCCCTGTATGGTGGCGCGCAGGGAGTTGAGACCGGTCTTAACGTTGCGCATACCGTCGTCGTCGAAGATCTCTTTAAAGGAAACCACGATGGTATCCACGGATGAGATCAGGTTTTCCACCTTTACCTTAAGCGGGGCAATGATCTCGTTCACCTGCTGTTCCAGGCCGATCTCGATGCCGGAATACAGGGTATCGCCCGAAACCACGGGTATACGCGATTCTGAAGGTTCCAGGGTCACTTCCTTGCTGCCCAGCAGGTCGCCCCCGATACGAGCCAGGGTGCCCTTGGTGATCACAAAGTCCTTTTCGTCGATACGCATGGTCACCAGCAGGCGTCCGTCGGGATCGCCGGGCAGGAAGCCCACTTCTTCCACCATACCGATCTTGTAACCGTTCACCTTTACGGGGCAGGACGGTGTAAGTCCGTTCACGTTCTGGTAAACGGCATATAATTTCATGGATTTATTGAAAATATTTCGTCCCTTTAGCAGATTAAATCCCCAGAAAGTAGCGGCCAGGGCTGCAATTACAACCAGTCCGATCTTAAACTCTTTTGAAATTTTCAAGGCGTAATGTTTATTGGTAGCACAATTATAGGAGATTCCGGGCTAAAACGCAAATAGAGCGGGTTAATTTGCCGATAAGGCCTGCGCTTCGCGGAGGGTAATGCGCGTTTCTCCTTTGAACACCACCACAAAGGCATCTTTATACCCGCTTTTACGCACGGTGGCCTGGTGCTGTGTGGCCTTATCCATCGTGGAAAAACGGCCCGAAGTATAGCTGTACAGGTTGCCGTTGCGGTACATGACCACGTCTTCCAGGTTGCGGATGCGGCTGTCCGTAGCAGGCAGCTTTTCGGGGATGGACATGAACTGAACACGGTAGGTGATCTCGTTCTCTGCTGAAGGCTTAACCTCCGTTTTGCCGGCATCGGCGCTGCCGTTATTGTTCTCTTTGGGCTTATCGCTGTTCTGCGGGGCTTTCACGGTAACTACGCTACCTTCGATCTCAGCTTTATACTCGGCAAAAGCCTTGAAGATGCTGGTGGCCATTACTTCCTGGTTGGCGCTTTCCATCAGGTATTTTTCTTCCTTTACATTGGTAAGGAAGCCGGTTTCGATCAGCACGGCAGGCATGGCCGATTTCCACAGTACCAGGAATCCCGCCTGCTTTACACCGCGGTCGTTACGCTGGGCATCCTGCTTGAAATACTTCTGGCACTTGGCCGCGAAGGAAAGGCTGCGGTTCAGGTAAGCGTTCTGGTAAAGGGAAAAGATAATGGAACCTTCGGGAGAGTTTACATCGAACCCGTCGTAGTTCTTCTGGTAGTCGCCTTCCATCATCACCACGTCGTTCTCGCGTTTGGCCACGGCCAGGTTGGCCTCGGTCTTGTGCAGTCCCAGGGCATAGGTCTCGCTGCCATTGGCTTCGGCAGGACCGGCATTGCAGTGTATGCAGATGAAGAGATCGGCCCCGGCCTTATTGGCGATCTCCGCACGTTTGTGCAGTTCCACGAATACGTCGGTCTTACGGGTATATACCACTTTTACGTCGGGATACTGTTTTTCGATCTGTGCACCCAGCTTCAGCGCTATGGCCAGGGCTATGTTCTTTTCATGCACCGAAGCCCCGTGACAGCCGGGATCGTGACCGCCGTGCCCCGGATCGATGCATACTACGTTTACTTTGTCGTCGTTCGGCAATATTTCCCCCGGAACTCCGTTTTTCCCGGCAGAAAACACCGAAATGAACAGTCCGCAAGCACTTAACAAAAAAATAACGACAGCCGATACAGCAATCTTTCTCCTATTTTTCATACACCCGGACGTTTTTGTTTAGTTTTGGCGAAAATTCAGAATACAAAATAACCCGCAATTTGCGTAAGGTATACTATATACATAAACGAGTTTTCCATATCTGTATATTAATAACTCTGTTTTTGGCATTTTCGTGTAAGACCTCACGGAAGGTCAGCGGCAGAGGAGGAAAACCCGTTGCCGCAACCGATACGGCCCAGACCAAGGGTCCGCTGGTTATTACCCGGGGCGGGAATACCGACTCCACCGGCCTGGCAAGCGATTCACTGGCCATGACCGACAGCCTCAGAACAGGCAGGGATAGCCTTTCTATACCTCCGCAGAAAAAATTTCTCGATCACCCGGTGGATTACAATGCCGAGGACAGCATTATCCTGGATGCCCGGCAGCGTAAGATCTACCTGTACAGGAATGCCGAGGTCACCTATGGCACCATCAACCTGAAGGCCCACTACATTGAGATCGACATGAAGACCAAGACCCTGCATGCCGAAAGTGAGGCGGACTCACTGGGAAACATCATCAAAAAGGCAGATTTCCGCGATGCGGACAAGCAATTCTCGGCACGTACGATCGACTATAATTTCGATACCAAGAAGGGCCTGGTCACCGAGGTGATCACCGAAGAGAGCGACGCCTTCCTGCACGGGGAACGTGTTAAATATTCCAAAGAGTACTATAAGGGCGATACGGTGGACGTGATCTATACCTACAAGGGCCGCATCACCACCTGTAACCTGGCCGAGCCGCACTTTCACATTGCCTCGAACAAGATCAAGGTGATCCCGAAAAAACGTGTGGTAACCGGACCGGCCGTTTTCTGCGTAGAAGGGGTGCCTACACCTGTGATACTGCCTTTCGGCTTTTTTCCCAACCAGGAGAACCGGGCCTCGGGGCTGATCCTTCCGAAGTTCGTGAACCTGCAGTCGCGCGGTTTCGGCCTGGATAAGCTGGGCTATTACTGGGCCATTTCGCCCAAGGTGGACGCAGCCTTTTACGGGACGATCTACATGAACGGCTCCTGGGGTGCAGGCATTACCACCAACTACAACCAGCTGTACAAAGTGAACGGCTCGCTGAGCTTCAATTATTTTGAGGCTGCCAACGGGAACGACCGCAAAGATACGGCCAACTTTTTCATTTCGAGGGAGTTCAGCTTCAAATGGAAACATATACAGGACCCCAAGAGCATACCGGGACAGAGCTTTTCGGCCGATGTGAACATTGTGACCAATGGCTTTAACAAGAACTCTTCGCTCGACATCAACAACTATGTACAGAGCGGTTTCCAGTCGAACATCAACTATGGTTTTGTGATCCCGCGCACGCCTTTTAACGTGGCCATTGCCCTGAGTCACTCGCAGAACACGCAGTCCCGTGTGTTCGATATGACCCTGCCCCAGGTTACGCTCAATACCAACCGTTTTTTCCCTTTCAAGCCCAAACAGCGTAAAAGACCGGCCCGCTGGGTCAACCAGTTGTACGAAGGTATCGGTATCAACCACCAGAGTATCATCGGGGCGCGGATCGCCACCCAGGACACCCTGCTGCGCCGGGAATGGGACAATGGCTTCCGCAACTCCTTCAAATGGGGCGCACGGCACCAGGTTTCGGTGTCCAACAGCTTTAAAATTGCCAAGTACATCAGTGTAACGCCGGCTTTTAACTACTACGAATACTGGAACTCGATGAAGCTCAACCCGGTGTTCAACCAGCTTACCCAGCAGTTCGACCGGGACACTACCCGGGGCTTTTACCGTTCGGGGGAGTGGGACCTGCGCGCCGACGTAAATACCAATATATTCGCCTTCTTTAAGTTCAAAAGCGAAAAAGTAAAGGCCATCCGTTACCTGGCCACGCCTACCGTGGGTTTTGTGTACAATCCCGATTTCAATACCAATATCTACGGATTTTTCGGCACGAATGGGGCTTTCGGCACCTTCGACCCATACCTGCAGGCCGTGTACGGCATGGCCAAACGAGGGCGGCAGGGCTCGATCACCTTTTCGCTGAACAATAACCTCGAAGCCAAGGTCAGGGCACCGAAGGACACACTTACGGGCGAGAAGAAGATCAAGATCATAGAGGCCTTTTCCATCGGCGGAGCCTATAACTTCCTGGCCGACAGCCTGCGTCTGCAACCCTTCTCCTTCAGCTTCCGCACCTCGTACCTCGATGGCAAGCTGGGTGTGGTGGCCAGTGCCGTGCTCGATCCCTATGCGTACGACAGCGACGTCTATGGCAACAAATACCGCATCAATACGCTGCAGTACAAGGCCGATAAACGTATTGGCCGTCTTACCAGTGCCGTGGTGAGCGTGACCTATGCCCTGGTGGGTAAGCGCAAGGAATCGCCCGTGATCAATCCCAATACCACCACCCCGGCCGAGATACAGTATTACCAGCAGAACCAGAACCTGTACCTCGATTTTACCGTACCCTATAACCTTACGGTGAACTACAACCTGAACATCAGCAATGCCTTCGATTCGGCCACGGTTTCCAATGCCATCGGCCTGCGCGGCGATTTTTCAATAACACCCAACTGGAAAGTGGATTTCCAGACCGGTTTCGATTTCCGTACCAATCAGTTCACCCTTACCGATATCGGTATCAGCCGTAACCTGCACTGCTGGCAGATGGACCTGAGCTGGATACCCTTTGGCCCCACCTCGAGCGTACTGTTTACCATACGCGCCAAACCCGGACTGCTGCAGGACCTGAAAGCCAATGTACGGCGGGGCAGCTACTATCCCATCGGGAACTGATGACCCGCGGCCATCAGGGTATTTATACAACAATAACTATACGAAATATGCGATGAAGATCAGTGCGGCGAAGTGCGTATATTTATCACAGCCTGGTCAGAAAAAGCCGTTGACCAGCTGATGATGTCCTGCATACCGGTCCATTCCTGTGTTCTTACAAAGCGCTTCCAGGTCTTTTCGTCCGCCCGCGGATAATACATCACGATAAGCTTGTTTACGGGGTACAACGGGGTAAAGTACGTATCGAAATACTCATCCTGCCTGGCGGTGGAAATTTCCAGGTCGAGCGTGGCTGTCAGGATGCGCAGCGTATTGTACTTTTTCCCCTGTATCTTTTCCTGTTCGAAATACGATACATGACATTCGTACACCCCCGGTTCCCCGGCCCCGGAGAAAAGCAGCTTGGGTTCATCGCCGCTGCGGAGAAGGGTATCGCCGTTCTGTACCAGGACCAGCTGCAGTGCGGGAACCGTTTTCTGCGCGTACACGGCGGGTACCAGCAAAAGCAGCAGGAAAAGAAGACTGTTTTTCATATTTCAAACCTACGATATTCCCTTCAATAATGCTACAGCAGGGTTTGGGCCCATTCCAGCAGGGCTTTCTCGGAGCCGAAGGTATAATGTGCCTTTCCATAGTAAGGAAGACGTTCAAAAAGCATCTTGCGGAAAAAATCAACGCGGGCTTCCTGTGTTTCCTCCACCGAACGTACCAGGGGCCGGTCATTATGTTCCAGCGAACGCTCCGCGATGATCTGCACGGATGTATTCAGGAACACCACCGTTCCGTTCTGCAGCATGGTGTCCATATTACCGTAAAAGACCGGCAGTCCGCCCCCGGTTGAAATGACCATATGTTGCGTGGTACATAACATATCCGTAAGTTCCTTCTCTTTCCGGCGGAATTCCAGTTCGCCCGGGGAGGCAAATATTTCCGGTACCGTCATTCCCGTTTCCTTTTCGATCTGTGCATCGGTATCGGTCCGTTGCCAGTGCAGCAGGGAGGCCAGTTTGCGGGCTGCCGAGCTCTTGCCGCTGAAGGGCATGCCCGTGATCCATATGCGTTCAGATTCCAAGCCGGGTAATTTCATCATCTTTGAGCCTGCGGCCTTTAAATAGCTTGAAAAAATTCACCTTTTCCTTTTTATAGATACGCTGAAAGGAAATATTGGTGGCAAAATACACCATCAGCAGGGGCAGCAGGTACAGGCCCATGTTTGCCGGCAGCGAATGAAAAGGCGCTACCCGGAACAACAGCAGCAGTATATAAACAACGCCCAGCAGGGCAATGTTGAGTATACCAAAAGGATTGGAAAGAATAAGGCGTACGTAGATCTTTTCGTCGACCATGAAAAAATTACCGATGATCTTGATGCTGCGGTTCACGCCGTAGGGATTGGTCTTAATGGCCGTAAAGGCATTGGGCTCGAAACGGCCGGAATATTTTTTATCGCCGGCATCGGGGGCCCAGAGAAAATACCAGCGGTACACCTTAATGATGCGGGTAAGCCTTTTGCTGATCTCGTCCGGGTCGAGCGGGGTATGCAGCACGTATACACGTACCGGTATGAACCACAGTAAAAACTTGCGGTAGCGGTAGCGGATACGGTCTGTAAGAAAAGGCTTCTTCTGCATCACTTAAAGGGTGAATCGGGTTCCTTGGCCATGGTATTGTACACCATTTTATCCATAAACTTAGGAAAAAATTTATTGAGTAAAACGGTCATTTTGCCCTGACCGGTAAGTATGAGTGTATTTTTTCTCCTGGCAATGGCACGTAAGGTACAGGCGGCCACTTCTTCCGGCTGCATCATACGGGCTTCATCGCGCGGAGTTTCGCCCTGGGCGCTGCCATCCCCTTTCAGGGCCACATTGCGTATATTGCTGGCGGTGAACCCCGGGCATACGATCAGCACATGCAGTCCTTTTTTCAGGTTCTCGATACGCAGGCTCTCCATAAAGCCCTGCATGGCAAACTTGGATGCGCTGTAACCGCTGCGCGCAGGCAGACCTTTATAGCCGGCTATGGAAGAGATGCTTACCACGCTTCCCCGGCTGGCCAGCAGGTGCGGAAGGGCATATTTGGTGCAGTATACCATGCCCCAGAAATTTACGTCCATCAGGCGGCGGATCACGGAAAGATCGGTCTCCTCAAGCAGTGAACGCATAGAAATACCGGCATTGTTCACCAGTATGTCTATACGGCCGAAAGCTTCCAGGGTCTTTTCTACCAGCATGCGGCAATCCTCTTCCAGGCTTACATCGGCTTTTACCACCAGGGTACGGGTACCTTTCTGCTCCAGGTCGCTGCGTATCGCTTCCATGGCTTCGGCATTACGCGCGGCCATCACTACGGCGGCCCCGGCGGCGGCAAAAGCTTCGGCATAGGCTTTCCCGATACCCGAACTTGCTCCCGTCACGATCACCACTTTCTCTTTCCAGTTCATGCCTGTAAATTTTGCACAAAGGAAACAGATTTTTGCCGGAAATCCCAACCCCTGAACAGGCTAATCCGGTATTCTTTATCCGGCTGTTCCCGGGGAACAGGAAGTAACATAACACTGGTAACCTGCTTGCCGCGAACGATATCGTATTCCGGCCTGCGTAGGGTTCATCCGTCTTTTGCTCCGGGACTTTTCTGCTGTATACGCTTACCGATCACAAAAACGGTGACAAGCCCGATCACGGTGGTCGTTCCGAAAATACCGGCGATCATTTCACGGCCCGACATGGCCAGGAGTGTTGCCAGACCAAGGCCCGTAAGGCTCAGTATAAATCCGAAGAGCTGTCCGTTGCGGTTTTGTTTCAGTTCTTCCTTCAGGGCATGATTTTCCAGCTGCAACCGGTGCAATACCTGTTTTTCGGCCATTTCGAACACCCGTTCAGCGCCGTCCCTTATTACTTCATTGTATTCTTTAAGCAGTACGGGAGGAGGCAACGGGCCACGGAAGGTTTCATGCACGGTCGTGCTTATAAAAGCCTGCAGTATTCCCGTTTTTTCCTCATCAGATCCGGAAAGTCCGGGTATCTTTTGTTTTACAGCTTCCGGGATAATCCCGGCAGAGTCGTTCTCTCCCGGTCCAGGCCTGGAATTTCCATCCATCACTGAAATTTAACCGCGTTTCGGGGTTTTATCCAGGCCGGTCATCACCTTGCGGAAATCATTCCCTATCGCCTCCCAGTCTGAGGCAAGGGCCTTCGCATCTGCGTCGGGGTCACCCAGGGAAGATCTGAAACGAGAGGAATAGTAATTACCGGCTACGCTGAAAACGCTGCCTGCACCTATTAAAAAAGAAGATTTCGGGAAAAGAGAACTGAAGCGGAATTTATTGCTTTTTTTCATTGTATAAAGGGTTTTAATAACATCCCAAATATACAATTTCCCGCTGCACCTGATGTACAAAAATTCTAAAAAATTTCCAGCGTCAGCTCTTCTGCGTCAGCGAAAAAGAGGTCATGGACAGGGAACCCATAATCACCGAATTGTTGAAGAGCGCCAGTTCATCGTCCTTCTCCGCCAGGCCCAGTGTGTACAGCACCGGGTAATAATGGTCGGGCGTGGGAATGGCATTGCGGGCCGCTTCGCCCCATTGCTGGTAATTGACCAGGGCATCGAAGTCGCGGTTCAGCAGCTTCTCGTTGAAAGTTTCGTTCATCTGCAGGGCCCAGTCGTAGCCGTAATCCTGTTCAGCCGTATGGTCCCAGGCCACCATGCGCAGGTTGTGCACCATATTGCCGCTGCCGATGATGAGCACGCCTTTACGGCGCAGGGCAGCCAGTTCGCGGCCCAGGGTATAGTGGAACGAGGCCGGTTCCTTATAGTCGATGCTCAGCTGCAGCACCGGTATATCGGCCTGCGGACGGATATGCCTCAGTATGGACCAGGTACCGTGGTCCAGGCCCCAGTCCTCACTGAACTGAGCCTGCACACTGTGTATTTCCGAAGCTACTTCCTTTGCCAGCGCCGGACTGCCCGGGGCGGGGTACTGCACATTGAAGAGCGCCTCGGGGAAACCGCCGAAATCGTGTATCGTAGGCGGTGCAATGTTCGATGTAACGTAGGTGCCGCGCGTAAGCCAGTGTGCCGATACGCAGAGGATCATACGCGGTGTTTCCGTACCGGGCTTTATGATCTGTTTCCATTCCAGGGAGTGCCGGTTATCTTCAATGGCATTCATGGGCGAACCATGCCCGATGAAATAGGCCGGCATCACCGTATCGCTGTTGCCCAGCGTGCGGGCCAGTACTTCCAGCGTTCCGAGCGCAGCTGCCCCGCCGCCGGCAAGACCCAGTTGCAGAAAATCCTTACGCGTCATAATTATAAAGATACAAAATTAATGCTCCCACAACCTGAATATACATATACGAACAGGTCCGGGACAAAAGCGTCCCGGACCCGGTCTATGTGCAATGGACGATCAGTGCTTATCCTTTAACAAGCTGTATTTCGGCCAGTAGTTTTACGTCTTCGCCAACCAGTACGCCCCCGGTTTCAAGGCTTGCATTCCAGCCCAGCCCGAAATCTTTGCGGTTGATCACGCCACCCAGGCTGAAACCGGCCTTTACATTGCCCCAGGGATCGGTATTGATACCACCGAACTCTACATTCAGGGTCACCGGGCGGGTAACGTCCTTAATGGTCAGGTTACCTTCGAGTGTATACAGATCTCCGCTTTTTTTAGTGAAAGCGGTACTTTCGAACTTCAGTTCCGGGAATTTCTCCGCATCGAAGAAATCACCGCTTTTGAGGTGCGTGTCGCGTTGCTCATTGGCCGTATTCACAGAGGCCGTACGGGCGGTAAAGCTGATCCTGGCGCCGCTGAAATCATCTGAATCAGCTTCGGCTTTCACGTCAAAATCGGTAAAGCTTCCGGTCACATTGGTGATCATCATGTGCTTTACCTTGAAGTTAATTTCACTGTGCGATTTGTCTAAGTTCCACGTTGACATAGCTATACTTTGTTTTTGGTTTTTATTTTAAGAACAGGACAAAGGTAGGGCGCCGGCGGCGGATAACCACTTAATCCAGGTTAAGAAATGCGGCCTTTGTGTAAAAAGCGGATTCTGCCTTACTTACAGGAATATGCATTTTAGACGGGGGATATCGGCGGGAAATATTATTTTTGCAGCGCAAATTTTGATTAATATGGCACAGGTTGAGATATTAATGCCTAAACTGGGCGAGAGCGTAATGGAGGCTACCATTACCAAATGGAGTAAAAATGTAGGCGATGCGGTCGATATGGATGAGACCATCGTGGAGATCGCTACCGATAAGGTGGACAGCGAGGTTCCGTCTACAGCCCGCGGGGTACTGGTAAAACGCCTGCACGAAGAAGGTGCCGTGGTACAGATCGGGGATGCATTTGCCATTATCGAGACCGATGCCGATAACCCCGGGACTACCGTTACCCTTTCCGCCAGCGTGGCAGAGACGTCTCCCGTGGAAACGGCCCCTGCCCAGGCCACTGAGATCGAAAACGAGATCCGCAGCATTTCTGATAATCATACTTCCGTTACCTCTACCGGCGACCGCTTTTACAGTCCGCTCGTAAAAAGCATCGCCCGCGAGGAAGGCATCAGCCAGGAAGAGCTGGACGCTATTGCCGGCAGCGGTAAAGAAGGCCGTGTGACCAAAGACGATATTATGGCCTACCTGAAAGGAGGCCGCAAAGCCACTGCCGGGCAGGCGCCGCAGGCCCAGACCCAGCCCGCCGCACAGCAACCCGCTGCCCAGGCAGCCAAAGTAGTACAGGAAAAACCGGTACAGGCTCCTCCCGTTTCGGTAAATGCCGGCGACGATATCATCGAAATGGACCGTATGCGCAAACTGATCGCCGACCATATGGTGATGAGCAAGCGCGTATCGCCGCACGTAACATCTTTCGTGGAAGCCGATGTTACCAATATCGTACTGTGGAGAGATAAAGTAAAAGATGCCTTCCAGAAGATGACCGGTGAAAAGCTCACCTTTACCCCCATCTTTATGGAAGCCGTGGTGCGGGCCATTAAAGATTTCCCGGGTGTGAACGCTTCGGTGGACGGCGACCGCATCATTATGCGCAAGAATATCAATGTGGGTATGGCCACGGCCCTGCCCAGCGGTAACCTGATCGTGCCCGTGATCAAAAATGCCGATACCATGAACCTTACCGGCCTTACCAAAGCCGTGAACGATATGGCTGCCCGTGCCCGTGCCGGCAAGCTCAGCCCCGACGATATCGCAGGCGGTACCTATACCGTTTCCAACGTGGGTACCTTCGGCAATGTAATGGGTACGCCCATCATCAACCAGCCGCAGGTGGCCATCCTGGCCCTGGGTGCGGTACGTAAACGCCCGGCCGTGATCGAGACCGAATACGGCGACGTAATTGCCGTACGTCATATGATGTTCCTCTCCCACTCCTACGACCACCGCGTGGTGGACGGAGCCCTGGGCGGAAGCTTTGTACGCCGCGTGGCCGATTACCTGGAGCAGTTCGATCCGAACAGAACGTTCTGAGCATAGAAATTAAATTCGCGATACGACCGGTTTCCTTTCGGAGACCGGTTTTTTTGTGCACATCGCCGGGGAAACCGGGCACAAAAAAAAAGAGGCACCTCTGTGATGCCTCTTTAAAGTATTTTTTGTGAACCCAACCAGGAAAAAGGGCTGAAGGACAGCCCTTCTTCTTTGTTTGGGTTTCTCTCTGCCTTGGTTAAAAGTCGTTTCCGACTATCATGATGTAAAAGTAGATAAAAAATCTTAGAACCGTAAATCTTTTTTACTAATTTTTTCTTAATTTTTTTCATTTTACCCCCTGAACCTTCTTCTTTATTCAGGATTATACACTTTTACCGCATTTTTAAGAACGTTCTGCCGGTCCAGCGACATCGGCTTACATTGCTGGTTCACGAACAGCTGCATCTGGTCTGTGTAATGCCGGCTTTCCGGGCGGGCCGAAGCTCCGTAGGCATTCACCGTTTCTATTTCAGGTCCGTCCGGGCCGAATTTCACCAGCATAATGTAACTGTCGCCTGCCCAGGGAGCCAGGGTTCCGTCGGCACGCGGCGAAGAGTACATGGCCCGCAGCATATCGGGCATTCCGCCCAGGGGCAGGTCCACATTTCCCCTTCTTAACCTCTGTAAACGGCCCAGGGGCACATGTATCGTCCCGAAATATTTCAGCAGGTGCTCTTTTGCATCGCGCACGCATTCGGCATAGTAGGCACAACTGTGCGTGGTTACCTTTTCCTCGTTGAAATGCACACTGCCCGTACGTTTGTTAAAATACACCCAGGACAGGTAGAACACCGAAGCTTCCACACTGCTGGTATCGCCCTTTTTGTCCCAGCGTTTCAGCATACCGATGGCATCGGCAATGTCGGGGTATTGTTTTTCGTCGATGGCAAAAAGGGAATCGATGGTCGAAAAGAAGAACAGTGTATCAGGATACCTGAGGTCGTACTTGATGTTCACAAAATCTTCGTAGCTGAACTGCTCTTTTTCGCCGAACAGTTTTTCCAGGCGGCGGGCACGGTTCCAGTGCTGGGTCTGCAGGCCCATCTCGCGCGGGAAAGCCGCCGGGTCGGGGTTATCGCGGCTACCGCTGGAACGGAAAGGCGTACTGTTGGCATTGTACACATAGCCGCTTACGGGGTTCACCACGGCAGGCAGGCTATCGATCGGGATAAAGGCCGGTTCCCATACCAGCTCGGAGCTGTTGCCCGGCAGTACCTTTTTCCAGTCGTAGCCCGGTTTGCGGTGCGGCAGCAGTACATTGTTCAGGTACATGATATTGCCCCCCTTATCCGCATAAATAATATTGAAACAGGGCAGTCCCTGCATCTCTAATACCGAACGGAACTCAGACAGGCTGCGGGCCTTATTCATCCTGAACCATTGCTCGGCCGCGTTCAGCTTAAAGAATGCCGGCATCCGTATGGCATATGCCCCGTGCTTTGTCTTCATTACCGGGCCGTGTTCCGAACGGAAAGCCGCCTTGCTTATACCCAGGCGTATGCCCGATTTCGGGAAACGTACCCGCAGTTTTATACTGCTTTTCTGTAATTTTTTCCATTCCCCGTCGTAGAGGTACCAGTTCTTTCGGCGGGGATGCATGTCCAGCCTGTAAATATCGTAAGAATCGGGGTACGACAATGTGTGCGCCCAGGCGAGGTTCTCGTTCACACCATGCCCGATCACACAGGCGCCGGGAAATACGCCGCCGAGGATATTCATGCCCTCTCCGCTTACCATATGGGCTTCGTACCAGGAAAACACCCCATCGAGCGGCTGATGCGAATTAATGGCTATATAGGCCTTGCCGTCCGTGGTCTTATGCGGGGCCAGGGCAAAACCGTTCGAACCTTCGGGCTTTTGCCCGGTAATGGGAGGCAGCTTATTGTCCAGTATCCGGGTAAGTGCGTCCTGCAGGTCGCTCATCAGTGCCAGGCCCAGGGTATAACCGGCCAGGATATCCTCAGGCTCTACGGGAAATGCCTTTTTCACCAGCACCTCTTGGGGATGCAGCTCGGCATAGCGGTTCACCCCGGCACAGAAACCCTGCAGGTAACGGTCAAAAGCCGGGCTCACCACCTTTTCGTACCGTGCATCGATCTCTTTCTGCACACCCAGCAGGCCTACGGCATAGTCGATCTTAGCGCCGTCCACCCCGCTGGCCAGTCCGTTCATCCCTTTGGCAATGAGCAGGATGCTCTGCATGGTCGCAAAATCGTCCTCTGCATTGGCCCAGGCCAGTCCGTAGGCCGCTTCGGCATCGGTAGGCGCATAAATATGAGGTACACCCCACTGGTCGCGCACGATCTGTATACTATCCCTGCGTATAAAATCGGGGATAACCGTGCTCTTCTGGGCAAAGGACGCGCCCATACCTAAAGGCAGGGCCAGGAACATGAGAAAGCGCTGAAACATATGCAATTGATCAATAGGGTAAACAAAAATATGCATGCATACCTTTTCTTGCAAAAAAAATCCGTATATTTCGACTAAACTTAATACATAGAAATATCTGATCATGCGCGCCATTGACAAATTGCTGAATGAATACGGCGAAAGTCACCAGAACCCGACGAACAAGCTGGTGCACTGGATCTGTGTGCCCGTTATTTTCTGGACGGTCACCGGCCTGTTGTGGAGCATACAGTTCCCCTGGAACATCCCCGGTACGGAAGTTCCGCTGAATGCCGCCATCCTGGCCCTGATCGCCGCTCTTATCTATTATATCACGCTCAGCATACCACTTTCGTTCGGGCTGCTGCTCTATGCTACGGGCTGCCTCTTTCTTTCCTATATAATAGATACCTATGTATGGCCGGGGAAAGTGTGGCTGGTGGCGCTGATCGCCTTTGTACTGGCCTGGATCGGCCAGTTCTGGGGGCATAAGATCGAAGGGAAGAAACCCTCTTTCCTCAAGGACCTTCAGTTCCTGCTGATCGGTCCGGCATGGCTGATGCATTTTCTGTATAAAAAAGCGGGTATAAAATACTGATATCTTTATGAATGCCACAGGCACAATACAACCGGGAAAGACACAGGTACAGGCACAGCGCAGCTATTTTGAGCAGGGCAGAACGCTCAGCTACGAAAGCCGCAGGGCCGCCCTGCTGAAGCTGCAGGAACTGATCACGACCCATGAAACGGATATTTACAAGGCCCTGGAGGCCGACCTGGGCAAGTGCGCTATGGAAGCCTATACCACCGAAGTAGGTTTTGTGCAGGCCGATATACACCATACACTGAAAAAACTGCGCGGCTGGATGCGTCCTCAGCGTGCCAAAACGGGCTGGATCAACTTTCCCGGTAAAAGCCGCATATACAGTGAGCCCTACGGCGTTACGCTGAACATTGCTCCCTGGAACTATCCTTTTCAGCTGGCCCTGGCCCCGGCCATCGGCGCTATTTCGGCCGGCAATACCATGGTGATAAAACCTTCGGAGCTGGCCCCGCATACCGCAGCCATACTCGAAACACTGATCAATGACCATTTTGATAAAGGCCTGCTGCACGTGGTGAACGGCGGCGTACAGGAAACCACGGCCCTGCTGGAGCAGAAATGGGACTATATCTTTTTTACGGGCGGCACCAAGGTAGGTAAGATCGTGTACGAGGCCGCAGCCCGCAACCTGACGCCCGTTACCCTGGAACTGGGCGGCAAAAGTCCGACCATTGTGGATAAGGACAGTCCCCTCGAGCTTACCGCACGCCGCATAGCCTGGGGTAAATTCCTGAACTCGGGCCAGACCTGCGTGGCGCCGGACTATATTTTAGTGCATGAACAGGTAAAAGCCCCTTTTGTAAAGGCCCTGGAAGCCGAAATCGAACGGTCGTACGGCAAAGATCCCATCAGCAATCCTGAATACGGCAAGATCATCAACGAACGGCATTTCGAGCGCCTGGAATCCCTGCTGGCGGATTCCCGCATACTTTCCGGCGGAAAGACCGACCGCAGCCGCTGCAAAATAGCACCTACCATTGTTGAGCCGGGAGAAGGGGCCGCCGTGATGCAGGATGAGATCTTCGGGCCTGTACTGCCTGTGCTCAGCTTTAAAAATGCCGGCGAGGTGATCGCCGAAGTGAATTCGCGTCCCAAACCCCTGGCCATGTATATCTTCAGCAACAACAGCGATTTCCGCGACCGTATACTGGAACATACTTCCGCCGGCGGTGTTACCATAAACGATACCGTAATGCACATGAGCGGTGCACACCTGCCCTTCGGCGGTGTGGGCGACAGTGGTATCGGTGCCTATCACGGCCGTTTCTCCTTCGATACCTTCAGTCATAAAAAGCCGGTGCTTACCCGCGCCTTCTGGCTGGACGCTCCCCTGCGCTACCCGCCGTACAACAAGGTAAGCCTCAACTTTATGCGTAAACTGCTGAAACACGTACTGTAAGCGTCTCTGTGCAGCTGACGTCCGAATACATCCTGTTCTTCCTGGTTACGGCCGGGGTAGCCTTCCTGTGGCTCTCCTACCTCAAGACCATCGACGTGTTCCGGCCCGATTCCTGGAAAAAGCTCCTGCTGTCTTTCTTTGCCGGCTGGTTTTCCGTACTTCCGGCCCTGGGCACGGTCTTTCTGCAAGCGTCCCTGTTTCCTCCCGACAGTTTCCTGTATTTTATGGCAGACGTAGGCGTGGTGGAAGAATGCGGCAAGCTGCTGATGGTATTCCTGGTGCTGCGCTTCCTGGTACGTACCGACGAACCCGTGGATTACCTGGTACACGCCGCTGCCGTGGCCTGCGGGTTCGCCGCCGTGGAGAATATACTGTACATTAAACAGTACGGGATCGACGTGCTCCGCAGCCGGGCCGTTATCTCGGTGTTCATGCATATGGCCTTTACCGCCCTGCCCGTATATGCCTTTATCCTGGGCCGCAGCCTGGACCGGGCCCCGGTACGTATTTTCCTCCAGGCTTTCACGGGTTTCCTGCTGGCCGTTGCCGCCCACGGACTGTTCGATCTCTTCCTGGTGAACGGGCTCTTTATCCTGGCATTTTTCCTGTTCTTTGTACTGATCGAAGTATGGCTTACCCAGGTGAACAACCTGCTGAACCTCTCCCCCTGGTTCAACCGCCAGGCCGTGCCGAATTTCAGGAATATACGAAAACGTCTGCTGACAGGCTTCATATTGCTCACGGGACTTGAGATACTGATGGAGTTCAATGCCCGAGGACCCTCATTCAGCTGGCTGGGCTACCTGCTGCAGATCACCCTGCTGTTTGCCGTTCCCATGCTTATGATCATGAGTAAATTCGCCAACCTGCGTCTCATTCCCGGCAAGATCTTCCCTTTTCACGTACAGCTGCTCAATACGCTCAAAGTATCCGGTTTCCGGCCCAACCGGGATAACACACAGTTTTCGAGCCCTTTGTATGACCTGCGCATCGATACGCCCGTGGAAATGGCCCTGTCGTCTATGTTGTATAAACCGGTACTGTTGGTGGAACGCGGCCAGGCCACAGGTCTGAACGTACACATACGCGGCGTGCTCAGTGAAAAATACTGGCTGCAGGAAGATGAGGTCTTCTTCGGGTTCAGGCCCGATGCGCCCCTGTATGCCGAAGGGTACCGCAACGACCTCTGGCTGGTCAAGGCCAAGACCGTGGGTGTGAGCTTTTACGAAGGACATCCCGAAGGGATCGTATACTTTATTCCCGAAGGCACTGAACCCGGCCCCGACACAGACCCGGAACTGCTTTCCGCCCGGGTACGCTGCTTTGTAAAAGCCCTGGAATAAAATAAAATACTTTTTTTAACGTTTTGACAGGGTTTTGTTATTTTCGTAGCGGATGAAGCACTCTTTTCTACTCCTATGTATCTTACTGTGCGGCTTTAACGGCCTGTATGCCCAGATCGGCGGCAGTTCGGCCTTTGCTTTCATGAAAATGCCGTTCTCGGCCCGTACCGAGGCCCTGGGTGGAAGAGCTTACTCCGTGCTCGATGATGATGTATCGCTTTACATACAGAACCCGGCCATGATCAACCCGAAGATGCATCACCGTACCTCCTTTACCTATGTGAATTTCTTTTCGGGCATCAATATGGGCTCGGCCGCCTATGCACGCCATTTCGACAAGGTAGGCACCTTTGCCGGCGGTATCCAGTACATCAATTACGGGAATTTTACCGCGGCAGACGAAAGCGGTAACATCACCGGCAAGTTCAATGCGGCAGATTATATGATCTCGGCCGGGCTTTCGCGCAGTTTCGGCAAATTCTTTACAGTGGGCCTCAATACCAAGTTCGCCGTGTCGCAGTACGAATCCTATTCAGCCATTGCCCTGGGCTTTGACCTGGGTGCAGCCTATGTGAGCAAAAGCAAGCTCTTTGTTACGTCTGTCGTACTGCGCAATGTGGGCATGCCGCTCAAGGTGTTCACCCAGGGTGTGCGCGAGCCCCTGCCCTTTGAGTTCAGCATCGGGGCCTCGCACGAGTTCGGCAAGGTGCCGGTACGCCTCAGTGTGATCGCACACAACCTGCAGCAGCCCGACCTTTCGTACATAAACCCGCAGAACAGCAACCAGGTAGACCTCAGTGGGCAGCCCGTAGAAAATAAGGTAAGCCTCAGCAGCAAGATCCTGCGTCACTTCGTGATCGGGGCCGAGGTCTTCCCCTTTAAAAAGCTGATCTCGGTGCGTGTGGCCTACGACTTTATGCGCCGTTACGAAATGAAGGCCGATGCCCGCGGCGGCACGGTGGGACTGAGCTGGGGCGTGGGACTGCGCATACACCGTTTCGAGCTGAACTACAGCCGTTCGGCCTATCACCTGGCGGGTTCGCCCAATGTGCTTACACTGAACGTAAAGCTGGGCCCCATGCCTAAGGTGGTGAAAAAGCCGAAGGAGAAGAAAGAGCCCAAAGGTGATAAACAGAAGGAAAGTGATGCAACTCAGCGGTAAAGCCCAGGATACTCTTCAACAGATCCATAGTAATACGACCCGGCTCGGCGATTTGCGGGTAATGGCAAAAAGCATTAAAAAAGACCATGAGTTAGCAACGGAGCTCTGGTCAACAGGAGAATATTTAGCCCGGCAACTGGCCATACTGATCATGGACAACAAGCTTCTTTCGCAGGAACTTATTGACAAACTGGATAAGGATATGGCAAATCATGTGCAGGAGGAAAAATTACAGCTTACCGACTGGCTGATGGCCAACCAGCTCTCTAAAAACAAAAAAACGATCTCCTTAATGGAATCCTGGGAGCACAGCCCCTCTGCACTTCAGAGACGGGTGTTCTGGTATTACCAGGGGCGCCTGCGCTGGGTAGGACAAACACCGCCGCCCAATACGGAAGACCTGCTTGCATCTATCGAAAAAAGAATAGAGGATGAAAGTCCCGAAGTTCAATGGGCCATGAACTTTACGGCGGCACAGATCGGCATCTTTCAGCCTGAATACCGTGCCAGGTGCATTGCGCTCGGACAGCGGACCGGTTTATACAGGGATGAAATTGTGCATAAGGGTTGTACGCCCAATTATTTACCCGACCTGATCGCCATACAGGTGAAAAAGCTGAACAGGTAACAGGGTTCAAAATCAGGTATACACCTCATAATAAGCAGATTAAAAGTCTATTGAGCAATTATCGGACTTTTCTGAAAAAAATATGTAGGTTTGCACCCAAAACGATCATTCACAACAACAGAATTTTTTAATATGAAAAGGCTATTTATCCCTGTACTGGCAGCCGCTGCATTTGCTGTTACCTCATGCTACAACGGTAATAATGCGAACTTTCCCGTGATCAACAACACCGAAGAGCACGACGATGCACATGGCGGGCACGACGGACACGGCAAAGCGAAAGAAGAACACTTCGGCGAGAAAATTTCGGCCGACGGAGCTATTACCACTTCTGAGATCCTGGCCCGCCTGGGAAGCCATGACAGCCTCGAAAATATTAAAATGAGCGCCGAGATCGAATCTGTATGCCAGGTAAAAGGCTGCTGGATGAAACTGAAGAACAGCGCCGGAGAACCGATCCGCGTTTCCTTTAAGGACTATGCCTTCTTCGTACCGAAGGATGCTGCCGGGAAAACAGCCATTGTGCAGGGCAAGGCCTATAAAGAAGTGCTGAGTGTAGATATGCAGAAACACTATGCCGAAGATGCCGGTAAAAGCAAAGAGGAAATTGCCGCCATCACCGGGCCTAAAACGGAATACAGCTTCGAGGCCAGCGGCGTGATCATTAAATAATTACGTAAAACAATACAGTGAATGTGCAAAAGGTAACAGCCCTTTGCACATTTTTTATTTTCAGAGCCATATGAATAAAGAACTGGTAGAATTCCTGGGCGGGTTTATTACAGAGCATAAAATGGAGCTTTTCCGCGAAAAGATCGGGCAACGTACCCGGCACCTGACCGTGGTGGTGGAAAACCTGTTCCAGGAGCACAACATCAGCGCCGTATTGCGTACCGCCGACTGTTTCGGGGTACAGGACGTGCACGTGATCGAGCGCGGCTACCAGTACCGGGTGAATGACGAAGTGGCCCTCGGCGCCAGCAAATGGCTTGACGTAAAACACTACAAGGGCGCTGAGAACAATACACTCGACTGTTACCGGGCCCTGCGCGAACAGGGCTATAAGATCGTGGCCACCACCCCGCATAAAGACGACGTAAACCTGGAAGAATACGATTTCAGCCAGAAGACCGCCCTCGTATTCGGCACTGAGCTGCAGGGACTGACCCCCGAGGCCATCACACATGCCGATGCCTGGCTGAAAGTACCTATGGTGGGCTTTACCGAAAGCCTGAACATAAGCGTATGCGCGGCCGTATGCATGCACCACGCCACCTGGAAACTGCGCAGCGGCGGTAATTTTCCCGGCCTCAGCGAAGAAGAGCGTACAGAGACCATGTACCGCTGGGTACGCAGCGTACTGAAAAAACCCGATCTGCTTGAAGAGGAATTTTTCAAACGAAAAGGCTAATCTTTTTGCAAAAAGGTTTTTATTTTAAAAATAATATCGTATGTTTGCACCCCCAAAATACGGGCTAAACATATTTTGAAAATGGAAAATTTAGTACAATTTGTTGAGCAGCAGTTTGTTTCCAAAAACGAACTTATCCAGTTCAATGCAGGCGATACTATAATCGTATCATATAAGATCCGCGAAGGTAACAAAGAGCGTATCCAGAACTTCCAGGGTGTTGTTATTCAGCGCCGTGGCCAGGGTACCACCGAAACGTTCACCGTACGTAAAATTTCTGACGGTGTAGGCGTAGAGCGTATCTTCCCGGTTAAATCTCCATTTATCAGCGATATCAAAGTAGTAAAACGCGGTAAGGTTCGTCGTGCACGCCTGTTCTACCTGCGTGAGGCTATCGGTAAGAGTGCCCGTATCAAAGAAAAGAAAGCAGCAAGATAATTTCATTTTTATAAAGGTTTTGGTTTAAAAGTCCCCGACGCAGGTCCGGGACTTTTTTATTGTCCGGCAATTCCCCTATCTTGCATTCCCATGATACAGCCTGAATACCGCGAACGCTTGCTGGAGCACATCGGCCGCTATGTACAGCTCTCCCCCGAAGAGGCAGACCATTTTGTTTCCCTGCTGAGCTACCGCTCTGCCTCCGCCCGCGAGATACTGCTGCAGCAGGGGCAGACGGCCGGGGAATCCTACTTTGTGCTGGAAGGCTGCATACGGGCCTATACCCTGGACAGCAAAGCCGATGAACACGTGATGCACCTGGCCACCAATGACTGGTGGATCACCGATATGTACAGCCTCATCACCGGCAAACCCGGCAATTACACCATCGAATGTCTCGAAGCCTCCGAAATGCTGGTGATCCCCCGCGAAAAACAATGGGAACTCTACGATAAGTACCCGCGCATCGAACGTTATTTCCGCGTACTGATGGAGAATGCCTATGTGTCTACCCTGCAGCGCATCCACGATAACCTGAGCCTGAGCGCCGAAGAACGCTACCTGAATTTCGAAAAGAAGTTCCCCGGGCTCGTGCACCGCATTCCCGACAAGCACATTGCTTCCTACATAGGTGTTACACCCGAATTTTTCAGTAAGATGAAAAAACGTATGCTTAAAAACAGCTGATCCTACAGGTTCCCCGCCGCTTTCTCGCGACGCAGGCGGTTAAAGAAGCGTTTGTTCAGCAAGATCGAAACCGCCGTCAGACCGGTCACAAAGCCGATCCACATGCCGGCCGCGCCCATTCTGAACACAAAGGCCATCAGGCAACCCACCGGGATTCCGATCACCCAGTAGGCCAGGGCCACGTAAATGGTGGGCACTTTCACGTCTTTGATGCCCCGAAGTATACCTACCCCGATCGCCTGTGTGGCATCGGATATCTGGAACACCGCCGCATAGAACATCAGCACCGAGGCAATGGCCACTACCGAGGCATCATCGTTAAAGGCCAGCGGCAGGTAATTGCGTGCGCTTACAAAAAAGACGGAACAGAATATGCCATAGGCCAGTCCGCTTACCAGGGTACTGCGCCCGATAAGCGAAATATCGGCCCAGTTCCGGCGGCCCCAGGCATTGCTGATGCGTATGGAACCACCCTGCGCCAGGCCCATAGACACCATAAAGGTAAAGGCCGCACTGCTCAGGGCGATCTGGTGCGCCGCCTGCTCCACCGCGCCCAGGGTACCGATAATAATGCCCGATACGGCAAAGGCACCCGATTCCATACCGGCCTGCAGGCTGCTGGGGATACCGATATGCAGCAGCTCTTTCACGGTCTTCCATTTCAGGGCCCACTGGTTGCGGCGTACGGCAATGTAGCGCTTAAAGGTGGGATGCGTGAACACAATGAGGGCCAGGGCTATGAGTATGATGATGCGGGTAGCCAGGGTACCGATACCGGCGCCTGCCAGCTCCAGGCGGGGCATGCCCAGGTTCCCGTAGATCAGTATCCAGTTCAGGAAAATGTTCATGGGCAGAGCGGCCAGGGAAAGGATCATGGCCGTACGCGTATACTCGAGCCCGTCCGTGAACTGCTTTATGGCCATGAACATGAGCATGGGCACGGTAGACCAGCCCATAATGACCAGGTAGGGTTTGGCCAGGGCGGCCACCTCGGGGTCCTGCTTCAGGTAGAAAAGGATATCACTGCCCGCATGCAGCACTACGGCTATGATCAGGGCCGTAACCGTACACATCCAGAAGCCGTTGTACAGGTAATGTGAGACCTGCTGCCCGTCGCGGCGGCCATGTGCCATGGAAACGAGCTGTGAGACCGACATGGTAATGCCAATGCCCAGTACAAAGGGTATATTCATCACACTCAGCACCAGGGCCGCAGCCGCAAGGTGTTTATACGAAATAGCGCCCACCATCGCATTGTCGATGATGCCCAGCGCCATCTGGGTAAGCTCTCCGAGAATGATAGGGCCCGATAATTTCCAGGTACGTATTGTTTCCGCTCTGAATGACATACGGGCACAAAAGTACAAAAGGGAACAGGGAAAAAAGGGAGGCCCCAAGTGAAAAATCTGTTAGCGTACTGTAAAAAAGCCTGCTCCCCTTATGGGAAACAGGCTTTTGCATCTACAGTATCTTGCTTTTATTTCTTTGTAAAACGCATTACGGCAATATCGCCCGAAATAAAGTTCAGGGTGGTCCCTTCGGTCACATCGTACGAAGTAACGGTCCTGAGCGTTTCCATGAACACGCGTTCCCCTTCGCCGGGACAGGCCATTTTGGTAACGGCCATCGGTTCGTTAAAGCTGATCTTCACATCGTCGGCATTCAGCGGTCCGTTAAAGCTGTTGCAGCTGTTATTGCCGCTCACCCGTTTCTCCGTCAGATCGAAGCTGATCACGGGTTTTCGCTCCGGGTACAGTCCCTCGAAAGCGATACGCGGCCCGCTGATGTAATTCAGTTCCCAGCTGCCCTCCAGTTTGGTGTAGTTCGAAGGCTTAAGTGGTTTGATGCCCCCGGTGGGCTGTTCTTCGGCGGTAGCTTCGCTGCGTTTCGTCTTTGCGGTACTTTTGCAGGAAAACAGCAGCGCTGCGGCGCATACAAAACAAAAGGCGGTCATTGGTCTCATAGTATACAAGTTTAAAGCCGAAAGATAAGGAATATTCCCCCTTTTGAAAAAGAGCTGCCTCACCCCGCAAGCGGAACGAGACAGCGTTTTTATAGAGGAGAGGTGTTTATTCCCTTTTATACTTAGACCCCTGCCCGGGGCCGGGGTTTAATGCCTTTTCACTTTTTTTCATTAAAACACTCATTTTCAGCACCCGAACCCCATAAACTATTTTTCCTCTCCCCCGTTTATGGTATATTTATGCACGTTAAGTCCGATTTAACACAATGCTCACGCACGCATTGGCAGATAGTGCCTATATTTGCACAAGTTTGTTTGAAAAAAATATGTGGTTTATAATTATCTTTTTTGTGCTGCACTGGTATGGCAGCCTGTTCTTCCAGTCGTTCTTCCTGCACCGTTACGCGGCGCACGGCATGTTCACCATGACCAAAGGCTGGGAACGTTTCTTTTACTGGCTGACCTATTTTTCCATGGGTTCATCGTATCTCACTCCCCGGGCCTATGCCATTCTGCACCGCCTGCACCATGCGCACAGCGATACCGAAAAAGACCCGCACTCCCCGCACAACAGCAATAATCCCTTCAGCATGATGTGGAAGACCAAGGATTATTACATGCAGGTGTACCGTCGTATCTTTAAAACGGATGTGGAATTCGAAAAGGCATTCCCCGAGAAAAAACGTCTCGACTCTTTTGCCGAAGGCTATTTCTCGCGCATTGCCTGGGGCGTTCTGTATACCGTTATCTATATTGTTGCGTACCTGATCTGGGATTTTCACTGGGCATTCTTCTTCCTGCTGCCGATCCACTGGTTCATGGGCCCGATCCACGGAGCCATCGTGAACTGGAGCGGCCATAAATACGGGTACCAGAACTTCGATAACCACGACAAGAGCAAGAACACCCTGGTGTTCGACTTCCTCTGCATGGGCGAGCTGTTCCAGAACAACCACCACAAACTGCCCAACCGTCCGCGCTTCGGCGTTAAGTGGTTCGAGCTCGATCCTACCTACCTGGTGATCCGCCTAATGCACAGCATGCGCATTATCCGCCTCTCCAGGGCTTAACCGGAATATTTTAATTGTGCGTGAAGGCATTCGTTCTGTAACGGATGCCTTCTTTTTTGCCGCAGCGATAAGCTGTTTCCCTTCTGTCCTGACCTGTACGCAATAAAAAAAGCATCCCGGTCTGTGGAATGCCCTGCTGTTTTTTAATTGATCTGTGAATGGTCGCTTAACCCGTGTTCAGGGGAAGATAATGCGTTCCTTGATGGCTTTGATCACCAGGTCCACATTATTGGTGGCCTCGAATTTCTTCATCAGGTTCTTGCGGTGCGAGGCAACGGTATGGTCCGAAAGAAAGATACGGTCGGCGATCTCCTTGTTGGTAAGGCCTTCCGAGATCAGGTTCAGCACCTGCAGTTCGCGCTGGGTAAGCGTTACCGTACGTTCGCTGAGGGTCTTGTTGAGCTTCATTACATTGTGGCAGAAGAAATTGGAACCGCGCAGGATGGCCCGCATGGCGTCCATGATCTCGCCTTTGTCGCACTGTTTCAGGATATAGCCCTGTACGCCCACTTTCAGGATGCTTACGATCTCCGAGACCTCCTCCTTGATGTCGATCACCAGGATCTTCACCTCGGGATGCAGGATGCGTACCTGCTGTATATACGTAATGATGGACTCACTCTGTAAATTGATGCCGATGATGAGCACGTCGGGCTTGCGTACCGAGACCATTTCCAGCATCTGGTCGTAATTCTCCGTTTCACCTACAATACTGAAACCGTCCTCTTCCTTAAAAATGGCCTGCAGCCCCTGGCGCACAAGGAAATTACCTTCGGCAATCACCAGGTCTACGGTATCTGTGCCTATTTCTTTTACCATAACGACATCAAAAGTACACTATTTAGAATTATTTTAAATAAGAACCCAGGAAAAGGGGAGTAAAAATTTTATTTTCACCTTTTCAGGTGAGCGCACTACCTGAAACCGGTAGTATTTTATCCTGCAAAATGCGCCGGAAAAGCTTCGGGAACCCCAAATTTTGTTAACCTTTGCACATTATTGAACAATGCTATGAGCTCTTTTTCAAAAATACTGATCGCCAACCGCGGGGAGATCGCCTGCCGGGTAATACGTACCTGCCGTGAGATGGGCATTGCCACCGTAGCCGTTTTTTCGGAGGCCGACCGCAATGCAAAACATGTAAAAATGGCCGACGAAGCCGTGTTTATCGGTCCGCCGGCATCGGCACAGAGTTACCTGGTAATGGACAAAATTATTGCGGCCGCCAAAGAAACGGGCGCCCAGGCCATACATCCCGGTTACGGTTTTCTTTCGGAGAACGCACATTTTGCCCGCCGCCTGAAGGAAGAAGGTATTACGCTCATCGGTCCCTCGCCCGAAAGCATGGAGATCATGGGCGACAAGATCAGGGCCAAGAAAGCCGTAAAGGCCTTCGGTATCCCGCTGGTGCCCGGGACCGACTATGCCATAGCTTCTTACGAAGAAGCCCTGGCCAAAGGCAAGGAGATCGGTTTTCCCATACTCATCAAGGCATCGGCCGGCGGCGGCGGTAAAGGGATGCGCGTGGTTTGGAAAGAGGAAGAGTTCGCCGAAGCCCTGCAGCGCGCCCAGAGCGAGGCCCGTTCGGCCTTTGGCGACGACAGCGTGTTCCTGGAGAAATACATTGCCGAAAGTAAGCATATCGAAGTACAGGTGCTGTGCGACAATCATGGCAACTACCTGCACCTGTTCGAGCGGGAATGTACCATACAGCGCCGCCACCAGAAAGTGATCGAAGAAGCGCCCAGCAGTGTGCTCACACCGGAGGAACGTGCCGAGATCGGTACCCATGCCGTGAACGTAGCCCGTGCCTGCGATTATTCCGGGGCCGGAACGGTGGAGTTCATCTACGACCCTTCGGACCGCAGCTATTACTTCCTGGAAATGAACACCCGCCTGCAGGTAGAACACCCGGTAACGGAAATGATCAGCGGTGTGGACCTGGTACGTCAGCAGATACTGGTAGCCCAGGGAGAGGCCCTGCCCTTTACGCAGGACGAGCTGAAAATAAACGGCCATGCCCTGGAAGTGCGCGTGTATGCCGAAGACCCGGCCAATAACTTCCTGCCCGACATCGGCCGCCTGATCGAATACCGCGTCCCCGAAGGCGAAGGCATACGGGTGGACGATGGTTTTGAGCGCGGGATGGACATACCGGTGTATTACGACCCCATGATCGCCAAGCTGGTGGTGCATGCCGCCGACCGCGACCAGGCCATTGAAAAGACCCTGCATGCCATCGACAATTACATAATCGGGGGTATCGAGACCACGTTAGGGTTCTGTAAATTCGCCATTGCTCACGAAGCCTTCCGTAACACAAGCTTTACCACGAAATTTGTAGAGAAATATTTTACGCCCGAAGTACTGCGTACCCGGGACAATACCGCCATGGACGAAGCGGCTGCGCTCGGTGCCGGCTATTTCTTCCGGAAGGCCACGCATCCCGAAAGTCCGCTGCCTGCAGGTAAAAGCGCCTGGCAGATAAAACGTACCTGAAAAAGAAAAGCCCCCCTCGCCGTGGCGAGGGGGGCTTCCTGCTATTCTGCAGCGTTTTTGGGCTCTTTGGTCTTTTTGGCGGTGCTTGTCTTTTTAGGTTTATCAGCAGCGGCCTTGGCAGGTTTCTCGGCCTTTGGTTTTTCAGCTTTGGGTTCCGTTACTTTCTTCGGCTTAGGCTCCCTGATCGCAGGCTCTGGTATAACCGCGGGAGCATTCTTCTTACGGGGTCTGCGTACTCCGTACGATCCCCTTGCCCGCTTTCCTTTAGCGGATTTTTTGTCTCCTTTTCCCATACAATTTCGTTTAAGTTAACTGATTAGTAACAAATATATTATTTCTGATCTAAAACAACAACAGGGAAATTTGGGAAAGTTGCCTTATTCCCGAAGGAATTGTATACTTTTGCCTCTTATATTCGAAACTGAAGAAATGAAACAAAACATCCTGACTGCCCTGGTGGTTGTGCTGCTGATCTGTGTTGGCGTGCTTTTTTATTTACACTTTAAAGGGGATGGTACTCCTTCTGCTACCGTGGACCCGGTTACCGGCGTTAAAACGGCTGAAACGGCCCCATACCTGTTCGTGAATATCGACAGTGTGGCCCAGAACTACCGCCTTACCGAAGAAAAAGGTAAATTCCTGGAAACCAAGGCCAACGAAAGAGCACAGAAATTCCAGGCCAAACAGGGTGCCTATACGGCTGCCATGCGTGAACTGGAAATACGCCAGCGTACCGATACCGAGCGCCAGCTGCAGCCGCTGATCGAAAAGATACAGCGCCTGGAAGGCGAACTGATGCAGATGCAACAGGAACTTCAGCAGGAGACCATGCTCGACCAGCAGGCCCTTACCACCACCATTACCGACTCGCTGAAAAAAGTGGCCCGGGAGATCGCCGTTGAGAAAAAGGCCGATTTCGTGATCCCCGTAGGCGAGACCCTTCCCGTAGCCCTGTACTACGATCCCACACTGGATATTACCCTCGATGCCACCAAGCGCCTGAACGACCGCTATAAACCCGAGACCCCGGCTGCCGTTCCCACACCCGCTAAAAAATAGTCCTGTAGATACAGAGAGAACATTTTACGATCATGGCTGAACTTTTCACTACGGATGCCCTGGTGAGCTTTTTTACGCTTACCCTTATGGAGATTGTACTGGGGGTGGACAACATCATCTTTATTTCCATTCTTACCGGTAAACTGCCGAAGGAAAAACAGAATTCCACGCGGATCATCGGTCTTACCTTCGCCCTGATCATGCGCATTTTACTGCTGCTGCTCATCGGATGGATCGTAAGCCTGCGTTGTCCGCTGTTTGAGCTGCCCTTCCATATTCCCGGCACCCATGTGAACCTGGACCCTTCCTGTGGTTTCGACCCTAACGGACACCCCGTATCGGGCAAGGACCTGATCCTGCTCTTCGGCGGTATCTTCCTCATTATCAAGACCGCTTACGAACTGTACCACAAGATCAAGGACGAGCCCAAAGCGGAGCCCGGCGAGATCAGGACACCCAAAATTGTATCTGTGCCCGGCACCATTGCCCAGATCATACTCATCGACATCATTTTCTCTTTCGACAGTATCCTGAGCGCCGTGGGACTTGTGGACGACGTGCGTATCATGATCGCCGCCGTAGTGGCCTCGATGATCTTTATGGTATTTGCGGCCAAATACGTGAGCGACTTCATTGAACGTTACCCGGGCGTTAAGATCATTGCCCTCACCTTCCTGATCTTCATCGGCGCCTACCTCATCTTTGAAGGTCTGCACCTGGAGATACTCACCAAAGTGCACCTGTACATAGCCCTGGGCTTTGCCCTGCTGTGCGAATGGCTGCGCATCCGTTACGCCCGCAAGCACCCGATGCTGTAAGCTCCTGATCTTCGGACTTTCAAACCCGGACTTGCACTTTCGGACTCCAGAACTTCGGACTTTCGGACTTCAAAACTTCGGACTTTCAGACTCCGGACTTCAGACTTCGGACTTCAGACTTCAAAACTCCGGACCTGCAGACAAAAAAGGCCGTCCTGCATATAGCGAAGACAGCCTCTGTATATCGGTTGTTTACGAATGTTCTTATTTCGACTCCGAAGGATTGTATTTAAGGTCGAAAGCTATCTCCGGCATCTTTTTATCTTCTGTTTCGCGGAAAGCTTCGCGCCAGACAATGGTCATATTGGCAAACTGCATATCGGCAATATTGGCCGGGATGGTCCATTTGAGACGGAATTTCTTCGATTCACCAGGGTACAGCAGCTCTGATTTATCACCGGCGTTCACGATGCTGAATTCCTGCCCGTTATCGAGACGGCAAACGGCTTTGGTATGATCTGAGATACCGATCCTGGTACCTTTGTACGTTACCTGGAACGATACATCTGTAAGCTTGGTCTCCTTGGAGCTGTACTGCGGGAAATACATCACTTCAAAAGGTCCTGCGGTAAAGGAATTGGTAGCGGCAGGCAGTATAAAATCGGGTGCGCTGATCACATTCCCGCCGGCCGGAACGCGGTACAGGCCCTTCAGCAGGTATTTAAAATCGTATACCAGTCCGCTGGCACTTACCTCCACTACCCGGCTCTCGATGTCAAAGGGTTTTACCTGCAGTACTTTCCCGGATGCGCTCAGTTCACCGGCAGGCAGTGTCATAAAGCTCTCGGCGGGTTTAAATACCAGGAAATCCTTGGTTTTGTTCTGTATACGCACCTTCATTTTGGTGTAATCTTTTGTAGCCACTACGTCTACCAGGTGTAGCTTATAGTTTTCGTCCTCTACAACGGCTTCGTAAAAAAAAGCTTTTGATCTAAGGGGTTTCTGGGCCGTAAGGGTACCCGCCGCAATCAGGGCCGGGGTGAGTAGTAGAATGATCTGTTTCATGCGGATTCTTTTTTACAAAACTATAAAATACGACGGTTCGGCAACGGGGGCTGCCGGCTTTAACAAAAAACTAATACATTCCTTCAGGGACAAGCCATACGGGGAGGTCGGGACATAAAAAAATCCGTTTTGGGGTGGACCAAAACGGATGGTTAAAAGTAAGCGAGAAACTATGAAACCAGGGAAGCTGAATTGTAAAAAGTTCATCTTAACGAAAAACTGAAATGCATATTTCCGGTGTGACGGGAGTATGGCCGGGTGAAGGCCGTTTCCTTTTTGCCGGAGTACGTTTCGGTTTTACAAGACTCCGCTCATTTCTCAATATAACGGCAAAGTTACCTAAATATTGTCAGAGAAACCACCCGAAATTGCAAACTTTACAAAATCGGGCGGTTATCTGAGCAAACGGTACTATTTTCCGTCAGGGTGAGGTGCGGCAGGCGGCGCGGGCGGAACCGGGGCATGAGGCGCACGGGGCGGATCGCCGGGTTTACGCATACGTTCGGCCGCTTTACGGAGCATGGTACGGTTAAATTCCTTTTCTACCAGCTGCAGCTTGGCCACTTTTTTCAGCGGGATGATCTTTCTGTATGCATCCTGGGCCTCTTTTTTCAGGTTCAGCTGTTTCAGTTCCTGGTCGTACTGCTTCTGAAGCAGGGCTTCCAGTTCCTGGTCGGTCTTCATTTCAAAGTTGTCCTTCAGTTCTTTTTTAACGGCACGGGATTCCCGGATCAGGTCGGCCGCTTTCTGAAGATATTCCTTGTATACCGGGATAAATTTATCGTTCTCTGCATCGCTGAGCCCGAGGTTCTCCTTTACGTAGTTCACACGCATTTCGATCACTTTTTCCCGGAATTTTTCACCTTTTCCGCGGCCCTGGCCACCCTGGGCCTGGGGAGTCTGTGCCACCAGTGTGGCCAATGGTAACACCAGTACCATTGCGATCATTACGATTTTCTGTTTCATTCTATCTTGTTTTATATGGGGAGCATTTATTAAATTTCTTCAAAGCCTTCCTCGAGCAGGTATTCAAAGAGCTCGTCCTCGCTGAAGCTGCTGTCTGCGAACACCTCGGCAGAGGCTGTGGCGGGCTGTACAGCGGCAGGTATACGTATCTCCGCGCCGGGACTGTCGGGCACTGTACTTTTCAGGGATACGGTATTCTGGGCCAGCAGGTTGTCTTCGTCCATCAGGGTGCGTACATACTCATCGGCCATTTCACTGCTTACGGTCTCGGTAACCGCCACCCGGGCCGGTTCCTGTTTACCGGGCAGCAGTACGAACAACCCGGTGATGAGCATGGCAGCGATCCCTGCCGCGGCGATATACGGGGTAAACGATACCTTTTTCAGTTCCTTTTTACGGTTCACCTTTTGCTGCAGCTCTTCCAGGTAGCCTTCGGGCATGGGGGCCTTGTTGCTGCGCAGGTGCCGGTATTTATTTTCGAAGTCCATAGCAAGTTGAGTATGTTATCAGTAAGACATTTATTCTGCGACCGGGTTTAATCTCCGCCGATCATTTTTTCTATTTTTTTTACGGCATGGTGGTACGATGCTTTCAGCGCGCCCACACTGGTGCCGAAAATGGTTTCCATTTCCTCGTACGATCTTTCTTCATAGAACCGCAGTACGAATACGGCCTTCTGCTTTTCGGGCAGGCTCTGCACGGCTTTCTCAAAGAGCGCTTCCACCTGCGAATAGTCGGCTTTCTGTTCATCGGCAGGCTCGGGAAGCCCGTTTTTCTCCCCCTTGCCAAAGTCGGAAAAGCGCAGCCAGGAAAAGCGTTTTTTCCGGTTCAGGTAGTTGAGGCTTTCGTTCACGCTGATGCGGTATATCCAGGTGCCGGGCTTACTTTCGTTCCTGAAACGGTCCATATTCCGCCACACCTTCACAAACACATTCTGCACTATATCATCGGCATCGTGGTGATTCCCCGTCATCTTACGCGCCACGGCGTATACCTGGGGGGTATATTCCCTCATCCAGCCGGCGAACAGGGCTTCCTTCTCTCTCTCCTCCATGCAGGCCTTTTTAGTTCGGTTTCATATATAAGACATTCCCGATGCGTACAGGTTTAATCAACATGGTGAATTTTTTACGGATTATCATGTAAAAATACAGAACCTGTTAGAATGTATGCCGTATGTTTTGTAATCTTTGCAACACAGAAATTTATAATACGAAAATGAAAAAAGTAATTATCCCGGTATTCGTCGCAGCGCTTGCATTCAGTATTGCATCATGCGGAAATAAATCCAATACGGCGGGTGAAGCTCAGAACGTAGCTGCCGCAACTTCATTAAGCAAAGCCTTTAACGTAGATGTGGCCAGTTCTACCCTGAACTGGAAAGCCACCAAAAAAGTAGGCGGCGGACACAATGGTAACGTACAGCTTACCGAAGGTACCATTAATGTGGAGAACAACGAAATTACCGCAGGTAACTTCATCATCAACATGGAAACTATCCAGAGCACCGACCTTACGCCCGAGACCGGCAAGGCCGACCTGGAAGCCCACCTGAAAGGCACCGGCAAACCCGAAACTGCCGATCACTTCTTTAACGTGAGCAAATACCCCACTGCCAAGTTCGAAATTACCGGCACCAAGCGCAAAAGCCCGGACAGCGTTGATGTAATGGGTAACCTGACCATCAAAGACATTACCAAGAACATCACCATTCCTTCCAAAGTGGCTGTAGACAGCACCAAATTCGAGGCTGCCGCCAAATTCAGCATCAACCGCCAGGACTGGAACGTGAAATACGGTTCTGTGGAGTTCGATCCGAAGATCCTGGGCGACCGTGTGATTAACAACGAAGTGGAGTTCGACCTGAACCTGAAAGCTACACCGAAAAAATAACAATCACAGATCGTTTTTCTTTTTTGGATTTTGGGCCATCGCATACGCGGTGGCCTTTTGTTTTTCTGTGGTCTAAATTGCCCGGCGGGCTGCGGTTTGCGCGCAGGAATTTATTACCTTTGCTGCCTTAATTCAAGATACCAAGATGGAAAGAAAAGTCCGTGTACGTTTTGCCCCCAGTCCTACCGGTCCGCTGCACATCGGCGGAGTGCGTACGGCCCTGTTCAATTACCTGTTTGCTAAAAAACACGGAGGCGATTTCCTGCTTCGGATCGAAGATACCGACCAGACCCGTTTTGTACCGGGCGCCGAGGAGTACATCATTGAAGCGCTCAACTGGCTGGGCATCGGTTATGACGAAGGTCCCGGCAGGGAAGGCGAACATGCCCCCTACCGCCAGAGCGAACGCAAGCCCATGTACCGGCAGTATGCCGATCAGCTGATCGAAAGCGGGCATGCCTACTATGCCTTTGATACGCCCGAAGAGCTCGAAGAGATGCGCGAACGTATGACCAAAGCCGGTAATACTTCGCCTGCCTATAATTTCATTACCCGCATGAGCATGAAGAACTCGCTCACCCTTCCGGCCGAAGAGGTGCAGCGCCGTCTCGCCGCAGGCGATGCCTATGTGGTACGTTTTAAAGTGCCGCGTAACGAAGAGGTACGCTTCGGGGACATTATCCGCGGCGTGGTGGTGGTAAATACCGCCAATATGGACGATAAGGTACTGTTCAAGTCGGACGGTATGCCTACCTATCACCTGGCCAATATCGTGGACGATTACCTGATGGGCATCACCCACGTGATACGCGGTGAGGAATGGCTGCCCTCGGCTCCCCTGCACGTGCTGCTGTACCGCAGCCTGGGCTGGGAAGAGGTAATGCCGGCCTTTGCCCACCTGCCCCTGATCCTGAAACCCGAAGGCAATGGCAAGCTGAGCAAGCGCGACGGCGACCGCCTGGGCTTCCCGGTATTCCCGCTGGAATGGACCGATCCCTTCTCCGGGGAGGTATCTTCGGGCTACCGCGAAAAAGGCTACTTTAAGGAGGCCGTGATCAATTTCCTGGCACTGCTGGGCTGGCATCCCGAAGAGAACCAGGAGATCTTCAGCCTGGAAGAGCTTTGCAGGCAGTTCAGCCTGGAGCGTGTGAGCAAGTCCGGTGCCAAGTTCGATTACAAGAAAGCTCTCTGGTTCAACCAGCAGTACCTGCGCAGCATGAGCAATGAAGAGCTGGCCGATGCTGCCATGCCTTATGCCCTGCGTGCCGGTTACACGGTAGACCGGCAATTCCTGGCCGGCGTATGCGGACTGATGAAAGAACGCGCCGAGTTCATCGCCGACCTGGTAAATAACGGTAAGTTCCTCTTCAGCACCCCTGTGCAGTTTGATGAGGCCGCCCTGCAGAAAAAGGTAAAGCCCGAAACGCGTGCCCAGCTGGAACAACTGCTGGCCATTACCCTGCAGCATGGTCACAATGCCGCCGAAATGGAGGCCGAGGCCAAAAAATGGATGGACGCCAACAAGATCGGGTTCGGGGCCATTATGCCCGTGTTCCGCATACTGCTTACCGGCGAAAGCACCGGGCCGGGTATCTTCGATATGGTGGCCCTGATCGGCGCCGACGCTTCGGCACAGCGCGTGCGGGCAGGCATCGACCGTTTTCATTCCCTTTTTATCTGATACCATGACGGGCCGGGTTCAGCTGAATGCACTTGAGTTCTTTGCCTTTCACGGCTGGCATGCCTTTGAACGCGAAGAGGGCAATACCTTCCGGGTGCATATAAGCTATACCTACGATATGGCCAGGGCTGCGCTTTCTGATGACCTGGAGCACACCATAGACTATCAGCGCATATACGGACTGGTATCCGAGATCATGCAGACGCCCTGCCGCCTGCTGGAACACCTGGCCGCAAAGATCCTTCACTCATTACGGATACAGTTCCCGGAAATACGCGACCTGGAAGTACGGGTAGAGAAAATGGACCCGCCTTTCGGGGGCAAAGCCGGCTCAGTATCGGTTACCTTAGGCAGTACGTATGCAGAATACAGAGAAAAAAACGGACCGGAAGACCTGTCCCCGATGCGGTAAAGACTTCTACTGTACGGTAAAAGCGGGCTGCTGGTGCGAAAAACTGTATATCCCGAGGCAGACCCTGAAAGAGATACGCTGCACATATATAGACTGTTTATGCCCGGGTTGCCTGGACGCATACCGCGATTTTACCGGTAATTAGCGTATTTTTTTGGTTTTTGGGTAAACACCGTTATATTTGCAGTCCCAAAAATGGTATCGTGGCCGAGGGGCTAGGCTCAGGTCTGCAAAACCTGCTACAGCGGTTCGAATCCGCTCGATACCTCCGCAAGATCCGCATGGTGCATACCGGCGGATTTTTTGTTTTGCCTCCGTATGCAACCCGGGGATTTCTTTTTTTTCACTTACAGTAAAATATTTACGTAAATCCGTGAAACGGGCCCTGTTAAGGCAAAACTGCATGCAACTTCCCGAAAAAAGATCCGTTTATGCTTTAAGATACTTCCCCTGACCGACGCAAAGCTCCTGTCCGGCCGGGTTGAAAATAAGCCTGCCTGCCGCGCCTGATTGCAGGTGATATCATCTGTATCGCCGGTGGCGGTACAGATATAAAACCGGAAAGCAGGACACGCCGTCTGTTCAGGGCCCGCCGCTGCACCGCGCCTATCCCTGTTCCAGCGTTTTCTTAAGCCAGGTGTTCACATAACTGAGTACCTCGTGCTGCTCGGGCTCGTTGTGGCATTCGTGGTACAGGCCCTTCCACAGTTTCAGGTCTGCCCTGCCATCGGATCTCTCCGCACATTCTGCCGTAGCTTTGTAGCTGGTAAGCCGGTCTTCGGTACCGTGGAAGAGGAGGCAGGGTACCCCGAACTCCGCCGCGTGCTCAATGGGGTATACCCCCGCAAAATGTACGGCATTGAAGAAAGAGGACGTTATATACTCATGCACCAGGGGATCGTTCTTATAGGCTTCCACCACACGTTCATCGCGCGAAATGGCCGAGGCGTCCAGGCCGGTCTTCTGCTGCAGGCCGGGCAGCAGCTTACCCACCGTTCCGGCCAGGAACAGCTTGAATGCAGGCGGCTCAAAGGCCAGGCGCAGGTAAGGCGATGAACCCACCACCGCAGCAATGTCGGGTTTGCGGCGCAGGGTATAGTTGAGCACGATATTGCCGCCCATACTGTGCCCGTACAGCACGATCTTCTGTCCCGGCATGCGTTTGCGTACCCCGGCCAGGAAATCGTCCAGGTCGTTCAGCATGGCATCGAGCGAAGGCGTGTGCCCGCGTTTGCCTCCCGAATTACCGTGCCCCCGCTGGTCGAACAGGGCCACCGAGTAGCCGCTGTGCAGGAAAAAATCGGCCACATGCGCATAGCGCCCCTTATGCTCGCCCATACCGTGCACAATAGCAATTACATAAGCAGTGTATTCGGTTTTGCTGAAGGAACCTGCCAGCTGCAGCCCGTCGCGCGATGTAAATGTGAAATTTTCCATAGCCTCCATTTATTACAATGCTACAAATTTAGCGTTTAACCGCCAAATGCGCTGAATGCGCCGGGAATATGCCGCACCTGCCAGCTCTTTCCGTCCGGCAGCACGGCCATGATATCGAAACGGACCTCGTTCACCAGGCCGTATCTTTCCAGGTAAGCCTCTGCCGAACTGAACAGGAGCTGTTCCTTGCGGCGGGTAACGGCCTCTTCGGGCAGTCCGTGCCGCAGGTCGGCCCGGGTCTTTACTTCCACGAACACCAGCACCTCTCCGTCGAGAGCCACAATGTCCACCTCCCAGGGATGCGTGCGCCAGTTGGTGTGCAATACCCGGAATCCGTTCTGCTCAAGGAATGCGAGGGCGGCCTCTTCACCGGCCCGGCCCAGTTTATTGTGTAATGCCATAGCTAAGGGGGTAAAACCTAAAGATACGCATTTTCCCGGCGCAGGCAAAGGCCCGTACCTCTTTGTACCGCCGTGTCCCTACGGGCTTGTTGCGGCGCTTCGTGCCTCAGCGCGCTGCACGGCGCCCATCGGGTGCGTGGCAGGCGGCACAGGCTGTATAACCCTTTTTAGTAGAACATACCGGCAATGGCCGCGGTAAGCAGGCAGGCAATAGTGCCACCCAGCATGGCCCGGAAACCATACTCTGAAAGCAGGGCTTTTTTAGACGGGGCCAGGGACCCGATGCCCCCGATCTGGATACCGATCGAAGCAAAGTTCGAGAACCCGCAAAGTATATAGGTACTCATTACCAGCGATTTTTCGTATACAAATATACCGGCATTCTTCATCTTGCCCATTTGCGTATAGGCATAAAACTCGTTTATGGCCGTTTTCTCCCCCAGCAGCTGACCTACGGCCATCATATCCTCGGTAGGTACGCCCAGCAGCCACGCAATGGGAGAACAGATACAGCCCAGTATGAACTGCAGGTTCAGCCCGTTGTAACGGCCATTGGTAACCTGCGTGATCTCGCCGTTCAGGCCGGTCACGCTGCCCAGGCCATCGTCGAGCAGGGCATTTACCAGGGTCACCAGGGCAGTGAATACCAGCAGCATGGCGCCCACGTTCACGGCCAGCTTCAGTCCGTCGGTAGTACCATTGCTGATGGCCTCGAGAAAGTTGGAGCCGATGCGTTCCTTGCTCACCTGCAGGTCTTCCATATAGGGTTCGGTCTCAGGCACCAGTATCTTGGCGGCCACGATAGCGGCCGGGGCGCTCATTACCGAAGCGGTAAGCAGGTGCATGGCATAAAAGGTCTGCTGGGCCTTGTCGCCGCCGCCCAGGAAACCGATATAGGCCGCCAGCACGCCTCCGGCAATGGTGGCCATACCACCCGTCATAAGACACATGATCTCGGAACGGGTCATTTTTTCAATGTAAGGGCGCACCAGCAGGGGCGCTTCGGTCTGTCCCAGGAAGATATTGCCCGAGGCAGCCAGGGCTTCGGCCCCGCTCAGGCGCATGATCTTTTTCAGTATCCAGGCCAGGGCATACACCACTTTTTGCAGGATGCCGAAGTAGAAAAGTACACTGGTAAGGGCGCTGAAGAAGATCACCGTAGGCAGTATCTTAACGGCAAAGTTCACCAGGGGCTGCTCTACGATGGTCTGCCCCGAGGCAAAGCTACCGAAGAGAAAGGCCACACCCGAATCGGCAAAACCGATGAGTTTGGCAAAGCCATTGGCCAGGAATTCGAATACATTCTTTATGAAGGGGACCTTCAGCACCAGGATACCCAGGAACAGCTGCAGGACAATACCCGAAATGACCAGCTTCCAGTTTATTTTAGAACGGTTGTTGCTGAACAGGTACAGGATAATGACGCAGATAAGGATACCCAGCATGCCGCGGCTCACGCTCATGAGGCTTATACCTTCGCCGGCTACCTGGAACGGAGGTACCGTAACGGTTTTCACGGTATCGGAAACAGCGGCGGCGGTCTGTTGCATTGCGGCTACCTGTGCGGTATCGGTCTGCAGGGAGTCCTGCGTGGCCGATATGTTCCCGGGAAGGCACAGTGCCAGCAGAGCCAGCGCCAGTGTGGTAAGTATTTTCATAGTGTTTTTTTAGTTGCTTTTCCTGCGGTCGATCTCTTTCTGAATCTTGGAGGCCCGTTCGTAGGCCTCTTCGGCAATGGCCTTGCGCAGTTCGGATTCCAGCTCGGCCATGGGGATGGTCTCGTAGGAATCGGGTGATACGGGAGACTGCCCGGTGATCTCGGCCTCTTCGGCCTCGGTTTCTTCGGGAGCACTGCTTTCGGTCTCCTCAGCGGTATCATCCATTACGATGCCGGCAGAAGAAAGGATAAATTCATAGGTATAAATGGGACAATCGAAACGCAGGGCTATGGCTATGGCATCGGAAGTACGGCTGTCCAGCTCCACTTCCTTGAGCCCGTCGTCGCAGATAATTTTAGAATGAAAAACGCCTTCGTGCAGGTTGTAAATGATCACTTCCTTTACACGGATACCGAAAGAGTCTGCAAAGGTCTGGAAAAGATCGTGCGTAAGAGGACGGGATGCGCTTACGTTTTCCATTTTCATGGCTATGGCCTGTGCCTCAAAGCTCCCTATGATGATCGGCAGGCGCCTTTTTCCGCCTGTTTCGCCTAATACCAGCGCGTAGGCCCCGGTTTGTGTAGAACTGTAACTTAATCCGACTACATGTATGGGTACTTTTCTCATTGCCATGTGCAAAGCACTTTCGTGCGGGTTTTTGTTTTGCTAATTTCCTACAAAAGTAATACTTCTGAAGAATTCCCAAAATGCGTGAGAAATTTAAGCTCAGGCCGCAAGGGACAAGGCTGCTAAACCTGTAAGCTCTTTCCCGGGCCATGCGGTGCTGCCAAAGTAGAAATATACGAAATATTATCGTATCCCGCTACCCGTTCCTGCACGTAAATCCCCTGCGGCCCGAACTTTTCACCTGTGAGGTACCGATGTTCTTCCCCTGCTGTGCAAAAGTTATATCCCGTGTAACAAACTACCCTTTCAAATGTTCAGCTGCGCTGAATATTTTACCTTTGCCGGTATGAGTTCCACAGAGATCACCGTATGGCATAACAACCGCTGCGGCAAAAGCCGCGAAGCGCTGAACCGCCTGGAAGAAAAAGGGATACCCTTCAGCATCCGCAGCTATATGCAGGAAAAACCGGGTATAGACGAACTGAAAAGCGTACTGGAAAAGCTGGGCCTGAAACCGGCGGACTGGGTACGCAAAAAGGAAAGTATCTATGGAGAACTGTTCGCAGGCCGCACCCCGGGTGACGAAGAGCTGCTGAAGGCCATGAGCGAGTATCCGCAGCTGATCGAACGGCCCGTGGTCATCAAGGGAAATAAAGCGGTCATAGCGCGGCCTGCCGAACGGCTTGACGAGCTGTTGTAGCCTTACGCTTCCATAAGCCGGGCCAGTGCCTTTGCCGCATAGGCGGGTGTGATGTTCCGGCCGCATAAGAAATGTCCCAGCGGACAGGCCTCACGTCCGTGCGTGGTGCAGGGGCGACAGGAAAGCGGTTCCGGGGTTTCGAGGATGATATGCCGGGAGGCCAGGGCCGAAAAACCAAAGCGCGTGTCCGTGCTGCAATAGATCTGCACCGTAGGTGTGTCCACCGCCGTGGCCAGGTGTGCAGGAGCACTGTCGTTACACACAATGGCCTTTGCCCCTTGTATAATGCCTGCCGACTGCAGCAGGCTGTATTTCCCGCAGGTATTGACCAGGGGCCGCTTCGTGGCTTTTTCAATACGTTCGCAGAGTTCGCGGTCGGCCGGACCACCACTGAGCACCACGTCCAGCTCCGGGCTTATGGCATCGGCCAGCTCACTCCAGTAAGCCTCGGGCCATTGTTTGGTGAACCACACCGAAGCCGGGGCCAGTACAACATAGGGCTTCTCCGCCGGCAGGGTCATCCCGTGCGGGTACAAACGGGGCCGTGCCGCTTCTTCGCCGCATATATCTGCGATCAGCAGCTGGTTGCGCTGTACCTCATGCAGCCCTTCCCGGAACACATGCGGTACTTTTTTCGTATACATAAAGGAAAGGGGATTTTTATCAAATCCGCGCCTGTCGGGAGCACCGCTCAGTACGGTCATGAGGCCGGTCATAAAAAAGCGCTGCACGTTCACCACGCAGCCGAACCTTTCGCGCCGGAAGGCCCGTATCAGCTCCAGGGCACTGCCCCATTTACGTTTCTTGTCCCATATCCACACTTTATGCAGGAAAGGATGTCCCTGCAAAAGCGATTCGTTCCCCTTACGCACCAGGAAATGCAGCTCTGCGTCCGGGAAACAGCGCCTGAGCGATTCCGGCAGGGCCGTGGCCAGGATCACATCACCGGGGAACGATGTCTGGATAATGAGTATCTTCACCTTTATACGGCTACGTTATGGTCGCGGAGCGCATCGTTGAGCGAGGTCTTGAGGTCGGTGCTTTCCTTGCGTTTCCCGATGATCAGGGCACAGGGCACCTGGTATTCACCGGCGGGGAATTTTTTGGTGTACGAACCCGGTATCACCACGCTGCGGGCCGGTACACGGCCTTTATATTCCACGGGAGCTCCGCCCGTTACATCAATAATTTTGGTAGAGCCGGTAATTACCACATTGGCTCCCAGTACGGCCTCTTTTTCGATCAGGGCGCCTTCTACCACGATGCAGCGCGAACCGATGAAACAGTTGTCCTCGATGATCACCGGGGCCGCCTGTACGGGCTCCAGCACTCCACCTATGCCTACACCGCCGCTCAGGTGCACATTTTTACCGATCTGCGCGCAGGAACCTACGGTTGCCCAGGTATCCACCATGGTGCCACTGTCAACGTACGCTCCTATATTCACATAGCTCGGCATCAGGATGGTACCCGGCGCAATGAATGCCCCGTAGCGGGCCACGGCATGCGGCACCACGCGTACACCCAGCCCGGCATAGTTCTTTTTCAGCTCCATTTTATCGTGGAACTCAAAAGGGCCTACTTCGATCACCTGCATTTTCTGTATCGGGAAATACAGGATCACCGCTTTTTTCACCCAGTCGTTCACTTTCCAGCCGCCCTCCGCAGGTTCTGCCACGCGCAGGCTGCCCTTATCGAGCGCTTCCACCACTTCGCGTATGGCCATCTGCGTATCTTTGTCCTGTAAAAGGCCGCGGTCGTTCCATGCCGCCTCAATCCTGCTTATTACGCCGGAATCTGTCATGATTTTCTGCATTTAATGTAAATATAATATCTGCGTTCTCACGCAGGGGATCGATAAAGGGACGTTCGTCGTTCTTCCGTTCTTCGAAAAGCTGCTGTATGATCTGTCCGTCCAGCCCTTTCCAGATATAGCGGGCAAAGAAACGCTGCCGGTACAGTGCTTCGGGCACATCACAGAACACCTTCAGGTGGGCATGCGTACGGCACACGGCCGAAGCGAGGGCCGGCACTCCTTCGATAATTACGATACGCGAGGCCCCCAGGCCGTAAAGGATATGTCCCTTGTGAGCGCGGCTCTGCATGTCGTACTTGGGAATGCTTACGATCTCTCCCTGCAGCAGGGCTTCCATGTCCTCATCAAAATCGTCGAGGCGGAAACGCGAAAATACGTTCTCATTCCCGTGCCTCAGGTGGGCCGGTTTTATCCAGTGATCGAGGTGTATGGTGAGGGCCGTTTCCTCGATATCGTTGAATTTCTTGCGCAGCGAGGCAGCCACCGTACTTTTGCCGGAACCGCTGTTGCCGCCTATGGCTATGATAAAAGGCCTGTCGCCGTGGTCGTTCCGGTGCTTCAGGTACTGCCTGTATATTTCGATGAAGAGGTCTTCGCAGGGATTGTTCACGATAAAGTCCACGGCATCGAGCACATTATCGAAGAAAAAATCGGGTTTTTCGTCGGTATCTGAAAGGGAATGCCCGGTCCGTACCCCCACAGGAGTTACACCGGCGGCTTTGGCCGCTTCTATATCGCGGTGGGTATCGCCGATCATCCAGGACTCACGGAGGTCTATACAGAACGCTCGGGCCGCCCTGAGCAGCATTCCCGGCTTAGGCTTGCGGCAGTCGCACACCTGCCGGAACTGCGGATTTCCCCCTTCGGGCGACGCATCGGGATGATGCGGACAGTAATAAATGGCATCGAGCCGGGCCCCCTCCTGCCCCAGCAGCCATTCCAGCTTGTTATGGATGCGGCGCAGGTCCTGTTCGGTATACATATTCCGGGCGATCCCGCTCTGGTTGGTGACCACCACGGATGCATACACACTCTGGTTCGCCAGGCGCACCGCTTCTGCCGTAAAGGGGTACAGCACCAGCTCGTCGGGATGTTTCACAAAACCGGGGTCCAGGTTCAGCACGCCGTCCCGGTCAAAGAAAATGGCCTTCTGCTGATGTTCATAGGAAGCCAGGCTGAAACGGCCCGATTCCATGTCGCGGCTCACCTGCTCTACCCCTGCGGGTGTAGGCATTTCGCGGATGTATTCTACGGTATTGTAGGCAAAGAGCGTATACCTGTTGCACAAGGCGGGAAAAATATCCCGTGCAAAGTCCTGGAAACCTTCGGGAATGCTTTGTACGACCGCCGGGCTGAGTATATACACCGAAGCGCCGGACAGGTTGCGGTACCAGTTGCCGTCCCGGTGCGGCTGCGGGTGAAAGGCCGTGATACGCCCGTTCTCGTCACAGTCGAGCAGGTCGCACTCCGAAGGAAGTTCCACCGGGTGTACCGCCAGGGTGGCCTGGGCCTTGTTGCTACGGTGGTAGCGGATAAAACGGCGCAGGTCCATATTGATGGCCATATCGGCATGCATCACCAGGAAATCGTCGCTGAAATGCTCCGCGGCATAGCGTACCGCCCCGGCCGTACCAAGTGGCTGAGGCTCTATGGAATATTCGATATGCAGGCCCCAGCGCGAGCCGTCGCCGCAGAAATCCATGATCTGCTCCGAACCATGCCCGAGCAGCAGCACCACTTCCGTGATCTGGAAGCGGGAAAGCAATTCCAGCTGGTATTGCAGAACAGGTTTACCCGCAACCGGAACCAGGGGTTTGGGTACGGTATACTGCTCCTGTAAACGGGTGCCTTTTCCGCCGGCAATTATCGCTGCTTTCATTTTGCTGTGTGCAAACCTACTCAAATTTCCGCAGAGATAGGATGCCTGCCCTGTCCATTTATGAACGGCAACCTGATAATTCGGCCGGAAATTGGTCAATTAACGAGAAAATCAGAACTTCGCAGCTAAAACGATGCGGTTATGAACACAGCGGAAGTAATGCAATGGCTGGAAGCCAGGGGCAGCGCGGCTATAAGGAACGTGCTGAAGAACCACGGTGCCCCTGAATCTATCCTGGGGGTAAAGATCGGCGATATGAAAACGCTGATGAAGCTCAGCGGCAAAGACCATGCACTGGCCCTGGAACTGTACCGTACGGGTGTTTCAGATGCCCAGTACTATGCCGGGCTGATCGCCGATCCGAAAAAAATGGACGGGAAGGAACTGCGTTACTGGGGCGAACATGCGTCCTGGCATATGATCAGCGATTACAGCGTGGCCTGGAATGCCGCCGAGAGCGCTGCCGGGCAGGAATGCGCGCTGGAATGGATCGGTACAGGTTCCGAGCTGCTGCTTTCGGCAGGCTGGTGTACGCTTGCCTACCGCACGCAACTGAACGTCCCCATCGATAAAAACCTGTACCTGCAACTCATAGAACGTGTACGGAACACCCTGCAACATGCGCCCAACCGGGCCCGCTATTCCATGAACAGCTTCCTGATCACTGCCGGGGCCTCTGACCCTGCTTTTACGGAAGCCTGTAAGGATGCGGCCGCGGCCATCGGTAAAGTAGAGGTGAACCTCGGAAAAACGAGCTGTGAGGTACCCGAAGCCATTGCGTATATAGATAAGGCCATTGCCAAAGGCAGCTATACCAAAAAGAAAAAAACGGTAAAATGCTGATCCCCTTCCTGTACAGTTGTTCGGTCCGGGCCTATTCAGGCGCTCTTCAACTGGCCTCTCCCTTTGTAAAAAAGGCCGCGCAGTGGACTGCCGGTCGTAAAAAACAGGCCTATCCCGCTTTTTTTGATAAAAAAGGGAAAACGGTCTGGTTCCATTGCGCCTCCCTGGGCGAATTTGAGCAGGCCCGCCCCCTGATCGAGCTGTATAAAAGAGAGGAACCTTCGGTACAGATCATCCTTACGTTTTTTTCACCCTCGGGCTACGAGATACGCAAAAACTATGCGCATGCCGACTGGGTGGGTTACCTGCCCCACGATACACCGGCGCGTGCCCGGGCCTTCCTGGACCTTTTCCGCCCCGATGAGGTGTGGTTCGTGAAGTACGAATTCTGGTTCCATATGCTGTATGCCGTGCAGGAGCACAATATCCCGCTGTACCTTATCTCAGGACTTTTCCGGCCGCAGCAGGTATTCTTCCGCTCGTACGGGGCCTGGTTCCGCAAATGCCTGCAGGGATTCCGGCTGCTTTTTGTGCAGGATGAGGAAAGCCGCAGCCTGCTGGAGCGTTATGGCATCGCACAGGTAAAGGTCTGCGGCGATACAAGGCTCGACCGGGTGATCGAGATCCGCGGCCAGGTGCAGGAAAATGAAAAGATACGGCAGTTCAAACGGGATAAGCCCCTGGTGATCCTGGGCAGTATGTGGCCTGCGGACGAAGCCATACTGAGCGGCCTGCTTTCCGTCCGGGACGAAATTCGTATACTGGTGGCCCCGCATAACCTGGACGGGGCCTTCATTGAAAAGCTCTGCCATAACATGGGCTTCAAAGGCATCCGGTATACCCGATCCACCCCTGCCGAGCTGGACTCTGCCGGGCTGCTGGTGCTCGATACCATGGGACAGCTGGCATCGGCCTATTATTACGGCGATATCGTGTACGTAGGCGGAGGCTTTGGCAAAGCAGTGCACAATACCATGGAGCCTGCCGTGTTCGGTAACCCGGTATTGTTCGGACCTGTACATACAAAATTCTACGAGGCCGTGAACCTGTGTAAATGCAAAGGTGCAGCCGCTTTTGACACCCAGGCCGAAGTAGCCGCGTACATCCGCACACTGTTGCAGCATCCCGAAGAACGCAGGCTCATGGGCAAACAGGCCCGCGAATACGTGGAAACGCATGCCGGGGCCACCCGTTTCATCTGGGAAAATTCCCGTTAGTGTATTATTTTATATACGGATCGTCCCTGTTTATGTTTCACCGTAAGCAGGTACATTCCGGGCGCCAGTGCATGTACAGGAACCTGTGCCGCCTGGGCTCCCGGAGTTTTTAGTATATACACGGTCTTGCCCTGCACATCGCTCAGGTGCAGCTCATCGAAACCCTGGTTGTTACCGCGTACGTTCAGCACATCGGCAGCAGGGTTCGGATATACATCAAAAGCACCGTCCGAAAGCGTTTCCAGGCTGGTATGATTACTGCCGGTATGTACTGCAAATTTGTTCATGTAGTAATTACCGCCCTGGTAATTCTTGCTGCGGAAGGCAAAATACAGCGTGCGGCCTTTCAGCGTGTCGTGCAGGGGCACCAGGTGGCGTTTCCAGTGTTCTTCGAGCGAGGGTACGAACAGCACCGGCGTTGTGGCCGTATACGTGGTCAGGTTAGTCTTGTCCCCGGTAAAAAGTACGGTATTGAAATTCTGTTTGCAGTCCGTGGCCGCCAGCAGCTCTACGGTATCTCTCTGGTTCGTGAGACGCAGGTGATACGCTGCCCAGAACGATGCATAAACGGTATCCGGGGTATTGGGAATGAACACCGGCGGACTCACCAGGTAGTCCATTCTGGCCGGGCCCGTGCCGTTCACATACACCGGGAAACGCATGGTGATGCTGCTGTCGCAGTAGAGCATCCCGCCCGAAGGCATCATTTCCCAGGTGCGCAGGCCATCGGGGTTACGTACCTCCCAGTCGGCCCATTCCCCCAGCACTGAATTGAAAGGCATGTCATAGGGCAGGTTTTCATCGGGCTGATAGGTAGTGCGGAAATTCGAGTTATTATTAACGATATCGCGTTCTGTATACGAAAGATTCTCTACCTGCAGCCATACTTCGTTGCGTCCGGCGGTCCAGGTAAGGGTAACGCCTGTATTGAAGGTCCAGTCAGCGCCCGCGGCAATGGTTTGGTTCACGGTACCTGAATCCACGATCACATCGTTGTGTACCATTTTATACCGGAATGCGGAAACCGGTACCGCAGCATCGTTGTGAAGCTCGTATACAGGTTCCCAGGTGGCGTCACAGGCCCAGTTACCGGGGTGGTTCAGCAGCTCCACGGCCAGGTCGCTGGTCTGGTCTGCCGGTGTGGCCGCCGTATAACCCAGGCCCTGCAGGTAGGTAAAAGCCGAAGGCAGGTGTATGATGCCCATGCCATACGTATCGTCTTCGCCAGGCGTACCAAGGTCTACCGCCGTAAAATAGAGCGATTCCTTCAGCTCCCTGGCGGTTGCCGCCGGGAAAGCCTCGCGCAGCAGCATAAGCGCACCCGCCACGTGCGGACCGGCCATGGACGTTCCGTCGTAAAAAGCATAATTATTGGTTCCGATGCAGGAGCGTACATTCACGCCGGGGGCCACCACTTCGGGTTTAATGGCAAGTCCGCCTGCACCGCCGCAGACCCCGGGACCACGGCTCGAAAAGGAGGCGATCGGGTATGTGGGTGTATTCCCGTTAATGGCACCTACGGCAAAAGCATTTACCAGGCTGGAGGTTACAAATGCCGGAGCGCCTACCGTAGTAGCACCCGGGCCCTCGTTACCGGCCGAAAATTCACTGGCGATGCCTGCATTTTCAATGTTCTCGAGCATATCCAGCACAAAACCCGTGCACAGGGCCGAATCGGGCGGATCTACCCAGCCCCAGCTATTGCAGATCACATCGGGCATATCAGAAACGGTGGAAGTATCGTTGTCCGGGTTCAGCGCCCAGTCATAGGCGGCAATGATGGTGGCAAAGGGCAGCAGGTCGGCCAGGTCCGAAACGATGGGATCGGTCGACATAAAATAGGCTTTGAAGGCGATGCCCAGCGTATCGGCATTCTGTGGCTGCAGGCCCAGCATGGTGCCCAGTGTGTGGGTGCCGTGACTGCTGCTTTTATCGCGGGGTTCCCCGGCAAAATAACCGGCCCAGGACTGGGAATACCGGTAGAAATTTCCCATGAAACGTCCGCCCAGCGCAGGATGCTCAGGCCATACACCGGTATCGAAGCTCAGTACTTTTACACCTTTGCCCGTATAGCCCATCTGCCACATGGCCCGGGTCCCGATGGCAACAACACCGGGCTCCGCAGCTCCTGCCGCTTTTTCATAAGCAGAACCTTCATCGGGACGCATCGCCACCGGTTCATGCATTTTGTAGCGATAGGCACTGATATCCGTTATTTCGATATAGGGAAATTCCTGTGCCAGAAGTGTGGCCGTCTGCGGGCTGCAATCGGCCAGTACGGCATTTATTACGGTCAGCGGACGTACGGCAGACACACCGGGATACAATGTAAACCTGTCCAGCAGGGCCTGTTGCGAATAACGGGCCTGCGTATACATCTGGCGGAATACCTCTTTTTTGCGGTCCTCATTGCTTTTCACAACCTGTGGCTGAGTAAGCCAGTAAGGATGAAAGCGGAAAATATGCGTTTTTACCTGGGCCGTGGCATGCAGGGCCAGTGTAAAGGCTGCAAGGGTAAGTGTGTGTTTCAGGTTCAGCAGTTTTGTACAGGGCATAAATAATTTGAATTCAATATTGAATTAGTCGGATAAAATTACATTATTTTGCATTCAGAAACCCTTTGGTCTATGATTTTCCTCCAGAAGTTCCTTCCGAATTCCGTGCCTGCAAAGCAAAATGCGCTTTCTCTGCGCCTGCTGTCTTTGTTGTTCTGTATGTCCGTACAGCCGCTCCTGCATGCCCAGGATGCACTGATACCGAAGGATTCCGCAGCGGTGCCCCGGGTACTGATCATAGGCGACTCGCACCTGGTGGGCGATTTCGGGGAATACCTGCACCGCAAGATCCATAAGCTGGACCAGTTCGATGTAATTTCGCTGGGCATAGGTGGTGCGGGCACCATGCATTTTACACAGACACTTAAAAATTTCTGCTGCGGCTATAAGATACGGGAGAGTAAAAAAGGCGAGATCATTGCGGACAAGGCCAAAGTGCGCGTACTGGAACGTTCGGCCGTATACACCGGTGAAGTGATCCTGAAGAACTACGGCGGCAAGCTGGGTTCCTATATCAAGGTGCTGCTGCCCGATTACCTGATCATTGCGCTCGGCAGCAATTACACCAATGCGCACGACGATCTCATCAGGATCATACAGACCAATGCTCCTTCAACCCGTATTATCTGGGTAGGTCCTTTCCGCAGGAGCCGTTTTTCGGAACGCATCGACCCGATCATCCGCACTACGAATAAGTATAAGATCCCACTGGTACGCAGCGACGATGTGGTGGGCAATGACACGCTCACATCGGCACATTTTTACGGCAAGACCGCTTTACGCTGGGCCGAGAAGGTAACGGAACGCCTGAAGCCTCACCTTGAAAAATAAAAGGATCAGAAACGTACGAGGGCCGATCCCCATACAAAACCGCTGCCAAAGGCCGCAAAGCAGAGCAGATCGCCCGCCTGTACACGTCCGGCCTCCCAGGCTTCGCTGAGTGCAATGGGAATGGATGCGGCCGTGGTATTGCCGTATCTCTGGATATTATTGAACACCCGGTCATCGGGCAGACCCAGCTTTCCCTGGATGTATTTTGAAATGCGCAGGTTGGCCTGGTGCGGTATCAGCAGGCTGATGTCGTCCACACCCAGCTTATTGTATTCCAGGGCTTCGCGGATCACATTTTCGAAGTGTACCACCGCGTGCTTGAATACGAGGTTCCCGTTCATGTAGGGCAGCATGGAGCCATCTTCCAGCATTTCGGGTGTGAGGCGCTTTTCCTGCATGGAGCCCGGGTTCTTCATGATCAGCTCTTCGGCCAGGGTACCGTCGGAATGCAGGTGCGTGGACAGGATGCCCTTGCCATCTTCGTCATGGGCCTGCACGACCACCGATCCCGCACCGTCGCCGAAGATCACGCTCATACTGCGGCCCCGGTCGCTCAGTTCCATCAGGTTCGACTGTACTTCAGAGCAGGCTACGAGTATATTGCGGTACATGCCCGATTTAATGAACTGGTCGGCCACGGAAAGTGCGTAAATAAAGCCCCCGCACTGTGCCCGCAGATCGATGCAGGGAATATGCGTGGAGGCGATGCCCAGCTCGCGCTGCAGCAGCACGCCATTGCCAGGAAAGTAATAATCAGGACTCAGGGTTGCAAAAACGATACAGTCGATATCCGAAGCTTCCAGCCCGGCTCTTTTCAGGGCCATTTCCGAGGCGCGTGCCGACATATAGGTATTGGTCTCGCGTCCGTAATCCACAAAGCGGCGTTCCTCGATACCGGTACGTTCTATGATCCACTCACTGGTGGTATCCATGTATTTTTCGAGTTCCGCATTAGGGACAATGCGTTCGGGCACATAATGCCCCACCCCTGTTATTCTGGCACGTTTCATTTTCTTTCGGTTATCTGGGTTATTAGATCATTGTCGAGTACAAAAAAACCTTTTTCTACGCAATTACGAACTAAATGCAGGTTTTTTTTTGAAAGCGGGTAACCGATCCGCTGCAGCAGTGCGGCCGCCGAAAGCGGTTCTCCGTCAAATACATCGCGGGCCCGGCCGTATATCACCTCGCATTCCTGTACGGTAAATTCCAGCCGGTCTTTCTTTTTGCAGATATCGCACATTCCGCAGTCGCTGGTATCCGTTTCGCCGAAATATTCCGTAAGCAGGCGGCTCCGGCATTTATCCGTGCGTTCGGCATAGGCGATCATGGCTTCCATGCGGGCGCGGGCTTTCTCTTTCAGAGAACCGTAAATGGCACGACTCAGGATGAAATTATCCTGCGAAAAACGCTCCTTCAGGAATACCAGTGCCGGCAGTTCCGACTCAGGTTCATAGCGCAGCAAGCCCCGTTTCTGCAACTGGAGCAACTGTTTTTCGGTATCATCTTTCGAGCGGCCTGTACGCTGGGCCATGGCAAAGAGTGATATCTTAACGGGCTCGTTGAACAGACCCGGGTACGAACGCAGCAGGGCCTGTATCAGCGGGCGGGATGCGGGATGCTGCACGCCGAATGCATATACGTCCCCGGACGAAGCTATGAAATGCAGACGCGGCGGGGCATAGCTGCTCTCGTCAAACAGGAGGTAGCCCTCTTTTTCCAGTATTTTGAGGCTGCGGTACACCAGGCTTGCCGGCAGGTTATAATTGGCAGAAAGTACATTGATGTCGAGGCGGAATTCGGCCCCCGCGCCCCCTCCTACTGCAATTCCCAGGTAATTGCCGAGTGCGGCGTATACCCGTTTTACATCTTCGGCGGGCGGGTATCCCTGTTCAAAGAGATCGCGCAACTGCCTTGTATCGTAACGGGAATAAGGCAGAATGGCAAAGGCCGTGTTCCCGTCGCGCCCGGCCCTTCCGGCCTCCTGGAAATAGGCTTCCGGCGTATCGGGCGTATCGGCATGCAGTACCCAGCGCACGTCCGGTTTATCGATCCCCATCCCGAAAGCATTGGTAGCCACCATTACGCGGAAGCGGTTCTTCATCCAGTCGTCCTGCCGCCGGCTACGCGTTTCCTGGTCCAGCCCGGCATGGTAATACGAGGCTGAAATACCTTTGGTCCCGAGATATTCGGCGATCTCCATGGTGCGGCGGCGGTTACGGGTGTAGATAATAGACGAACCTTTGGTACGCTGCAGGATATCGGTAATAAAACGCAGTTTATCTTCATGATAAGCGACCGCGTATACCAGGTTGTGACGTACAAAGCTTTTCCGCAGTACATTGGGCTTACGGAAGGCCAGCTTGTCCATGATATCGGTCACCACCTCGTCTGTGGCCGTGGCTGTAAGGGCCAGCACGGGTACCCGGGGATGATATTTGCGCAGCTCGCTCACCTTCAGGTATACCGGCCGGAAATCGTAGCCCCACTGCGAGATACAATGTGCTTCGTCCACGGCGATCAGGGAGACCTGCATCTGCCGGAAGCGGCTGATGAAAAGATCGGTCTGTACCCGTTCGGGCGAACAGAACAGGAATTTGTAATAGCCGTTCACTGCATTGTCCAGTATACCGTCCATCTGGGCATAATTGAGCCCGGAATGCAGGGTAACGGCTTTAATACCTTTATCGGTAAGACCCTGGACCTGGTCTTTCATGAGAGCGATAAGCGGGGAGATCACGATGCAGATCCCTTCCATCACCAGGGCGGGCACCTGGTAACAAACCGATTTGCCTCCGCCCGTAGGCAAAAGGGCAAGCGTATCCCGCCCGGCCAGTACCTCATCGATCACCAGGTCCTGCGGGTAACGGAAATGGTCGAAACCCCAGTATTTTTTCAGAATATCGGCTGCCTGCACGCTGTAAATTTAGCAGTTTTCTGCCATAACGATCTCCCGGCTCCGGGACCCGGCCCTTATCTTTAGTGCAGCTGACTATTTTTTAGCCGTATGCAGCTTTTCTGAAAGAAAGGCTACCACATGTTTCATGGCATCTTTTCCGTACTCTTCGTTATATTTAGGGTTGCTCGGATTGGCAAAAGCGTGCCCCGCATCGTAATTTTTTACGGTGAGCTTTTTACCGGCTTCTTTCATCCCCGCTTCGAATTTAGCTACCACTTCGGGAGATATCCACTTATCCTGTGTGGCGAATATGCCAAGTACATCGCAGTTAAGCTGTTTCAGCACGGCCGCATCGGTTTCGGGCATACCGTAATAGATAACACAGGCCCGGGCATTTTGCCGCAGATGCAGGGCCGCCTGTAAAGACCAGGCTCCTCCGAAGCACCAGCCCAGGGTGGCGATCTGTGCATCCTGACCGGCATAGGCCAGGGCTCCGTCGATGATCTCTTTGCAACGCTCCGGTCTGGCAGCGCCCATAAGTGTAGCGGCCGAATCGGGGTTAGTGGCCACCTGTCCGTCGTACAGGTCTATGGCCAGTACGTTCACATTACCCAGGGCCTGCTGCAGCGCTTCGGCCTCGCGGCGGATGTAATCGTTCAGGCCCCACCATTCATGGAATACAAATATGTATTTCCGGGAAGGTTGCGGCGACCGTACCAGGAATGCCTGTCCTTCGGCCCCTTTGGTAGCAAAGCGGACCATTTCACCGGTGACCGCTGTAAAAGCGACGGGGGCAGGGGGCAGGTGCGAGGCCGTAAAAGCGCTGTCTTTACTGAGCATCGCTACCTCGCCGTGTACGGAGACCGCCGCACAGCAGGACAGTTTTTTTTGTGCATGTGTCGCGGTTACTGACAGAATGCTCAGCAACAGCAGTATGATCCTTTGTTTCATTATGTACGTTTTTTTATTACTGTAAACGTACGAAAAAACCCATTCAGGGGGACAGATCAGCGTATTACCGTAATATGACCGAACAGTTCGCGGGCCTTACCCGTAAGTTCCGTATAGCGGATGCGGTAGCTGAACACATCGCCTTTGGCGGGATCGCCGCTGTTGTGGTAGGTACCGTCCCAGCCTTCGTAAATGTTGTCCGATACCAGTACTATACCGCCCCAGCGGTCGAAGATCGTGAGATTGTAATGGGTAATGAACGAGATCACGGGCAGCCAGCGGTCGTTTATACCATTTGCCCCGGGTGTGAAGGAATTCGGGATATAGGCGCTGGAAGCGGGCATTACGCGCACCGGTATGGTCATAATATCTGTACAGCCGATGGTATTGCTCACGGTCTGCTGAATGATATAATCGCCGGGAGCCGCATAATTGTGCGTAAAGGAAGGCACGGTATACGTATTGCCGTCACCCACGGTATAGCTCCAGAGATCGGCATTCTGCGATTCGTCTGAGATCGTGGCCACAGGATCGGCCATGGTAATTTCTATGGGCACTACCGAGAAGCCGGCCACCGGTTGCGGAATTACACTGATATAGTTCGTACGTGTGAGCGAATCGGCACATCCGAGGGCATTGGTCACCCTCAGGAAAATGGTGAAAGAGCCGGTCTGCGGGAAGGTGATCACCGGGTTCTCCAGTGTTGACGTACTGCCGTTGCTGGCCAGCCAGTGAAAGGTATTGCCGGGCTGTGCCGGAGTAAGGTTATTGAACTGTACCGGGAGTGGGTTACATCCCGTAAGCGTGGTAGCACTGAAATCTACGGAAGGAGCTTCCTGCACTTCGAAAGGCTGCACGGTTTCCGGGCTTGTACAGCCGTTTTCGGTCACGGTAAGCGTTACCTGGAACACGCCCGTATTATTGCCGCCCATCTGGTAAGGGCCCTGTCCGTTGCCTGATATTACCTGGGCCCCGTCAAAATCCCAGTCGTAACCGGCGCCCGCACCCGCACTGCCGGTATAGGTAAGCGTGGTGGTCTCACCTTCACAAATAGCCGGGGCTACGGTAAAGGAAGATGTCGGTATAGGGAAAATAGTTATGGTCTGTGTCTGTACGGGAGAAGTACAGCCGTACTCTGAAATTTCGAGCGATATGTTCACCGGACCGGCCGTATTCCAGGACACGTCGTAGGGACCGCCACCGGTACCCGAAGCGACCGTTCCGCCGTCAAAATCCCAGGTATAGGTGGCCGTAGGCCCCAGCGGAGCCCCATTGTAGCTGATCATGCCAGTTTCGTTGAGGCAAAGCTGCGGAGGGGCTGTGAAAGAAGCTACCGGCTGCGGCAGCACTTCAATGTTCTGCGTGAATAAGGCAGAGGTACAACCGTACTGGCTTACGCTGAGACTTACCGTTTTGGTGCCCGCAGTTGCCCAGGACACCTGGTACGGCCCCTGTCCCGTACCGGAGATCACCGTCCCCCCGTCGAAATTCCAGGTGTAGGTGGCGGCGGCCGTCATATTGCCGGTGTAACTGATCCCGGTCTGCGTGTTCAGGCAAACCGTATCGTCTGCAATGCTGAAATCGGCCAGGGGCATTGGGTTTACGGTAACATTCACCGTGTCGGTAGTGGGACATACCCCGGCATTATTGGCCATAGAGGTAGACACAATGTATTGCTCCACCACCGGGGTATTGGTGCCATTGGTAAGCGTTACGGACGGATTGGAAATGGTTGTCTGGTTCAGGCCGTTCACCGGGCTCCAGGAATAGCTGTAATTCGGGTTATTGGCCGAACCGATCTGGGCCGTAGCGCCTGAACAGATAGCCAGGTCCGGGCCTGCATTGGATGTAGCCTGCTCGGTATAGATGATCACGTTGCGGATGGAATGGCGGTCGGTACTGTTACCCGTGCTGGCCGTGAAACCCATGTAACCTACGTAGTTTATAGGAAAATTGGCCGAAAGCATCAGGTTACCGTTCACGTATACCTGTATGAGTCCGTTGTTATACACGATACGGGCCGCATTATAATTGGTGGAACGCAGGAACCACATATTACCCAAAGCATTGTCTATCTTGGAAATGCCCGCGATACACTCCCCGTAACCGGTTCCTTCGAATATCTGCAGCTCAGGGTTCATGTTCCCGCAGTTGTCGAACGAGTCGAACACTACTTTAAGCCCCGGTGCATTGGGAGGAAGCCCCATATCGCTGCCTATGAGAAAACCTACCGGCGGGTTCGGCAGAAAGCAGAAGGCCAGTCCATCGGCCCCGGTACCGTCCCAGACACGGTATTCAAATTCGGCTGTCCATTTGGTACACATGGCCAGGTTAATCGGTGTGGCGTAAAAGATGCCGCCATTGGTGTTCTGTACCACATTGGTAAGAACAAGCTCGTTGTTGAACGGGTCTATATCTCCCGGGGTATCTCCCACGGCAGCGGCCCCGTTCAGGTTCCAGCCTGTGGTGTTCATCGTGATAAAACCCTGTAACTGGGCAAAAACATAGGTCTGCGAGCTTGCTTTAAGGGTACAGAAGAACGCAGCTGTGGTTATTAGCAGGTGTAATGTGGTGCGCATAATTTCTCCAAAGTAAATGCTTTTTTTTGAAACCCCGGATTCATTTTTCTAAAATAATATGAACCAGACCATTAAAAAATTTTATGGAGACTTAACACAGGATGTATACAATTTTTATAGAATTACATATCCTGGTTCGGGGCCACAAAAAGAGACCTGTTTTCCAGCTGCATGGCCACCAGGTTCCCCATTCCCGGGCGGTTGCTGTACACACATCCGTTATCGAGCGGGAAAAATACGGACCTTTCTTCGTCCGCGCATAGTTTTATCAGGTCGAGCGATACGGGTACATGCCCGTGTACCACGCCCCGGCCTCCGGTCTTATCCAGGTCCACTTCAAATTCGCGTATCCAGCGCATGGCATGTACATCGCTGAATATATCAGGAATGGAGAAATTAAATCCGCCGTGTACCAGCAGGTATTGCGGGTGTTCGTAATAATCGGTGCAGGCCCGCATCCATTCGAAATAGTCTTCGGGAACGGCCAGTATCGAATCGGTACCGAAGCTCTGCAGGCATTCTGTTCCGCCCATACGCAGCCAGGAGGCCAGCAGCGGGTTCGAAGGTTTAAAGAAGAATGACTTTTTCTGTTTCTGTTCCTTTGCCGTGTCGTAGGCTTTGAGCGCTACCTCTTCGTGGTTCCCGCCGATAAAGACGGTTTCCAGGCCCTGTGCCTCAAGCGACCGCAGGTAATCGATCACCTGGCGGCTTCCGGGACCCCGGTCTATATAATCGCCCAGGAAAATAAAACGATCGCCGGCCGAAGGTACGATATAGTCTTCGATAAGTGCGCGCAGCGTGCGGCTGCAGCCATGTATGTCGCCTACGGCAAAGGTTTTCATCCCTTACTTTTTGCCCTGGGATGCTACGGCGTCCATCTGTTTCTTCAGCTCATCGGCATCGGCCAGGAAGTAATCGCGCAGCAGCTTTCCCTCGTCGTCGAATTCAAAGACATAAGGTATCCCGGTAACCAGGTTCAGCTCCAGGATCTCTTCCTCACTCATATTTTTGAGGTATTTCACAATGCCCCGCAGGCTGTTGCCGTGGGCGGCCACCAGTACCTCCCCTTCGCGGAAGAGGGCCGGACGTATATCACTTTCCCAGTACGGGATAATACGGTCGATGGTATCTTTCAGGGACTCGGTAAGGGGTATCTGTTCCCTGGGAATGGCGCTGTATTTGGTATCGAGATAAGGACTGAACTCGTTCTCCGGATCGATGGCCGGGGGGGCTATGGCATAACCGCGGCGCCAGAGCAGTACCTGTTCATCGCCGTATTTTTCGGCGGTTTCGGCTTTGTTAAGGCCGGTAAGCATACCGTAATGCTTTTCGTTCAGGCGCCAGGAAGTATGCACGGGTATGTACATGCGGTCCATTTCTTCCAGGGCCAGCCAGCAGGTCTTTATCGCTCTTTTCAGGAAAGAGGTGTAGGCCACCTTGAAATGAAAACCGGCGTTCAGCATATCCCTGCCGGCTTTGCGGGCCTCTTCCACCCCGGTCTCACTCAGCGGAACGTCTGTCCATCCCGTAAAACGATTTTCCTTATTCCAGGCGCTCTGCCCGTGACGCAATAAAACCAGCCTTTTCATAAACTTACTCTTTATCTAAAACAAATTCCTTATTCAATGTAAAGGGTTGTGAGCCTTCTTTTTTACTCAGGGCTATTTTCTGGGTTACGGATTTAAAGCCTTTTGCAGAAACGGTAACGGAATATTTCATGCCGCCTTCGAGCGTGATGAAGAAGTTGCCGTCCTCGTCCACCTCGTGGGTGCCGATCAGTGCGGCGCCGTTCTCGTCGTATACGCTTATCCTGGCTTCGGGCAGCGGCATTCCATCATCACCGTCCACGGTACCTTTCAGGATGCTGAGCACGGCCCCTTCGCCGAATACCTGTGAATTGTCCAGGATGTTCACCTGTGAGAGGTCTACTTCATAAATATCGAAATCGCCGTAGCCTTCGGGTCTTTTGGCGGCCATATATGCTTTTTTACCATCGGCAGAAAGGGAGAAGCTCACTTCATCGCCCGTGGTATTGATGGGATAGCCCAGGTTTACCGGCGGGGTCCATTTCCCGTTCACATAGGTGGTCCTGAAGATATCGTAACCGCCCATGCTGCTGTCGCTGTTGGAGCTGAAGAATACGGTCTTCCCGTCTACGGCTACATATACCGAAGCTTCATCCCAGCGGGTATTGATCATTTCACCGGCATTCACGGGCTTATCCCACTCGCGGCGGCCTTTACGGTCGCACACCCAGATATCGCCCTGGCCCTGGCTTTTGCCGTCGGTACGTTCACTCACGAAGAACAGGCGCTTTCCGCCGGTGGCCAGGCTGGCCGAGGATTCAAAATACGAAGTATTGAAAGGGCCTTCGTATTCGGTGGGACGGCTCCATTCCAGGTCTCCGCGGTATTTGCTGTACCAGATGTCGCCGCTGCCGGTCTTACCCGGGATGTTCACATAGATGAACATCACCGAACCGTCGGGCGAAAGGGACATTACCGATTCGTGCTCCCCGGTATTAACATTGGAAAGGTTCTCCGCCTCGCTCCAGCGGTTATTGATGGTATCCCAGGTGGAATACCAGATATCTTCGAAAGGTTTGCCGTCGTAAGGATCGGTACTGGCGCCCACGTTACCGTAGCGGCGCGCGGAAAACACCAGCAGGTTGCCTTCGGCATTGATGCTGGGCTTCATCTCCTGTACCTCGGTATTGATGGTCTCGCCCAGGTTCTTAAAGCTGATGGGCAGCGGGTTGTTCATATAATGCACAGCGTTCTTTGCCTGGGAAAAATAATGGTTAAATTCCAGCGCGGGAGAGGCTTTTTTGCCTTTGAGCTGTACATTGTAGGCCTCGAAAGAAGCCAGTGCATCCTGGGGCTTGCCATTGGCCAGGCTGGCACGGCCCACCCAGAAGGTGTACTCTTTAAAGGATTTCAGCTTTTCGTTCCCTTCCAGGCTTTTAAGCAGGCGCAGGGCATCGGCCGGACGGTTGGTGTTCACAAAAGCGATGGCGGTATAGTAGGTAGCGGCAGGATCCTTGCTGTTGGCCGTGAGCAGCTTTTCGCCCACCGAAACGGCCCCGTCCCAGTTTTCTTCCGTTACAAACCTTTTCAGCAGGCCTATTTTGGCCACATTGTTCTGTGCGGCCGCCAAGCCGGAGATTGCAAGGGTAAGGGAAAGGATCAGAAGTCTTTTCATAACACTTGTAGTTTGGGCTTGGAAAGTACTAAGAATATATAAAACAGCAAAACTATTTGTACACTTCTTTGCGGGCACTTTTCAGGGTATTGAAAAGCAAAGCGGTACGGGTCATGGGACCTACGCCGCCGGGGACCGGGGTTATCCAGCTGCATTTCGGCGAAACGGAAGCGAAGTCCACATCGCCTGCCAGGCGGAAGCCGGCCTTTTTGCTGCTGTCGGGCACACGCGTAATCCCCACGTCCACCACCACGGCGCCTTCTTTTACCATATCGCCTTTCAGGAATTCGGGCTTACCGATGGCGGCAATAATGATATCGGCCGAGCGGGTGATCTCCGCCAGGTTTTGCGTGCGGCTGTGGCAGATGGTCACCGTGGCATTGCCCGGGTAGGTATTGCGCGACATGAGCAGGCTCACGGGCGTACCCACGATATGGCTGCGGCCCAGCACCACGCAGTGCTTACCGGAAGTTTCTACTTTATAATGCTCCAGCAGGAACATGATCCCGGCCGGGGTCGCGCTCACAAAGGAAGGCATATCCAGGGCCAGGCGGCCTGCGTTCTCGGGATGAAAACCGTCCACATCTTTCGAAGGCAGTATGGTCTCCACCACCTTTTGCTCCGAAATATGTGCCGGCAGGGGCGACTGTACGATGAGTCCGTCGATGGCCCCGTCGTTATTGATACGGCGTACGGCATCCAGCAGCTCTGCCTCGCTTACGGAAGCATCGAAACGTACCAGGGTGGAATCGAAGCCTACTTCTTCGCAGTCTTTGATCTTGCTGGCCACATAGGTCTCGCTGGCCCCGTCGTTGCCCACGAGTATGGCTGCCAGGTGCGGTTTTTTGCCGCCATTGCGGGTCCATTCCTCCGTCCGGGCCTTGATCTGTTGCTTCATCAGGGCCGAAAGCTGCTTTCCGTCTAATATCTGAGTCATTTTTACTATTGGGGTTTGGGCATATTGCGCATGAGCTTCGACATCTGGTTGCGGTCGCTCATGATACGCATCATTTTACGCATCTCGTCGAACTGTTTCAGCAGCTTGTTCACTTCCTGCACGCTGGTTCCGCTGCCTTTGGCGATGCGGTTACGGCGCGATCCGTTGATGAGTACCGGGTTGCGGCGCTCTTCGGCGGTCATGGCACGGATAATGGCCTCTACGCCTTTGAATGCGTTATCGTCGATGTCTACGTCCTTAATGGCCTTGCCCACACCGGGGATCATACCCATCAGGTCTTTCATGTTACCCATTTTCTTGATACGCTGTATCTGGTCCAGGAAGTCCTCGAGGTCGAACTGGTTCTTGGCGATCTTTTTCTGGAGCTTTTTGGCCTGTTCTTCGTCGAACTGTTCCTGGGCCTTTTCCACGAGTGAGACGATATCGCCCATACCCAGGATACGGTCGGCCATACGTTCGGGGTAGAATACGTCGAGCGCATCGGGTTTTTCTCCCGTACCCACGAACTTGATCGGCTTGTTCACCACCGATTTGATGGAAAGGGCCGCACCGCCGCGGGTATCCCCGTCCAGCTTGGTGAGCACCACCCCGTTAAAGTCGAGCCGGTCGTTAAAGGCCTTGGCCGTGTTCACGGCATCCTGGCCGGTCATCGCGTCCACCACGAAGAGTATCTCATCCGGGTTCACCGCCGCTTTTACACGGGATATTTCAGCCATCATCTCCTCGTCTACCGCCAGGCGGCCCGCCGTATCGATGATCACTACGTTATTGCCGTTCTGTTTGGCATGCCTGATGGCATTCTCCGCGATCTGAACGGCATTTTTATTTTCTTTATCCGAATATACAGGTACCCCGATGGCCTCTCCCAGTACATGCAGCTGGTCGATGGCCGCGGGACGGTACACGTCACAGGCCACCAGCAGGGGATTTTTCCCTTTTTTGGTCTTGAGGTACGAAGCCAGCTTGGAAGAGAAGGTGGTCTTACCCGAACCCTGGAGACCCGATAGCAGGATCACGGCCGGAGAGCCCTTCAGGCTGATCTCGCTGGCCGAGCCGCCCATCAGTTCCACCAGTTCATCGTGCGCGATCTTTACCATCAGCTGCCCCGGCGAAACGGCAGTAAGTACGTTTTGTCCCAGCGCTTTGGCCTTAACGGTATCGGTAAATTCCTTGGCGGTCTTATAGTTCACGTCGGCGTCCAGCAGGGCGCGACGCACTTCTTTCATAGTTTCCGCTACATTGATCTCGGTAATTTTCCCCTGGCCTTTGAGCAGCTTAAAGGAGCGCTCCAGCTTTTCGGACAGATTTTCAAACATGATGCTCGATTTTTTTGAGGTGCAAATATATTAAAATACCCGGTCGGTCACAGCCGCTCTTCCTGCATATTATTTTATACGTTGAAGATTGCATTACCTTTGCGCCTGTATGAAGCGTTTTTTCATAGAACTTTCCTATAAAGGCACGGCCTATTCCGGCTGGCAGGTACAGCCCAACGGGCCCTCGGTACAGCAGACCCTGGAAGAGGCCCTGGCGCTCATACTCCGGCGCGAAGTGCCGGTTACCGGGCAGGGCCGTACCGATGCCGGTGTGCATGCCCTGAAAAGCTTTGCACATTTCGACCTGGAAGAGCTGCCCATGGACAGCAGGACCCTGGTCTACAAGCTCAACCGCCTGCTGCCGCATGATATTGCCATACACGAAATACGGGAAGTGCAGCCCGGTGCCCATGCCCGCTTCAGTGCCGAGGCCCGGGAATACCAGTACTTTGTCCACCTGGGAAAATCGGCCTTTTTAAAGGATACCGCCCTGCAGCTTTACCGAGTTCCCGATCTTGCGGCCATGCAGCAGGCCGCCGCACATATCCCGGGCGAGCACGATTTCAGTTCCTTCTGCAGTGCCAGGGCCGAAGTGGCGCACAAGCGCTGTACCGTGAGCCGGGCAGAATGGCGGCAGGAAGGCCGGATGCTGATCTTTACCATACAGGCCAACCGTTTTGTAATGAATATGGTGCGCAGCCTTACCGGCACCATGCTGGAGATCGGCGCAGGCAAACGCCGCCCGGAAGACATACCCCTTATCCTGGCCGCGCTGGACCGTACACAGGCCGGTGAGAACGCCGCCCCGGAAGGCCTGCATCTTACCGATGTCATTTATCCTTCTTCCATTTTCATTTCCCCGGAAAAGTCATGATGAATAACCGCATAAACCCGGCATGGATACAGGCCGTCAGCGAGATCCTCGAGGATGTGTTCGCCCGTGGCCGCAAGGCCGACAAAGCCATTGAACAGCTGTTTTCCGCCAACCGGAAGTACGGCCGTAACGACCGGGCCTTTATTGCCGAAAGTGCCTACGAGATAATCCGCTACTGGCGCCTGTGGCATTACCTGCTGGAGCGGGAGCCCGTATTCCGCAAAAAAGAGCTTTGGGAAGTATTCGGGGTATACTGGCTTTCGGCCGGGAACGGTCTGCCTGAATGGAGCGAATTCAAAGACCTGCAGAAAAAGGACTTCCGCGCACGCATGCACGAGGCCGAACAAAAGCCCGAGATACGTTATTCGGTGGGCGATGAGCTGCAGCAGCGGGCCCTTACCCAGATGGGCGAACGCTGGATAAAGGAACTGGCGGCCATGAACGAACCTGCTCACCTGGTCCTGCGCTGCAATATCCTGAAGAACTCCGTGCCCGAGCTGCAGAAAAAGCTGGCGGCCGAAGGCATACAGACCCGTCAGACCGCCTTTACGCCCTATGCCCTTATCTGTGAACGCCGCTGGAACGTGTTCAGCAGTCCGCTTTTCAGGGCCGGGTGCTTCGAGGTACAGGACGCAGGCTCACAGAAAATTGCCGAGATCTGCGCCGTGAAACCGGGCATGACCGTGATCGATGCCTGTGCCGGGGCCGGTGGCAAAAGCCTGTTCCTGGGTGCCGAAATGCAGAACAAGGGACGCATCATATCAATGGATACAGAGGCCTGGAAACTGGAAGAGCTGAAAAAAAGAGCCGCCCGGGCAGGTATAGATACCATACAGACCGAGCAGATACGCGGGCTGGCAGGTATTAAAAATAAAGAGAACCGGGCCGATGTACTGCTGCTGGATGTTCCCTGCAGTGGCAGCGGCGTGCTGAAACGCAATCCCGACGCCAAGTACAGGATCACCAATTCCTTTATAGACGAGCTTAAACTATTACAGGGGTATATACTAAAAGAATACGCCCGCATGCTGAAGCCCGGGGGCGCTTTAGTTTACGCCACATGCAGCCTGCTCCCGGAAGAGAACCGGCAGCAGACCGAAACCTTTCTGCTTGAAAATAAAAACTTTGAACCCGTTTATGAACAGACCATTTACCCTTCAGAAGAGGGATTCGACGGTTTTTATATGTCCAGAATGATAAGGAAAGTTTAACAATACTTTACGACTTTTAAGAAAAGTTAATATATTTGAGAAAAGTATAGTTAAGCGTATGAAAGGTCTAAACTTCTCTGTTGCGGCTTTTGCTGCATTTTTCTGTTTCATGCATGGGGGAAAGGCACAGGTTACCACTACCCCGGTAACCCCGGTGCAGGCGGTAACCAATGTATTGGTGGGCGGAGGATTGAATGTCTCCAATATTACATATACGGGAAATCCCATTGCATTATCACAATTTACGGCGAACGGGACGAACCTTCCGATACAAGCCGGTCTGATGATCTCCACGGGCGATGCGAATGATCCTTTGTTCAACGGCCCTCCGGGCAATTTCTGCGATAATGCCAATAATACCCCGGGTGATCCGACGCTGGCCGCCATTGCCGGGGTGCCTACCAATGATGCGGCCATCCTGCAGTTCGATTTTGTGCCTTCGGGCGATACCCTGAAGTTCGACTACGTATTCGGTTCCGAGGAATATAACGAATATGTGAACGGAACGGTGAACGACGTATTTGCCTTCCTGCTCTCGGGTCCGAACCCCCTGGGCGGCAACTACAGCAATATGAACATTGCCCTTATCCCGAATACCACCACACCTGTAAGTATCAACACGGTGAACAACGGCAATGCCGCAGGCTGTACAGGCCCCTGCAATACCGCCGTGAATCCCAACTGTAACTATTACGTGGACAATCTCTGCGGCGCACCTTCGGGGGTAGCCTGCGACGGTTTTACGGTAAGGCTCACGGCCATTGCGCACGTAGTACCCTGCCAGACCTATACCATACGCCTGGCCATTGCCGACGGGGGCGACAGCGCCTTCGACTCCTGGGTATTCTTTGAAAAGAACTCCTTTACCTCGAACAGCGTTACCATCACGCCTGAATACAGCTATACCTCCGCCCCGAACGATACCGTTATCTATGAAGGCTGTTCGGATGTGGTGCTTACCTTCCAGCGTTACGGGGACCTGAGCCAGCCTTTCGTATCGAACGTGAACATTAGCGGAACGGCTACCAATGGTACTGACTACAATGTGGGCGGTAACCCCTTCCCCGGCCAGATCACTTTCCCCGCCGGGCAGGACTCTGTCCAGGTGACCATCAGCTTCCCTGCCGACGGTGTTACCGAAGGTATAGAGACCGTGACCTTTAATGTAAGTATTGTAACCATATGCGGCGACACGGTGGAATCGGAGGTTACCCTGTACATACACGATCTTCTGCCGCTCACGGTAGACGCGGGGCCTGACCTTACGCGATGTCCCGGCATACCGTATACGGCCAATGCCACGGTCACGGGCGGGGTACCCCCCTATACCATAACCTGGACCGTACCCGGATCGCAGGGAACCAACCCCGTTACGCTGCCGGCCACCACATCGGGCTGGTGCGTTGTAACGGCCTCGGAGGGCTGCGGCATCTATACGGCCGTTAAGGACAGTTTCTATCTTACGGTGCAACCGCCCCAGTTCAGCATGCTCTACGATATCGACAGCCTGTCCTGCTTCCAGTCGGCCGACGGAGCTATTGACATGACCGTGAACGGTAACCAGGCACCCTTTACCTATGCATGGACACCACTGAGCGGCGGCCCCGTGAACGGAGGCAATAATGAGGACGTTACCGGCCTGGCCGCAGGCACGTACATTGTGCAGGTGACCGATGCCAATGGATGTATCCTGCGCGACACGGTAGAAGTGTTCCAGCCGGCACAGATGGTGCTTACCTGGCCTCCCCGCTTTATCTGTTCCAATACCGATTTTATACTGAATGCCCCTTCGGGATCGAACCCGAACAATATACCGGGTGTAAATTATTCCTGGTCTCCGGCACAGTTCCTGTCCGACCCGAACTCCCCGAACCCGACCTTCAACGGATCGAACCCGGGTCCCGGCACACAGACCATCAATTTTACCGTTACCTACGACTCGACCGGAGCCTGCGGTACCAGTACCTATACCGTGGTGCTGAACCCCACCGTGGCCGTGAAAATCAGTCCCGATGAAGACACTACGGCCATCTGCCAGGGCAATGAGCTTACCCTGTACAACGATACCATTCCGCCTGCAGGCAACCCGCCCTACACCTCGTTCACCTGGAGCAACGGCGCTACTACGGATACCACCACTACCGGCAGCGAAGGCTGGATGTACCTGACCGTGACCGACAACGTGAACTGTAAAAATACCGACAGTATCTATGTGATCATTGCCCAGCCCTCGACCCCCAACCTGCCGCCGACCATCGTACTCTGCGACGGCGATGAGCTCATCGTGGGCATTGACAGCAGCAGCTACAACGGCAGCGACGCCATCAGCTGGGGCGGCGTAGGGACCGGTAACCAGCCCACCACCACCGTTACCCAGTCGGGACAGCTCACCGTAACCATCGATAACGCATGCGGAAGCATATCCGATACCGCCGAAGTGGTGCTGCAGAAAGGCGCCAACCCGCAGGGCATGCCGAACGTGTTTTCACCCAACGGCGACGGGCAGAACGATATCTATACCACGAACGAATTCAACGACAGCGAAAAATTCAGCTGTAAGATATTCAACCGCTGGGGCAAGAAGGTGTACGAAACCGAAGACCCCACCATACAGTGGCAGCCCGGAAATATTTCCGACGGCGTATATTTCATAACCATTTTCTACAATAACTGTGACGGGCAACTGGCCAAGTTCGAAACCACCGTTACCATATTCCAGAAATAAGCGCCTTATCAGACTTACCCAAAGAAAAGTCGCTCGGGTTGAGCGACTTTTCTGCTTTTACAGGCTTCTCATCTAAAAAAAAGTGGATTTTATAGGGGTAATTTGTATCATTGTACCAATTACAAAATAAGGTATGTATTACATTGTGTTACTATATCTCATCGCTACGGCGGCGGGCCTCGTTATCGGACTATGGAAACTGTTCCCCAAGGCCGGAGAAGCATCCTGGAAAGCGCTGATACCCGTTTATAATTTCTGGATCATTCAAAAGATCACCGGGAAGCCCAGATACTGGGTCATCGGTACGGTTTTCCCGGGCATCGGCCTGCTGGTGATCTGGGGTATGCTGGTAAACCTGTACAAGAGTTTTGGTATAAACGGTTTCACGAAGCATTTCCTGGGTATTCTCGCTCCTTTTTATTTCCTGCCGAAATACGGCTTCGATCCCGATGTAAGGTACATACCGGTTGACCAGATGCCCGAGCGTCCGCGTGTTGTATGGCGCGAGTGGGCCGAGGCCGCCCTGTTTGCCGTGATCGTGGCCACCATTGCCAAGGGATATACTTTTGAGCCTTATAAAATTCCGTCCTCATCGATGGAAGAGACCATGCTGGTGGGCGATTATCTTTTTGTAAGCAAGTTCCATTACGGCCTGCGCCTGCCCAATACACCCTTTACCATACCTTTTACACACAACAAATGGGCCGATCTGCCGCTGCCCGGTATGCCGCTGAGCCGCACCTACCTGGAGCGTCCGCACATTCCGTATACCCGTTTCCCGGCTATTTCCAGGCCAAAGAACGGCGACATCATGGTATTTAACTTCCCGGAATCGGATACCATCATCAATACCCCCGAACTGTTCGCGCAGAGCTATTACAACTACATACGAGGTTCGGCCGATATGCTGTACCGCCATGCCGCCGATAAGAGCAAACCCTATGCCTTTTACGAGAACATGGTGCGCAGGGATATCCGCAACAACCCGGCCAAATTCCCCCTGGAAACCCGCCCTGTGGACAAGCGTGAGAACTTTGTAAAACGCTGCGTAGGTATCCCCGGCGATAAGCTCGAGATCAAAAACGGTGTACTGTATGTGAACGATACGCCCGAAAAAGAGAACAGCAAACGCCAGTTCCATTATATGCTTACCGTAAATTCGGAGTTCAACCGCAAGAACCTGCAGAACATGGGCATTACTTCCGAAGACCAGGACAACGAATTCAATACCGAAAGCAAAAGAGCGGGCCGGAACATCCGCCAGCTTACCCTTACCCCTGCCCAGGCCGAGAAGCTGAGAACATTTTCCAATGTCCTTTCCGTTGAGCAGGTGATCTATGAGAAAGACAGCATGAAGCACACTATTTTCCCGCACGACGGACGGGGCTGGTCCATCGATAACTTCGGACCGATCGTAGTGCCCAAACGCGGCGAGACTGTGCAGCTGACCAGCGAGAACCTGCCCATATACAAACGTATCATCGATACATACGAAGGCAACAGCCTGGAGCTGAAGAACGGACAGATCTTCATCAACGGGGCGCCCGCCACCTCATACACCTTTAAAATGGATTATTACTGGCTGATGGGTGACAACCGCCACAATTCGCTCGACAGCCGCTACTGGGGCTTTGTTCCCGAAGACCACGTGGTGGGCAAAGCATCCATGATCTTCTTCAGCTCCGGCGAAGACGGCGTACGATGGAGCCGGATCTTTACCTTCCTCTGAACAAGAAAAAAATCCAGGGAAAGAGATAATTGCGGTTATCTCTTTTTCTTTTATACAGCTATACCATGAGCTCCGAACCCAGGCAGATATTTCCCCTGTTCCTGTTCCCGCCCCTGTCTTACATAAAGGCACTATGCACGGCGGACAACCCGCTGATCGACACGGGTGAATACTTTGTAAAGCAGAGTTTCCGCAACCGCTACGAGATATGCGGGCCCAACGGACGCGAGGTGCTTATTGTACCGCTGAGCAAAGGCAAGAACGAAAAAATGCCTGTGCGGCAGGTACAGGTGTCCTATGCTGAGAAATGGGTACAGCAACACACAGGCGCACTGAAAACCGCCTATGCAAATACCCCATTTTATGCCTATTATGGCCCGGAGATCAATGCCATGCTGCAGGCAGAGCCCGCCAGCCTCTGCGACCTGAGCCGCGAAGCCCTGGCCTGGTGCCTGGAAGAACTCGGCTTCAGCGATAAATGCACACGCTTCAGCGATGTATATGTGGAGGCCGCACCCGCAGATACCGATCACCGAAGGGCCTTTTCCACCAAAGCAGAACGCATGCCCGGCACAGGTCCCTATCCCCAGCTGTTCGGCACCCGGCACGGCTTTGCGGCCGACCTTTCGGTACTGGACCTCTTATTCCATGAAGGACGCGCGGCAAGACTTCGATTTTTGTAAGGAATAGCTACCTTTGCGGCATGAGCCTGGAACAAGAAATACAAAAGCGCAGAACATTTGCCATTATTTCGCACCCCGATGCGGGTAAGACCACACTTACCGAAAAGCTGCTCCTGTTCGGGGGCGCCATACAGACCGCCGGAGCCGTAAAATCGAACAAGATCAAGAAAACGGCTACCTCCGACTTTATGGAGATCGAAAAGCAAAGAGGTATTTCCGTGGCCACCTCAGTGATGGCCTTTGAATACACGGGCGCCAAGATCAACCTGCTGGATACGCCGGGCCACAAAGACTTTGCCGAAGATACCTACCGCACACTTACCGCAGTGGACTCCGTGATACTGGTGATCGACGCCGCCAATGGCGTAGAGGCCCAGACCGAGCGCCTGATGGAAGTATGCCGCATGCGCAATACGCCTGTGATCGTGTTCATCAATAAAATGGACCGCGAAGGCCAGGACCCCTTCGACCTGCTGGACGAGCTTGAAAGCAAGCTCAATATCCGTGTGCGTCCCCTGGCCTGGCCCATCGGCATCGGCTCCCGCTTCCAGGGCGTATACAACCTGTACGACAAAAGCCTGAACCTGTTTGCCGCCAACAAAACCAAAATTGAAAAAGAAGTAGTAAAGATCGAAGATATACACGCATCGGAACTGGATGCCATCATCGGCGAAGGGCCTGCGGCACAGCTGCGTACCGATGTGGAACTGATCGAAGGCGTATACGATCCTTTTGACCAGGAACAGTACCTGGCCGGGGAAACAGCACCCGTGTTCTTTGGTTCGGCCCTGAACAACTTCGGGGTAAAGGAACTGCTCGAGACCTTTATACGCATTGCACCCACACCGATCGGCCGCAGCACGGATATACGCAATGTGGAGCCCGATGAACCCAGGTTCTCCGGCTTCATATTCAAGATACACGCCAACCTGGACCCGCGTCACCGCGACCGTATTGCCTTCCTGCGCATTGTAAGCGGCATGTTCCAGCGCGGAAAATTCTACAAGCATACCCGCCTGGGCCAGGAAATGCGTTTCAGCAACCCCACCTCGTTCATGGCATCGGACAAGAATGTGATCGACGAGGCCTGGCCGGGTGATGTGATCGGCCTGTACGATACGGGGAATTTCAAGATCGGCGACACGCTTACCGAAGGTGAGAATATGCAGTTCCGCGGGATACCGAGCTTTAGTCCCGAAATTTTCAGGGAGCTTATCAATATGGACCCGATGAAGACCAAGCAGCTCGAAAAAGGTATACGGCAGCTTACCGACGAAGGCGTTGCCCAGCTTTTTGTGATGCAGCCCGGGAACCGCAAGATCGTGGGTACGGTGGGTGATCTGCAGTTTGAAGTGATCCAGTACCGTCTTGAACACGAATACGGGGCCAGGTGTCGTTTCGAGCCGATGGCCTTTCATAAGGCACTGTGGCTGACCAGTGAAAATTCAGAAAAAATCCAGGAATTTATTCGTGTAAAACAGGGACAGATCGCTTACGACAAAGACGATAACCCCGTGTTTCTCGCGCCCAGCGCATGGATGTTGAATATGGCAAAACAGGACTATCCCGAGATCGTGTTCCACAGCACCAGCGAATTTAAAACGGAAATTGCCGGATAATTTTTTTTTCAATTCTCTACTTTATTCGTATTATTACGCGGTAATTGTAGAGGGATCGATGTCCAAAATCAAAAATCCAAGCAAAACTCAGCAGAAAACGCTGAACGAAATCTTAAAAGTTGCATCAGAACAATTCTCCCAATCCGGATTTGAAGCTGTGTCCATCGAGTTAATTGCACGGGAAGCCAATATTTCCCGGGCAACCGTGTATAATTTCTATAATTCCAAGGACGAGATCCTCGAGGAGTTATTCAGCATACTGCTGCAAAAGCTGCGCGTGCTGGAAAATATCGCGGATAAAACGCCGGATATAGTGCTCAATGCACTTTTTGACACACTGAAGACAATGCCCGAAGTTGGCTTTGTGGCCCTGAACAAAGGGAAATACTGCTATCAGGAGATCGAGAACATATTGGAGAATGCCCTGGACCTGAACAGAAGCGAGCCTTTCCGTAAGCTGGAGCACCGGACCTTTGCCGCGCTGAACAAACGCGTGGTAATGGACGCACTGTGGGGTATTTTCCGCAGTTGCCGCAGTGAGTCGGCCGGAAGCACCTATTTTTCCACGTACATCAAAAGCCTGCTTTACCGTAAAAAGAAGAAATAATTTTTCTCCTTTTCCCGGCAATATTTTATGTTCACGCTGTATCTTCCATACAACGCTGAAACGCACGTACGCAAAGTAATACCGGTATCCCGGCACAGTAAGCTCCACCGCCATTTCACATAATAATTATATATTCCGCAGGAGGAATATTTTAGTATATACGGTAAGAATATTTTGCGTATATACATTCCTCCTTGCTATGAGCTCTGTTCAGCTCATAACATCCTTTTCATCTGCTTTGCGATAAAACCCGCCGAACGCACCGGGCTCAGGCGATACAGCAGATCGAGGAACCTGGCGTCTTTACCTACCAGCACCCGGTAGCGGTCTTTTTCAATGGCACGGATCATCATAGCGGCCGCACGGTCCGGCTGCAGAATGCGCGCTGCCTGGGCATTCTGCGAATCTGACGCAGCCCCGAGCCCTGAATTCGACATGATATTGGTATTTACGGCCCCCGGCATGATCAGGGTCACTTTTACCCGCGTATCCTTTAACTCGGAGTGCAGACCTTCGGTGAGCAGCTTTACTGCCGCTTTGGAGGCGCCGTACATCGTCTGCCCGGGAAAAGGGATAAAAGCGCCCATACTGGCTACATTGGCAATATGTGCTTCCGGCCGTTTGAGCAGTTGCGGCAGAAAGGCCTTTACCATGTTCAGCGGACCGAAAAAATTGATCTGCATAATACGCTGTATGCGGTCGTAGTCCAGGTCGTTCACCGGGATAAAAGGCTGTATGATGCCCGCATTGTTGATGACACCGTCTACACAGCCATGTGCGGCGATCACCTGCTCGGGGAAAGCGTTCACCTTTTCGCGGTCGGTAATATCGAGTACGGCCGCTGAAAGCCCGGAAGCTTTGTCCCCCGCCAGCCGCATGGTTTCCTGCATACCGGCCTCGTTTATGTCGGCCATGGCCACACGCGCGCCTTTTGACAGCAGCTGCAGGGTGAGCTCGCGCCCCATACCGCTGCCTGCACCGGTAACGACGATCACTTTGTCCTTTACTTTCATTTCTATATGGTATTGGTTATGGCAGCATCAACGGTGGCAGGGGGCCATTCATTTGCCGAGCAGTATGCGTGCATTCTCCAGCGCCGCTTCGGTGAGGTTCTCCCCGCTGAGCATGGCCGCTACTTCGCGCACACGCTCTTCGCCCTTCAGGGTTACCAGGCGGGTGGAGGTGATATCGTTCTCCAGGAATTTCTCCACGCGGTAGTGTGCATTGCCTTTACCGGCGATCTGCGGCAGGTGTGTGATGGCGATCACCTGTATACTGCGGGCCAGGTTTTTCATCAGGTCGCCCGCCATATCGGCCACGCGGCCCGAAATTCCCGTATCGATCTCATCGAACACGATCGCCGGCAGGGCACTGATCTCGGCCATAGCCGACTTGATGGCCAGCATCACGCGCGACATTTCGCCACCCGAAGCCGACCTGTGCAGTTCCTGCGCCGCATGCCCGCGGTTGGCCGTAAACACATATCTTATTTCGTCCTTACCATACATGGTAAAGGTATCTGTCGTTTGTACCTCGCCGCTGAATTCAGCATCGGGCATGGCCAGTTGCTGCAGGCGTTCCTTTACCAGGCCCGAGAAGAGTTCCGTTCCTTTTACACGGCTTTCGTGCAGCTGCACGCAACAGGTTTCCATAGCGGCTTCCAGTGTGCTTACGCGGCGGCCCAGCTCTTCGGAATTTTCTTCGGCACGCGAAATATTCTCCAGCCAGTCGCTCAGCTCTTCGCGGCGTGCGATCAGTTCTTCGCCTGTAAGTACCCCGTGTTTCTTCATCAGGGTATACAGGGCCGAAAGGCGCTCTTCCACGTTTTGCAGGCGTTCGGGATCGAAATTTACCTCGCCCGCAATGGAGGCCAGCTCCACCGAAACGTCCTTCAGGTCTATGACCAGGGAATTCAGGCGCTCGAACTGGGTCTCTATACCCGGGTGGCGGCGTGCGATCTTTTGCAGTTGCCCGCGTATGGCCTGCAGGGAAGCGATCAGGTTTTCATCGGAATCGCTCAGGGCTGCCGTACAGGCTGTAAGCGTAGCGCCCGTCTCCAGGGCATGGGTCTGCCATTCCTGCTCCTGTTCCAGGGCGGCCTGTTCGCCGGGTTTCAGGTCCAGCTCTTCCAGCTCACGGTACAGGAAGCGGTTATAATCGAGTTCACGGGCGGCGGACTCAGCCAGTTGCTGACTGCGCTCCCACTCTTTTTTTACAAAGGTATATTCGGTGAACAGGGCCCGGTATTCGTCCAGCAGCGCTGAATTCCGCGCAAAGGCATCGGTGATCTGCAGGCGGAAGACCGGGTCGGCCAGGGCAAAGACCTCGTGCTGCGAATGGATATCGATAAAACGCCCCGCCACCAGCTTCAGGGTATCCAGGGTAACCGGCGTATCGTTGATGAAGGCCCGCGATTTACCATTGGCGGCAATTTCGCGGCGGATAACGCTTTCTTTTTCAAAATCGAGGTCCAGTTCCCGGAAGATCAGCTCAAATTCCGGGCCGATGACAAAAGCGCCTTCTACCACGCATTTCTCCTCGCTGTTCCGCAGCACCGAAGTATCGGCACGTTTACCCGTAAGCAGCGAAAGCGCCCCGACCAGTATGGACTTACCCGCGCCCGTTTCACCGGTAATGATATTGAAACCGGGCTGGAACTCAATGTCCAGTTCACGGATCAGGGCGTAGTTTCGTATATGCAGACGTTTCAGCATCTGTTGCAAAAATAACGAGTGTATTCCGTTCCGTAGAATGATTTTGAAAAAATATTTGCCCGCAGGCTACAGGTCTTCTGCAAAAAGACGTTCAGAAATAATGCACCCGCTCCGGGTTTACCCTGCCGAGTAACTGGTGCCGGAACCAGGTCTCCTGCCGTTTGGCATAGCGCCGGGTGTTCTTCCGTATCTCCTCCAGGCAGGTCTCCAGGTCGTACACACCGCCGAAATACAGGAAAAACTCTTTATAGCCCACGGTCTGCAATGCCTGCTGAGCGCGCCAGGGTAATACGTTGCGTACTTCTTCCTCCAGCCCTGCCTCTATCATTTTTGTCACGCGTTCGTTGATGCGTTTATACAGTGTTCCCCTGTCTGCGGAAGGATAATATATCTCAAAATCATAGCGCGGGTCCTGCGGTCCGCTTTTGAACGAGGAATAAGGACGGCCGCTGAACAGGCTTACTTCCAGGGCACGCATGCAACGGCGCGGGTTGGATGTTTCGCTGCCTGCCATAAATTCCGGGTCCAGCTTTTGCAGTACCCCGTGCAGGCCTGGCAGACCTCTGCGCCGGAAGAGCTCTTCCACTTCTTCGCGCAGGGAAGCCGGTACGGCCGGTACCTCGTCAAAACCGAAGAGCAGGGCCTGTATGTACAGTCCGCTTCCGCCACAGACCACCACATCGTTATGTGTTTCGAAAAGTTTTTGAATGATGGCATCCGCATCGGCGGCAAACTGTGCGGCGTCATAGGTCTCTGCCACGGACAGATGGCCTACGAGATGATGCGGTACCCTGGCCTGTTCCCCTGCGGTGGGAGCGGCAGAACCGATGGGCAGCTCGCGGAATACCTGGCGGCTGTCGGCCGAGATGATCTCTGTGTGCAGTTGCAGGGCCAGCTCAATGGCAAAGGCGGTCTTGCCCGAAGCCGTGGGCCCGCAGACTACGTGCAGGCGTTTCATTCTACCGGCATTTTAGGTTCAAAACCGAGTTCGGCACCCTTGCGTACCATCAGCTCAAGGGCCATGGCACGGTTGTTCTCAATTTCGCCGTCGAGAATGGCATCTTTAATGGCGTTTTTGATCACGCCCACTTCAAAGCAGGGCTGCATCTGGAAAATATGCATGATGTCCTCGCCGGATACGGGCGGCTGAAAATTGCGTATACGGTCCTTTTCTTCGATCTCGGCAATTTTCTTTTTCAGCTTTTCGTAATTGGCCAGGTATTTTTTCACTTTATCCTCGTTCTTCGAGGTAATATCGGCCTTACAGAGCTCGAGCAGGTCTTCCAGGTCGTCCCCTGCCTCAAAGATCAGGCGGCGTATGGCACTGTCGGAAATCGTCTCTTTTACCAGGGCTATGGGCCGCAGGTGCAGGCGTACCAGTTTCTGCACGTACTTCATAGGCTGATGCTGCGGAAGGCCCAGCTTTTTGAACAGGCGGGGGACCCAGCGGGCGCCCAGCTCTTCGTGTCCGTGAAAGGTCCAGCCGTGCTCGGGATCGAAGCGTTTGGTAGGCGGTTTGGCGATATCGTGGAAGATGGCCGCCCAGCGCAGCCAGAGATTATCCGAAACAGCCGCTACATTTTCGAGCACCTGCAAGGTATGGTAAAAATTGTCCTTATGCCCTTTGCCTTCCATGTTCTCCACACCGTGCAGGGCAACCATCTCGGGGAAGATATGCTGCAGCAGTCCCGAGCGGAACAGCAGCTTAAAGGCCAGGGAACAGTTTTCGGACAGCACCATTTTATTGAGCTCGTCGGCAATCCGCTCCTTTGCTACAATTTCGATACGGGCGGCATTGCGTTTAATGGCCTCAAAAGCTTCGGTCTCGATCCGGAAATCGAATTTGGCGGCAAAACGAATGGCGCGCATCATACGCAGGGGATCATCGCTGAAGGTAACATCCGGGTTCAGCGGGGTACGCAGTATGCCTTTTTCCAGGTCGTCGATACCTTTAAAAGCGTCCACGAACTGCCCGTATTCATCGGGATGCAGGGCTATGGCCATGGCATTGACGGTAAAATCACGGCGGTTCAGGTCATCCTGCAGGGTACCGGCCTGTACTTCGGGATTGCGGCTGTGTGAACGGTAGCTCTCCTTACGGGCGCCCACAAATTCTACGTCCAGGTCCTGGTAACGGAACGCGGCCGTACCAAAGTTACGGTGAACGGCGATCTCGCCTTTGTATCCCAGGCGGCGCGCCACATTCTCGGCCAGGGCAATGCCATCGCCCACGCACATTATGTCTATGTCCTTACATTCGCGGCCCAGCAGGCTGTCGCGCACATAGCCACCGATCACGTAGGCTTTCACACCCAGTTCGGCTGCGGCAGACGACACCGCTTTGAACAGCGGATTTCGTATATATGATTTAACGGGCAGATTCAATGTGCTCTGAAAATTTGCTGCAAAGGTAATATTTTGCCCAGAGAAAAAGACCGTTCACCTTCCGGGCGATACGGGGCATAAAAAAAGCGGGACCAGGACCCCGCTTCTGTACTGAATGTATATTTCGCTTTATAGGTTCTTCAGCAGGAAATCCGTCATTTTAGTATACAAATGATAACGGGTATATCCGCCGTAGATACCGTGGTTCTTATCGGTATAGATAAACTGGTCGAACTGCTTGTTGTTATCCACCAGGGCTTTGGAAAGTACGGCGGCATTCTGCCAGTGTACGTTATCGTCGGCTGTGCCGTGTACCAGGAAATACTTGCCTTTCAGCTTTTTCACAAAATTGATGGGTGCATTGTCGTCGTACCCTTTGGGATTGGTCTCGAAGGTTCCCATGTAACGCTCGGTGTAGATATTGTCGTAGAATTTCCAGTTGGAGACCGGGGCTACGGCAATGGCCGCAGAAAATACGTCCGCGCCGCGGGTGATGCAGAGCGACGACATATAACCGCCGTAACTCCAGCCGAAGATACCGATGCGCCTGGCGTCTACATAGCTCTGCTTACCCAGCCATTGGGCGGCTTCTACCTGGTCATTGGTCTCCAGGTAACCCAGTTTCTCGTAGGTGGCCGTACGGAAGGCCTTGCCACGTCCACCCGTACCGCGGTTGTCGACACAGGCAATGAGATAGCCTTTCTGAGCCAGCATCTGGAACCACATATAATTAAAGCCGGCCCACTCATTGAGCGCTTCCTGAGAGCCGGGTCCACCGTACACGTACATAAGCACGGGGTACTTTTTAGCCGGATCGAAGCCGGCCGGTTTGATCATCCAGCCGTTAAGCTGTACATTTTCTGAAGTGCTGAACGAATAAAACTCCCCGGCGTTCAGGTTCAGTTTTTTCAGGTCGGCCTTCAGCTGACTGTTGCCTTCCAGCTCACGGATGGCTTTGCCTTTTTCGTCGTACAGGGTAAAAGTGGGTGGTGTGTTCAGGTCGGAATGGTTATCGATGAAGTATTTGTAATTGTTGCTGAACTTCACGTCGTGCCTGCCTTTGGCGGGTGTGAGCAGCTCTTTTTTCTTACCGTCGAGCGAGGCGCGGAACACCTGGCGGTTCATCGGATCGGGCAGTGCGGCCGTGTAATACACCATGCCATTGCTTTCGTCCACACCCAGCAGCCCGGTCACCTCAAAATTGCCCGAAGTAATGGCAGCCTTCTGTTTCCCGGTATAATCGTACATGTACAGGTGGTAAAAACCATCTTTCTCGCTTTTGATCACAAAACCGCTGTTCAGGAACTCAAAATCGTCACTGATCTCGATATAGGTATCCGCTTTTTCGGAATAGATAACGCTTACATTGCCATTGAGCCCTGCTTTCAGTATTTTCAGCTCGTTCTGCAGGCGGGGCATAATGAACACGGCCAGTTCCGAGGCATTGATCCAGCGGAAACGCGGGATGTACTCATAGCTTTCGTTCAGGCCTATTTTCGCAGCTTTTTTGCTATCGAGCGAGTAGTTATGCAGTTCCACGATGCTGTTCTTCTCTCCTACTTTGGGATATTTGAACACATAGTTCTCCGGGTACAGGCTTGTGCCGAAGACGGGCATGGTATACGAAGGCACATCGGTTTCGTTAAAACGCAGGAAGGCTATGTTCTTTCCGTCGGGACTCCACTCGTAGGCCTCGAAAAAGGTAAACTCCTCCTCGTACACCCAGTCGGGCAGACCGTTGATGATCTCGTTGGCCCTGCCGTCCGTGGTGACCGTGGTAACGGCGTTCGAGTTCAGGTCTTTGTAGTACAGGTTGTTCTCAAAGATAAAGGCCACTTTATCCCCTGCCGGAGAGAACGTAGGATAAAGCACTTTGCCGCGGTCGAAGAGCTTTGTCCATTTTTTGGTCCTGAGATCGTAGATATAAAAATCGGCGCGGGAGCTGTGACGGTATATCTGTTCACTGTTCGCGGAGAGCAGCACCTTGCTTTCATCGGCAGAGAACGTATAGGAATCGAAATTCTGCATCGGGTCCACCGTACCGTCGAGACTGAGCAGGTTCCCGATCTTTTCGCCGTTCTTGTAGGCGTATTTGGCAATAATATTGTTCCCGTTATGGCTGCCTTCGGCAATGGTGTAATGCAGGCCGTCGTTCATGGAACGGAGGTCGTCGATACCTTTACCGTAATATTTATAGTTTAGCCATATATCTTCCAGTGTAATATCGGCTTTCTGGGCATAGGCGCTGCCGATGGCCACAGGCAGGATGAAAAGCAGGATACGTTTCAGCATAATTCTAAAAATTAAGGGCTAAAGGTAAAAAGCCCGTTGAAAATAGCCTAATCGAACGTAGCCCGAATAGGCCTGAACGTCGAAAATGCCCGGGGGAATCTTTGGGGAGGAAGGGAATTTTTACGATCTTCCGGCTAAAATCCCGTTATGAGAAAAATAGTGTTTTGCCTGCTGTGCCTGTTTTTACCGTTTTCGGTGCTGGCCGATTCGCCTCTCACCTCCACCGATTTTACACCGGGTTATCCTAAAAGTAAGAATGTGATGCTGGCGAAGCAATCCGGCGGAAAAATAAATGCAAAGCTCCTGAAATTCCTGAAGGGAAAAGGTGCTATCGGCGAAAAAATAGCGGTGATCAATGCCCTGGGCTGGGGCGAAAATGCGATGGACAATGCCCTGCAGATTCAACAGGCCCTGGGTTCCAAAAGTCCCGATGCCGAACAGTACTGCCTGCTGGCCTATGCCTATGCGCTGGGTAATTATTTCGAGGTAAGCAAGGCCCTGGAATACAGCAATGCCGCCATAGCGATGGGCAGCAAAAGCTATACCGTGCACCTGGTGAATGCCCTGATCCGCGCGCAGATATACATGGACGACGGCAGTACCTGGTGCCAGGTGTATCGTGTATGCGACGACGTGCGCATGAATAAAGACCTGGTAAAAGATCTGCCCGAAGCCAGCATTGTATCCGTTTTTTCGTATATTGAACTTTATAAAGACAATTGTTGACCTGTACAACCTGTAGCCCCCAAACCTGAAACTCCGGAGCCTGTGTTCCGGATTTTTTTTGCTCCCTGTTTTTTAGTACCTTTGCCCCCTTCATTATGAGTGCTCCCGTTAAAATAGAGATCAAGAACAAACGCGCCACCTTCGATTACGAGATCGTGGACGTGCTGGTGGCGGGTATTGTGCTCAAGGGTACGGAGATCAAATCGGTGCGTAACCAGAAGGTGAACCTTACCGATAGCTTCTGCACCTTTATAAATGACGAGCTTTTTGTGCTGAACCTGCACATTTCCGAATACGAAAAAGGCGGACACTGGAACCATGTGCCCAAGGCCGCACGTAAGCTGCTGCTGCAGAAAAAGGAAATAAACAAGTGGTCGGCCAAGCTGCGGGAAAAAGGGTTTACCATTGTGCCGCTGAAAATGTTCGTGAACGAAAAAGGACTGGCCAAGCTGCAGATCGGGCTGGCCAAGGGTAAAAAACATTTCGACAAGCGCGACAGCCTGAAGGAAAAAGATGCCCGCATGGAAATGGACCGCGCCCGTAAAGCGTACGGATAGGTCCATGTTCTAAAATCCAACACAAAGATTATCTTTGTGTACTACGCTGTTTACATGAGAACTGCCCTGCTTAGCGCCATGTTGTTTCTGGCGGCGTTCTGCCGTGCACGGCCTGCTCCTCTGCAGGCTGAAAAAAAAACTGTCCTCCCGGTGAAACGCTACTCACTGGAAGCAGGTCTTATACAAAGTATGCCCCATTTTGCCAGAACGGATGAGAACGGGCTGCTGTGGGTGGGCACCGCCGGCGGACTACACTGGTTCGACGGTCAGAAGTTTCATCCTATAAGGCACCGTGCCGGAGACAGCAGTTCCCTTCCGGACAATGAAGTACGGAATATTTTTTTCGGGGCAGACGGCAGATGTTACGTTTCTTCGGTATACAGTATTTCCCTGTTCGACCGGCATTCAGGCACTTTTAAGGTCCTTCTCCGTTCTCCGGCAGGAAGACAGGTCGCCGGCCTCGGGCCCGACCATACTCCCCTGAGCCTGTATACCGTGCTCGGCACTGATATCTACAGCATATATAAAGCCCGGAAATATCCGCTGAAACTATGGTGGAAGAACAACTGCGTTCCCCCGGTCAATGCATATCCGAAAAAAGCAGTATTGTGGGGCGATAAACTGTTGCTGGCCTGTTTCGGGGGATTGGTGGAAATAGAACTTTCCGGCATTAAGAACGGGTACCCCGCCCTGTGGATCCCACTTGCCGGGAACCGGTACAGCTCCATAGCGCAGGATCCTCATACACAGCAGGTATACCTGGCGTGGAACGGCAGAACCTACCGTTATGACGGTAATGCCGTACTGACGCCTTTGTATGATAACGGGCTGAAGAGTCCTCAACCCGGCGGATTCCTGATCGATTCCCGGGGCAATCACTGGATCGCCGATGCACATACGCACGAACTCTGCCTCTTCCGTAACGGTCAAAAACAAATCCTGGCCCTTGTACGGAGAGAAGACCGCTCCGGCGACACGCTGCATACCGCGATCAGTTTCCTGGACGAGGACAGGAACGGTAATATCTGGATGGGTACCGATGGTCAGGGCCTGCTGCAATATAACCCGAATACCTTTTCATTCGACAGGGCGCAGGTCGGCTTCATACGTGGCATTGCAGAGATGAACGGTTATATATGGGCCGGCACGTATGGCAACGGGCTCTGGAAACTGACAAAAGACCTGGGACTGAAATACAGGATACACAATACCGATATAGGACCGGCAGCCAACATAGCAGCACTGCTTGTAGACACCCGGGAAAGGCTTTGGGTACTGAGCGATAAGGGCATTGCCGTGCTGGACCGGAACGACCGTACGATATTTCGTTTCCGGCAGGACCTGGTACAGGGCACACTGTTCATGACTGCAGAAGATTCGGTTGTGCTTTCCCTGCCCGGCAGAATGGAAGTATTCTATGCGGGGGCACACATTATTCACAGGAGACGGCACCAGGGCATGCCTCTCATTAAAGGGGTGGTCATGGACGGACAAAACCGCCTGTGGGCCCGTGGAACGGATACCCTTTTCCGTTTACCGGCCCATATACCTCTTACAGGCCTGGACCGGCAGCGGGATGCTCTTGAACGCCTGAAAACGGGGGGCATGGTATCTGTACGCAATAAAATATTCATCGGAGCCGAAGGAGCAATAAGGGCCTGGGATGAAAACGGCCGGTTTTTCGGACAGCTAAGCCTGCCCGGAGAAATTGTGGCCGATAGTCCCTATGGCCTCCTGCCGGATAAAACCGGACGGCTCTGGATAAGCTCGGACAGGGGGCTGGCCTGCCTGGATCCCGTTAGCGGAAAATGGTATGTGTTCGGTACAGACGATAACCTGCAGTCGCTGGAATTTTCGCGCAGTGCTTTTCTGCAGACGAATGACGGCCGGATCTATTACGGCGGCATCGAAGGCATCAACGGGTTCCGTCCGGACCAGTTCCGTCCCCTGCGGCAGGTCCCCGCACCCTTTCTGACCACACTCAGATGTTACGACACTGCATACTGCCGGGGCATCCCTCCCCGCACCATACAGCTGTCCATGCAAAGCAAAAACTCGGGCATTTCCGGTTCTGTAGCATCCGGCGACTATACCCTGCCCGGTACCCGGTACAGTTTCCGGCTCGAGGGCTATGAAAATACCTGGTCGGTCCCTGCCGAGCAGCACGGTTTCCGGTATGAAAAACTTCCGCCCGGCGGGTATACGCTCCTGTGCAGGGCCACAGACCGCTATGGCAACGAAAGTGCAGTCACCGCCCTGCTTCAGCTGCATATACGGCCGCCCTTCTGGCAAAACGGATGGTTCAGGGCCCTGACGGTACTTAGCCTCGCCGCCGCCATAGCTTACCTGCTGAGACTTTACCAGCAGCAACGCTACCGGCGTATCATACGCAGATGGCAGGAAAAAGATGCCGTTAACCGGGAACGCCTGCGGATAGCACGCGATCTGCACGATGATATTGGCGCTGAACTTTCGCTTATAGCAATACTGGCACGGGGAAAGCAGGCCGCAGATAACGGAAATCTTGAAAAAATTTCGGAAAAGACCAGTACTCTTATCGAAAACCTCAGACACATCTATAATCGGTAAAACAAAATGCCTACAAAATGAAAAACAAAATGCCTACAAAAAATGGGGAGGTAAAATGTAGGTTTAGCATCGTATCCGAATAGTAATCTACTGTAATAAATTAGTACACCGCCGT